>WNFL01009623.1_pt2 | contig 21372 bp, 19 predicted proteins | sample 5400361 | NCBI WGS metagenome assembly WNFL01 (sample SAMN13153351, study PRJNA577476) | soil metagenome | isolation source: 40 cm soil on Douglas fir-dominated hillslope | place: USA:California | collected 2013-09-17
AGTGCCACGATTGAAACTCGAAGGATTCGACTATGTCTACACTGCGCTCTTTGAAGAGGGGAAAGGCGGTAAAGGGGGCACAGGTCGGCCAAAACCAGTCAAAGGATTCCGTACCAGCCGAGGTTATTCTTTCGGACGGTACGGGAAATAGGTCCTATAGGTTATTTGTCCTATTCCTATAAGTCCGGCGTTCTCGACTCCCCAATACCTTTGAAGACCAGGACGAGAGAGCCACTAGCGGCTGAGATCGACCAGAATCTTGTCCAGCGCCGCATTGATTCGCGAGGCGGCGGTCAGACGGTTGCGCCATTCACGCGAAATCGCCTGGATCCCTAAGTGAGCCCCCAGCCAGGATCCCAGCATCGCGGCTCGACCGGCACTGTCGCCGCCCGCACGTATCGTGGCAAGAATGCAGGTTTCGAAGTCGTCGGCGTGTTTCGAAAATGCGTGCAAAGCTGACGGAAAGCTTTGTTCGAGCGGACAAGCTTGGCCGAACGTCTGAGTGGCTTCGGTGACGTCATGAAGCGTCACTTCGAGAGCACCTTGGTTCTTGTATCGGATCTCCGGCCAGAATTTCTTATCGACGCCCATGAATTCCTTTTGGGCTTGTTCAAGCGCACTATGAACGCCTTCTCCTCGGAACAGCTCACGGAGCAGAAGTGCGTGAAACCGCATATACGCGACGGTACGCTCATTGTCCTGACAAACCCGGGTAGCTGTCCGGACAATGTCCAACAACTCCGGACTTCGCCAATAGCGGACAACCAAGCTGGCAAGGCGCGAGGCTGAGCCCAAATGGTCGTCATCCGCCCCGCGCTGGAAGTCAAAATCCTGGTTGGGATTCGCGGCGCGAAAGGCAGTAAAATTTTCGAGTGTTCCTTTCGTCGCCCTGTCTAAATAGCCAGCGTAGGCCCCCGGATCGAAGCATCGACTCCAGAAGGACAAGAGCGCCATCTCCATAATGTGTCTGATCGCCCGATTTCTTGCCGAAATGATAGTGCCCTTCCATCGGAGTCTCGAATCCCATGACGCCTCTTGGGAATTTGGAACTGAGCTCGTCGAGATCGTAAATCCAGTGGGTTCCAAGCGCAGCGGCGTCGCCGACGAACTGGCCCCAAACCGCTCCTCTCAGCCGGTCATCGACTGTTACATCCCTAATCGAATCAACCGCAATCATGTCATCTCTTTCTATAACGAACAGAAGACAAGAAAATCAGGAAAGATCGTGACGCAAGCGGGTTTTCTGTTAGGGGCTTCAGCTCGCACCTTGGTCGCGATCAATTTTCAAACCAGTGCGCCATATCCTAATCGGATGACCGCGAACCCACGTCGATTGCTCGAAAGAACTTTTTGCTGCGAGTTTCTGCGGCCATGCTTAGATCTACGGTTCTCGGTATGTTTCGCAAATCATGACTTAGAAACGAATGAGAGTGTGAATGCGAACGTCGAACGACTGTTACCTTTGAAACCCGAGCTGATACGTTTCACGAAAATTGCGAGTGTATGTTGGCTAGTTACGGGATTTGCCCTGCCGCCGGTCATAGCCAATACCTCAGCCACTGCGAATAACAATCTGGGTCCGGCCAAATTTTCTGTTTTTGTTGCGAAGAAGAAGGCAGCCAAAGGACGATCGAAAACCAAGCATCGGGCGGCGCGAAAAAGCCAGGGACCGGCGCGGGAAGAAAGTTTTGAGGTAGTCTTTCCACCCGGTCACAAGTTTACTCCGGACGAGAAGGCGGAGGCGAGCACGCTGGGAACTTACTTCGCGAACGCGATGTGGAAGGATGCCTACAAACTTTCGACTAAGTCGGTAAAGCAACATCCCGAGCGGTGGTGGCTGCACGCGGCCAGGGCGGCGGCTGCGGCCAACCTGAACCGCCCGAAGGATGTCATTGATGCAGTCGACTCAGCGATTCGAACGAACAACGGAGACGCTAATCGAGGGAATCTCACCGAACTCAAGGTGCTCAAGGCGAATGCGCTGAGCCGGATGGGTCAAAAAAGTGCAGCAATCAGCACTTTTCTCGAGGCGGCGAGTACGTCGCCTCGGGATCCGTACAGCCGGGCGGGCGCTGCCTGGATTTATGCCACCGCGGCTGATGCCCAGATTCGGAAAGGAGCGACCGCAGTAACTCTTGCCACCGAGGCGGCCAAACTTTCGCACGAAAAGGATGCCACAATCCTCGACGTTCTAGCGGCTGCTTATGCTGCACAGGGCAATTTTGGGCTCGCGCAGAAATGGGAGGGCAAAGCGATTTTGTCCGGTGACTCGGACGATATTCCGTATTACCAGCATCGTCTGGCATATTACCAAGCCAATAAGCCGTGGCGCCGTGGCGGGAGAATTCGAAGTGATTGGTGATCGCTGATTGCTGATTATTCTCCAGGGAACGCCGCGAACGGCAAATGACCAGTCGCCATCGTTTGGTCCCGAGTGCCGGAATCCATGATCGGATTGAGGAACCCCGAACGGTGATTGGCGGCGACTGTCCCCCGAAAGCCGGACGCGCGAGTTGTCGAGAATTGTGCCACGAGAGGAACAAGGCGATCCTCGCCAATTTGTGCAGTCGCCATCGCGTGATCCGCGAATGCCGCAACGCATAGTTGGAACGAAGAACGTCGTATACCAAGCGTCATACGTAGCGACACGATGGCGACTGCGGTTTGTGGCAGTGCCATCCAAGCAGCTTCGGGCCGACTTTTAGTTTGTGCCCAATCAGAGGGGTTGGGGGACAGTCGCCGCTACCAGGCGTTCCTGAGGCTGGAGCCTCAGGCTGCGTAACCGATCGCTGATTTCCTTCAAATACTACCGCCACTCATGTTTGGGATACTTTCGCTGCAATTCCTGTTTGAGTTTCGGGTAAGCATCTCGCCAAAATCCTGAGAGATCTTGCGTGATCTGGACCGGGCGATGATTGGGAGCGAGTACGTGGATCGAAATCGGAATGCGTTGGTCGCAAATTTTGAGCGATCCTTCGACACCGTACAAATCCTGAATACGCGCGGCCAGCACCGGCGGCTGTCGATCCGAATACACTAATTTGGCCTTCCGGCCACCAGGCAATTCGAATCGGGCCGGAGCGAACCGATCGATTAACGGAATCTGGGCGGCCGATAACCATGCTTTGACGGTTGGCCAAACTGATCGGTCCTTGATCTCGCGATAGCTAAGGGCTCCCTGGCAAATCTGCGAGATGAGATATTTTCTTCCCTCGTCGTCGAGTTTGGGAAGGTCAAGTTCTGGGTACCACTCGGTAAGACAGTTGAGTCGCGTGATCCATTGCTCCACTTCGTGATCCCACTGGGCCAACGGACAGCGGCTGCTGATCACTTCTGCGGCGAGCACCGCCGCGGTAGCGTCGCTTGGTTTTGGCTCTGTCTTCGCGCTGTGCAAGATCAAATCGCGAAAGAGCTGGTTCGATTGTGCGACAACTCGGCGAACAGAGGGATCGTAGAAGAGCGTCTCGGAGATCTGAAAGTCTTCTGGGAAAACTTCCTGCAGCCATTCTTCTCGAATCGCCGTCGCAAAAGAAAGCAGCACGAGCAAATCTTCATTTCGTCCTTGGATCTCCCGGATCTCCGCAGCGACAAACAGCGGGCTCTTTTGCACCGCACTTTCGCGAGCCAACACGCCATGCCGGCGGTGAATCAGGTCGCAACGCAACGTGCCCGCATCGATCCGCCGGCCAAGATGGTCAGAGAAACCAACGAGCATGCACTTGCCTAAGGCTTCCGCATTAAAATCATCTGGGCGTCCCGATATATTCAGCTTCTCGCTTTTCGCGAGATCTAGAAATTGGCGAAATAAACGGCCGACCTGTTGGGATACGGCATAACGAATGCCCAGGCGTCGAGAACGCTCTGGCCCTTGCTCGTTCGCGTAGATCCAGGCACGAATCAACACGAAAAAATCCGATTCCGCCTCGTTGCCGAGCAACAGTTCGCGATCGTGATCCATCTGGTTGCCATCGCTTCGGCGAAGAAGGTGTCGCTCTTGAGTGAGGGCCGCGATTAAGGCAATGGTAGGCACGCATCCAAGTTCATCGGCCAGCAGCAGCATCCGCGAGTAACGGGGATGAACCGGAAATGAAAGCATCCTCCGGCCAAGCGCAGTAACGGTTTCGGATTTCCGTTCCAGCGCGCCGAGGTCAACGAGCAATTCCGTCGCACGGCTGAGCGATTTCGGTTCGGGCTTTTCCAGCCAACCAAACCGATCGATATCTGCGACGTCGGCCGCCTTGAGATTCAAAATGACTTCCGCCAAATCGAGGCGCTTGACTTCTGGAAGATCCTGGGCCCGACGATTAAGATGATCTCGCTCCGACCAAAGACGGATGCATTTCCCCGGCGCGGTCCGTCCCGCTCGCCCGGCTCGTTGATCAGCCGATGCTCGGCTGATTTTTTCGGTGATCAAAGTGTTTATGCCGCGATGCGGATCGTACTTGGCAATTTTGGCAAGGCCACTGTCGATGACGAGGGTGACGCCGTCGATTGTGAGCGAAGTTTCGGCAACGTTAGTCGAGACGACTACTTTCCGTTGGTCGTAGGTGGCAACTGCGGCATCTTGAGAGGCCGGTGAGAGATCGCCATGCAAGGGAAGCACGACACCATCGAACCGCGTTCGCTTGATCTCTTCGATCGTGCGGGCAATTTCGAAAGCTCCAGGCATGAAAATGAGTACGTCGCCGCGATCATCTTCCGCTTGATTCAAGGCGTCGACGGCAAGCTCCCAAGGAGGTTCATCCACGATTTCGCGCTTCAGGTGCTCGATCGAAACCGGAAACGTTCTGCCTCCCGAAGTGAGCGTCCGACAAGGGGCCAGATATTCCTCCAGCAGTCCAGTGTCGAGGGTGGCCGACATGACGACGATCTTTAGATCAGGCCGCGCCTCCGATTGAATCTCCATGGCTCGAGCAAGAGCAATATCTCCGTAGAGATGCCGTTCATGGAATTCGTCGAAGATCAAAACGGATATGCCCGGAAGCGTCGGATCGCTCACCATTTGCCGGAGCAATACGCCTTCGGTAACAAATCGAATACGAGTTTCTCGGGAACTGATGTTATCGAGACGGATCTGATAGCCGACCTCGGTCCCCAACTCAGAATCGCGTTCCCAGGCTACCCGGGCGGCTAACATCCGGGTTGGAAGCCTTCTCGGCTGAAGAATAACGATCTGGCCAAAGCCAGCCAATCCGCTGTCTAAGAGGATCTGCGGCACTTGAGTTGATTTGCCGGATCCGGTCGGGGCTTGCAAAATGAGCCTTGGACAATCAACCAGAGCAGTGATGATTTTCTCTTCCAGTTCAAAGATCGGCAGACTGTGTTCCACGGTGCGACACTGATTCTCCATCCACGGCAGAACGCCAAACGAAGATTTACATGCTGATAGCGTTCAATAAACCTTTTGGCGTTCTTTCCCAATTCAATACGGACGGCTCGCCGAATCGGACTCTGGCGGAGTTCGGTTTCCCACCAGGCGTGTATCCGGTGGGTCGACTTGATGCGGATTCTGAAGGTTTGCTTATCTTAAGCGATCAACCGGATTGGAACGCACGCCTCCTTCGCCCAGGCAAGGGGCACGAACGAGAATACTGGGTGCAAGTCGAGGGGATGGCTACGCCAGAAAAGCTCCAGCGCTTGAGCGCGGGAGTGAAAATTCAGGGGCGGGAAACGCTTCCGTGTGTTGCCCGATTTTCCCCCAAGAAATCCACCAATTCGATTTCGTAAGACTGTTCCTGATTGTTGGCTCGGCGTCGTCTTGCGGGAGGGACGAAACCGGCAGGTGCGCCGGATGACCGCTGCGGTCGGTCTTCCGACCTTGAGGCTAGTGCGAGTACGGATAGGGAAATTGCAACTGAAGGATTTGGCGCCGGGAGATTGGCGGAAGGTACGGGGATCGGAGATTGGGTGAGCCATTCGGAAGGTGACAGTAATTTTTGGTAAAGCTCGTCCAGGACGAGCACGAGGAGGAAACCGGTGGCCCGTTGCCTTTTCCCGTCATTAGTGTAAGAAGAACGGTTACATTATGTCCCCCATTTTGCGCGTGTTCCGCTATACTCGACGTTATCCCTGGCTTGCCGCCAGCACGATCGGGTTCGCCGTGCTGGCGACGTTGATGGTGATCGTCTTTCCCGGCGTAACTCAGCGCATAATCGATGATGCGATTCGGGGCAACCGTCCCGAACTCATTGTTCCGCTGACCGCCTGCGCGGTTGTGGCATTCTTGGTGCAAAACCTGGCGAACGGATTTCGGATCGTCCTTAACAACACGTTCGAACAGAAAGTAATTTTCGATCTCCGAAGCGATCTTTACGATCACATTCAACGGTTGCCTCTCTCCTGGTTTGATCATCGAGCGACCGGCGATATCATGACCCGGGTCCTGGAGGATGTCACCGCGGTCGAGCGGGTGCTGATCGATGGAATCGAGCAAGGAAGTGTCGCGATTCTTCAGGTGATTATCGTCGGTGTACTTCTCTTTCTGAAGGAGCCGGGTCTCGGGCTTTTGACATTAATGCCAGTGCCTTTGCTCGCCACCGGCGCGCTGTGGTACACGCTCACCGCGAAGCCCCGTTATAGCGGGCAGCGAAAGGCCGCTTCGGCCATGAATTCTTTACTGCACGATAATCTGGCCGGAGTGCGACAAATCAAAGCCTACGCGCGCGAGCAGGCGGAGCATCGCCGTTTCAATCAGACCAGCGCTCGCTTGAAAGATGCAACGTTGGTCGTGTTGAAGGCGTGGGCAATTTATACGCCATCAATGGAGTTCGTGACTTCGTGTGGACTTGCCATCGTGACCGGTTTCGGCGGTAAGGCCGTGCTGGAAGGAAAGATGGGTCTGGGTGAATTGGTAGCGAGTTTGATTCTCGTACGGTTTTTGTATGAACCGATTGGCCGGCTCCACACCCTCAACCAAATGTTCCAAAGTGGACGGGCGGCCGGCGAACGCGTGTTTGAGATTATGGATTCGCCGATAGAAGAGGGCGTCGATGCGCCACTGGATTCTTTCGACCCTCTTGGTTTCATTGAATTTAGGGACGTATCCTTTTCCTACGAACCGGGTAGGGAGGTACTTCGAGGAATCTCTTTAATTGCTTCGCCTGGCCAAACGACCGCATTGGTTGGAGCGACCGGCGCTGGTAAATCGACTCTGGTGGGGCTCCTGTTGCGGCTCTACGACCTTCCGGAAGGAGGGGGCGACATTTTAATCGATCGGCGTTCGATCCGGAATTTGTCCCGTAGAACCGTGCGGCAGATCACCGGCTTCGTGTCCCAGGAAAGCTTTCTTTTCAACGGCACAGTGCGAGAAAATCTGTTATTCGGAAAGCCGGATGCGCAAGATTCCGAGATTCAAGCTGCGCTGCGCGCCGCCCACGCGTACGAATTCGTTTCGAAGCTAAGCCAAGGACTAGATTCTCCGGTTGGCGAGAGGGGTGTGCGCTTAAGCGTGGGCGAAAAACAGCGCTTATCGATTGCCAGAGCCATCTTAAAGGATCCGCCCATCCTGGTTCTGGACGAGGCGACTGCTAGCGTTGACACGCAGACAGAACGCGAAATTCAAGCCGCCTTAGACCGTCTATTGCTGGGTCGCACCAGTTTCGTTATTGCTCACCGGCTGTCAACGGTTCGCCATGCGGACCAAATCCTGGTGCTTGACCAAGGCGAAATTGTCGAAAGAGGGACTCATGACGAGTTGCTGGCGGTGGGCGGTGCCTACCAGCGGCTTTACGAGAGCGGTCTCTTCGGTGAAAGCTCTGCGGTCCGCCCGAATGGCTCCGAGTTCCTATCGGATTTGGGGGGCAGCGCAGTCGACGATCCAATTGATCAGTCGATCTGAGCGTGGGGCGATCCCGGTGGAACTCTCTATCTCTTGTCGGGTGGACAGACGACTTCGTTTCGGGCTTGCTTCGCTCCGCGCTAGGCATATTTAGTATTCGTTGCTTTACCGGATCGGTTACCTGACTCGAACAGCGCTCATTTACGTAGGAAGCATCTTCTGGCTGCTGATCAATACGTTAGAAGAAATGGGCGACAACATCAGACGGGGTCGTCTCCCGTTTCGCTGGTCGGCATTGTTCGCCCAAACCGATCGTACCGGCGTTGGCTCGGTTCCTTTGGTTCTGTTGGTCTCCTTTTTTCTAGGGCTCACGATGGCTTTGCTTACTGGATACCAACTGCAAAAATTTGGGACTGAGCGTTTGGTACCGACGCTTATCTCGATTGCGTTTACTCGGGAGCTTGGTCCATTGCTGACGGGCATTGTCCTGGCCGCGCGGATTGGTGCGGCGTTTACGGCGGAGCTTGGTACGATGCAGGTAGCCGAAGAAGTGGAAGCGATTGAAGCGATGGGAATCGGTCCGCTTCGTTTTCTGGTCGCCCCGCGATTGGCGGCCATCACTGTTCTTATGCCCTGCCTTTCGGTTTGTTCGGTTATCGCCGGTCTTTTAGGCTCGGCCCTCATCTCCTGGATTACGCTTAATCTTGTACCTGCGTTCTATTTTGATGCGGTGCTCAGCAGCCTTTTGGTAAAGGATATTGTGATCGGTCTTCTCAAAGCTGCATTCTTCGGATTGGTTATCGGGTTGATCGCCTGCTTCAAAGGGTTGACGGTAACGGGTGGGGCTGAAGGTGTCGGAAGAGCAACAACCGATAGCGTCGTCGTTGCGATTACCAGCGTCATTGGATTTGATACCCTGTTCAATATCGTCGTTACCGAATACACCAAATGAACGAAACTCCGCTCGTTCATCTCGATCGAGTCGTTTTGCGCTTTGCCGACAAGGCGGTTCTCGAGGGAATTAATTTGAAAATCTTTCCTCGGGACCGGCTTGTTGTTCTGGGCCAAAGCGGTGGTGGGAAGAGCACAATGCTTCGCTTGATCCTTGGAATTCTGCGGCCGACCTCCGGCGACGTTCGATATAAGCATTTGCGGATCCATCGCCTTAGCCGGAGCAAGCTCAATCTCTTGCGCTCGCGGATCGGGATGGTTTATCAATATTCTGCTCTAATCAGTTCATTGAATGTTCATGATAATCTTGCCTTGCCGGTAACAGAACTCGGACGCAAATCGCCAAAGGATCTCGATCAGCTAGTGGAAGAAAAGCTCGCGTTAGTCGGGATGAGCGGGACCGAGAATAAAATGCCGTCCGAACTGAGTGGTGGCATGCGAAAAAGAGTAAGCTTAGCCAGGGCTTTGATGTTGGATCCGGAACTGGTTCTCTTCGATGAACCATCCGCGGGACTCGATCCGGTGATGAGCTCGGTGATCGACGAGCTGATTATCTCTCTGACGGAGAAGACAAATGCTACTTCGGTGATCGTGACCCACGAAATGGATAGCGCTTTTAGAATAGCCACTCGGATGGCGATGCTATACCAAGGCTCGATCATCCAAGACGATCTACCAGAAACTTTTAGAGATGCCCGGAACCCAGTGGTGCGGCAATTTGTTACCGGGGAGGTGGAAGGGCCGATCACGGAAGCTATAGAGAATGCAGATCCTTCGTAACGAGATTCGCACCGGCATTCTGGTAATCCTTACCATCGGGCTGACCGTCGGCATCGTTCTATATTTGTCAGCGCCGGGTCTTTTTCGGCCGATCGTACACTACCGAGTTTTTTTCGACGACGCGGCGGCGATTAAGCCGGGTGCGAGCGTGTTGCTGGCCGGAAGAAAGATCGGCACGGTTGAAAAAGTTCAGTCACCTGTACCGATGACTCAGCGACCACCTGGACGGCCCGAATGGGAGGCGATGATCACCGTTCAGGTGTCAGACGACGCGGAGATTTATAAGGCGAACGACGTTACGATGCGAACCTTCGGACTACTCTCCGAATACGTCATCGATTTTACCAACGGTGACCCCAATTCAGGTAGGGCGGCGAACGGAGACACGTTTGTTGGTGTTCGCGTTCCCGACCTGGGCGAAATTGGTCCGGTAGTTATCAAAAAGCTGGACCCAGTATTAAGGGAAACCACTTCGACCTTATCCGAGTTGCGCCGGACTTCGCAGAATCTTACCGAATTAACCGCCAAAGATTCAAAGCTGATCAATACTCTGGACGGAACCTTGGACAGCTTTCGTTTAGTCGGTGGAAACCTAAAGACATTGACTGACAAAAACGGACCGGTGGATTCCGCTTTGAGTGGTGTCCAAACCACTCTCCAGAGTGCCCAAACTACTCTCCAAGGGTTTCAACAGATGACCGCCCAGGTGAACAAGGATAACAACCTGGAGAAAACTCTGGTGAACCTGAACGGTTCCTCGGAACGCCTGAAGGCTCTTTTGACCCAGCTTCGAGGCTCATGTAATACCGCGCTAGCTAATCTCAACGGAATGTTCTCAAATCTTAACGAGGTATCGGTCAAACTGAAAACTCAGCCCTGGCGGATCATTTGGCCTAATACGATCAAGTATCCGGAAAAGCCCGAACCGACCTCTCCGCGTCCGCACAAGACGGCAGCCCAAGAGTGATCGCCGGCGTCAAAACAGCTCGCTCTGCCGGCCGGCGGGAAGCTTGACGCCCAATTTTTGGTACGCTTTGGGCAACGCTACTCGGCCCTGAGGAGTGCGCTTGAGGTAGCCTTCCTGAATAAGGTAAGGTTCGTTGACTTCTTCGATTGTTCCGGAATCTTCGCCGACCGCAACTGCCAACGAGCTAATTCCCACTGGTCCTCCCTCAAACCGTGAGACTAATGCCTCTAGCAAGCGCTTATCCATTTCATCCAGCCCGTCATCATCGATATCCAGCATTTGCAAGGCGCGATCAGCCGTCGCTTGATCGATAAACCCGTTCCCTTTCACTTGAGCGTAATCTCGGACCCAACGGAGCAGATTGTTCGCGACTCGCGGCGTGCCTCTGGACCGGTTGGCAATCTCTAATGCGCCTTTCGCGTCGATTCCGACCCCAATCAAACCGGCACTCCGTTCGATGATTTGACTCAATTCGGCCGCCGCGTAGTAATCGAGGCGAGAAGTCATTCCGAACCGGGAACGGAGGGGTGAGCTGATCAAACCCGCTCTAGTAGTTGCGCCAATCAGTGTAAATTTTGGCAGATTGAGCCGAACACTCCGAGCGTTTGGACCTTGGTCAATGATGATGTCCAGGCGAAAGTCTTCCATTGCGGGGTAGAGATATTCCTCGATCGCCGGCTGAAGCCGATGGATCTCGTCGATGAAGAGAATATCTCCGCGTTCCAGAGTCGTGAGCAAACCGGCAAGGTCGCCCGCCTTTTCAATCATCGGCCCACTGGTACTCTTGATATTGACACTCATCGCATTGGCCAGGATGAAGGCGAGGGTGGTCTTTCCTAACCCGGGTGGCCCGCTCAGCAGTACATGTTCTAATACGTCTTCCCGCTGCTTGGCGGCGGTGACCATCAGTTCCAGGCGTTCAACGACGCGGGTTTGGCCCTGAAATTCGCTGAAAAGCGGCGGGCGCAGAGAGAGGTCAAAAGCGCTTTTGGGTGATTGAACAGTTTCCTGATAAAAGTTTTCGGTCACGCAATCAGCTCCGATTTTTGCGAGATTATTCTTTGATTGGCGCAAAGACAATCAAGGATTCCAGCGCGCGGCTCCGCGGCCCGGAGCGCTGGGCAGCGCTCGCAGCTTGATCTGCAGCCCGCCAACGCCCGCGGCGCGGCTCTGGAAACTTAGTGCAAACGCCGATTGAGGACCTAAAAAAAGCGTCTTACTATTAGCACACCTAATGAACGCTGGGATTCAGGAAACGACGGTCGTAGATACGGTTCTCGCTGGCGAGCGAATTACCGCTGAGGAAGCACTCGAACTGTATCAACTGCCTCTGCAGGAGCTCGGCGCGCTGGCGGACCATCGGCGGAAGCTGGCGAAAATGGACGCCTACGATGAGCGCGGCAATGAGATCGTCACCTACATCGTGGAGCGAAACATCAACTACACCAATGTCTGCAACGTGTATTGCAAGTTTTGCGCATTTTATCGCACGGAGCGCGACAGCGACCATTACGTTCTGAGCCATGAACAAATCGATCAAAAGATCGAAGAGCTTGTGTCGATTGGCGGCATACAAATCTTAATGCAAGGAGGACATCATCCGAAGCTCGGCATCGGATATTACCTCGATTTGTTGAGCCACCTCCGAGAAAAGTATCCGCAAGTGAATGTTCACGGATTCAGCCCGCCGGAATTTAACCACTTTGCTCAGGTGTTCCGGATGCCGTTGCGAGAGGTCATTGTTCGATTTAAGGAGGCGGGACTTGGTTCGATTCCGGGTGGGGGCGGCGAAATTCTAGTTGATCGAGTCCGGAACCGGATCGCACCTCTCAAGTGCAACACGGAGCAGTGGCTCAAAGTGATGGAGATAGCTCACGAAGAGGGCTTGAGAAGCAGCGCCACGATGATGTTTGGCCATGTGGAAACAATCGCGGATCGGGTTGAGCACCTGGAACGGTTGAGAGAGCTCCAAGACAGAACCGGAGGCTTCACCGCTTTCATCTGTTGGACGTTCCAGCCGGAGAATGTCGTCTTGAAAGCAACCCCGGTCGGTTCGGCCGAATATTTGCGAACCCAGGCGCTTGCCCGAATCTATTTAGATAACATCGAAAACCTGCAAAGCTCCTGGGTCACTCAAGGTCCAAGAATCGGCCAAATTGCTTTGCGTTTTGGGGCGAACGATTACGGATCAGTAATGATGGAGGAGAATGTAGTCAGCAGCGCTGGTACCACATTTAGATTGACTCGCGAAGAAATGGAACGGTTGATTTCGGACGCTGGATACGAGCCGCGGCCGCGAAACAACCGCTATCAGTTGGTGAACTGAAGCTGCAGTTCTTGGCGAATAGAGACCTTGTCTGGCATCTCCGGAATTTACGCAGTCTCGATGTCCGCTTGAAATTTGTGCGTGACGTACCGATTACCGTTTTGTCATCCTTGCGTTGACTTTCATCCGGAATGCCAGCTTTCCCTCTGGTCTAAAAGGTTTTTCCTGTTGACGTTTAGGAGACCCTTGCCATGAATTACGGCCATTCGCCTTGATTGTCCGCCCAGTTATCCATTTATGAACCAAAAGAGTCCCCTCGGCCGGAACTGGATGTTGTCCGCTGTTCTGGGCGCATCGCTCATAGGCGCAGCCCAGGCGCAACAACCGACCGCCCAGCCGACTCCGCCCGCCACGCAGCAGCAGTTGCCGCCGAGCGCCGTACCAACTCCCGCTCCCAGACAGCCTTCCCCCATTTTTCGCCAGATCGAGATTCAATACGCTGGACCAGCCACACTGAGCCGGCAGCGGATTTTGACCAACATGAAAACTACGGTTGGTCAGCCCTACTCAGAAACAACGGTTGAAGATGATGTTCGTGCTCTTTACGCGACGGGGTTAGTCACTAACGTCCGAATTTACGGCGAACCGCTACCAGACGGTGTGAAGGTTATCGTGGTCGTTCAGACTAGGGTCACGCTGGCCGGTGTTTATATTCAAGGTAATGAGAGGGTCAAGGTCGCTCGAATCCGTCGTGAGATTAATCTGAAGATCAATTCTCCCTTAGACGAACAGATTCTGGAGCAAGCCCGGCAGAAGATCGTCGAGCTTTACCAAAAACGCGGATTTCCTGATGTGGACGTCCAATATAAGCTGACGACAAACGAAGATCAGGGGACCGCGACCGTGACTTATGCGATTAGCGAGGGTGCCAAGGCGACCGTTCGGCACATTCGCTTCTATGGCAACCAGGCGCTCAAAGCCAGTAGACTGCGGAAGGAAATGAAGACCCAACAGAGCAATCCTTTGGGCTTCATCACTGGAGCTGGGCGCTTGAGCAGCGTCCAACTCGATGACGACGTTCAAAAACTGAAGGCGCTTTACCAAGATAATGGATACGCCGACGTGCAAATCAGCGACGTCAAGATCGAGAGAGTCAACCCCAAGAAAGTCGACATCTTCATCTACATCACTGAAGGAGCCCAGTATCACGTCAACGCGGTTACGATCGAAGGCATCCAGATCGTTACTGAGGCCAATTTTCGAAAGGTGATCAAAGTAACCGAGGGCCAGGTCTTTTCGCCGGGCAAACTAGAAAAAGATATCAAAGCAGTCGAGGATGCTTACGGCATCGCCGGCTATGCCGACGCCAAGGTTTCGGTGCAGACAACACCGGCCGGACCAGCATTGGTAGATCTCCACTACAAGATCGAAGAGGGAATTAAATCCTACGTCGAACGCATCAATATTAGCGGAAATACTCGAACCAAGGATAAAGTAATTCGCCGAGAACTGGTATTGGCTCCAGGTGATGTATTCGACACGGTTCGCGTGGATATCAGTAAAAAGCGCTTGGAAGGACTTCAGTATTTCGAGAAGGTCGATACTTACGCTTCTGATACACTCGTACCTGGCCGAAAAGACCTCAATGTCGTAGTCCAGGAAAAGCGGACGGGTTCATTGAATTTTGGTCTTGGCTTTGATTCGAACCAGGGTCTAGTCGGTTTCACCGAATTGAATCAAGGGAATTTCGATATTACCAATTGGCATACATTTACGGGAGCAGGCGAAAAATTCCGTGCTCGTTTCCAAATTGGAACCCTGCAGACGCAGGCGCTAATCTCGCTCACTGAGCCCTATTTCCTCGATCAACGGCTGGCCCTTGGTGAGGAGGTTTATTATCTTGATTCCCAGTTTTACAGCAACGTCTACAACGAGAGGAACTACGGCTTCGACATATTCTTGCGTAAGCCGATTACGAATTTCCTGGCCGCTCGAATTCAGTACCGACTGCAGGACACAGACATTTACGGCATCAGCACGACTGATCCAATCGTACTGGCGCAGGCTGGAAACACCTTGGAGAGCCGGACGACTTTCGAGCTGACCTATGACAAACGAGACAACGCCTTCTTGACTCGTAAAGGTACGAGAGTCGATTTTTCTACCTATGTGGCCGGGGGCCCGTTGGGTGGCGACGTGCAAATCTACGGGTTCGATCTCACCGCCTCTCAATATTTCCATCTGCCTTTTGATACGATCCTGCTCTTTGATGCGGAAGTTGCGACCGTAGCCACTTGGGGATCAGGTAGCAGCGTGCCAATTTACGACCGCCTTTACCTTGGTGGTGCGAACAATCTTCGCGGATTCAAGTATCAGGACGTCGGTCCGAAGGATCAATTTGGCGACGATCTTGGTGGAAATTCGCTTGCTCGGTTCACGGTTGAATATACCGTCCCGGTTGTTGAACGAGTGCGAGCCGCAGTTTTCTACGACACTGGATTTGTGAATGCGGGGTCATGGAGTTTCGGCACCAATAATGTCAATTCAGACTTTGGCTTCGGCCTTCGTCTAGATCTACCGATAGGTCCGATCCGAATTGACTACGGTATCCCCGTCCAGTCCGATAAATTCAACAATTCCAGTGGGCGATTCCAGTTCAGCGTTGGTTATCAATTTTGAACGGAATGTATCGAGAGCGGTCAGACTCCAAACCCAGCCACGCCACTATTCTTAGTAAGTGATTAGTATTATTATGATGAAATCCCGATTCATTGCGATCGCCAGCTTCTATCTGGCTGGCGCACTTCTGTCTGCCCCAGCCCAAGCCCAACAACTGAAGATTGGCACGATAGATATGCAGAAAGTGCTGGCTGCCTACTATAAGACGCAGGAGGCGAAGGAGAAACTGGAAACAGCGCAAAAATCCGCGAACGATGAGCTAAATCAGCGCATGGAGACGCGCAAGAAAGATATCGACGCGATCAACAAGCTGAATGAAGAAATGAATCGTCCCGACGTCAGCGCGGCGACGAAAGATCAGAAAGCCCAGGAACGGGATGCAAAGATTTCCGAGGAGCAAGGCTTGGAAAAAGAGATGACTGAATTTCGCGATTCTCGCTCCAAACAGCTACAGGAAGAGCAAAACCACATGGTATCCGGTTTGGTGGACGACATTATGAAGGTGGTGACTGATCAGGTGAAAACCCAAAGTTACGATCTCGTGCTCGATAAGTCCGGACGCAGTGCGGGTTTGGGAACAACCGTGCTGGTCTACGCCAAGGACAACATGGATTTCAGCGACGTTGTGATCGCCAAGCTCAATGCCAATCGCCCGGCGACCTCTCCGAGTGCGAGCACCAAGTCTTCCGCTCAACCTTCAGGAACCAATACTCCCGCAACGACGACCAAACCAGGTGGATTCCCTAGCCCGACAAAAAAGCCGTAGTCGCTCCTATTAGCTTTATGGAAGAAGGACCGGTAAGTGTGCCGGTCCCTTTGTTTGCCAGAGAATCAAACGCACTCGCGATCGGTATGGAGGTACGAGGAGCACCATTGTCATTTGGTCGATTAGGAACTGACGGCCGGACTCGAATTATCGATCACCCAGCGAACGTAAGCTGCGGATCCTGCGGATAATGGCAGAGCGATAATCTCGGGGACCTCATACGGATGGGATCGCAGCAGGAATGCTTCCAAGTCAGGGTAGCGGATCACTGAAGTTTTGTAGACCACCAATGTCTCGTCCGCCTGTTGAACTCGGCCGAGCCAGCGATAGATCGATTTTACGGCCGGCACGAGATTGGCACACGCCGCGTATTGCTGTTCCACTGCGTCTCGGGCGATTCGGTACGCGGTTTCGGGGTCGGGGAACGTACAGAAGACTACCCGAACCTCATCAAACATCGTTCAGCTCAGCGGAGAAAACGGTCGAGGTTTTCGTCTTCCCAGCGACGTGCTCGCTGGTAACAGTGAAACTTCTGTTCCCTTCGATAAAATTCTGAGGTGTGAATCCGGCGCCGGCCGGTCTCATCAATCTCTTCGGGAACAATCGCATGAAGCATTTCGTGGTAAATAACGTATTCCAGAAACCAAGTAGGTACGAAGGGAGCATCCAAAAGAGGATGGATCCGGATGATTCGGTCTTCTTCCTGGATTGTGCCAAAGACGAAATATTCTTTGGGCGGTAATCGTCTACGTCTGCCCCAAGTTATCGCGTATCCCTTGAGGGCGCCGTTGAAGTATTCAGAGTTTAGTTTGTCAAAAATCGCCTTGAGATCGAAATATTCGCCCTCGTGAAAAAACTCAAGCTGCCGCTGGAGTGGAAGCCTTTTGACCGAGAGTTTCCTCTTTCGCTTTCCCATAAGAAGAAGTGCCTAAAGTCTAGAGAGCAAATTCGGGCAGGCAACCTGCAAAAATATGGAAGTTTGAAAAGTTCTCGCGGCCGGTTCCGAGATTGCGTCGTAATGACACGTTTTATGGGAAATATTGAATCTTCGTGCTCTCTGTTCTCGCCCAAAAGCGCCATTATGGCGCAAGCAGGACCGAATCTATTGTTTTTCGACTGCACTATGGGATATCGAGTCCACGCCTCTCGGGTGGCTCTCATTTGTAAGACGTTCTGCATCCAGTGGATGCACAAGTACCCCAAAATGGCTGTTCCCTACTTGATCTCGTCCTGATCGTCGGATTCACGTGCGCCACGGATCGCGGGCATCCGGCTTCGTCCACCGGTCGCCGGACTATACCGGACAGGCCGCGATCCTTCCGGCCCGCTTAGCTGCCTGGAGAGTCGCTTTCTTCCATCTCCTCCTGCGAAACCACCGGAGCAATGTCCTGGAGCGTTTCTCCTTCAATGAGGTTGATGAGTTTCACCCCCATTGTATTGCGACCGGCTTCTCGAATTTCGCTCACTCTTATCCGGACCATTTGCCCGCCAGTCGTGATAAGCATCACTTCATCTGAATCGTGGACCGTCAGAGCTCCGATGACGTCGCCCGTTCGGTCACTTGTCTTCATGGTGATGATACCCTTGCCGCCCCGGGATTGTCTTCGATAAGCATCAAAACCGGTTCGCTTCCCGATCCCGTTTAAGCCGGCAACCAGCAACATGGCATCGGGAACGACCTTCGCGATTGCCACCACCTTATCCGCTTCTGCCGGGCGAATGCCCCAGACACCGACCGCGTTTCGTCCCATGTCGCGAGCTTCCTCTTCATGGAACCGAATGCTCATCCCATTGTGGGTAATTAGTACAACCTCATCGTTGCCATTCGTAAGCAACGCATCGATCAACTCATCACCTTCTTCGATCTGAATAGCGATGATTCCGCCCTTCCGTACGTTTGCGAAATCCGACAAATTTGTCTTTTTCACCAGTCCACTTCGGGTGGCGAACATGATGTGAAGCTCGGGATTCCAGGTGCTGGTCTCGGAGGTCCCATTTTCACCTTTGGCTTCGATGCGTAACGTCGCGGCGATTTTCTCCTCCGGCCGTAACTCCAGAAGGTTCGCCATCGCGCGGCCTTTGGAAGCCCTGCTCATCTGTGGGATTTCGTAGACCTTCTCGATGTAGCATCGACCGGTCTGCGTGAAAAACATCAGCGAATCGTGAGTGCTCGCGGTAAACAGGTGCTGGACAAAGTCGCCTTCTTCGCCTTCGAGCTGTGCTTCCCGGGTCGCCATACCGATCACCCCGCGGCCTCCACGACGCTGGGCCCGAAATTCACTTTCCGGGGTTCGTTTGATATATCCGCCGTGCGTGATCGTGATGATGCACCCTTCGTTGGCAATCAGGTCTTCTATATCGATATCACCTTCCGCCGGCACAATCTGCGTAAGGCGGGGTGAATCGTACTTTTCCCTAACCTTCTGCAACTCCTCTTTGATGATATTCATCACCCGATCCGCTCGTTCGAGGATGTTGCTCAAGTCATCAATGCGCAGAATCAGCTCGCCATATTCATTGGCGATTTTTTCTCGTTCCAAGCCGGTAAGCTGATAGAGTCGCAGCTCCAGGATGTGATCGGCTTGCGTCTCGCTAAAGGCATAACGGCCGTCTATCAGACGCGCCTCGCTGCGAATCCGAATACCGAACTGCTCTACTTGTTGCCGGCTGAATTCGTAAGCGAGTAACTTAACTCGAGCTTCTTCCCGATTTGCCGAACTCCGAATGATCTCGATAAAGTCATCAAGATTCGCCAGCGCGATGAGATAACCTTCCAACGTTTCGGCTCTTTGCTCAGCCTGACGCAGAAGGTAGCGGGTACGCCGTAAGACCACTTCCCGGCGGTGTTCGATAAAACAGTGCAGCGCGTCCCGTATTGAAAGTAATTTTGGTCGTCCGTGGTCGATCGCGAGCATATTCACCGCGAAAGTGCTTTCCAGTGCGGTGTGCTTATAAAGATTGTTCAGTACGACGTTCGCGTTTGCGTCTCGTTTTAGCTCAAGCTCGATTCGAGTGTTCTCATCGGACAGATCGCGGACATCGCTGATCTCGGTTATCACCTTGTCCTGGATCAAGGCCGCAATGCGCCGAATCAACTCCGCGCGATTGACATTGAAAGGGATCTCCGTGATGACGATCGATTCCCGGTTCTGTCTCCCCGCTTCGATCGTGGCCTTTCCTCGGACTTTCAGGCTACCGCGACCAGTCTCAAAATATTGACGAATTCCACTGGTTCCATAGACCGCGCATCCGGTAGGAAAATCTGGTCCTTTGACCAGCTCGAGCAGACGATCGATCGAGATCTCCGGATTATCGATCAACTCGCAAATTGCATCGACAATTTCTCCCAGATTGTGCGGAGGGATATTCGTTGCCATTCCTACCGCGATCCCGGTTCCTCCGTTTACCAAAAGATTAGGAAAGGCTGCCGGAAAGACGGTCGGTTCCTGGGTCGTTTCGTCGTAATTTGGAACGAATTCAACGGTATCCCGTTCCATGTCCTCCATGAGCATTGCACCGAGGTGGGTCAGCCGCGCTTCGGTATACCGCATTGACGCGGGAGGATCGCCGTCCATCGATCCAAAGTTACCTTGCCCATCGACCAGCCTTTCCCGCATTGCCCAGGGCTGAGCCATGTGGACGAGGGTCGGGTAGATGGCCATGTCGCCATGGGGGTGGTAGTTACCCATGGTTTCCCCAACGATCTTGGCGCATTTCGTATGCTTGCGATACGGAAGCACGCCCAGCCCGTTCATTGAATACAGAATCCTCCGTTGCGAGGGCTTTAGTCCGTCACGAGCGTCTGGTAGGGCCCGAGAGATGATTACCGACATCGAGTAGTCCAAAAATGATTTGGACATCTCCTCGGCTACATTGACCGGATCGACTTTTTCGTCGGGATGCAAAGGCATAGCTAATTCGCGTCAGCAACGGACGGGTCTTGGACGAGCCAGACCGACAGGATCCTCACCAGATTGCCGGACCGACCAATCCCTCACACATCCAGGTTGCGGACATTTAACGCGTTATCTTCGATAAAGGCGCGTCGCGGTTCTACGACGTCTCCCATCAAAATCGTGAACATTTTATCGGCCTCGACCGCATTATTTTCGTTAAGCTCGACCTGAAGCAGGCGTCGATGAGCTGGGTCCATTGTCGTGGCGTAGAGTTCTTTGGCATTCATTTCGCCGAGGCCTTTGAACCGTTTGATTTGAACGCCACGGCGCCCGAGTTCTTTGACTGAGTCCAGGATACGAGGAATCGAGAATAGTGGAGTGATAGTGGCTCGATCGCCTTCTCCTTCGATCAGTTCAAAAATCGGCTGTTCGCGGGCAGAGTAGTGGGCAAACTGGAGGCCGCGATCGGTCAAATCCTGAAAGATCTTTGCCACCGCATTGGATTCGTGAAGCTCCACTCGGCGAGCCCTTCTCCGCAAATGAGGCGGCACCGCACCATTGCCATTGGCCGAAAGTGGGAGTTCACCCTCTTCGCCATCCGGCTCATAATCGTACAAATTCAGATCCCGGTTTTCGTCCGCGAACCGGGTAAGCGCCGCCTCATCGGGAAAATATTTTACGTACTCTTGGTTGCCTTCTCGGATTGCGACTAAGTACTCGGGAAATTGGCCGGTCTCTGGATTGCGATGAGCGAGGTATTCCTCAAAATCTCCACCATGACGACGGATCGAGTCGCTCAGCTTCGCCAATCGCTCAAGCAGATCCAAGATCTCGCGGAGCTGTGCTTCAGAGAATTCGCGACCATCCTCAAGATTCTTGAGTCGAACTTCCTCTGCGCCGAGAGAGATCAAGATCCTGTTTAATTGGGCATCATCATCGACGTACTCCTCCCGTTTTTTCCGTTTGATTTGATAGAGGGGAGGTTGGGCAATGTAGATGTGGCCACGTCGGACCAGCTCAGGCATCTGCCGATAGAAAAAGGTTAAGAGCAGCGTACGAATGTGCGAGCCATCGACATCCGCGTCGGTCATGATGATGATTCGGCCGTACCGCAATTTCTCCAAATTGAATGAACCCTCTCCCTCACCGTCGCCGATTCCCGTCCCGATGGCGGTAATCATCGTCTGGATTTCCTGATTCTGCAGAACCTTATCCAGTCGGGCCTTCTCAACGTTCAGCAGTTTGCCGCGAATGGGAAGAATGGCCTGGAACCGGCGGTCGCGTCCCTGC
>WNFL01446433.1_pt1 | contig 21370 bp, 18 predicted proteins | sample 5400361 | NCBI WGS metagenome assembly WNFL01 (sample SAMN13153351, study PRJNA577476) | soil metagenome | isolation source: 40 cm soil on Douglas fir-dominated hillslope | place: USA:California | collected 2013-09-17
GCTCCCCAGTCCCGCCGTGTAGTGCATCGCCCCCTGCACGCCCCAGTTCCCCGACAAAGGCAACACGCCCAGCCCTTCCATCCAGAACCGCCCGCCCGACGGCGTGTGCGACTCTTTCTCCCCGCCCCCGGAAAGCTCTATCTTCCCGAACGGCTCCAGCGCCGCGCTGTTGGCAATCGGCGCGAGCGCGAAGACCGAGAGCGTTAAAATCGCCAGCAGAATAAGTTGTTTTTTCATGCAGCCCTCCACTCAACCTTCTTGTCCGGTTTCAATAGCACGTAAACTGCCGACAAGTCAAGTAGATTCCGTCCCTTTACAACCCCCCCGGCTTGTTGTACAAAACCCTCTGGCTACCGGCAAGACAGCTACCCATTATGTCCTTACGAGCCAGCGGGTTGCCGGCCAAAACCGCTCTGCCGCAGGGCCGGAGAAAAACGGCCGGCAACCGCTAGTCGGACCATGACTTCACCGGCGACACCAACGATTTCGGTCATTGTGCCCGTTTATAACGGCGGCGGTGAGTTTCGCCGCTGTCTCGAAAACTTAAGCCGGACCGACCCTCCTCCCGACGAAATCATCGTCGTCACCGACGGGGCGACCGACGGGTCGTCGGACCTCGCCGAAAGCTTCGGCGCGCTGGTGCTCAAGCTGCCGGTTACCGGCGGGCCGGCGCGGGCGCGGAACCACGGGGCGCGCAGAGCCGCCGGCGGCGTCCTGTTGTTCATCGACGGCGACGTGCTGGTGGCCCCGGACACGATCGGCAAGGTCGCGGCGATCTTTCGCCAAAACCCCGCCCTCTCGGCCGCGTTCGGATCTTACGACGACGAGCCCGGCGCGGCCAATTTTCTCTCCCAGTATAAAAATCTGCTGCACCACTACGTGCACCAGGCCGGGCAGGAGGAGGCCGTTACCTTCTGGGCCGGGTGCGGCGCGGTCCGGCGCGATGTTTTTCTCGCGCTGGACGGCTTCGATGAAAGCTACCGCTATCCGTCGATCGAAGATATTGAATTGGGCTACCGGCTGAAACAAGCCGGGAAGAGGATCCTGCTTTGCAAGGATCTCCAGGTCAAGCACTTGAAGCGCTGGGGAGCCCTCTCGCTGCTGCAATCCGATCTGCTGCGCCGCGCGGTCCCCTGGACCGAGCTGATTCTCCGCCACGGCCGGCTGCCGAACGACTTGAACCTCAAGGCCTCCGGCCGGCTGAGCGCCGTTTTGGCCTCGGGCCTGGCGCTTTCTCTCGCCGGGGCGTGGCGGGAGCCCTCCTGGCGGTCCCGTTGTGGGCCCTCAACGCGCCGCTCTATCGTTTTTTCCGCCGCAAGCGGGGGCTTCGATTCACGCTTGCGGCCGTGCTTTGGCATTGGTTTTATTATTTTTACAGCGCGGTCGTATTCGCCGCCCTGGCGCTCCGCCACGCCGTTTGCGGCCGCTTCGGCCGCGCCTCCCGCATCGGTAAAACCGCCGCGCCGATAGCTCGATCCTGATTTCCTCGATGGATTCCGGCTCTATCATCATCATCGGCGCGGGACCCGCGGGCCTCAGCGCCGCGCATGAGCTCGCCCGGCTCGGCCGCCGCGCCGTCGTTTTGGAAAAGCTCGATAAAGTCGGCGGCCTGTCGCGCACGGAAAGCTACAAGGGCTTTTTTTTCGATATCGGAGGGCACCGCTTCTTTACCAAGATGGAAGAGGTGAACCGGCTGTGGCGGCGGATCCTGGGCCCGGAGTTTCTGCGCCGTCCCCGCTTGTCGAGGATCTACTACGACCGGAAGTTTTTCTATTATCCGCTGCGGCCGATGAACGCCCTGGCCGGCCTGGGTTTGTGGAAAAGCCTGCTGATCGTGCTGAGCTACATGCGCTGGCAGCTGTTCCCCCACGACCGGGAGGAGACCTTCGAGCAATGGGTGACCAACCGGTTCGGGCACCGGCTCTACCGGACTTTTTTCAAGACCTACACGGAAAAAGTTTGGGGCATCTCGTGCGCCGAGCTGAGAGCCGAATGGGCGGCGCAGCGCATCCGCGGGCTTTCGCTCAAGACGGCGCTGCTCGGCATGTTCCTGCCGCCCAAAAAAACCATCAAGACGCTGATCGAGGAATTCGAGTATCCGCGCCTCGGCCCGGGGATGATGTGGCGGGCGGTCCAGGAGGAAGTCGAGCGCGCGGGCTCTCCGGTCAGGGTCCGTTCGGAGGTCACCGCGATTCACCGGCGCGGCGACCGCATCGAAAGCGTCACCGTCGACGGCGCGGGCGGCCCGGAAACGCTCCCGGCCGCGGCGTTCATATCGAGCATGCCGGTGAAGGAGCTCTTGGCCAAGCTCGTGCCGCCGCCCCCGCCCGCGGTCGCCGCGGCGGCGCACCGGCTGCGCTATCGCGGGCTCGTCGTCGTTTGCCTCATCGTCAAAAAGCCGGACCTCTTCCCGGACAACTGGATTTACATCCATGATCCGTCGGTCAAAGTGGGCCGCATTCAGAACTACAAGAACTGGAGCCGGGACATGGTCGGGGACCCCGCCAGGACGAGCCTGGGCATGGAATATTTTTGCAGCCCGGGCGACGGCGTGTGGAGCCTGGCCGATGCCGAGCTGATCGAGCTCGCCAAGGAAGAAGTCGCGCGGATCGGCCTGGCGGCAAGCGCGGACGTCGAGGACGGCTGCGTGCTCAGGGCGCCCGAGGCCTACCCGGTGTACGACGCCGATTATCGCATCGCCCTCGCCCGCGTCAGGGAATTCCTCGGCGGCCTCGAGAACTTTCAGACGATCGGCCGCAACGGGCTGCACCGCTACAACAACCAGGACCACGCCATGCTCACCGGCATGCTGGCGGCGCGGAATCTCGTTTTGGGAGAGCGGAACGATCTCTGGGACGTCAACACGGAGCCGGAATACCACGAAGAGGCGCCGGTCGCAGAGGAAGCGTTCGAAGACGCGCTCGCGCGGGTTTTCACCCGCCTCGACCGGACGGCCTTCGGCATCGCGGTCGGAGCGGCGGCGGGGACGGCGCTTTTCCTCGCCACTCTCTGGCTGGTCGTCCAGGGCGGCAAGCCGCTCCAGCTGTTGAACCAGTATCTGCCCGGTTATAGGGTGAGCCCGGCCGGGAGCGTGATCGGCTTGATCTACGGCTCGGCCGCCGGCTTCGTCTCGGGCTGGGTGTTCGCGTTTCTCCGCAACGCCGTGCTGTTTTTATCCGTGGCCAGGGTCTATCGCAAAGCCCAGCGCGGGCTGTTGCGCCGATTTTTCGATTACCTCTAGGAGGGCTTTATGGCCGCTCGCGATAAAGAGCTCGAACGGGTTATTCTCACCCGGCTGGTGCGCCTCAACGCGAAGATTCAGGGGCTGGTCACCGGGCTCGCGGCCGGACTCCTGATCTTTTTCGCCACCAACTGGCTGGTCTTGAAAGGCGGCCGGCAGGTCGGCCCCCATCTCTCTCTCATCGGCCAATTCTTCATCGGCTACCGGGTGACATTCCTCGGCAGCTTGATCGGCTTCGCCTACGCGTTCGTCGCCGGCTTCATCGCCGGCTACGCCGTCGCCTGGCTCTACAACCGGATCGTCGACTTGAGGGAAGGCGCGGGCCGGAGCGCCTGAGCCGGCATTTTTTTCCGCGCCAAAGCGCAGCGATGCAATTCGTCGACGATCTCAAAATGTACTCCCGGTTCGCCGCCGGCCTCGGGGATTTTTTCCGCCGTCCCATCCCGCTCGCCGAGGCGCGGGCGATCGTCGCCCGGCGCATGAACGAGCGCGAGGAGAATTTTTTGCGCCTGGTCGAGCGCGGCGTCTTCGGCTGGCCGGCGAGCCCGTACCTGCCCCTCTTCCAGCTCGCCGGCTGCGAGATGGGCGACGTGCGGCGCCGGGTCCGGACCAAGGGCCTCGAGGGGACGCTGCAAGAGCTGAGGCGAGCCGGCGTTTACGTCACCTTCGAGGAGTTCAAGGGCAAAACGCCCATCGTGCGCGGCGGCCGGGTCCTTCCGGCGGCGGCGCGCGGCTTCGACAACCCCTACTTGAGCCGTTACTACGGCGCGGAGACCGGCGGCACGACCGGCGCCGGCACGCGCATCAATATCGACCTCGACCACCTGGCCGCCGATACGCCGTTCAACATGCTGGCGCTGGAGGCGCACGGCGTGCTCGACGCGCCGAAGGCGATCTGGCGCGGCGTGCTGCCCGACGCCAGCGGCTTCAACTACATCCTGCGCGGCGCCAAAATGGGCCGCCTGCCGGAAAAATGGTTTACGCCGCTCGCGACGGAAGACTACCGGCCCGCCCTCAAGTACCGGCTGGCGAACTTCGCCATCGTGCAGAGCGGCCGGCTGGCCGGCCTGCCCATTCCACGGCCCGAGCCAGTCACCTTCGATCGGGCGCAGACGATCGCCCGCTGGATGCGCGATCGCATCGAAGAGCGCGGCGCGTGCCTGCTCTTTTGCCTCGTGAGCAGCGCGCTCCGGGTCGCGGCCGCCGCCGGCGGGCTGGGCACCTTCGAGGTGGGCGGCGAGCCGCCGACCGAAGCCAAGGTGCGGGCGATCACCGCGAGCGGCGCGCGCTGCTATCCGACGTACCACTTCGGGGAATGCGGCCGCGTCGGCATGGGCTGCGCCCGGCCGCTCGACGCGAACGACGTCCATTTTTTCAAGGACGGCCTGGCGCTGATTCAGTACTCGCGCGTCGTGCCCGGCTTCGACGTCACCGTCGACGGCTTTTGCTTCACCACCCTGCTGCCCACGGCGCCGAAGCTCCTGCTGAACGCCGAGATCGACGACTACGGCGTGGTCGAGACGCGCTCCTGCGGCTGCCCTCTGGAGGGCTACGGCTACGCCGAGCACATCCGCGAGATCCGCAGTTTTCAGAAGCTCACGGGCGAAGGCGTGACGCTCGTCGGCAGCGAGATGGTGTCCATCCTGGAGGCATTCCTGCCCGCCCGCTTCGGCGGCGGCCCGCTCGATTACCAGCTCTTGGAAGAAGAAGACGAGCGGGGCTTTACCAGGCTGAGCCTGGTGATAAGCCCCCGGCTCGACATCCCGGACGAAGCCGCCGTCGTCGGGGCGGTGCTCGACGAGCTGGGCCGGCGAAGCGTCGCCGACGGCCTCACGCGGGTCATCTGGAACAAGGCCGGCACGCTCCGCGTCAAGCGCGTCGAGCCGATCCGCACCGCCCGGGGCAAGCTGATGCCGCTGCATTTGCTGCGGGCGGCGGCGAAGCCACAATGAGACCTGTATCCGAAACGGACGGGCTCCCGCCGCCCTTCTTCATCGTGGGCTCGCCGCGCTCGGGGACGACGCTGCTGGGACGCATCCTGGACGGGCATCCCCGCATCGCCGTCTACCACGAGACCCATTATTATCCGCTGTTTCGTCCCGACCTCGGCCGCTACGGCGAGCTCCGGCGGCCGGCCAACCTGATGCGCCTGGTCGAGGATGTCCGGGAAGTCGCCCGGGTGCAGGGATTCATGGCGCCGCCGACGGCGCGCGAGTTGATAGCGGCGCTGCCCGAGCCCACGTTCGAAGGGGTGCTCACCGCCCTGCTCCAGCTCCATGCCCGCCAACAGGGCAAAATCCGCGCGGGCGATAAAACGCCCGACCACCACGCCTACCTGGCCGAGATCCTGGAGGCGTTTCCGCAAAGCCCCGTGATCTTCGTCCTGCGCGATCCGCGCGACGCGGTCCTCTCGATTCGCCGCGCGCTCGGCGCGGGACTCACGGGCGCCGCCTGGACGTGGAATCGGGCGTTTCGGAGCTATCGCAAGTTTGCCGGCCGGGTCCATCTGGTCCGCTACGAAGAGCTGGTCGCGGAGCCGCAAAAGACGGCGGAAAATATCTGCGCCTTCCTGGGCGAGACTTTCGCGGGCGAAATGCTTCGTTTTTCCGAGCGCGTTCCCGAGAGCCTCGCCGCCCGGCCGAACTTCCAAAAACTTCTCAAGGAGGTGGACGCCGACTCGGTGGGCGGCTTCCGCCGGCTGACGGCGCGGGAGATCGGCCGGATCGAGGCGCTGTGCGCGGAAGGCATGGAAGCCCTGGGTTATCCCTTCACGGCCGGCAAACCGGCGCCCGTGGTCATGCCGCGCCCGTCCAAGCGCGAATGGTTTCTGGACCGGCTGCGCTACTACCGCCTCGATCGAAAGCGGTGGCGGCGCGGCTGGATGCGCTGGAAGATCGTGCTGCGCGTGCGCCTGCGCTATTTCCTGCTGCCCGGCTCTTTGCGTTAGGCAAAAAAAAAGGAGGGAGCAGGCTGCTCCCTCCTTTTTTGTAGTCTCGCTTCGGCTTCCTAGAGACTTCTGTTCCACATGGTGCCGACGGAGCCCGGCTCCAAAGTGGGCTCGAGGTATTTGCGCCTCATCTCGATCAGCGTCGGTGAGGGATTCTTGCTGCTGCCGATGTTGAAATAGTACTGGACTCCGGTGTTGACCTTGTAGCGTGAATGATTGACGTCGAAAGAGGCTCTGAAGAGAGTAACTTCGAGGTTCTGCCACGGCATAATGGCGACGCCGGCCACGGGTGAAACGCCCGGCGAAAGGTCGAGCGAAGGCCCCCAGAGGTTGCTGACGTCGATGCCGAGGCTCAGCTCCACGTTGCCGTTTTTCCCGTTAAGCGGGACCGGCGGAAAATAGTTTATCACCGCCCGCATGTTGCTGGCCGGACGAAAAACCTTCCTGCGATCGCCTTCGCAGGCGAACACATCGTGCTCGCGTGAAATCGGCTGCGACATCCACGCGTCCACGTTGATGTCGGGGAAATAGAAGGATGCGGCCGGGCGCACCCAGGCGTTGTTGAAGTCCACCGAGCTGTTGCTGTCGCTGCAGCTGCCTTGATACTTGCGATGCTGATAGGCGAAAAACACGCCGGCCTTGCCGCCCTGGCCGAGCCCGCCGTCCCATGCCACGACGGGCCCGCCGCCGAAGCCCCAGCGATACTGGGCGCCGCCGCCGACATAGTTCGCGTTGGCCTGGATGGCAAACGGGGTAAAGGGGATAGGCGCTACGAGCAAAACTTCAGGCGTGACGTGAAAACGGGCGCCGCCGCCGGTGGAGTCCGGCCTGTGAAAACTTTCTCTTTCCGCCCCGATCATGGTGGAAAGTCTCCCCAGCCATTCCATCTCGGCCACCTGGACCGTCGATGGAGCCAGAAGCAGAATCGCAGATATCGCCAGCAGCGCGCGCAGCACCATTTTCATTAATCCACCTTCCCTCTTCTTCTTTTTCTCTCAAGCCCAGCACTAAACAAACGAACAGGGTTCTTATACAAAATTCTCAAAACGTCTGTCAAGGACGGATTTCACGGTTTCGAGCGCGCCTTCAACCACTTGGCGGCTTGCCGTCTTGGGACGGGTGCGGTAAAACCCATGAAAATGTCCGCCGCCCTCCCGATTTTGACCTTCCACGCGATCGATAGCCGGCCTTCGGCGATCTCTTTCCCGCCGGAGCTGTTCGCGCGGCTCCTGGGCCGTCTCCACGACGGCGGCTACCGGGCGCTCGGCCTGCTCGAAGCGGCGGACCGCGTGCGCCGGCATCGGGCTTTTCCGGAGCGCGCCTTCGCCGTCACGTTCGACGACGGCTACGAAAGCGTGTACCGCGAAGCCTTTCCCCTGCTGCAACGATACGGCGTGCCGGCTACCGTCTTTTTGACCACCGGCGAATCCGCGCCGGGCGACGGCCGGCTGCCCTCGCTCAACGAGCGCCCCATGCTCGGCTGGAGCGAGATTCGGGAAATGCGGCGGGCCGGGATCGACTTCGGCGCGCACACGCTGACGCATCCCGACTTGACCCGCCTGCCGGTGGAACAAATCGAAGCCGAAATCGCCCGCTCGCAGACGATCGTCGAGGACCGGCTGGGATCGGCGGCCGCCGGCTTCGCCTATCCCTTCGGCCGCTACGACGCGCGCAGCCGCGCCGTCGCCGAGCGCTGTTTCGAGTGCGCCTGCTCCGACCGGCTCGGCCTCGCCACCGATCAAAGCGACCTCTTCGCGCTCGAGCGGGTCGACGCCTATTATCTGAGGGGCGAGCGCCTGTTCGAGCTCATGCTCTCGGGCATCTTTCCCTGGTACGTCAAGGCGCGGAGCATCCCGCGCGCGGTGCGCCGGGCGGTCGAGCGGAGCCGGGGATGACCGACGGGCCGCTGCGCTTTTGCATGGTGACGACCTTCTATCCGCCGTACAGCTTCGGCGGCGACGGCGTATTCGTCCACCGGCTGGCGAACGAGCTCGGGCGCCGCGGGCACCGGGTCGACGTGATCCACTGCAAAGACGCGTACCGCGCGACGGCGGGCCGGGAGCCGGAGCGCGGCTACGACGATCACCCGAACGTGACCGCGCACGGGCTCGAGAGCCCCTTCGGGCGGCTCTCGCCGCTGGCGACGCAGCAGACGGGGCGCCCGCTCTTCAAGCAGGCGGCGCTCCGGCGCGTTCTGGAAAAGGGCTTCGACGTCATCCATTTCCACAACATCTCGCTCCTGGGGCCGGCGGTGCTGAAGTACGGCCGCGGCATCAAGCTCTACACGATGCACGAATACTGGCTCGTCTGCCCGACGCACGTGCTGTTCCGGTTCAATCGAGCGGCCTGCGAGCGGCCCTATTGCTTCGCCTGCACGCTGGTCCACAAGCGCCCGCCGCAATGGTGGCGCTACACGGGGCTGCTCGAGAGCGCCGTCCGGCACGTGGACGCCTTTATCGCGCCGGGCCGCTTCAGTCGAGAAAAGCATCGCGCGATGGGTTTTACCGCCCCCATCGCGGAGCTGCCGCCGTTCGCCGGCCGGGACGACGACCCCCCGGGCGGGACCGGGCCGCTGCCGGGCGCTCGGCCGGAAAAGCCCTATTTTCTTTTCGTCGGCCGGCTGGAAAAACTCAAAGGGCTGCAGACGCTGATCCCGGTCTTTCGTAACTATCCCAGGGCCCGGCTGCTGATCGCCGGCGCGGGCGATTACGAGCCCGAGCTCCGCCGGATGGCCGGCGGCGGCGACAACGTACGGTTTCTGGGCCACTGCGCGGAAGAACGGCTCGACGCCCTGTACCGCGGGGCGGTGGCGGTCGTCGTCCCGTCCCTCTGCTTCGAAGGGTTCCCCCTGGTGCTCGTCGAGGCGTTCCGGCAGCAAACTCCCGTCATCGCCCGCGCGATCGGCGGCTTGACTGAAGTCATCGGGGAGAGCGGCGGCGGCTCGACCTACCGGACGGAGCAGGAACTGCTTGCGTCGATCAGCGGATTGTTGGAAGATCCGGCCCGGCGGCAAAGCCTCGGCCGGAGCGGCTACGAAGCCTACCGGAAGAGCTGGACGGTCGAGGCCCATATGAGCCGGTATTTTGCCCTGATCCGGGAGACCGCGGCGAAAGCTGGCCGGGAAGCGCCGCAGGCAAGCTTAAACGGCGTCACTTGAGTCGCGCATGCGCCCGATCGAGCACCTCTTGATCGTCGCGGGCCCCACGGCTTGCGGCAAAACGACTCTCATCCGATCGCTCCTGGAAAACGATGTTCCGGAACTCAAAAAGGCAATGGGCGTCGAGCATCTGCAATGGACGCCGATGACCACACAGGAGGTCGCGGCGCCGTCCGGCGGGGGGCTGGACCGGGTGATCCTGCACTATGATTTTTTATGGTCCTACGCGGGCCTGAATTTGGATATGGCGGCCCTGGCGGGCGCCCGCGAGCTTTCCATCGTCACTCTATGGACGCCGCCGGCGCGGCTCGAGCGCCAGTTTATCCGGGCGAAGCTGCGCGCCTCCGCGCGGCCGCAGGCGCGGACGCGGCAAAAGCCGTCCCTCGAGAGAGTCCGCTTCCGGATGAAAATCGTCCTCTTCCGGCTGCTGCCGCGCCGCTTCATCCTGTGGCTGGCGCGCTCTGCCTGGCTGGAGCCGATCGACGCCCGGTTGCCGGGGCACAACCTGCCGCGGCAGCTGCGGGTCCTGGGGATTTACCAGCGTCCGGGAGAGGTCGCGGCGCTCTACCGCCGCTGGTTCGAGTTTTGCGCCGGCGAGGCTTCCGGGGCCCGCGGCCACTGGATCGTCGAGCTCGACGGAGAATTGAAATTCCACGGCCGCGCCGAATGGGAGAAGCTCTCTTATCCCGCGCCAAGGTCCTGAATGTCCCGAGCGGAACATATAGTGGTCGTGGCCGGGCCGACGGGCAGCGGGAAATCGACGCTGATCGACGAGCTCGCGGCCGGGCGCCTGGCGGAATTCGAGCGGCGCATGGGCATCGAACGCCTGGCGGAATGGCCCCGGATGGCGCCCGCCCGGGCGCTCGCCCGCATCGGCCAGGAGCCGAGGAACTTCATCCTGCACTACGACTTTTTATGGCAGCGGCATAAGTCGGATCGCGCCACCGGGGAGCCGCCGGCGCTGTCGATTCTGGAGAGCGCCGGCAAGCTTTCTTTTGCCACTCTGTGGACCCCGGCGGCGCGGCTCCGGCGCCAGGTGATCGAAGGCAAGCTCCAAAGAGCGCTGCAGCCGGGCGCGGCCGAAGCCCTCAAGGCATGGGGCTTCAAGCTGCTGCCGCGCTTCGCCCTGCCGGGCCTTGCGCGCTCTTCGTGGCTGAAGCAAATCGACCGCCGCTCGCCCGGGCGGGCTTTGACGCACCATCTTTTGCTCGTGGAGACTTATGCAAGCCCGGCCCGGGTCGCCGGACTCTACCGCCAGTGGTTCGAGCTTTGCGAGCGCTACAGGGCGAAAACGCGCGCGCATATCATCGTCGAGCTCGACCGGGAGCTGAAATTTTATTCCCGCGAAGAATGGGAAGAGCAAATTGTTTAAGGAGGACGATATCCCGTGAGAGAAATCCTGCGCCAACAAGTCAGCCGCCACCGGCGGATCCTGGCCTGCCTTGCGATCGCCGCGCTGGTCGCGGTCGCCTACGCCAACGCGCTGCCCAACAGCTTTCATTTCGACGATCTCGAAGGGGTCAAGAACAACCCGATGATTCGGGTGGCCGGCAGGATCCCGGCCTATTTTACCGACGTCCGCATGTCCAGCCTCGCGGGGGGCAAGGACTACCGGCCGGTCGTGCTGGCCAGCTACGCGCTGGACTACGCCCGGGCGGGGCTCGATCCGATGGGGTTTCGGCTGACCAATATGGCCGTTCATATCGCCGCCGCATGCCTCTTGTTCCTCGTCGCCGGGGCGATATTCGAGAGCCGGCCGATCCGGCTCGCCGGCGCTTTGTCCTTCCCGGGAGCGTGGGTCGCATGGCTCGCCGCCGCTCTGTTCGCCGTCCATACCGCCAACAGCGAGGCCGTCGACTACATCTGGGCGCGGAGCGCGACGCTCGCGACGCTGTTCTACCTGGCGAGCTTTTACTGCTTCCTGCGCGGGCCGCTCGGAGAGGGCCCGAAGCGCCCGCTCTGGCACGCGGCCGGGCTCGCCTGCTTTGTCCTCGGACTGTTGACCAAGGCGACGATCGTCACGCTGCCCGCGGCGCTCGTCCTCTACGAAGCGCTCTTCCGCAACGGCGGGCGGGAGCCGCTCACGCTGTTTTTCCGGGAGCCGGCGCGGCTTAAAAAATACATTCCGATCGCGGCGATCTTCGCCGGCTACGTGATTTTTCGCTTTATTTTTCTCCGCGGCCTGTTTACCCGGATGGTCGCCGCCAATCGTCCCGAAGAGTTCCCGGTGACGGCGTATCTGCTGACCCAGTTCCGCGCCTGGATTTATTACATCCGGCTCTTCCTGTGGCCGCACCCGCTGATCACCGACTATCCGGGGTTCGGCCTGTCGAGCTCTCTGTGGGATGTCCGGGTGCTTGGGTCCCTCTTCGCGATCCTCGCGATCCTGATTTTCGCCTGGCGGGCGCGGCGGTCGGAGCCGGCCATCGCCTTCTTTACCGGCTGGTACTTTCTCGTTCATCTGCCGGAGTCGAGCTTCATCCCGCTGTCCGACCTCCTCACCGGCTACCGCGCCTATCCCGCCAACGTCGCCCTGGCCGTCCTGGCGGCGGTGCTGAGCCTCAAGGCCGCGGCCTGGATCTGGGCGCGGATGAAACGCGATCAGGCGGTCGGCCGAGCCCGCTTGTGGCAGGTTTACGGAGCCGCGTGGGCGGTCGTCCTCGCCGCTTTGATCGCGACGACGGTCGTCCGGAATCGGGACTGGCGCGACGAGATCACGCTCTGGAGCGATGTGGTCGAAAAAGATCCCGCCAATCCGCGCGCGCTCGCGAACCTGGCGCGGGAATTCATGGACAAGGGCGATTACCAGGGAACCCAGGCGCTGCTCGAACGCGCGATCGCGGTCAAACCGGAGAAGTCCTTCGCGTTCCTGTTCCGCAGCTACCTCCATACCTACCTCGGCAACCAGGAACAGGCGCTGCTCGACGCCACGCGGGCGATTCAAATCAATCCGCGGGCGCCCGCCGCCTATTATTATCGCGGCGAAATCTACCGCAAGGCGGGCGAGTACGACCGCGCGCTCGCCGATTACCAGAGCACCCTGGCGCGAACGCCCTTCCATACCAACGCTTATCTAGGCATCGCCCTGGCGCGCATGGACAAGGGGGAGCCGGACAAAGCCGCGGAAGCGTGCGCCAAGATGACCGGAATCGATCCCACGGACGCGCGCGGCTACAACTGTTTGGGAATTCTCTTGCTGGAGCAGAACCGGATTCCCGACGCCGTCAGGATGTATCAGCGCGGCGTCATCCATGCCCCCCAGGACAGCGGGCTGTGGTACGGCCTCGGGCTGGCCTACGAGCAGAACCGGATGTACAAGGAAGCGGCGGACGCGTTCGAAAGATCGGGCCGGCTGGCGCGATAAAAAAGGGGGAAGCTTTCGTCCTGCCTTTTTAACCCGGCCGATCCGGCTTAACCGGCACTGAACCTGGCCCGACGAATTCATCGGCACCAGATTCTTCCCGCGCGGCTGGAGCAGCGTCGGCGAGAAAGGGCCTGAATCGCCCATGCCGACCAGGCACGTGCCAGACCGTCGATCCGGACCCATACCGTCGCTCGACGGGGAATCTCGCGCTCGGTATGACCGCGGCCGCTCGATCTAAGCTTATCGTCGGTTACAGTAATTTAATTTGGCGGGGGCGGAGTGAAAATTCGGTAAAAAAAGAGGGGGAAGGCTTTCGCCCTCCCCCTCTTATGCCGGCCGATCAGCTTAACTAGAACTTGTACTGCGTGCTCACGGGGCCGGGCAAATTCGTCGGCTCGAGGTATTTCCTTCTCAACTGCAACAGCGACGGGGTGCCCCGCGCGAAATAATACTGCACGCCGGTTGTTACCTGGTAGCGGTTCTTGTTGTCCATCCAGGCCTTGAACAGCTGAACTTCCAGGTTCTGCCAGGGCATCACAGCGGCGCCGAAGACCGGTCCCACGCCGAGCGCAGCGTTTTCATGCGACGGGCCCGCCAGAGCGTTTAGCTGGACTCCCAGGGTAAGCTCCACGTTCTCTCTTGAAGTGAACGGAATGAAGCCCGGGAACCAGTTCACCGACAGCCTGGTCTGGCTGTACGGAATGAAACGTTTGTTCTCGTCGCCTTCCTTGCCGTCGGTCGACTTGGGTGTCGAAAGCGGGTTCGAATGCCAAATATCTATGTTCGTGCCCGGGATGATGTCATAGAGCGACACGGTCGGAATGATCCTCCAGAAACGGGTGATTCGGTTTTTATGCGCGCTGGCGGCGTCGGCATTAAGCACCCGGGTTTGGTAGGAGGTGAAGAGACCCGCCTTGCCCATGCCGAAATCGAAGATAGGGCCATAGGTGCCGGTGAGGCCCCACCCGTCGCCGCCCTGGAAGGCGAGATTCGCCTGGAAGCCAAACGGGCCGAAGATAGGAACGACTCCGAGCGCCTCGAGCTGGCCTATGGCATGGGCATGCCCCAGTGTAACGCCCTCTTTCCTCTTCCAGGATTCGCTCTCCGCTCCGCCGAGCGCCGTAATCCTCCCCAGCCAATCGATGTCGGAAACGTTCGCGATCGACGGGTATAGAGATCCCAGGAGCAATAACCCAAGGACCATGTTAGTCAGCTTCTTCATTGAAGTTCCCCTCCTCGTTTGTTTTACAAAGTGTCGCAATAGCTTCGGTATTTTTACTACGACCGGCGAATACTTGTCAAGCGCAAAATCCCTTTCGCCGTTGGCGCCGTTATAGGAATAAAAAGTCGACCTGTCAAGGAAAAAAATCGACAAGCGGACTTTTCCCCCTGCACCATGGGTAGTCCCTGTCAGCAAAAAAATACCTATATATGGTAGGTTCCTCTTTTACACCGAAATGGGCTATTCTTGGTCGATGCCTAAAAATCCCCTCCCGACCTTGAACCGCGACGCCATGCTCCTGGTGCTGACCTGGGCCGCCGGCAGCGTGGACGCGATCAGCTACCTGAGCCTCGGCCACGTCTTCACGGCGATGATGACCGGCAACACGGTGCTGCTCGGCCTGGCGCTGGCTCAGGGCGAGATTTTTGCCGCGCTGCGGTCGATCGTCGCGCTGGTGGGATTCGCCCTCGGCGTGACGCTCGGCGCGCTCATCGTCGAGCGCGACCAGACGGAGGAGGAATGGCCCGCGGCGGTCACCCGGGCGCTGGCGGTCGAAGGGTTTCTGCTGGCCGTCTTCGCCGCGGGCTGGCATGGGGCCCTGGCGGCGCGCGGCGGCGTCCATTTTTTGATCGTGCTGCTGGGCGCGGCGATGGGAGTGCAGGCGGCGGCGGTGCGCCGCCTGGGGGTGCCGGGAATCGCCACCCCCTACATCACCGGCACGGTGACGAGCCTCTTCGTCGACCTGGTCAACTGGAGCCGCTCGTCCATTACGCCAGGAGCGCCGGCGCCATTATCTTCGGCGGCGGGGGAAACGGCCGGCTGGGAGCAGCGCGTCGGGCTTCTGGCCGGGGTGTTTTTCGTCTACGGCCTCGGAGCTTTCTCAGGCGGCGTTTTGTCGGCGCACCGGCCCGTTCTGGCCAGGACCGCGCCGCTCATCGCCGTGGGGCTGGTGGTCGTGAACGCCGCAGTGCGCTATCGGAGTCGGCGGCCTTAACTTTTACTTTTGCCTTTCATCGTAGAGCCGCTTGATGAATCCGCTCTTGTCCAGCTCGGCGATGAAGCTCGGGTCCATGAACTCTTCCGGCTTGTGGCTCTTGATCTCCGGCCGGGTCGCCGCGACGTAATCGTAGGTCGCCTGCAGGTTCTGCATGATCGGATAGGGCGTCGAGATAAAATCCTGGCGATAAATTTCGTAAGAGCCTTCGAGCAGCTCCTTGTCGCTGGTGCGGAGATACTTGCCCAACACTTTCAAGCTGAAGTCCCGGTTCTTCTTCAAATAGGCGATCGCCTCGACGTGGGACCGGACCATGCGCATGACGGTGTCGCGGTCGTCCTGGACGTTTTTGCGCCGCGTCACCACGGACATCGAGGGATAGACGACCTCCTGCCGCGCGTCCCACAGGGCGCGGAAGCCCAATCTCTCGGCCTGCACGTCCGTCGGGTAGGAAAGGTCCGCCGCGTCGAGGCCGCCCGATACGAGCGCCTGGAGCCGCTCCGGCGGCGTGCCGATCGCGAGCCAGGTGACGTCGCGGTTGGGGTCCATGCCGTACTTGCGAACGATGTAGCGGAAGAGAAAATCGCCCAGCGAGCCCAGGCTGGAGGTGCCGATTCTCTTTCCCTTGAGATCCTCGGGGCGCTTGATTTCCGGCTTGACCACGAGCTTGCTCTGGACCCCGGGAACGGTGTGGGCCACGGTGACCAGGTCGGCGCCGCTCAAATCCGCCAGCATCACGGTGGCGATCGTCACCGGCGCGGCGTAGATGCTGCCGCCGAGTATCGCCTGGGAGGTCTGGCCCGAGCCGCGCAGCAGGATCAGCTCGACGTCGAGGCCGTTCTTCTCGTAGATCTTCGACTCCTTGGCGAGCCAGGGGATCCAGTTGGAGGCCGAGATCGACGTCACGCCCCAGCGGATCTTTTTGAGCGGCTTGTCCTGGGCGACGCTTGCGGTCGCGCCCAACAGAAGGATCAACGAAAGGTTCAGCAGCAAACGGATCTTTCCCATTTTGACCATGCCTTTGATTTTTGCCTTTTTACTTTTTCAGCCCCTTGACGAACCCGCTCTGCTCGATTTTTTTGAGGAACGCGGTGTCGTAGAACTCCTCCGGATTGGCGCCCGCCGCCTTGGGCTGCGCCGGCGCCAGATTTTGCAGCACGGTGCGCAGCCCGGCGGCCGTCGGGTAGGGCAGGAGGGGCATCATCTCGACGTAATAGTCGTACCCCTCCTCGGCGCGGGCGCGGTCGCTGATCTTTAGATAACGCATGATGCCGGCGACGGACCGCTCCTTCTGCGTGCGGAAGAAATGGAGCGATTCGATGTAGCCCTTGAGAAAGTTCTCCACCACCGCCGGATGGCTCTTGAGATAGGGCGCCATCGTCGCGATCGAGTTGCCGGCGTAGGCGATGTCGGTCTTCCTCAGATCGGCCAGCTCGCGCATCCCCATCCCGACGGCGATGCCGCTGAACGGCGGCGAGAGCACCGTGCCCGCGACCGTGCCGCGGGTGAGCGCGTTCAGGCGCCCCTGCTGGCTCTCGGCGACCGAAACGAAGATCACGTCCTTGCCCGGCTCGAGTCCGGACTTGCGGAGATAGAGCCGGAGCGCGCTGTCCGCCGAGGCGCCCGGCCGCGTGCCGGTGACGACCTTGCCCCGCAGGTCCTGCAGGCCCTTGATCTCCGGCCGGACGAACACGCTGTAGTCGAACTTGTCCGACTGGACCGCGACGATCACGATATCGGCGCCGCCCAGCCGGGCGCTCACGGTCGCGGTCGAGCCCGCCGCGAGAAAATCGACCGCGCCGGAGGTCACCGCGGCGAGCGAGTTCATCCCGCCGCCCATGTAGATCGGCTCGAGGTCGATGCCGTGCTTGGCGAAGATCCCCGCCTCTTTTCCGATCGGGAGCACGCTCGAATTGACCGAGATCGACCCCTGCGCGACCCGGATTTTCTCCTTTGCTTGTCCCCAAGCGGAAGCGGGAAGAACGAGGAGTAAACCGAAAACTAGAATGTTTTTTCGCATTGTCTTTCCTGTTGCCTATTCTTCCTCGTACTGCTCCTTCAGCTTCGCCACCACCGTCGGGTCGGCGAGCGTGGTCGTGTCGCCGAGCGCCCGGCCGTCGGCGATGTCGCGCAAAAGCCGGCGCATGATCTTGCCGCTCCGGGTCTTGGGCAGCTCGGCGGCGAAGAGGATCTCGTCGGGCCGCGCGATGGCGCCGATCTTTTTCGCCACGTGGCCCTTGAGCTCGTCGACGAGCGCGCTCGTGGCCTCGACGCCGCCCTTGACCGTGACGAAGGCGCAGATGCCCTGGCCCTTGATCTCGTGCTGCTTGCCGATGACCGCCGACTCGGCGACTTTCGGGTGGTCCACCAGCGCGCTCTCCACTTCCATCGTGCTGATCCGGTGGCCGGCGACGTTCATCACGTCGTCCACCCGGCCGAGCAGCCAGAAATAGCCCTCTTTGTCGCGCTTGGCGCCGTCGCCGGCGAAATATTTCCCCGGAAACCGGCTCCAGTAGGTCTGGACGTAGCGGTCCGGGTCGCCGTAGATCGTGCGCATCATCGCCGGCCACGGCTTGGTGAGGACGAGATAGCCGCCGCCCCCGAGCGGCACCGATTTGCCCTGCTCGTCCACCACGTCCGCCTCGACGCCCGGCAGCGGCGTGGTGGCCGAGCCCGGCTTCAGCTTGGTGATGCCCGGCAGCGGCGAGATCAGCGGGTGGCCGGTCTCGGTCTGCCACCAGGTGTCCATCACCGGGCAGCGGCCGCCGCCGATAAATTTGTGGTACCACATCCACGCCTCGGGGTTGATCGGCTCGCCGACGCTGCCGAGAAGCCTCAAGCTCTTCAAGTCGTGCTTGCCGGGATATTCGACGCCCCAGCGCATGAAGGTGCGGATGGCGGTGGGCGCGGTGTGAAAGATCGTCACGCCGTACTTCTCGACGATCTTCCACAGGCGGTCCTTGTCCGGCCAGTCGGGCGTGCCCTCGTACATCATCTGGGTGACGCCGTTCGCCATCGGGCCGTAGACGATGTGCGTGTGGCCGGTGACCCAGCCGATGTCGGCGGCGCACCAGAAAACGTCGTCGTCCTTCATGTCGAAGACCCACTTGTTGATGAGGTGGCAGCCGGTCAGGTAGCCGCCGGTGGTGTGGACGATACCCTTGGGCTTGCCGGTCGTGCCGCTGGTGTAGAGGATGTAGAGCAGGTCCTCGCTGTCCATTTTTTCCGGCTCGCACCACAGCGGCGCGCCGGCCATGAGGTCGTGCCACCAGTGGTCGCGCCCGGCCTGCATCGCGGCGCCCGCCGGGTCGCCGACGCGACGGACGACCACGACGTTTTTGATCGACGGCGTCTCCTGCAGCGCCTCGTCCGCGTTTTTCTTGAGCGGCACGACGCCACCGCGCCGGTAGCCGCCGTCGGCGGTGATGAGCACCTTGGCCTCGGCGTCGTTGATCCGGTCGCGCAGCGACTCGGCGCTGAAGCCGCCGAAGACCACGCTGTGGGCGGCGCCGATGCGGTTGCAGGCGTGCATGGCGATGACGATCTCCGGCACCATGCCGAGATAGATCGCCACGCGGTCGCCGCGCTTGACGCCGAGCTTTTTGAGCACGTTGGCGAACTTGTTGACCTCGCGCCAGACGTCGCGGTAGGTGAGCACGCGCTCGTCGCCCGGCTCCCCCTCCCAGATGAGCGCCGCCTTGTTGCCGCGCCCGGCCTTGACGTGCCGGTCGAGGCAGTTGTACGACGCGTTCAGCTTGCCGCCGATGAACCATTTGGCCCACGGCGAGTCCCATTCGAGGACTTTTTTCCAGGGCTTGAACCAGTCGAGCTCTTTGGCCGCCCTGGCCCAGAAGGCCTTGGGGTCTTTCCGCGCCTGGGCGAAGACCCGCGCGTTTCTTATATTGGCCGATTTCTTGAAAGCCTTGGGCGGCGGGAAGGTTCTTTTCTCCTGGAGCAGGACTTCGATCGGCTTATCGGCCATGGCGGTCCTCCTTTTCCGGCGTCGGCGAATCCTTCCTTCTTATAAAGCGAAGCGGATTTTATTCAAGCGCCGCCCGGATGACAAGGGGCTTTTGCGGCAGCGCGATCTGCGCGAACCGATGCCCCCGCCCTGGCCCTCTCCCAAAGGGAGAGGGCTAAGAAAAGGCCGCCGCGGTATTTCGCCCAACCGGCAGCGGACATGAGAAAGGCAGGGAATTATAGAGAGGGCGTCCTTTTGCCTTTTCTTCCGCCTATTGCCTACCGCCTGCTTTTGCCATAGACAGGCCGGGAGGAAGCACGATGAAGGCTCGGGCATTTTTATTCGCTTTGATCGCCGTCCTGGCGTCCGGCCGGGAGGCGCGGCCGCAGCCGAAGGGGCTGCCGACGGTCCGGCTCGGCGTCGCCGGCATCAGCGGCACCAACGCCCATCCCTACGTCAGCCGCCAGCTCGGGCTCTATCAAAAGCACGGCCTCGACATCGAGCTCATCGCGTTCCAGGGCGGGAGCCAGCTGATCCAGGCGATGCTCGCGGGCGACCTGCCGCTCGCCCTCTCCGAGGGCGTCACGGTCCTGGCGAGCAATGTCCGCACGCCGAGCCTGTTTTTCATCGCCGGCGTCGTCAACACCTTCCCGTTCACGATCCTGGCCAAGGCGGAGATCAAAACCCCCGCCGACCTCCGCGGCAAGAAAATCGCCATCAGCCGCTTCGGCTCCTCCTCGGACGTCGCCGTGCGCTCCGCCGTCGAGCGCTATGACCTGAAGCCGGAAAGGGACGTGATCATCCTCCAGATCGGCGGCCAGGCCGAGCGCTTCGCCGCGCTCCGCGCCGGCGTGGTGGACGCCGCCATCGTGAGCCCGCCGTTCAACCTGGTCGGCCGGCGGCTCGGCTTCAACGACCTGATCGACATGTCGGAGCAAGGCGTCCCCTACGCGCACCAGCAGATCGTGGCGCGGAAAGACTTCCTCGACCGGCAGCCCGACCTGGCGCTCAGGTTTCTGCGCGCCACCGTCGAGGGCATGGGGTATTGGAAAGACCCGTCGAGGCAGGAAGCGGTGACGCTGAACGTGGCGAAATTCTTGAAGCTCGACCCGCAAAAAGACCGGGACCAGCTCGACGAGACGTTCCGCTACTACGGGAAGGTGTTCCCGTCGAAGCCCTATCCGACGCTGGAAGGCCTGGAGCTCTCCGCGAATATTCTGAAAAAGGCCCGCCCGGACGCCAGGGATTTACAAGTTAAAGATTTTATCGCGAGCCGTTTTATGGGCGAGCTGGAAAAAGAGGGCTTTCTGGCGAAAGCGATGGGGGCTAAATAGCTTTCAAATTTCAGGTTTCAAATTGAAAAACATTGCGGGTGACGGAGGCGAGATTTAAGCGAGCAGGGCGCGCGGGCTCATCTCCCCGCCGAGGGAGTGAGCCGCGAAAGGCGAAGGCATCGGACGAAACAGATCACGCTATTGCTCGTCCTGGCAGCCCGGCCGGCGCTTGACCGGCATTTTCCCGGCACTTTCGTTCGATCGAGCCATCGAGGCAAAGACCCATTGCCTTCGCCGCGAGCGGCTTATTCCCGAGGCTCCCCTTACCAATCTTCCTTCTCGAACCGCATCCCCTTCGCCTCGGCGGCGTACTTGATGTCTTCCATCGACCACGGGTTGCCGCAGGTGATGACGACGGTCTTCGACGGCTCCATCCGCGCGCCGAGCGCCTCCCGCGTATAGCGCTTCGGCAGGGACGGCCTGACGGTCTTCTCCAGGGCCGCTTTCGCCCGGGCGGTGTCGGCGCCCTTCTCCTCGATCTCCTTTAAGTCCTGCTCCTCCTTGATCGGCAGGCCGAGCAGATGGCGGAGCACGTTGTTCGCCCGGCCGCGGCCGAGCTTGGGGTCGTTCAGGTCGCGCTCGGTCGGCCGGCTGACCGTGGGGATGTAGACGAAATCGAACCGTTTGGCGGCCTCGATGTCGAGCAGCTCCTGATAATAGTCCAGCTCTTCGTACGTGCGGTTGGTGTGGAGCAGCGTGTACCTGGCGGGATCGACCCGGCCCGAGGCCGCGTCGAAGTCGATCTGCTTCACCATCGCCCGAAACGGCGCGAGGCCGGTCCCGGTGCCGACCAGGATGACGTTGTCGAAGCCGACCGCCCGCTTGTCGAGGGTGAAGTCGCCGGCGATCTTCTCGTAATAGACCATCTTGTCGTCGCCGCCCTGCTTCATGCGGAACATCGACTCGGTGAGCCGCCCGGGAGTTCCCCCGTCCATCTCCAGGATGACGTAAAACTCGAGGTAGCCCTTCTGCTCGGTCTCGAACGGCGCCGAGGCGATCGAATAGGAATGGGTCACCGGCCCGCGCTTGGGCTTGCCCTCGGCGTCGAGCACCGTCGCGTACTCGACCTGGCCGCCGTCCTTGACGATTTTCTTCGTCAGCCGGCAGTCGTTCCGCTGGAGCGCCACGTACTGCCCGGCTTTATAGGCGG
>WNFL01064673.1_pt3 | contig 21361 bp, 20 predicted proteins | sample 5400361 | NCBI WGS metagenome assembly WNFL01 (sample SAMN13153351, study PRJNA577476) | soil metagenome | isolation source: 40 cm soil on Douglas fir-dominated hillslope | place: USA:California | collected 2013-09-17
GCGTCCGCGTCGATCGAGCACCAACGCACCTCGATGCGCCCGCCGCCGCCGCGGAGGAGTTCGCCGGCCACCGCTTGATTCGGTATCTGGTTCCGAATCAACAGCACTCGCAGGCGCGCGCCGCGCGCCGCCGCGCCGAGCGCCGCGGCAATGACGCGCCGGTCGCTCAAGTTCTGCACGGCGATGCTGAGCTCATCGCCGCCGCCCGCCGCCCCGATGGCGTCGAGCAGCGCGGTCTCGATGGAGCCCTCGGTGAGGAATCGAGCGTCGATCGAACCCACTGCGCGGCCGTCCACGGGCGGACCCACCGGCAGACGATCGTCATCCGTGGACCACGCCGCGATCTCAAGTTCGCCGGCGATCATCGCGCGGGCCAACGACCCCCGCAGGATCAGGCCCGCGGAGGCGCCGGCGGCCCCGATGATCGCCGACCACCCTCCGGAACCGTCGTCTGCAATCACGAGTTGCCGCTGATCCGCCTTGAAGTTCTGCATTCGCGCCCACGCCGGCAGCGAGATCCGATCCGAGGTCTCGTCGAAGGGGTCGCTCCACCAACCGAATATCAGGCGCCATAGCCCGGAATACAGCGGGTTCGAATCGCGCAAGCGATCCAGCCGCACGCGAGCGACGATGACGCCGGCCTGTTCCAAGGAGGTCAGAGTCCGCGAAGGAGTACCGCCGAACGCTTCGTTGCCGGGGTCGGTCACCAGCACGATTTGCAGATTGGGCCGCATGCGTTTTCGCGCCAACAGGTGCTGCGTGAGTTCGCCGGTCACCGGAGATCGATCGAGCACGATCAACTGTTCGGCATGATCGATCGCGGACATCTCCCGCACGAGAGCAGCCTCGTGCCGCGGCGATCCGGACACAAAATCGACGTCGGACTCGGACAGGCGGGAGATCTGCGAGGCGGTGTGCGTCCCGGGCGGCAGCGGTTTCGCCGAATTCCAGAACACCAGGGACAGCCACGCGAGCAGCGCCGCCAAAAGAACCAACTTGGCGCCGCGCGCGAATCGCGAGCGGGCGGCGGGTGCCGGCGAGTCGGTGTCTGACACGGCAGTCAGTCCGGACCGCCGATCTCTGCCTCCGCCGCCTCGAGCGCCGTCCCGATTTCCATCCAACGCGTCTCCATACGGCCGGCGTCACGCATCAAATCGGCGTGCTGCGCCTGCAGTCCGCCATGCATGGGATCCTTGCATAGCTCCTCCTCGATGAGCGCTTGTTGCGCTGCAATCGCGCTAATGCGCCTCTCGATCTCCTCGAGTTCACGGCGCAGCGTGCCGAGGCGGCCGCGCGATTTCGATACGGCCGCCCGGGCCGCGGCCTCCTGCTGAGCGCGCTTCGGCGCGGCGTTCTTGGCGGCCGCGGGCCCGGTCTTGGCGCGCGCCCGCAAGCCTTGCTGGTAGTCGTCCAGGTCCCCTTGGAAGACCTCGAGCTTGCCGTCGGCGACCAGCCACAGCGTATCGGCGACCGTCTTGATCAAGTGACGATCATGGGAGACGATCACCATGCCACCCTCGAAGCTTTGCAGCGCGACGCTGACGGCGTGGCGCATGTCGATGTCGAGATGATTGGTCGGTTCATCCAACAAGAGAAGATTGGGGCGCCGCGCCACCAGCAACGCCAGTGTCAGGCGCGCCTTCTCGCCGCCGGAAAATCGGCCCACCGGTTCGAACGCCCGATCGCCTTCGAAACCGAATCGGCCCAGATGATCGCGCACGCGCTGTTCTTCACCCTTGGCCAAATCCGGTCCTCCCAAATTGCGTACATGCCAAAAAGCATCGCAATCCGGCTGCAGCTGCTCCATCTGCTGCTGCGCAAAGTAGCCGACGCTCAAATCGGCCGCGGGAATGCGCCGGCCCGAGAGCGGCGCCGCAGCGCCCGCCAGCATCCTGGTCAGAGTCGATTTGCCCGCGCCGTTGGGGCCCAGCAGGGCGATGCGATCGAGGGGCCCGATCGATACGTTGATGCGATCGATGATGCGGGTGGCTGCATAGCCGCAGGCGCCGTCTTCCACCGTCAACAAGGGACGCGGTGTCTTCAGGGGTGCGGCAAATTCGAACTCGAACGGACTATCGACGTGCGCCGGTACGATGCGCTCCATGCGCTCGAGCATCTTGAGCCGGCTTTGCGCTTGGCGCGACTTGGTGGCGCTGGCGCGGAAGCGGTTCACGAAGGAGGTGATTTGCGCCACCCGGCGTATCTGCCGCGCTTGCAGGGTCCGTTGCAACGCCAGTTCCTCGGCGCGCTTCTCCTCGAATTGCGAGTAATTGCCGGAGTAGGCATGGATGGTCCGATTCTCGATGTGCAGCACCCGGTCGATGACGGCGTCGAGAAACTCGCGGTCGTGCGAAATCATGAGCAAGGTGCCCGAGAATGCCGTCAGCCAATCTTCCAGCCACACGATGGCGTCGAGGTCCAGATGGTTGGTGGGCTCATCCAGCAGCAAGAGATCGGCGCGCGAACACAGGGCGCGCGCCATGGCCAAGCGCACCCGCCAGCCGCCCGAGAACTCTGCGACCTGGCGTTCATGGTCCGTGGTCTTGAAGCCGAGCCCATGCATGACCGCCGCCGCCCGTGCTTTCGCACGATAGCCATCGATGGCCTGCAAAGCCGCGTAGCCTTCGGCGAGCGCCATGGCCGAAACGGTTCCGCCCTGATGGTCGCCCTCGGCGTGTGCAATGGCCGCGAGCACGCTGCGGAGCTCCGAGTCGCCGTCCAACACGAATTCGATCGCGCTGCGGTCGCTCGCGGCGATTTCTTGTTCGACATGGGCAATCTTCAAGCTCGCCGGCCGATCGATGTCGCCGCGGTCGGCGGCGAGTTCGCCGCGAATCGCCGCGATCAGGCTCGACTTGCCGGAACCGTTGGCGCCGGTGATCCCGACTTTGTTGCCGCGGAATACGCTGAAATTGACCTGCTCGAACAGCGGCTCCGGACCGCGCCGCAGGGTGAGATCCCGAGCGGATAACACAGCGGATCGCTAAGAAGACAGTCGGATCGGCCGCAAGACCGTGGGAACGCACAAGGTCGCGTGGTGGGCCGCTCCGCCGGCCTGCGCGGTCAGAATAGCGAGCATCTTGCTCGCCTCCATGGCATCGCCGAACAAGCGCCCCTGGGCGTAGTAGCAGCCGTGCTTACGCAGGAATTCGAGCTGCTCGCAGGCTTCGACCCCTTCCGCAATCACCTCGAGATCCAGGCTCTTGCCCATGTCGATGATGGTGCGGACGATGGCGGCGTCGTCCGAGTCGACCGCCACGTCGCGAACGAACGATTGGTCGATTTTCAGGGTGCCGATCGGAAACTGCTGCAAGGCCGACAGCGAAGAGTACCCCGTGCCGAAGTCGTCGATGGCCAGGTTCAAGCCCATGGCGTAGAGCTCGTTCAGAAGCCCGATGGTGCGCTTCGGATCCGTCATCAGGGTGGTTTCCGTGACCTCGAGCTCGAAGCAGGTGGGCGAAACCTCGTGTTTGCGGAATACGCTGCGGCAGCGCGAGATGAAGCTCGCCTGCTTGAGTTGACGCAGCGAAAGATTGATCGCGATTCGGCCCGGCTCCGGCACGGACTTTTGCCACTCGCGGTAGTCCGAACACACGCGGTTCAAGACCCACTCGCCGATGTCCAATATCAGGCTGGTCTCTTCGGCCAGAGGGATGAAATGCGAGGGGGAGATGTCGCCATGGCCGGGCAGACGCCAACGGAGCAGCGCTTCGGCGCCGACCACGCGGCCGCTTCGCAGGTCCACCTTGGATTGATACAGGATCACCAGTTCGTCGCGTTCCAGCGCGCGTCGCAACTTGCTCTTCAACATCAACCTCTCGACCGCCGCGGCATTCATTTCGGGCACGTAGAACGCGCTGGAGTTGCCGCCGTTCTGTTTCGAGTGATACATGGCGGCGTCGGCGTTGCGGATCAAATCGATCACATTCTCGGCGTCGTAGGGGCAGATGGCGACGCCGACGCTGGCGGTCAAATAGACCTCTTGCTGATTCACGTAGAACGTTCGGCTTATCTCGTCGAGCAATGTGCGCGCAAGCGCGCCTATGCTCGCGCGATTGTCGATGTCCATCGGCAGATCGTCGATGAACATGGCGAACTCGTCGCCCGCCAGCCGGCCGATGACCGTGTCCTTGCTCAAGTTTCTGGTGAGGCGTTCGCTCAAGATCTCCAGAGTCCGGTCGCCGGCGGCGTGTCCGAAGGTGTCATTGACCTCTTTGAATCGGTCCAAGTCCAAATAGAGCAGTGCCAGGGATCGTTGGCCTCGCCGCGCGCGTGCAATGGCCTGCTGCAGCAAATGCTGAAACTGCATGCGATTCGGCATTTTGGTGAGCGTGTCGTAGCGCGCCAAATACCGGATGCGCCGTTCGGCGCGCTTACGCTCGGTGATATTGCGCGCCACATAAATGTTGCCTTGGAACTGCGGGTCCTGCGTGGTGATCGCTGAACTCGCCATGGAAACCGGAATGGTCTGCCCGCTGGCCGTGCGCAGCACGGTCTCGCGCGCTTCGGGCGCAGAGTGCGTCAAATCGAAGGCTTGTCTGTGCACCTCGTCGATGAAGCTGACCAGGGGCTTGCCCAGCAAATCGCTTTCCTGGTAGCCGAGCAGTCTCTGCGTGGCCTCGTTGCAGCTTTTCACGATGCCTTCCGGCGACGTCACCAGGACGGCATCGCTCAGACTGTTGAGCACCGTGTCGAGGTAGTTCTTGGTGATGGTGGTTTCATTCAACTTCTGCCGCATGCGCTCGAGCGCGAATTGCAGGTCGCCGAGCTCATCGTGGCGCACCACCGCGAGGGGCCGGGTGTAGTCTCCTTGGCCGATCCGGTCGGCGGTCTTGACCAGCGCGGTGATGGGTCCCGCCAGCTGTCTGGCAATGAACCAGGCGCCGGCCAGCCCCAAGACCAGGAGCGGCAAGGTGATGCCGGCCAGCAAGCCGCGCATGCGCTTGATCTGCATGCCTTGTTGACTCTCCAGCTGCTTGCGGATGCTGGCGAGGGTCTCGCGCATCTCGGCGCGGCTCATCCAGATGCGCAAAATGCCGACGCGCTGCACCGGCGTCGATACCAGGTTCGAGTGAATGGTGCTCTGGAACACGAACCAGTCGCCCGAACCTTGCGGTGCGGTATCGCTGCCGGTGAACAGCACCGTGCCGCGTGCATCCGTCACTTCGACTTTTTCTATGTCGCGCTCGTCGAGGAGCCGCTGGGCGATCGATGCCACCGCGGCCTTGTTGCCCGAACCCAACGCGGGCGCGAGCGAGGTGGCGGTGATTTCGCTGAGAGTGCTGGCGCGCGTCTCCAGGTCGGTTTCGAGCTTTTGCGCGACCGTGGCATAGGTGAACTGGTTGACGTCTGCGGCATCGACCCGGTGTTCGTAGTACGATAAACCGCCCAGTAGCAGCGACAGCACGGCCCCGACCGCCAGTGCGAGCAGCAAATACTTGGTTTTAAGGCTTCGCGCCATTGACTATACCGACCGTTCGCATCATGTGAAACCGGACGGATGATACCTGTTCACGCCCGGCGCTATAAGGGGCAGGGGCTGGGTAGAATCATTGAGATAGGACAGTATGCGCATTGACATCTATTCCGACACCGTTTGTCCCTGGTGCTATCTCGGCAAACGGCGTTTCGAGCTCGCCGTGGCTGCGCGCCCGCAGTATGAACCGCGCGTAACCTGGAGGCCTTTCGAGCTGAATCCCGATCTGCCCCCCGAGGGCGTTGATCGTGCGGCCTACCTGGCCGGCAGAATCGGCGCCCCGGAGCGCGTGGCGGAGGCGGACGCTGAACTCAAGCGCCAGGGCGAGGCGAGCGGCATCGGCTTCCGGTTCGATTTGATCGAGCGCGTCCCAAATACGCGCCGGTCGCACCTGTTGATGGCCCATGCGGCCCGCTGCGGCCTCCAAACGGCCGTTATGGATAGAGTCATGCGCGCCTATTTCGAGGAGGGCAGCGACATCGGCGACATCGAGGTCCTGGTGCGGCTGGGAGTCGAAGCAGGTCTTTCGGAGTACGAGACGCGCTCGGCGCTCATTTTGCGTGCGGGGCAGGATGGTGTGATTGCCGCCGAACGTCACGCCGCGGTCCTCGGGATCACTGGCGTTCCAACCTTCGTATTCGACGGCCAATACACCATTTCGGGTGCGCAGGAAGTGGGCACTCTCGCGCGGGTCCTGGATCAGGTCGCCGATTTCGCCGCGGCTCGCGACGAGGTGTCGTGAACGACGGTGAACTCACCGGGCAGGTACGCACTCACATCGCCGACGTGCCCGACCCCCAGTGTGCCCTGCATGCGCACGTGGTCGCACCTTTTCTGAGTTTGCGCCGGGCGGCCCTGGCCGACGGCTTCGATCCCGTTCCGCAGAGTAGTTTTCGGGACTTTTCGCGCCAGCTGACGATCTGGAACGGGAAATTCAGCGGCGCGAGGCCGATGCTCGACGCATCGGGTCGACGCATCGACGTGCGCGATTTGACCCCCGATGAGCGGATCGAAGCGATTATGTTGTGGTCCGCTCTGCCCGGGGCGAGCCGGCATCACTGGGGCACGGATATCGATCTCATCGACCGTCAAGCGGCCCCGCCGGGATACCGGATACAGCTCACGCCGGAGGAGTTCGCGCCGGGCGGGCCGTTTGCGCCGCTGGCCGCGTGGTTGGAAGTCAATGCGGCACGGTTCGGATTCTTCCGTCCGTTTCGCGGAGAACTGTCGGGCGTCCAGCCCGAGCCCTGGCATTTCAGCTTTGCGCCGGTTGCTGAAAATGCGCGCCGCAGCTTGAGCCCGGCTGTGTTGCACAAAGCCATCGCCGCGGCGCCGCTGCTGGGAAAAGACGAGGTGCTCGAGCGGCTCGAGTCGTTGCACGCGCGCTACGTGGCGAATATCGACTGGCCGTAGCCCGGACTATTCACGAACGACAAGGCATCCCGATCCCGCCCCCGTCTTACGCTCCGTGGTTCGTGAATAGTCCGGGCTACGCCCAGAGTGCCTTGAGATGAGTCAACATGAGGCCACGCACCTGCCCCAGTTGATTCTCGCCGGAGGTGAACAGCGGCGGATTTCGCCGCAACATCGGCCAGCGCTCGGTGCGCAGAACCCGGTGCAGGTATCCCAGATTGCGATCGATCGCCTCGAAATAGGGGTTCTTGCCGTCGAACAAGGGTTCGACAAACCGATAGGCGTGCTCGAACTCACCTTCGAGGCGCTGGACGCGGGTTTCGCGCACGAACTCCGGAGTTTGCCGCAGCAAATCCAAACCCGAGCTGTAGCGAATCTGCAAGGCGCCGTCGGTACCGGTCGCGGCGGCGACTCCGCCGAGCACGAATTCCGGGTACAGCCGGTCGCGGCACTTCTCGAGATAGCATCGATCCGCCATCTGCGCGATCAAATCCGCTGTGCCCAGTAGATGGCCCAGCTTGCGGTCGCGGGGGTCGGCCAGTTGGATTTGATCCAACTTGATTTCATAGCCCGTGAAATGCACGATTCGGGTCGAGATCGGCACCCAATTTTCCATGCCGATGCTCGGCAGAAACCGGGCCAGGAAACGTGCGCTGCGGGTCACGTGATACAGGGTGAACTCGGCGCCGTTGCGGTGCTGCCGGTCGCCGAATTCCCGGATGTAGCCCGCATCATGAAATAGCGATGTGACCAGCGCCATGACCGCGCGCTCGGCGCCGAAACGCATGCGAGCCTCGACGCTGCGTTCGTGCCCCACCAGGAGGCGGGCCATGGCCAGGGTCATGTCCAGCGAGTGCTGGCGATCGTGGTAGACGGTATCGACACCGTGGTAACCCGGCATACGGCCGGTGAAAAGCTTGTCGAACTCTTCAAACGATACGGCGACCCGATCGAACGGCTCGCCCGGAAAGGCGCCCGTGAATAGCTCACGCACCGCGTCGGTCACGGCCGCCGTGGAACTGACTTGTACCGAATTCGTAACGTCGTAATCGTTACGGCGAAGGTCATGCATCGGCGGATTCTAAGCCCTTGAAGGCACCGGCGCCATGTGCCTGGTTCTCTATTTGCCGCAACTCACCGCGGCCGGAACGGATATGTCAAAGACCTCAATAAACCTTGATTCCGCCGAATTTGTGCTTGATCCGGCGCGCCAAGGTGGCGTACCCCGCCCAGAAGCCGCAGGACAGCGCCAGCAGGATCGCGACACCCCAGGTCCAGAGCTGGGCCGATGGAACAGCTGAAATGCCCGTCACGGCGCCGCCCGGGGACGCACCGCTGCCTAAGGCCAGGCTCGCAGCCGCGGCCGGCTCCGTCGACGCGCCGCGTACGGCGTCGAGCTCGGATTGCTTGGCCGCGAGCTCCCGCTTGAGCTGCAAGACCTCGCTGCGTGCGGCTGCTTCGGCCAGCGCCGGCGTCGTCGCGCGCCTCTGGTCCAGTTCTTCTTCGAGCTGCTTGACCCGCACGGTGGCAGGCTCTCGCGTGGTGAGGTAGGCGGATTTGACCCAACCGATGGTTCCGTCATTCAAGCGAACTTCAGTAAATTCTCCGTTGACGGAGAGCGTTTCCACACTGGCTCCGGAATGCAGGGTCGCCAGGCGCTGGCCCTGGTTGTTCTGCTCGGCATACAGCCCAAGCACGAGTTCATCGCTGACGTAGGCGGTCGCCGCCGCGACCCTCGCCGCCAGCAGCGCCAAGAACAGCGCGGCCAACCATTTCATGCCGCGATTCCCGTTTGCTTGAGCAGCGGGCGCACGTCGGGTTCGCGTCCGCGAAACCGGACGAAGGCGTCCATCGCGTCCAAACTCCCGCCGCGAGCGAGGATCGAATCGCGAAAGCGCGCCGCGGTGGCGCCGTCGAACACCCCGGCCTCTTCGAAGGCTTCGAATGCGTCGGCCGCGAGCACCTCGGCCCATTTGTAGCTGTAGTAGCCGGCGGCGTATCCGCCCGCAAATATGTGCGCGAAACTCGCCGGCATGCGGTTGAAGGGCGCCGCCGGCACGACGGCCACCCGCCGCCGAACCCCGGCGAGAGTCTCGGCCACCTTCGCGCCCTTGGCCGGATCGAAATTCGCGTGCAATTCAAAATCAAAACTTGCGAGTTCGATTTGCCGGAGCGTGTCGAGCGCTGCGTTGAACGTGCGCGTGCCCAACAGGCGCTGCAGCACGTCGACGGGCAGGGGTTCGCCGCTATCCACATGGGCGGATATGAGCGGCAGAACCTCGGGACGCCAGACGAAGTTCTCCATGAACTGGCTGGGAAGCTCGACCGCGTCCCAGGCCACGCCGTTGATCCCCGCGATGCTGGGATAGGCCACGCGCGTCAGCATGTGGTGCAAACCGTGGCCGAATTCATGAAACAGCGTGGTGACCTCGTCATGCGTCAGCAGCGAGGGTCCGGTGCCCACCGGCGCGGTGAAATTGCACACCAACTGCGCCACGGGCAGCGCCGTTCCCGTGGGCAGGGATTTGGCGATGACGCATTCGTCCATCCAGGCGCCGCTGCGCTTCTCGGTGCGCGAATACGGATCCAAAAAGAATCCGGCGACGGCCCGCTCATCCTGATCGAGCAGGTCGTAATAGCGCACGCTGGGATGCCACACGCCGACTCCGGGGCGTTCCCGCACAGTGATGCCGTAGAGGCGCTGAATCAGCGCGAACAATCCGCTCAGCACCTTGGGCAGCGGGAAATAGGGGCGCAGCGATTCTTGCGATACCTTGAATCGGCTTTCCTGCAGCCGTTCGCTGTAGAACGCCATGTCCCACGCCTCGAGTTTACGGCCCGCAAATTCCTCCAGATCCGAAAACTCCTGGCGCGCCGCGGGCAGGCAGCGCCGGGCCAAGTCGTCCAAGAACGCGAGCACCTGCTTGCTGCTTTTGGCCATCCGGGTGGCCAGGGCGTAATCGGCGAAGTCATCGAAGCCCACCAGACGGGCGAGCTCATGACGCAGCGGCAGGATCTCGGCAATGAGGGGGTTGTTGTCGAATCGTCCGGCGCTGGGGCCCAATTCCGACGCCCTGGTGATCCAGGCCTCGTAGATGTCGCGGCGCAATTGCGGACTCTCGGCGCTGGCCATGACCGTCATGTAGGTCGGCTGATCGAGCTTGAATAACCAGCCGGATTGATTGGCTTCACGAGCGTCGGCGGCCGCGCGGTCGACCGCGTTCGCGGGCAGGCCGGCGAGTTCCGACCCGTCGGTCACGCTGCGCGTGTAGGCACGCCCGGCGTCGAGCACATTCTCGGAAAACTTCGTCGCCAACTGAGCCAGCCGCTGCGCGACCTCGCAGTATCGGGTCTTCTCGCCGGGACCCAAGTCCACCCCGGCCAGACGGAAATCGCGCAGCGCATTCTCCACCACTTTACGCTGCGCTGCATCGAGCGCGCTGCCTTCATGCTGCAGCACGTAGGCGTATGCCGCTTGCAGAGCGGTGTTCTGGCCGAGTTCCGAGGAATAGGCGGTGAGCAGCGGCACGCATTCGTTGTACGCCTCGCGCATGTCGGCCGAATTGGCGACCGCATTCAAATGGCCGATCGGACTCCAGACTCGGCTCAATCGGTAGCTCAATTCCTCGACCGGCGCCACCAGGGAGGCGAACGTTGGGTGCGATTGCGCCGTCAGTTCGGCAAGACGCAGCCGATTATCGGCCAGCACTTTTTCCAGCGCCGGACGAGCGTGTCCTGCCTCGATACGTCCGAATACGGGCAGCGATCCGAATTCCAACAGTGGGTTGTTCACCGTGGTGATTCTATCAGACGTGCATCAACATCCAGGTGACTGCGGCGCTGCTCCCCACGAATCCGCAGATACCCGCCAGCGCGCGGCGCCGGAATCGCCGCGCGAGCGATTCGCCGTCCGACGCGGCCAACAGAAAGGACCGGCCGTCCATCGGATCGGCCAAGACATTCAGGGACGGCGGCTGCACTTCCGCGGCGCGGCTCTCGAGGATCTGCCGGCGGGCGGCGACGCGCGCCTGTTCCCACTCCGCGCTGCTGAGAGTGCCGTCGTGGTTGCTGTCGAAGCGCGCGAGCAGCGCGGCCTGGTCCTTCTTCCATGCACGCAATAACTCCGCCGCCGCGGCATCCGGGTCCTCGACGCTGGCGCCGCCGAGGCTCCGAAACGCGCCGATCGCATACACGTGCTTGTGCTGCTCCAAGCGGTGCTCCGTGTAGCGGTATCTGTCGGTCACGAAGGTGTCGACCAGCCAACCGAAGACGCCGCTGCCGTCCGGAATACGGCCCTGCGGCCATGCCTCGGGCCCGTACCAGACATTGGTGGCGCCGGGAAACACTTCGGCGCCCCGCGGGTCGATCAGGCACTGACCGCTGCCGTCGTCGAGAACGAAGGGGATTTCGCTGGTACCGCTATCGACCGTCGACCAGGATCGCGACCGGCCGGCGCGGCTCCGTTCCTCGACTTTGTAGCGCCACCACGTGCAGGGCATTCCGGTCAAGGGTCCCTTGTTGTGCGAATCCGCCGGCAGCAGCCCCTCGCCGCTGAGCTCGACATAACCCTGCGCCGCGGAGCGGACGCGCGACGTCGGGGTGTCCTCGATGAGGCGATTCTTGGCCCAGGCCTTGAATGCGAACCAAAACGAATACGCCGCGCCCGCGGCGAGGCCGATGACGACGAGCCAAAATTTGAATCGATTGCCGGACATGTCCGGATCGGATCTTCAGGTGCTGAAGAGTGCGCCGATGTCCGCGTCGGTCTTCTCCGCCTGGGAGAATTCCAACAGCTGCGCCGATGGAAAGCCGAACTTCTGCGCGATCATGACGTCCGGAAACACCTTCACCCGAATGTTATTCAGATTGACCTGGTCGTTGTAAAGTTCGCGGCGGTCGGCGATGGACTCTTCCAGGGCGGTGATCCTGCTCTGCAATTGCTTGAACGTCTCGTCGGTCTTCAGTTGCGGATAATTTTCGGCCACGGCGAATAAACGGCCGACGCCGGCGCGCAGCTGCTGCTCGGCCGCGCCGACGGCGGCGACGTTGCCGGACGTGCTCGCTTGGCTCACCGAGGCCCGGGCGCGCATGACTTTCTCGAGCGTTTCTTGCTCGAATTGCATGTAGCGTTTGCAGGTCTCCACCAGCTTCGGCAGCTCGTCGTGACGTTGCTTCAACAACACGTCGATATTCGCCCACGCGACCTTGACGTTTTCACGAAGGCCCACGAGACCGTTGTAGATTCCGACGAAATAAACGACCAAGGCTAGACTCAAGGCTAGGATCACGACGAGACCGATCACCGTAGCACCTCATCCGCGAGTTATGGACACATGCAGTATATCATTGGGCTTTCAATGCCCTTCGGTACGGAGTTCACAGTGTCGGATCAAGCCTTCGATCTCATCAGCATCGGCGGCGGCAGCGGCGGCCTCGCCTGCGCGCAACGCGCGGCCGAATACGGGGCCAGGGTCGCCGTGATCGAATCGCACCGCTTGGGAGGCACATGCGTGAACGTCGGCTGCGTGCCGAAGAAGGTGATGTGGAATGCGGCGTCCGTGGCTTTGAGCCTCGTGGATGCAGCCGACTACGGCTTCGACATCACCTTGGGCGACAGCGATTGGCCGCTCTTGAAGCTCAAGCGCGACGCCTATGTGCAGAAATTGAACGGCATCTACGAGCGCAATCTCGCCGCCAAGGGCGTGACCTATGTGCGCGGGGCGGGCCGCTTCTTGGACAAGGGCACGGTCGAAGTGAACGGCGAGCGCTTGTCGTCGCGGCACATCGTGATCGCAACCGGCGGCAGGCCGCGGGTGCCGCCCTTGCCGGGGGCGGAGCACGGCATCACGTCGGATGGCTTTTTTGCGCTCGAAAAGCGGCCGAAGCGGGTGGCCATCGTCGGCAGCGGCTACGTTGCCTGCGAGCTGGCCGGAGCCTTCCACGAGTTGGGCACCGAGGTGGAGATTTTCATCCGCAAGGATCATTTGTTGATGAGCTTCGATGTGATGCTCGGAAAGTCCTTGATGCGCGAGATGCACGAGCAGGGGATCATCGTTCATCACCACGTAGTGCCGGCGCGGGTCGGCGAGCGCTCGGGCCTCAAGTCCTTGTGGACGGAGGACGGCCGCGAATTCGCCGGCTTCGATTGCCTGTTGTGGGCGGTAGGGCGCGATGCGAACGTGTCCGGCCTCGACTTGAGGCAGGCCGGCGTCGCGGTCGATGACTGCGATTTCGTGGTCACCGACGGCTTTCAGAACACCAACGTGCCGGGCATCTACGCGATCGGCGATGTGACCGGGCGCGCCGCCCTCACCCCGGTGGCGATCGCCGCCGGTCGAAGGTTGAGCGACCGCCTATTCGGCAACAAACCCGAGCGCCGCCTGGAATACAGCATGATTCCGACGGTGGTGTTCACGCACCCGCCCATCGGCACCGTGGGCGCGAGCGAAGCCGAAGCGCGCGCGCAATATGCGAACGACGTGAGAGTGTACGTCGCCGACTTCACGCCCATGTACCACGCGCTGACCACGCGCAAATCGCACACCGATATGAAGCTGGTCTGCGCGGGACCGGACCAACGAATCGTCGGCTGTCACATCATCGGCACCGGCGCCGATGAAATGCTGCAGGGCTTCGCCGTGGCGATTCGCATGGGAGCCACCAAGCAGGACTTCGACGATACCGTGGCGATTCACCCGACCAGCGCCGAAGAAATGGTCACCATGCGGTGACGGTTAGGCGTGCTGTGCGAGCGCTTGCAGAACGGGTTGGGTGTCGGGCCGGATTCCGCGCCAGAGCAAGAAGGACTCCGCTGCCTGCTCGACCAGCATGCCCCAGCCCTTGGTGGTGCGTGCCGCATGCAGTGATTTCGCCCACAAGGTGAAAGGCGTATGGCCGCGGCCGTACGCCATGTCGTAACAAACCGTCCGTTCGTCAACGAGCCCCACCGGCAGGTCCGGCATTTCGCCCTGCACAGCCTGAAATCGACCCTAAGTCGGCGAATTCGGCCGCCAATTTGCGGGCGCGATCGGGCGTCCGATTGGCAATGACCACCTCGCCCAAGTCGCGCTCCAACAGGGGACCGAGAACGCCGCGTACCGCGCCCCCGGCCCCGAGAATCAGCACTCTCTTGGCGGCGAGATTGATTCCCAAGTTGCGCTCGAGATCGGCGGTGAGTCCAAGCCCGTCGGTATTGTCGCCGAGCAGGGAGGTATCCTCGAAAAAGGCGATCGTGTTCACCGCCTGGGCGCGCTCGGCGCGCGGAGTGAGTTCGTTGACGAGTTCCGCCGCCGCCTGCTTATGAGGAAGCGTGATGTTCAGGCCGCGCACGCCGCCCGTGAACAAGCGCAACGCTTCACGCCGAAATCCATCAGGGGCGATGTCGAACAGGCGGTACACCAAGTTCTGGGCGGTCGCCTTGGCAAACATCCCGTGAATGAACGGCGACCAGCTATGCGAGACGGGATGGCCCACGACCCCGTACTGATCCGGGACGTCGGGTCCGTGCGGCTGGCTCACTCGGCGAGCCACTGCGCGGCGCGCTTCGCGAAGTAGGTCAAAATTCCGTCCGCTCCCGCGCGCTTCATGGACGTGAGCGCCTCGAGCGCCACGGCGCGTTCCTCGACCCAGCCATTGGCGGCCGCGGCCATGATCATCGCGTACTCGCCGCTGACCTGATAAACGAAGGTGGGTATCCCGAAGCGGTCCTTGACGCGACGCACAATGTCCAGATACGGCAAGCCCGGCTTGATCATGACCATGTCGGCGCCTTCGCTGATATCGAGAGCCACTTCGCGCAGCGCCTCGTCGGAATTGCCGGGGTCCATTTGATAGGTGTGCTTGCCGCCCGTCCCCAGCTGCCCGGCGGATCCGACGGCGTCGCGAAACGGACCGTAGAAGCTCGACGCGTATTTAGCCGCATAAGCCAAAATCCGCGTATTGACCAATCCGGCGGTTTCGAACGCGTTGCGGATCGCCGCGATGCGGCCGTCCATCATGTCCGAGGGCGCGACCACATCGGCACCGGCATCCGCATGCGAACGGGCCTGACGCACCAGCGTTTCCACGGTCAAATCGTTCAGGACATAGCCCTTATCGTCGATCAGTCCATCCTGCCCGTGCGTCGTAAAGGGATCAAGGGCGACGTCGGTAATGACACCGAGGCCCGGAAACTCCTTTTTCACCGCCCGCACCGCGGCCTGGGCGATACCGTTCGGATTCCAGGATTCGCGCGCATCCAGCGTCTTTTTCTCGATCGGAGTGACCGGGAACAGGGCAATGGCCGGGATCTTGAGACGCACCAGGGTCTCGCACTCGCGCAAAGCCTGATCGATCGACAGCCGCTCGATGCCCGGCATGGAGGCCACCGGCTGGCGCTCGCCGCGGCCCTCGACCACGAACATCGGGTAAATCAACGAGTCGGCGCTCAAGTGGGTTTCACGCATCAAACGGCGGGAGAACTCATCGCGCCGCATGCGCCGCATGCGGGTTTTTGGAAATGAATTGGCGGTAGTTCCGGTCATCTCGACTGTGACTCCTAACTTATGCTTCAGCGAGGCTGGCTCGGCACGCCTGCCCCCGGTTCAGACTTCCTGCCGTCGGCGCCTGCGGCGTAACGCGGTAATATCGCGGGGAAGATATCTCGAGCCGGGTGCTGATTTAACCATGAAGGATCAGATTGGCGGAAATCAGAAGCGCGCCCGGTTCCAGGCGTTGTGCCAATCCCTGCGTCCTGATCTCTTGCGCTTTGCCTTCTGGCTGTCCCGCGATCGTACTTTGGCGGAAGACGTCGTCCAGGAAACCATGCTGCGCGCCTGGAAGGCGCAGGATTCGCTCCTGGACGAGGCCGCCGCCAAACCCTGGTTCCTGACCATCATCCGCCGTGAATACGCGCGCACCTTCGAGCGCAAGCGCTTGGTCACCGTGGATGTCGACGAATTGGTCGCCCGGGAGGAGCCGATGCTGGCCGCCGCCGAGGAGCAGAACCTCGCTGAAATGCGCGCGGCCTTGTTCAAATTGCCGGACGAGTACCGCGAACCGCTGGTGCTGCAGGTTCTGATGGGCTTCTCGACCGCCGAAATAGCCCGCGAACTCGACCTCTCGGGCGCGGCGGTACTGACGCGTCTGTTTCGCGCGCGCAAGCAACTTCGTGCGTTGTGCGGCGAAGACACGAGCATGGATCCGGAAGAATGATGGACTGCGCGCACTTCAGACGGTCGATGTTGGCCGATCCGCACGATCCGGATGCGCAGCTGCGTGAGCACCGCGAGAGTTGCCATGACTGCAATCTATTCAGCGAACGGCTGCTGCGCTTCGAGTCGCGTCTCGAGCGCGCCTTGCGCGTGGCCTTGCCGCCCGACGTGCCCTTGCCGGCCGATAACGTCGTGCCGCTGCGTCCCCGGTCGCCGCGATCGGCCCATCGCAAGGGATGGCTCGCGATGGCGGCCAGCGTGCTGTTGGCCGTCGTGGTGGCAGGGGGCCTTTGGCTGAGCGCGCCGGGACCCAGCCTCGCCGCCGACGTCGTGACGCACATGCGGGAGGAGCCGCAGGCGTGGCGGCGCACCGACGTGCCGGTGCAGGGCTCCCAGCTGGAAACCGTGCTGCGCGATTCGCACCTGCGCCTGGGCGCCGGCACCGGCATCGTCAGTTATGCCAATAGCTGTGGGTTCCGTGGGCATCAGGTGCCGCATCTGGTCGTCCAGACGGACGCGGGGCCGGTCACCGTGATGGTGCTTGTGCACGAGCAGGTGTCCAAGCCGGTTCAGTTCGACGAGCAGGGCTACCGCGGCGTCATCGTGCCTGTGGCCGGCCACGGCAGTCTCGCCGTGCTCACGCGCGGTTCGGCCGCGGACCTCGAGACCATCGAACACATCGCCCATCGGGTACTCGATTCGATCATCTGGACGGGTTGAGTCAGATACCGACCTCGCCGAGCAAGTCGACCAGCCGCCGCGCACTCGCCGCCAATGTCGGGTGATCTGCCTCGAATTGAACGGCGACCCTCTCCAGCCGGTCTGGAAGCGATCCGTGCGGCGAGGAGGGCAGATCGGTGGGCTTGTCGATCAAGCGATTGATGTCCTTCATCATGTCGCGCAACGATTCGCCGGACTTTGGGTCCTCGCGAAGGGCCTCGGTCAGTTCCCCATGCAGTTTGGCGACGAGATCGCGTAAGGAATTCTTATCCATATTGAGTCCTGGAGGATCGCATCCTCGAAGTGGCGAAGTACCCTATTGTGCCATTCGCTCGGGAGTCAATCGGGCTACTTCCACGTAGCCGGACCCGGACGCAGCGATTCCCGCGTGGATTGCGGCATACGCATCGCGGAGATACGCGTCGGTCCCATAGGGCGGATTGACGATCATCAGGCCGCTGCCGGCGAGTCCGACCCCGGCATCGTCGGGATGAATGGCGAGGTCGGCGAGCAACATTTTCGGAATCTGCAGCGCCTCGAACCGTGCATGCACCAGGCTGCGCTGCGTCGCGCTGCGGATCGGGTACCACATCAGGAAAATGCCGCTCGGCCAACGGCGATAAGCGTCCGCAAACGCCTGCAGCATCAGTTTCAATTCGTCGAGGCTTTCATAGGGCGGGTCGATCAATACCAGTCCGCGGCGCTCGTCCGGGGGCAGGAAGGCCTTGAGCGCGGCGTAGCCGTCGCCGATTTCGGTTCGCACTCGGCCGACAGACTCGATTTCCCGCTCGGCAGCACGCGCCTCCGCCGGCATCAACTCGACGAACAGCGCGCGATCCTGCGGGCGCAAGCTGCTGGCGATCAATGCGGGCGAACCGGGATAACGCGCCAGGCGCTTGCCGCGGCGCGCGCGGATCGCCGCGAAATAGCCGGCGAGCTCCGCGCTGCCGATGCTGGATTCGATCAAGCGTTGGATGCCGCGCTCGGCCTCGCCGGATTTCTGCGCTTCCGCAGCTTGCAAATCGTAGTACCCGCGGCCCGCATGGCTGTCGAGCACGAAGAAGCCGGCGTCCTTGCGCTGCAGTGCGCCGAGGCAGTAGGTAAGGCCGACGTGCTTCGCCACGTCCGCAAAGTTGCCCGCATGATAAATGTGCTTGTAGTTCATCGCGGGGCATTGTGCCTGGAGTCGGAGAACCCCGCCGGAACAACGCGGGTTTGGTCAGGGCTCGGCTTCACCGGTCAGTGCAACAAAGGTGGCTGCGCCGTCGCGCACCACTCGAATGAGCAGAGGAGCTTGAGGGGTGGGAGTTGCGACCGTTGCAATGTCCGCAACGCCGGCCAGCTGTTTGGTCCCTGCATGCGTGATGAGGTCGCCGACCTTGAGACCTGCCAACGCGCCGGGCCCCGCCGGGCGCAGCTGCGTGACGATCAGTCCGCTCGGTTCATCGCTGGCCTTGAGGGTCTTGCGGATGTCCGCCGTAGTCCTTGCCACCCCCAGTTTCAATGCGGGCACCCAGGTATCCTGATCGCCTGTCAGGGCCGGATCGGAAGGCGGGTCGGGGAGTCGGCCGATCGTCAGCCCAACGGATTGCTGCTTTCCGGCCCGCAAAACCGATGCGACCACGAGGGTCTTCGGCGCCAGCCGTGCGGTGATCTTGCTCAGATTCTTGAAGGTCACCGAGCTCGGGCCGATGCTCAGCAGAACGTCTCCCGCCCAAAGCGCGCCGACCGCGGGGCCGTCGGGATCTATTGCGGTGACGAGCATTCCGGACGGCGTCTTCATGCCCAGCGCCTTCGCCAGGAGCGGGGTCATTGGCTGAGCGGAGATGCCGAGCCAACCTCGTTCGACCCGGCCATGCGCCTCGAGTTGCCCAATGACGCCCGTAACGGTTTCTGACGGGATCGCGAAGCCCAGCCCGACCGAGCCTCCGCTGGGCGAGAGAATCGCCGAGGTTACGCCGACGACTGTCCCGTCAACCGACAACAGCGGGCCGCCCGAATTGCCGTGGTTGATCGCCGCGTCGGTCTGCAGGAAGTCGATGTACGGGTCCTCTTCGAGTGTGCGCTGCCGCGCCGAGATGATTCCCGCGCTCACGGATTGGCCCAGCCCAAACGGATTGCCGATCGCGATCACGGCATCGCCGACGGAAACCGATTCGCTGGATCCGAAGTGAAGTGTGGGCAATTTGCCTGCAGATACCTTCAGTAGGGCGATGTCGGTGACTGCGTCAGCCCCAACGATCTTTGCGGGGAGTTCACGGCCGTCTGCCAGGCGTACCCGGACCGCGCGCGCACCCGCGATGACGTGTCTATTCGTGACAATGAGGCCGTCTGCACGGATGACAAACCCCGAGCCGAGCGCACGGGATGCCCTGTCGTCCCCTCCTGGACTGCCATTTGCTCCGGACAGCAGCCGTCGAATGATCGCCCCGACCGCGTCGGGATCATTATTGGCGCTGACTCGCGCGGCGGCGCGCTCGCCGGCGCCGATGGGCTGCTCCTCCACAATGACAGTCACAACGCTGGGCGCGGCCTGTCGGACCAGCGGCGCGTAGCCGGAGGGCATGGCATCGCTTGCGGCGTTGGCGAACGGCTGGAAGAGAGCGGCTGCGACTAGAACCGATATCAGCCGCAGCGCATGAGCGCGCGCGACAGCGGGGCGATTGGTGTTATTCATGTGATCCAGGCTCTGTGTTGCATTCCACATTTGGACGTTTCCGCGGAAACGTCTCAAGACCCATCGCGCATGCGCTTACGCAGGGCACATTTCCCTCAATGCGTCCTAGCGCGCAAAAAAACAAGACGGCAGCACGGCCGACCGGCCAGATCGGATGCCTATGCCGCGCGCAAGGCCTCCGCCACGGGCAGCCTGGCCGCGCGCAGCGCCGGAAAGAGGCCGCCGAGCAGGCCGATGATGCAGGCCCACACGATGCCCGTGATGATCAGTGTGCGGGTGACCGTCAACTGGAATACCACCTGCGCGAAGGCGCCGCCCAGCGTGCTGACGCTATGGCCATTGAAGAACAGCCACGCCAACGACGCGCCGATGACGCCCCCGAGCAGGGACAGCAGCAGTGCCTCGATCATCACCGACAGCAACACCGGCAAGGCGCCGAAACCGATCGCCCGCAGGGTGGCGATTTCCAGCCCGCGCGCAGCGACCGCGGAGTACATGCTGTTGAGCGCGCCGAACATCGCGCCGATCGCCATGATGATGGCCACCGTCTTTCCGACCACATTGATGATCTTTGTCAGCTGTTTGGACTGCGCGGCGTAATAGTCGGGCTCGCGCTGCACGTCGACTTTGAGCTGCGGATCGGTGGTCAGCGCATCCTTGAAGCGGGTGAATTCCGCCGGGCCCGTGAGCAGCGCGACAGCCGAGCTATAGCCATTCCGCTCGACCGATGAGCCCACCGTATCGACATCCGCCAGCAACTCGGATTCATGGACGTCGCCGTTGCTCGTGAACACGCCGGTGACCGTCCAATCGGCGTTGCGGAGATGCAGTACGCTGCCGACGACCAGCCCACGAAATTGCTTCGCGGCGCCCGAGCCCGCGATCAACTCGCGCACGGCCGGACGAAACATGCGGCCGTTCACGATCTCGAGCTCCGGACGCACCTCCGTGACCTTCAGGCCGACGCCGCGCAAGGTCACGTTGGCGTCGGTGCCGGTGTCGATTTTCGGCACATTCACCACGGTCACCAACTCGCTCGACACCAGGGCTCTGCCGCCGGCGTCCTTGGCGAGGCCCGGCGCATTGCTGATGGTGTCCACATCCGTGCGGGTCAGGTTGCTGTTGAGCTCGGCGTCGGAGCCGCCGCGCAGGATGATCACCCGATCGGCGCGGCCGGTATCCGCCAAGGTGTGCCGGAAGCCCGCGCCCATCGCCAGCACCGAGACCAGCACTGCGACCACGCCCGCGATGCCGATGACGATCACGCTCGAGGCGCCGACGCGCTGCGGCAGCGTTTGCAGACTCATCAAGATGACGGCGGCCAACTGCTTGAACATTTTCGGCTCCCTGTTTCTCTGCGGCGCTCAGCGCTTGTCCGCGAGCGCATCGACGATATTCAGCCGCATCGCGCGCAGCGCGGGCGGCAGTCCGACGATCAGCGCCAGCAACACCGCCGCGCCGATTCCTGGGATGAGCGCCCTGGGCGACAGCTCCAGGCCCTGCAACCCTTGCTTGATGATGGGCAGCGTGGCAAAGCTCAACGCGAGCCCCACGAACGCCGCCATTACGCACAGCAGAAGGGATTCTGCGAGAACCAGCGCGAGCACCTTGCCGTCGCCGAAGCCAAGGGTCTTCAGTACCGCAAGCTCAGGTATGCGCTCGCGCACCGATTGCATCATCGTATTGCCGGTCAGGAACAAGAGCGTGAAAAACACTGCGCCCAAGATCGCCCGCAGAACGAAGCCGATGTCGCCGAACTGCTTGATGAAGGCCATCTGGAAATCATTGGCCGGCTGCGTCTTGGTCTCGTTGGGAGAATTCGCGAACAGGGCGTCGATCCGATTGGAGATCGCGAACGCCTGCGACGGATCGCCGACGCGCTCC
>WNFL01406009.1_pt1 | contig 21355 bp, 21 predicted proteins | sample 5400361 | NCBI WGS metagenome assembly WNFL01 (sample SAMN13153351, study PRJNA577476) | soil metagenome | isolation source: 40 cm soil on Douglas fir-dominated hillslope | place: USA:California | collected 2013-09-17
CTTGCGAATGCGGCGGCCGTCGAGGGCAACTTGATTTCCATCGATGACTTTTTGCGGGTCGACCTGCGCGTGGCGAAAGTCCTGAATGCCGAGCTGGTCGCGGGCGCCGATAAGCTCCTGAAGCTCGCACTCGACGTGGGAGAGCTCGGGCATCGCAGCGTTTTCGCCGGAATCCGCGCGGCATATGAGCCTAGTTCGCTGGTGGGCCGGCTGATCGTGGTGGTCGCCAACCTGGAGCCCCGCAAGATGCGGTTTGGCGTTTCCGAAGGAATGATGTTGGCGGCCGGTCCCGGCGGCAAGGAGATCTTTGTGCTGTCCCCCGATTCCGGCGCCGCGCCCGGCATGCGCATCAAATGACATGAACACCGAACCCGCGCCCGACGTCGTGGCGCGAATCGACGCCCTGCTGCCGCAGACTCAATGCACACGCTGCGGTTATGCCGGGTGCAAGCCGTACGCCGCGGCAATCGCGAGCGGCGAGGCCGGGATCAACCAGTGCCCGCCGGGCGGCAGCGCAACCATTGCGGCCCTGGCCGCACTCACGGGCCGGCCCGTCCAGGCCTTGAATCCGGTTCATGGGGTGGAGACCCCGCCGCGCGTGGCGTGGATCGATGAATCCCGCTGTATCGGCTGTGCCCGGTGCCTGGCGCCCTGCCCGGTGGACGCCATCGTCGGCGCCGCCAAGTACATGCACACCGTTCTTGCCGAGCGCTGCACGGGCTGCGAGCTCTGCCTGCCGCCCTGCCCGGTCGATTGCATTGAAATGAGGCCCCAACCTGAGCCCGCGGCGAATCAGGCGGCGCTCAATCGCCTGCGTTTCGAAGCGCACGCTGCGCGGCTGCTGAATCGGGCGGCTGAAAGGCAGCGGGAGCTCGACCTCAAGAAGGCTGCCGCAGCGCATCGTCCGGCCGAGCCATGAACGACGCAAAGCGGCGTGCGATATTCGCGCGGTTGCGCGCAGCCAATCCGGCGCCGCGCACTGAATTGAACTACCAATCGCCGTTCGAACTCCTGGTGGCGGTGATCCTGTCCGCTCAGGCCACCGACAAGAGCGTGAACAAGGCCACGGCGGCGTTGTTTCGCGTCGCGAATACGCCCGCGGCTCTGCTGGCATTGGGGGTCGACGGTCTGTCGCCGTACATCAAGTCCATCGGACTCTACAACAGCAAGGCCAAGAACATCATTGCCGCCTGCCGGATCTTGCTCGAGCGGCACGCCGGCACGGTACCCTCGTCCCGCGAGGAACTCGAGCAGCTGCCGGGGGTCGGCAGAAAAACCGCCAACGTCATCTTGAACACGGCGTTCGGCGAAGCCACTATCGCGGTGGACACCCATATATTCCGGGTGGCCAACCGCACCGGATTGGCACCCGGCAAGACCGTGCGTGCGGTGGAGGACAAGCTGCTGAAATTCGTGCCGCCCGAGTACTCCCGAGATGCGCATCACTGGTTGATTCTGCACGGGCGTTACGTATGCAAGGCACGCAATCCGGCGTGCCCGACCTGTCACATCGAGGACCTTTGCGAGTATCGTCACAAATCCCATGCCGCTATTTGATTCCCATACCCGCGAGCAATTGCGCCAAACCTACGCCGACGCGTGGCGCAAACACCTGGCTCATTCCCCGCTCACGCCGCTCGAGGCCATGATCACCGACGTCATCGGCGCGCACCCCGAATATCAACCCATGGTGAGCGATGCGCAGGCGGCGCTGGCATTTGAACCCGGCGTCTCGGGCGCCGAGAATCCGTTTTTACATATGGGGCTGCATCTCGCGGTGCGCGAGCAGGTGTCCATCGACCGGCCGCCGGGAGTGCGTGAGCTGCATGGCCAATTGCAGGCTCGCTACGGCGACTTGCACCGCGCCGAGCACGCGCTCATGGAAGCGCTCGGCGAGGCGCTATGGCAGGCACAACGTGCCGGCAGGCCGCCCGATGAAGGGTACTATTTGGCTGCCGCGCGCCGACATCTCGAGGCCTCCGGCCGGCATTAGTCCCTCCTTGATCAGTGCGCGCTCCTCGTGGAAAGGGGTGCGGCGCAAATGTTAAGCAAGCTTCATCCGCGCTTCATCGGTGCGATTGTGCCTGGGCGTTATTCTGCATCGAATGACCGCCTGCCGGTGGCTTTGAGTTTGCGATGGAGAAATGACCATGCGTTTTTCAACCGAGGCCGCCGCGGTGTGCCTCTGCCTGCTGCCCATGGCGGGCGCCTTTATGGCCGCACCGCCGGCGGCGCGCGCAGACATCCCGGCCGCCACCGCGCCGGGAGCAGCGGTCCCGGGGACCGTTGCGCCGCCGGCCGCGAAAACGGCACCGGTGCCGGCCTCCGCCCCGCCCTCCGGCGACGCGGCTGCAAAGCACGCCAAACGCACTGCCTGTCTCAAGGACGCCAAGACCAAGAAGCTGGTGGGAGCCGACAAGACGGCGTTCCTGAAGAACTGCATCGCTGCGCACTAAGGCGCGCCTCAGCGCGCGCGAGCCGCAGATTTTCGTTTGATGGAGGCGGACCGGATGGTTCGCTTAGGTTGGCCGATTTTGATGTGCCGGCTAAATTCTTCCATGCAAGCGTCGGCAAGAGGCCGCAGGCTGGATTCCAAGCGCCGATATGCCGCCACCAGCGCGGAACCAAACGATGTCAGGACGACTCCGCCGCCGCCGCGGCCCCCGACACTGGCATGAGTCACCGGGTGGTCGAAGCTCAAATTCATATCGTCGAGCAGCAACCAGGCGCGCCGATAGCTCATCCGCATTTCGCGTGCGGCTTGTGATAACGAGCCGGTGCGACCAATGCCTTCCAGAAGTTCGATCTTGCCTACGCCGACCGAACACCGGCTGCCGAAATCGACCCGAAATCGCACGGTGAGGCTTTTTGCCATCAGGGCTAGCGCTTCGGGATGTAGAGATCCGTCAACGTGCCCTCGAAGGCCTCGGCGGCGAACGCAACGGTTTCCGAGAGGGTCGGATGGGGATGAATGGTCAGACCGATGTCCGCCGCATCGGCGCCCATTTCGATCGCGAGCGCCACTTCGGCAACCAGATCGCCGGCGTTGGGTCCGACCATCCCGGCACCGATGACTCTGTGCGTCTCCTTGTCGAACAGTAGCTTGGTAAAACCCTCGTCGCGATTGAGCGCCAGGGAGCGGCCGCTGGCGGCCCAGGGAAACATGCCCTTACCGTACTGGATGTTCTGCGCTTTGGCATCGATTTCGGTGACTCCCACCCAGGCCACTTCCGGGTCGGTGTAGGCCACCGAGGGAATGCACCGCGCATCGAAAGCCGACTTCTGTCCGGCGGCAACTTCCGCCGCGACCTTGCCTTCGTGCGATGCCTTGTGCGCCAGCATCGGNNNNTGGTGCGCATCTGCTTGTCCACGGCGATGATGCCGCGCGGACTGACGGCAACTCCGGCGGCAGCCACATTGGCCGCGTTGCCGTTGGCTGTGCGCCCCACCGACACCAGCACCCGGTCGAACAGCTGCGGCTCGGGTACATCGGGTCCGTCGAAGGTCGCGCGCAGGCCCTCTGCCAAGGCATCGAGCTTGGCGACCTTGGTGTTGAGCATGATGCGCTCGTAGCGCTTTTCGATTCGCTTCTGCAGCGGCCGCACCAGATCCCGATCGGTGCCGGGCATCAAACCATCGCTCAATTCCACCACCGTGACCCGCACACCGAGCGCGTCGTAGACGCAGGCCATTTCCAATCCGATGATGCCGCCGCCGATGACCAGCAGCCGCTTGCAATCGACCGGCAGCTCCAGAGCGCCGCTCGAATCGATGATGCGGGGATCATCCGGAAATCCGGGCAGAAGCGCCGATTCGGAGCCTGCCGCGATGATGCACTGTTTGAATTCGACGCGCCGCGGCCCGTTCGCTTCCTGCACTTCCAAGGAAAAAGGCCCGGAGAATTTCGCCTCGCCCTGAACCACGGTCACTTTGCGCTGCTTGGCCAGCAGCGAGAGCCCGTTGGTCAATCGAGTGACGACGCGATTTTTCCACGCACGCAGGCGGTCACGGTCGATTTGCGGCGGCCCGAATACGATACCGGCGGTGCCCATGTCCGCCGCGTCTTCGATCACCTTGGCGGCATGCAGCAGCGCCTTGGACGGGATACACCCGACGTTCAGGCACACGCCGCCCAACATCGGCCAGCGCTCGATCAGCGTCACTTTGAGGCCGAGATCGGCGGCCCTGAATGCCGCGGTATACCCACCCACGCCGGCGCCGAGCACGACCAGGTCCACCGCCCCCGGCGGTGGCGCGGCGGCCGGCGCAGGCGAAGCGGCTGCGGTGGTCGGCGAGGCCGCAGGGGCCGCCCGCGGCGGCACGGCTGTGGGCGCAGCCGCGGGTGTTGCCGCCGCTTCGCTCAACAGCACGGTGGCGATCAGCGCCCCTGCCGACACTTCGTCGCCTTTCTTCAGTTCGACCGAATCGACGATGCCGTTCACCGGCGACGGCACGTCCATCGAGGCCTTCTCGGTCTCGAGCGTTATGAGCGGATCGTCGACGCGAATCTGGCTGCCTTTCTTGACGAGGACGTCGACGACGTTGACACCCTTGGCGTCACCGAGATCCGGAATTCGTACCTCGACGACGCTCACAGCAAGGCCTTGACGTCGCCCAGCGTCTTGGCGAGGAACACTATGAAACGCGCGGCTTCGGCGCCGTCGATCACGCGATGGTCATAGGATAGGGACAGCGGCAACATCAGGCGCGGCAGGAATGCGCCCTTGTCATAGACGGGTTTCTGGCTGGATTTCGACACACCCAGGATGGCGACTTCCGGCGCATTGATGATGGGCGTGAACGCCGTGCCGCCGATTCCGCCCAGGCTCGAGATGGTGAAAGTTCCGCCTTGCATCTCGGTGTTCTTCAGCTTGCCCGCCCGCGCCTTCTCGGACATCGCCGCCAGGACGCGCGCGATCCCATAGATATCGAGCCGGTCGGCATTCGGGATCACCGGCACCACCAATCCATTCGGCGTATCCGCGGCGAAGCCGATGTTGAAGTATTTCTTGAACACCAGATTCTCGCCGCCCGCATCCAGCGAGGAGTTGAACCGCGGGAATTCCTGGAGCGCCAGGAGACAGGCCTTGATGATGAAGGCCAGCGGCGTGAGCCGCACGCCCTCCTGCGACGCCTTGCTCTTCAGCGCCACACGCACGGCCTCGAGATCGGTGATATCCGCGTCCTCGTGCTGCGTCACATGCGGCAGATTGATCCAGCTCGCCTGGAGCCGCGCGCCGGAAATCTTCTGGATCCGCGACAGCGGCTTGATCTCGATGGCGCCGAACAGGGCGAAATCCACGACCGGCACCTTGGGCAAAGGCGAAACCGCCGCGGCAGCCGGAGCCGTCGGCGCCGTCAGAATCGTTTTCACATGGGCCTTCACATCCTCTTGCGTGATGCGGCCCTTGATGCCGGTTCCCTTGATCCGGCCCAAATCGGCGCCGAGCTCGCGCGCGAACTTGCGCACCGACGGGCTGGCGTAGGCTTTCGAGAATGCTGCTTCGTCGATCATGGCGTCGGCGCGCACGGCGGGAAGCGGTGCCGCGCGTGCGGCCGCGGCTGCGGCGGGCACCGCATTGCCGGCGACCGGCGGCGCCGTTGCGGCCGGCGCAATCGCAGGCCGGGGTTGAGCAGGCCCGGCCGACGGCGTTGCACCGGGCGCGCTCGAGCCGGGCGACGGCGCGGCGGGCGCGCCGCGCGCCTCGGCCGCCGCCGGCTCGAGCGTCAGGATCAGCGAGCCCTCGGACACTTTATCGCCCTGTTTGAGTTTGACTTGCGTGATGCGGCCGGACATCGGGGCCGGCACGTCCATTGCCGCCTTTTCCGTTTCGAGCGTGATCAACGGCGCTTCTTTCTCGATCTCTTGACCGTCCTTGACCAGGACGTCGATGACATCGACGTCTTTGAAGCCGCCGATGTCGGGAACCAGAACTTCGATTGGAGTAGTCACGGTACCGCCTAGACCGACAGGGGATTGGGTTTTTCCGGATCGATGCCGAAAGCCTGCATGGCATCAGTCACCGTCTGCTTGTCTATCTTGCCTTCGTCGGCAAGCGCCTTGAGCGCGGTGATGGCCACGTAGTGACGGTCCACTTCGAAGAATCGCCGTAGTTCCGCGCGGGAATCACTGCGGCCATAGCCATCCGTGCCCAGCACCGCGTAGCGGCCGGGTATCCACTGCCGAATCTGATCCGCGACGGTTTTCATGTAGTCGGTGGCGGCGATGAACGGACCCTCGCGATCCGCCAAGGCCTGTTGAATGTAAGTCTGCCGGCGGGGCTCGTTCGGATGGAGCAGATTGCCCCGCTCTACGGCCAACGCGTTCCTGCGCAGCTCGCTGAAGCTGGTCACGGAATAGACGTCGGCAGGCACGCCATAGGTCTTCTCCAAGATCTCCGCCGCCGCCAATACCTCGCGCAGAATCGTGCCGGAACCGAACAGCGTCACCCGCACCTTGCCGCGCCCGCCGATCTGCAGCAGATACATGCCGTTCAAGATGCCCTGCGCCACGCCGGCGGGCATCGCCGGGTGCGCGTAGTTCTCGTTCATGCAGGTGATGTAGTAGAAGACATTTTCCTGTTCCTGGTACATCCGCCGCAGGCCATCCTGCACGATCACCGCCAGTTCATAGGCGTAAGTCGGATCGTAGGCCACGCAGTTCGGCACCGCGGTCATGACCAGTTGGCTGTGTCCGTCCTGATGCTGCAATCCCTCGCCGGCGAGCGTCGTGCGCCCGGCCGTGCCGCCCACCAGAAAGCCCCGCGCCTGACTGTCGCCCGCCGCCCAAATGAAATCGCCGACTCGTTGAAAGCCGAACATCGAGTAATAAATATAAAAGGGCACCATGCTCACGCCGTGGTTCGAGTACGCCGTCGCGGCCGCGAGCCAGGAGCAGAGGCTCCCCGCCTCATTGATGCCTTCCTCGAGAATCTGTCCCTGTTTGTCCTCGCGATAGAAACTGAGCTGTTCGGCATCCTGCGGCGTGTAGAGCTGTCCCACCGACGAATAGATGCCGACCTGGCGAAACATGCCCTCCATGCCGAAGGTGCGCGCCTCGTCGGGAACGATGGGCACCACGTGCTTGCCGATGTTCTTGTCCCTGACCAGGGCGGTGAGCATGCGCACCAGCGCCATGGTGGTGGATATTTCGCGATCGCCCGTACCCTCGAGCAGCGCGCTGAATGCCTCGAGCGGCGGCACGACCAGGGGCGGCGCAGACGAATTGCGCGCAGGCAGATAGCCGCCGAGAGCGGCGCGGCGCTCCTGCAGGTACTTGTGCTCTTCGCTGTCTTTGGCCGGCTTCCGGAACGTCAGGCCTGCGAGCTCCTCGTCGGTGATCTGAATATTGAAGCGATCGCGCACCGCCTTGAGATCTTCATCACCCAGCTTTTTCTGCTGGTGCGCCACGTTCAAGCCTTCGCCCGCCTTGCCCATCCCGAAACCCTTGACGGTTTTCGCCAGGATCACGGTGGGCGCGCCCTTGTGGGCGACGGCGGAGGCGTAGGCCGCGTGCACTTTCTTCGCATCATGGCCGCCGCGATTCAGGTACCAAATCTCCTGATCCGACATGTTGGCGACCATTTCCTTGAGCTCAGGGTATTTGCCGAAGAAATGCTCGCGCACATAGGCGCCGTCCTTGGACTTGAAGTTCTGGTATTCGCCGTCCACGCACTCCTCCATCAGGCGCTTGAGCAGACCATTTTGATCGCGTTCGAGCAGCGGATCCCAGCGCGAGCCCCAGAGCACTTTGATGACGTTCCAGCCCGCGCCGAGGAATGCCGCTTCGAGCTCTTGAATGATCTTGCCGTTGCCGCGCACCGGCCCGTCCAGCCGCTGCAAGTTGCAATTGATCACGAAAATGAGGTTGTCGAGCTTCTCGCGCACCGGCATGGTGAGCGCGCCCATCGACTCGGGCTCGTCCATTTCACCGTCGCCGAGAAACGCCCATACCTTGCGGTCGGAGGGCGGCACGATGCCGCGATGCTCGAGATAGCGCACGAAACGCGCCTGAAAAATCGCCGTCATCGGACCCAATCCCATCGACACCGTGGGGTATTGCCAGAAGTCCGGCATCAGCCATGGATGCGGATAGGACGACAACCCATCGCCTTTGACTTCCTGACGAAAGCGCAGCAGCTGGCCCTCGTTCAAACGGCCTTCCAGGTAGGCGCGCGCGTAGATTCCGGGACTCGAATGCCCCTGCATGAAGATCATGTCCCCGGGATGCGCGGCGCTCTTGGCGCGCCAGAAGTGATTGAAGCCGACTTCATAGAGCGTCGCCGCGGATGCGTACGACGCGATGTGGCCGCCGTACTCGGAATTCGAGCGATTCGCCTGCACCACCATGGCGAGCGCATTCCAGCGAATATAGGCCTCGTTGCGCCGTTCCAGCGAGCGATCGCCGGGATAGTCGGGCTGCTGCGCCTTGGAGATGGTGTTGAGATAGGCGGTATTCGGCTTGAACGGCAGATACGCGCCGGAGCGCCGCGTAAAGTCAACCAATTTCTCGAGCAGAAAATGCGCGCGCTCCGGGCCTTGCGCGCGCATGACCGAATCGATCGATTCCAGCCACTCCTGGGTTTCAACGGGATCGATGTCTTCGAACGGCGATTGTTGAGTCATAAATGCACACGCCCACGTGTCCTGTTAAGATGGCCGGCACGTTACAGCGCCGATGCGCTGACCGCCACTGCGTTATAAACCGGAGCTATCTTCGGGGTTTGGTTTTTCATGGTCAAGCAAGGGATAGGCTTGCGGTTTTTACGATATGCCCACTCGCTTGCCCTATGACCAATTGCTCGTGCCCGTGCGCCAGATCGGCGCACGGATAACCGTGTCGCTGCTGGCCCGATACTCCAGCGCCCTGGTGTTCCTGCCGCTCACGCCGAGCGAGGCGGATTGGAGGGCCTTGCCGCACGGCGCCGTGCTGCGCGGCCTGTACGCGCAGAAAGTGCGCAAAGCCGGCGATTGTTTCCACCTGCGGGTCGGAGCGAGCGCGCAGACGCTGTTGATCGTGGCGTGCCTCGCCGAAGAGGCCAGTACCTTCGAACGGCTGCAAGCGGCAGGCAAGCTCGCGCGCAGCGCCCTGGACGGCGAACCGCAATCGCTGCTGTTGTGGCAGCAAGGCTGCTCCGCCGAAGCGGCGAATGTGCCCTTGAGCTCCGCCGTCGCGGCGCTCGAGGCGGGCGCGTTTCGCTTCGCATCGTTCAAGACCAAGCCGAAACCGCGCGCGCGGCTGGTGCGCATCGACATAGCCTCGGCGAAAAAACTGCCCGAGCTCGATCTTACGCTGGCGACCGCCGCCGGGAATAATCTGGCCCGCTGGCTGACGGCGTTGCCGCCCAACACTCTCGACGCGCGCGGCTATCGAATATTGCTGCAAGAGCTTTCGCGGCGCCTGAAGCTGCGCTTCAAATTCTACGGCGAGGCCGCGCTCAAGCGCCTGGGCGCAGGCGCCTTTCTCGCGGTCTCCCGCGGCAACGGCACGCGCGACGCCGGCATTGCACATCTGTCTTACCGGCCGCGCGGCGCAACGGCGCCCGCATTGAGCCTGGTCGGCAAGGGCATATGTTTCGATACCGGCGGGACCAACCTCAAGCCTCATAAGAGCATGCTCGACATGCACATCGACATGGAAGGCAGCGCGGTCGCGGTGGGAAGCCTCTATGCGCTGCACGCCCTGCGCTCGCCGCTGGCGGTGGATTGCTGGCTGGCGATCACGGAAAACCGCATCGGTCCGCTCGCCTACAAGCCCCAAGACGTGGTGCGCGCCCACAACGGTACGACCATTCAAGTGATCCACACCGACGCCGAGGGCCGCATGGTTCTGGCGGACGCGCTCAGTCTCGCAGCCGCGAGGCGGCCGCGCGCCATCATCGATTACGCGACGCTCACCGGCGCATGCGTGTATGCCCTCACCGAACGCTACAGCGGCGCGTTCACCAACCGGCCCGAGGCGCGCGATTTGATCGAATCCGCCGGAACCAGCAGCGGCGAGCGCGTCTGGTGCTTTCCCATGGACGCCGACTACGACACCGACCTCGAGAGCAGCGTCGCCGATGTACTGCAGTGTGCGGCCGAGGGCAAGGGCGACCATATCTTGGCCGCGCGCTTTTTGAGCCGGTTCGTGCCCAAGGAAATCGCGTGGCTGCATCTCGATCTCGCGGCCGGTTCGCGCCACGGCGGCCTTGCCCACATTGCCACGGAAATCACCGGCTTCGGCGTGCGCTACACTCTCGATTTGGTGCGCCGTGGCTGGCCGCCGGCCCCCTCGCCCGGCGCGGCGCGCCCGGCGGCGGCCTCGCGCAAATGAACACCCTGAAGCTGCGGCGACCCGACGATTGGCACGTGCATCTTCGCGACGGCGCGGCGCTCGCCGCGGTGGTGAAGTTTACCGCGGAGCGGTTCGGGCGGGCCATCGCGATGCCCAATCTGAAGCCGGCGATCGACACGGCGGCCGCGGCGCGCGCATATCGCGAACGAATCCTGGCGGCGCTGCCGGCCGGCACGAGCTTCGAGCCGCTGCTGACGCTGTACTTGACGGATGCCACGGCGCCGGGGGAGATCGATCGTGCGCGGGCCTGCGGGTTCATCCACGGTGTCAAGCTGTATCCTGCCGGCGCGACGACCCACTCCGATGCCGGCGTAACCGGCATTGCCAAGGTGTACCGGGTTCTCGCGCGCATGGAAGAGATCGGCATGCCCTTGCTGGTGCACGGCGAGTCGCCGCAGCCCGAAGTGGATGTGTTCGATCGAGAAACTCACTTCATCGATAGTGGTGTTCGAGCACATCACGACGGCGCGCGCGGTTGAATTCGTGGTCAACGCCCGGCCGGGAGTCGGCGCGACCATCACGCCCCAGCATCTGCTGCACAACCGCAACGCGATTTTTTCCGGCGGCATCAGACCCCATTACTACTGCCTGCCGGTTTTGAAACGCGAACGCGACCGGCAAGCGCTGCTCGGCGCGGCCACCGGCGGCAATCCGCGTTTCTTTCTGGGAACCGACAGTGCGCCCCACGAGCGGGCGAGCAAAGAGAATGCCTGCGGCTGTGCCGGCATGTTCACCGCCCACGCCGCCATCGAGCTGTATGCCGAGGCGTTCGAGGCCGCGGGCCGCCTCGACCGCTTGGAACCGTTTGTGCCAGTCATTTCGGCGCCGACTTTTACGGTCTGCCCCGCCACGAAGACACCATCACTTTGATCAAGGAGTCCTGGGTGCCCCCTCAAGTCTATGATTTCGGCGATGGCGCGCTGGTGCCGTATCGCGGCGGCGAGCCGGTCGCGTGGCGTCTCGCCGGTGCTGGCCAAGCATGAGTCAGATCCCTCCGATCACCTTCGCGACGCGCTTCCGCGGCTTCCTGCCCGTGGTAATCGATGTAGAAACCGGGGGTTTCAACTCGCAAACCGACGCGCTGCTCGAAATCGCCGCCGTATTCGTTGAAATGCGCAGCGATGGGACTTTGACCCGCGGTGAGACCATCCGCTATCACGTGGTGCCGTTTCCCGGCGCCAATATGGAACCTGCGTCGATGGCGGTGAACGGAATCGATCCCCACCATCCGCTGCGGCCCGCAATCCCCGAAGAGGAGGCGCTGCAACGCATATTCCGCGAAGTCCGCAATGCCATACGCGCCGCGGACTGCACGCGCGCGGTGCTGGTCGGACACAACGCGTTCTTCGATTTGAATTTCCTGAACAGCGCAACCCGTTCCATCCCTTCACGAGCTTCGATACCGCGACCTTGGGCGGCGTTGCCTTTGGGCAAACCGTCTTGATGCGCGCGACACTCGCCGCGGGCCTCGAGTGGGACACCGCCTCAGCGCACTCCGCGGCCTATGACGCCGAACGCACGGCTGATCTCTTCTGCATGGTGTGCAATCAGTTCCAGGGGGTGTTCGACGCCAGCCGCCGGCGCTTGGCCGCGATGGGTCCGCTGGAGGTCGAGCCCTCAACCGCCGGTGAGTCCTTTACCCCGGACGAGCCCATAGAGCGCGAACCCTGAACGACGGCCTATGCGCGGGCGCCCTGGAGCCGGCCGGCCTTACGCCGGTACGGCGCCGGCTTCCGCCAGCAGTTGTTTGAGCTCGCCGTTCTTGTACATCTCGATCGTGATGTCGCAGCCGCCCAGGAGTTCGCCGTTGACATAGAGCTGCGGAAAGGTCGGCCAATTGGAGTAGGTCTTCAGCGCCTCGCGCACTTCCGGGTCCTCGAATATGTTCACATGCGCAAAATTCGCCTTACAGGCTTTGAGCGCAGCCACCGTCTGTGCCGAAAACCCGCATTGCGGAAAATCGGGCGTGCCCTTCATGTAGAGCACCACGGGCGAAGCCGATAGCTGGTTCTTGATCCGTTCGATAGCGTTCATAATCGACAGTCTCCAGATTGGTCATGTTCCTCAAGCCTACGATAGCAGCCCGGGCGGCGCCCGTATGCCCCCAAATGCCACATTGACAGGGGAGGACATACGGGCAGCGCCGGACATCGTTGAATTATTGGGGTCAGTCCCCTATTCTTCCAGGCCGCCGCAGTGCAAGATCCGCGCGGCGGCTAAACTCACGGTTTAGGCGAACCGGGGTCCGACACATATTCAAAAATAGAAGGGGAATCGCATGAACCCATTAACCACAGTGAAATGGCCGCTCATTATCGGCTTCGCGGTTGCCGTGATCATTGCCAGCCTGATCGGGGGTTTCGCCTTCAACGAAATGAGTTTCGCGCGCTGGCTGCACATCGTGTCGGGAATATTCTGGATCGGCCTATTGTACTATTTCAACGCGGTGCAGACCCCGGCCATGGCGGCGGCCGCGGCGGACAAGGGCGGCCCGGGCGGCGCCGGCGTCAATAAATACGTCGCACCCCTCGCCCTGCTGTGGTTTCGCTGGTCGGCGCTCGCCACCTGGCTGATGGGCGCGTGGCTCCTGTCCCTGACCCATGGCCGCTTCGTCGACACCTTCACCTTCGGCCTGCTGCAGAACCCGGTCCAGGACTCCAATATCATCATGGGGATCGGCGCCTGGCTCGGCACCATCATGTTGTTCAATGTCTGGGTGCTCATTTGGCCCAACCAGAAGAAGATCTTAGGGATAGTGCCCGCGACCGACGAGCAAAAGGCGGCGGCCCGCAAAGTCGCCCTGTACGCCTCGCGCACGAATTTCCTACTGTCCATTCCCATGCTGATGTGCATGATCGGACCGTCGCACGGACTTCCGTTCTAAATCGTTGCCGGTTCCCGCCGACCTGCCGCAACAGGTTGCCCGCGCTCTGGCCGAGGACGTCGGCAGCGGTGATTTGACGGCTGCGCTGATCCCCGCGGATCGCATCGGCCGGGCCACCGTGATCACGCGGGAGCGGGCCATCGTATGCGGCCTACCCTATGTCGAAGCCAGCTTCCACGGCGTCGAGCCCCAAGTGCGGCTGGAGTGGCGGGTGGCCGAAGGCGACTCGGTCGCCGCCAATCAGCCCTTGGTCGATCTCGAGGGCCCGGCACGCGCACTGCTGACCGGGGAGCGCACGGCGCTCAATTTCCTGCAACTGCTCTCCGGCACCGCCACGGCCGCACACACCTATGCCGCGCTCCTCGAGGGCACGAATTGCCGCCTGCTGGACACCCGCAAGACCATTCCCGGCCTACGCTCCGCGCAAAAGTACGCGGTGCGCGTCGGCGGCGGCCACAACCACCGCATGGGCCTGTTCGATGGAATCCTCATCAAGGAAAATCACATCATGGCCGCGGGTTCGATCGCCGCCGCGGTAGCCGCCGCCAAGCGCGGCTCCGCTCGAGTCCCGATCGAGGTCGAAGTCGAAAATCTGATGATTTCTCGCTGGAGGCGATGCGCGAAGCGGTAGCCCTGAACGCCAACGCCGCAAAGCCGCTCGAGCTGGAAGCCTCCGGCGGAATCACCACCGCCACCATTCGCGAAATCGCCGAAACCGGCGTCGACTTCATCTCCGTCGGCAGCATCACCAAGCATGTGCAGGCCGTCGATCTCTCCATGCGCTTCGAGTGGAAGACCTAGCACGTCGGCGTGGGATTTTGCCGGCTCGCATGGCCTGGGGGGAGGGGGACCCCGAAGGCAACGGGGGAAGCAGTTGCCTTCGGGCTCCCCCTCCCCCCAGGCCTTTCGCGCTGGGCCGCGTAACCTCACCGCACAGAAGGACGACTGCCGAGAGGCCACCTTCGCTCGCCACCGCATGCCGAGCGATTCGAGTACTCGCGCGGTGGGGTCAGGAGAGCCTGCCGGCAACTGTATTCTTCGTTGCCGGCAGGCTCTCCTGACCCCGCCGAGCAATCACTACCTGCAGCCGCTCACCCTCAAGCGCTGTTGGCCGCCCTCAGCACCCGCTGCGGTTGGGACACGCCATAGCCCTGCGCGTAATCGACGCCTAAGCTCTGCAGCATGTTGATGATCTCTTGGTTCTCCGCGAACTCGGCAATGGTCTGCTTGCCGGTCAGATGCCCGATTTCATTGATCGAACGCACCATCTCCCGGTCGATGGGATCGTGCAGTATCTCTTTGACGAAGCTGCCGTCGATCTTCAAGTAATCGACCGGGAAGTGCTTGAGATAGCCGAACGACGACAGCCCGGTGCCGAAATCATCGAGCGCGAACTTGCAGCCCAATTCCTTCAGCGCCTGAATGAAGCGATTCGCCTGCGAGAAGCTCGCGATCGCCGCCGTCTCCGTGATTTCGAAGCAGATCTTGGTGGCATCCAGGCCGCTGCGGTGGAATTGATCGATCACATAGGGCAGGAACTTATCGTCGCCCAGGCTCTGCCCCGAGAGGTTGATCGAGCACATGGTCAATTTCTCGCGCTCGTCGGCCTCGGAGACCAGCCACCGGAACGCGTTCTCGATGACCCAGCGATCGATGCTCGGCGTGATGCCGTAGCGTTCGGCCGCCGTCATGAACTGATCCGGCGCGACGATCTTGCCGGCTTCATCGCGCATGCGCAGCAGCAGTTCGTAGTGGGCGCCGGATTCCGCCGTCTGCAGCGGCAGAATCGTCTGCCTGAACAGCTCGAAGCGGCCCTCCTCCAAGGCATTGTTGATGCGCGCCGCCCATTGCATTTCACGGCGCCGGCGCATCAGGTCGATGTCGTTCTCTTCGAAGCTGTGGACGCGATTGCGGCCCGCCTCCTTGGCCGCCTGACACGCGCTGTCCGCGGCGCTCAATACCGACGCCACGTCGGCATTGTCCGCGGAGAGGGGCACCACGCCGATGCTCGCGCCCAGGCGGAAGGTGCGCTCCTCCCAGGTGAACTTGAAGTTGCGCACCGCCTCGCGCAGCGCTTCCGCGGTGCGCATGGCCTCATCCAGAGAGCAGCTTTCCAGCAGAATGCCGAACTCATCGCCGCCCAGGCGTGCGAGCGTATCGCGCCAGCGGACTTTGGATTTCAGCAGCGCTCCGACCTGCCCGAGCAGGGCGTCGCCGGCGCTGTGCCCGCAGGTATCGTTGACGATCTTGAACTGGTCCAGATCGAGGACGCACAGCGCGTACGAAGTCTCGCGCGCCTTGGCGCTCTTCAGCGCCCGTTCCATGCGGTTTTCGAACTCGCGGCGGTTCACCAGCCCCGTCAGGACGTCGTGGCTCGCGTGATAGCTCAGGCGCCGGTTGAGCTCGCGCGCCTCGCTCACGTCGTGGAACACCAGCACACCGCCCGAGACCGCGCCGCTGCCGTCGCGTATCGGCGATGCCGTGCTCTCGACGTAGATTTCGTTGCCGTCGCGCCGAATCAACAGCATCGGCCGCACCGATTTGATCGACCGCGTGCGCCGAATCGCCACCGCCAGCGGATTCTCCAGCGGCTCGCAGGTTTCTTCGTGGAAGGCGCGGAAAATCTCTTCGATGGCACGGCCCTGGCTGTCCTCGAGACGCCACCCCGTGAGCGCCTCCGCCACCGGATTCACATAATCGATCACCCCTTTGGCATCGGTGGTGATGACCCCGTCACCGATGCTTTGCAGAGTGATCTGCGCGCTCTCCTTCTCTCGAAACAGCGCTTCCTCGTACAGTTTGCGCTCGGTGATGTCGAGCTCGACTCCGACCAGGCGCAGCAAGCGGCCCTTGTCGTCGACCTTGGCCTTGGCGCGGCTGATCACCCACCGCCACTCGCCGGTGGCGTGGCGCATGCGGTGCAGGCTCTCGAAAATCGGCGTCTTTCCCGCCACGTGATCGCGAATGGCGGCCTGCACGCGCGACATGTCGTCCGAGTGCACCAGGGTTCGCCAGTCCGGCGCCTGCCCCACGTCGGCCTCGTCGTACCCCAGCATCGCTTTCCAGCGCGGCGAGAGATAGACGCGATTGTTGAGGGTGTCGAAGTCCCAAAGCCCGTCGTTCGCGCTGTACAACGCAAGCTCATTGCGCTCCTCCAGGTCGCGCAGGTGGCGCTGGATCTCGATGCGTTCGAGGCCGGTGGCGATGCTGCTGCCGACCAGCTTCAATAGGAGATGCAGCTGAACTTCCCAGTTCTCGCGCGGCTGCGCACCGGCTACTCCTAAGAGGCCGGCCGCCCGGCCTTCGATGAAATAAACGATGATCAGTACCGATCCCACCCCAAGCTGATTCCACACGGCGGCGTCATCGGTCTGATCGCCGCGCGGCTTGGCGGTATCGCGCATCTCCGACACCCGCAGCGGCGCCAGACGCGATTGCAGCCACGGGAAGGATTCCAGGGACTGGCCGCGCAGCTGTTCCGGGTTGCCGGTGGCCAGCATGCCGCGCGCCACCTGAATCTCGTTGAACAGTCCCGACTCCGCGTCGAGGGGGATATGAAAGGCGGCGTCCGTGCGCGTCGCCTCGCGCAGCAGCTCCAAATTGGCGGCGATGACCTCGAGAGCAGTTACCGCTGTCATCGATTGGAAATCAACGGCGATCTTGGTGCAGATCACATCGAGCCCCGTGGCCGGACGAATACCGCGCTTCGGCCATGTCTGCGGGGACAATACGTCCGAGGCGGTCAAGTCTGGGTGGCGGGGATCGTGGGGTGCTATTGCCATGCGCCTTCGGAGGTCCCAGATGAATTGTTGCGGTTATGAATCAACAGTTTGCCACTGGATTCAAGCGAAAAACCGAATGCGCCACACAGTTCCTTTGATTTCGCTTGTTGCACATGCACCCGGATTCTCGCATATGTTATAAGGAATACAAGCTAAGCAGTTGATTGTTAGGGCCTGATGACAAATCTCACCCGAGAGCGCTCTGCGCCTCCTCGAACAGCGCCGCCAAGCGATGCTCCATGTCCGACTGCAGGCGTGCCAGCCCATCGGCATTCAACCCCTTGGCAACATACACCGGTTCGCCGACGGCGATCACGATTCTCGAGAGCGGCCATGGAATCACGAAGCGATCCCACTTGATCTTCCAGGCGTGCGACGCAGCGTAGCTCAAGGGGATCATGGGCCGCCCCGACAGTTGCGCGAGCAGCACGGCCCCGGGTTTGAACTTCCACGGCGGACCCCTCGGACCGTCCGGCGTGATCGCGGGGGACACGCCCTCGTGCGCCAGCGCCTGATAGTAGTCGCGCAGCGCCCGGGCGCCGGTGTGCGAGGACGAGCCGCGAATCACCTCGCCGCCCAGGTTCCGCACGATCATCGCGCCGATCTCCCCGTCGACCGACGGCGAGATCAAGAAGCCCAGCTTCAATCCGGCGCGGCGCTCACGTAGCAGCTGTTTCACGCAGAAAAGCGTGTGTTGGTGCCAGTAGACCGGTATGAATGAGGGCGCGCGCTCGAGCGCCGCGGCAATGTGCTCCGCGCCCGTGACTTGTATGATGCGCGACCAGCGCCACACCAATCGCAGCAGGGACACGCCCACGGGCACGAGAATCTTGTACAGGAACAAGCGGCCGCGGGTCAGCCGCCTGCCGGAGCGGGTCTGCTGTTCGTAAATGGTATTGCGAAGGCCGCCACCGGGTTTTTCTTCCACGACGGGCATTGTCGAGAACGCCGCTGGGCTCCGCAAGCCTTGTCCCCCTCCTACGGTACAATATGACGATGCAAACCCTGGCACTGCCCCCCGGCCCCGCCGAAGGCTTCGATCTCGGCGGCAACGACGAATCGCTCGCACGCTTCCGCCGCTATTTCGCGGAGTTCGGCGACATCTATCGAGTCTTCGCGCCCGGCCGAGGCGTTTACAACTACGTCATCAACCACCCCGACGACATCAAGCGGGTGTTGCTGTCGAACCATCGCAACTACACCAAGGGCGAAGGAATGGATCGCGTCAAGATCCTGCTCGGCAACGGCATCATGACCAGCGAGGGTGATTTCTGGCGTAAGCAGCGGCGCATGATGCAGCCCTCGTTTCATCGCCGCGTCATCGATCAATTCAGCGCGTTGATACGCAATGTCAACGACAAATTCGCCGTGCGCTGGGCGGACAAGGCGGCGCGCGCCGAGGCCGTCAATCTGAGCGACGATGCCAGTGAATTGACCCTGGAGATCGTGCTGCGCTCGATATTCGGCACCGACCTTGCGCGCCTGGAGGCGCAGTTCGGCGCCAACCCGTTCGAAGTGGTCGCCAAGGAGCAGAACCGCGACCTGAAATTCGCGTTCCGGTTCCGCTCCTTGACCAAGCTGGTGGCAGAGCTCATCGAGCGCCGGCGCCGCTTGCCGGAGGAGCATTTCGATTTTCTGAGCATGCTCATGGCAAGCCGCGACCGGGAGACGGACGAAGCCATGAGCGACAAGGAGCTCATCGACGAGGTATTGACGCTGATCGTTGCCGGGCACGAGACCACTGCGGCGGCGCTCACCTGGACCTGGTATCTCATCAGTCAGCATCCCGAGACCCAGGCGCGGCTGCAGGCCGAAGCCGATCGCACGAGTCCCGATCAGACGCTCGGGCTGGACGCCGCAGAGGCGCTCGAGTTCACCCACCAGGTGCTGCAGGAGGCGCTGCGGCTCTATCCGCCGGGTTGGCTGATCACGCGCCGCACGCTCGAGGCGGACGAGCTCGGCGGCTATCCCATTGCGCCGCGCACCGATGTATTCATCAGTCCCTATATGCTGCACCGGCATCCGGCCTTCTGGAGCGAGCCGGAGGAATTCAGGCCCGAGCGCTTCGCCGGCCCCGACGCCGAAGAACGCCATCGGTTTGCCTACATACCCTTCGCGGTGGGACCGCGGCACTGCATCGGCGAGAATATCGCGATGTTCGAGATGCTGGTCCACGTCCAGGCGATGTCACGTCGCTTTCGCTTGACTCGCGCCGGCGACGATCCCATTGAACTCGAGGCGCAAATCAATTTGCGCCCTCGGTCCAACCTCATGATGACGGTACAAGCACGTTAGGAGCTATGTAGTGGTAATTCAAGTTACGGAGCGGCACTCTTCACCGGCCTACAGACCCGGGTTTCCGTGCCGAATATCTGATGAATGATGTCAGCAAAATGACTTACGCGACCTTGGTCGACATTTTGGAGAATAACCGCGGCGTCGATCGCGCCGTCACCTACGTCGACGGCGAAAATTCCGAGCGGCGCGTGCCCTACGGCGACCTTCACTCGCGCGCGCTCGGCATTTTGTACCACCTGCAGGCCATGGGTGCCCAGCACGGCGACAAGATGATCATTTTCTTGAGCAGCAACGAGCAATTCCTCGACGGCTTCTGGGCCGCGGTCTGCGGCGGCATCGTCCCCGTGCCCCTTGCCGTCGGCATCAGCGACGAGCACCGGCACAAGCTGCTTCGAGTGGCGCGAAAGCTTGGCAGGCCGCTTCTCTACACGGACGCCAAGAATCTCGAACGCCTGGAAGCCCTCGCCGCCCAGGTGGGCGAGACCGACACGTTCAACGAACTGAAATCACGCGCCTTCCTGGTCGGCTCCATCACCGACATTTCGAAGCCGGGCAAGCTGCATCGGCCGGCGCCGGACGATCTGGCCTTCATCCAGTTCTCCTCCGGTTCCACCAGCGAACCGAAGGGAGTAATGCTCACCCACGGCAATTTGATCGCCAACGTCAATGGCGCGGCGGCCATCGGCAAGTACAACGAAAAAGATGTCACCTTGAGCTGGATGCCCCTGACGCACGACATGGGATTGATCGGATTTTTTCTGATGCAATTCGCCTATCACGCGCACATCCATCTGATGCCTACCGAGTTGTTCGTGCGGCGGCCCCTGCTCTGGCTGCAAGTGGCCTCGAAGAAGCGGGTCACCATCGAATTTCGGGTATCGGCATTTCCTGAAGGTGCTGGGAGACCGCCGGCTCGACGGAGTCGACTTGTCCTCCATCCGGCAGATCTACAACGGAGCCGAACCGATCTCGGTGCCGCTGTGCAACGAGTTCATGAGCACCCTCGCGTACACGGGCCTCGAGCGCCATGCCATGTACCCGGTCTACGGACTCGCGGAAGCCTCGCTGGCCGTGGCGTTCCCCGAACCGGGGGTGGACTACCGCTGGGTTCGCGTGAATCGTCACAAGCTCGGAGTGGGCGCGACGATCGACTTGAATCCCGCCGACGCACGCGATGCGCTCGAGCTCATGTGCGTGGGGGGCGTGGTGCCCAACGTTGAGCTGCGCATTGCGGACCCGACGCGGGCAGCGCTGCCCGGCGGACAGGTCGGGCATATCTTGATCGGCGGCCCCAGCGTGACCCGCGGCTATTTCGGCGACCCGGAAGCGACGGCGCTGGCCATCGGCGCCGGCGGCTGGGTCGACACGGGCGATCTGGGTTTCATGCACGAGGGGGCGCTGTACATCGCCGGGCGCAGCAAGGAAATCATTTTCGTCAACGGCCAGAATTACTATCCCTACGATTTGGAGAACATCGCGCAGCGGGCGCCGGGATTGGATCTCAACAAGCTGGTGGCCGCGGGCGTCGCCAAACCCGGCTCCCAGGGCGAGGAATTGGTGGTGTTCGTGCTCCATCGCGGCAGCATGGCGGATTTTCTGCCGACCGCCGCGGCGGTCAGCCGTCTCATCAACGAGCACACGGGTCTCGAGGTCGCGCAAGTCATCCCGACCAAGCGCATTCCCAAGACCACCAGCGGCAAGGTGCAGCGGCATTTATTGGAACAGGCCTACATCGACGGCGAATTCGACGCGGAACTCAAGGAGCTGGAGGCGCTGCGTCAGGCGCCGGGAGCGGGGCCCCAAGTTTCCGGAACCGAACTCGAAACCCGCCTGCAATCGATTTGCGAAGCGGCGCTGCCGGGCAAGAGAATCGACGTGAACGACAACTTGTTCGAGATCGGCGCGAGCTCGCTCAAGCTGATCGAGATTCACGAGAACGTGGACCGCGAATTCCCCGGCCTCATCGATCTGACCGAGCTGTTCGATCACCCGACCATCGCCGATCTTGCGAGGCATCTCGACGCCAAGCTCAAGGCAGCGCCCGCGCGCGCCTAG
>WNFL01017664.1_pt1 | contig 21353 bp, 19 predicted proteins | sample 5400361 | NCBI WGS metagenome assembly WNFL01 (sample SAMN13153351, study PRJNA577476) | soil metagenome | isolation source: 40 cm soil on Douglas fir-dominated hillslope | place: USA:California | collected 2013-09-17
TGCGCGACCTGCTGCACGAGGAGGCGCTCGTTCACGCGCCGGCGACGCCGCTCGGCATGGGCGAGCGCCGTGCGCAAAGGCGCGCGCTCGACGACGCGTGGCGCGCGCTCGAGACGGAAGAGGCGAGCCAGCGCTCCCCCCGGCCGACCCGCCTGCGCGTGGTTCTTCCGGCCATCGCCGACGGGTCCCCTTGATCCTCCTCGTCAACCCGCGCGCGACGAAGCCCGGCTTCCGGCGCTTCCCGCTCTCGCTCCTGGCGCTCGGCGGTGCGCTGCCCGAGACGGAGAGCTGGGAGATCTTCGACGGCAACAGGCCGGGACACGAGCGTCTCGAGCTCCTCGCCTCGCGCATCGACGCGGCGAAGGCGGCTGGAGATCCGGTCGAGCTCCTCGCGATCACGGTGATGCCCGGCCCGCAGACGGCGTCGGCCGTGCCGCTTACGAAGGCGTTGAAGGCGAAGTATCCGCAAATCCCGATCGTCTGGGGAGGCTATTTCCCGACGATGTACACGGCGGCCGCGCTGAACGCTTCGTACGTCGACTGGGTCGTGCGCGGTCAGGGGGAGAGGACTCTCGTGGAGCTCCTCGAGGTCATCCGGGGCTCGCGCGATCCGGCGACCGTGCAGGGCCTGGCGTATCGCGTGGACGGCGCGCACCGCGTCAACGCGGAAAGGCCGTGGGTCGGGCCGAACGAATTGCCGCCGCCGCGTTGGGACAAGATTCCCGTGGACGAGTACCTCGAGGCGACGTTCCTCGGCAGGCGGACCGGCGTCTACCAGGCGTCCATCGGGTGCCCCTACACCTGCAATTTCTGCGCGGTGATCGACTTCTGGGGAAGCCGCGAGAAGTTCGAGGACCCGGCGCGGACGGCCGCGCACCTATCGCATCTCGTCGAGCGCCACGGGATGGACGGGGTCCACTTCTACGACAACAACTTCTTCCTGAAGGAGGCGCAGGCCGAGGAGGTCTGCGCACGCCTCCTGCCGCTCGGTCTCTCCTGGTGGTGCGAGGCGCGCATCGACGCGATGCTCCGCTTCTCCGAGCGCACCTGGGACCTGATTCGCCGCTCGGGCTTGAAGATGGTCTTCTTCGGCGCGGAATCGGGCTCGGACGAGGCCCTTCGCCGGATGTCGAAGCACCTCACGGTCGCCCAGACGCTCGAGATCGCCGCGAGGATCGAGAACACCGGCATCAGGCCCGAGTTCTCGTTCGTCATCGGCGGCCCCGACGATCCCGAGGGGGACATCGATGCCACGCTCTCGCTCGTCAGGAAGCTGAAGGCGATCAATCCCCGGTCCGAGATCATCCTGCAGTACTACACGCCGACGCCGCAGCGCCGCGGGACGTACGGCGACGTCGACCCGTACGCCGGCACGCCGGAGACGCCAGAGGAATGGGCGACGCCGGCGTGGGTCGACTGGGCGTCGCACGAGAAGCCGGTGACGAGCTGGATGAGCCGCGGGCTCGGCGCGCGTGTGTCGGACTTCGAGCTCGTGATGAAGAGCCGCTTCCCGTCGGTCCACGACGCCAAGACCCGCGCCTGGGGCAAGACGCTCGGACGCGTGCTCGCGCGGCGCCGGTGGGAGGAGGGCGACTTCGCGAACCCGCGCATCCTCCGCCAGGTGCGCCGCCTCGCGAGGATCCCGCGCGACGAGCGCCAGATGTACGGCCACCTCCGGCCGCCGGAGGCCTGACGTGGCCGCCGCGCCGATCCTCCTCGCGCCGCGCGAGGCGTACCGCCGCTGGGCTCCGCGCTATGCGGAAGGGAACGCCCTGACGGACATCGACGCCTGGGCGGTGGAGCGCCTCGGCGCGCCGGAGCCGCGCGCATCCCTCGACGTGGGCTGCGGCCCCGGTCCCGGCGCCTCGGGCGCGCGCGGCTTCGGCGTCGACCTCGTCTTCGAGATGCTCGCCGCGGGGCGTCCCGAGCGGGCGGACGCGCGCGTCGCCGCCGCCGACGTCCTCGCGCTCCCGTTCGCGGACGCGTCGTTCGACCTCGTCCTCTGCCGTCTCACGATCGGCTACGTGGCCGACCTCGCGCGCGCGTACTCGGAGCTCGCGCGCGTCGCCTCCCGCGGCGGAAGCGTCGTCGTGACGGACTTCCATCCGCATGCCGCGCGCTCCGGGCTCGTCAGGAGCTTCAAGGACGGGGCCGGGACGCTCTTCGCGATCGCGGCGACGCCGCACGACCCGGAGGCGCAGGCGCGCGCGGCGAGCGACGCGGGCCTCGACGAGGCGGCGCGGCTCGAGGTCGTCGTCGGGCCGGAGCTGAGGCCGATCTTCGAGCGCCGCCGCACGCTGCCGCGCTACGAAGAGCAGCTCGGCAACGCCGTCCTCCTCGCGTTCCGCTTCGGGAAGCGGGCGTCATGACCGATCTCCTCCTGTCGCACGCGTACTTCCCCGCCGAGGACGAGAAGGAGCGGGCGATCATGAAGCCGTACCCGACGCTCGGCCTCCTCTACATCTCGGCATACCTGAAGCGGGCCGGCTTTTCCGTCGAGGTCTTCGACACGACGTTCGCGACGCGCGCCGATCTCGAGGAGCGCCTCGCGAAGGAGCGCGGCGTCCTCGGTCTCTACACGAACCTGATGACGCGCGCGGCGACGCTGGAGATCGTCGCGAAGGCGAAGGCGCTCGGCTGGACGGTCGTCCTCGGCGGACCCGAGAGCGCGGGATACCCCGAGCGCTATCTCGCGGCTGGCGCGGACGTGATCGTCCTCGGCGAGGGCGAGGAGGCGATGCGAGATCTGCTGCCGGCGCTCGCTTCCCGCGGCTCGTATCGCCTGCACGACGTCCTCGGGCTCGTGTTCACCGACGAGGCCGGCGCCGTCGTCACGACGCCCGACCGCCCGAAGGTCCCCGACCTCGACGCGCTCCCGTTCCCCGACCGCGGCGCCATCGACCAAGCGCGCTACGTCGACGTCTGGCGTGCTCACCACGGGATGGGGAGCGTCAACCTGATCACCGCGCGCGGCTGCCCCTACAAGTGCAACTGGTGCTCGCACGCCGTCTACGGCTTCTCGCACCGGCGGCGGAGCCCGAAGGGTACGGCCGACGAGGTCGAGGTGATCCGCGACGCGTACCGCCCCGACCAGCTCTGGTACGCGGACGACGTCTTCACGATCAACCACCGCTGGCTCTTCGATTTCGCGGCCGAGCTGAAGAGGCGCGGCATCCGTCTCCCGTTCGAGACGATCTCGCGCGCCGATCGCCTGATGAGCGACGACGTGATGCGCACGCTGAAGGAGCTCGGCTGCTACAGGATCTGGATCGGCTCGGAGAGCGGCAGCCAGCGGATCCTCGACGCGATGGAGCGGGGCGTCACGGTCGAGCAGGTGCAGTGGGCGACGAAGGCGGCGCAGCGGCACGGCATCGAGGTGGGCATGTTCCTCATGTGGGGCTACGACGGCGAGGAGCTGACCGACATCGAGGCGACGATCGAGCACGTGAAGGCCGCGAACCCGGACATCTTCTTCACCACGGTGGCCTACCCGATCAAGAAGACGGGCTACTTCGAGAAGGTCGCTCCCGAGATCGTGCTCGACCGCGACTGGTCGTCCGCGACGGATCGCGACTACAAGGTGAAGGGACGCCATTCGCGCGCGTACTACCGCTTCGCGGATCAATGGCTGAGGAACGACGTCGCGGCGTATCGGCTCGAGGCGAGCGATCCGGCCGCGGCCGTCGAGAAGCGTGTAGAGGCCGCGCGCGCGAAGGAGGCGCTCCTCGCCGCCGCGCACGAGGTGGAGGCGTGATCTCGGCGGCGGCAGCGCCGGTCCCGCCGCCGTTCGAGGCGCTGGCGCCGGTCTATGACGAGAGCTTCTCGAGGAGCGTTCTCGGAACGATGCTGCGGCGGGCGCTCTGGCGGCACCTCGACCGCGCCTTCCTCCCGGGCATGCGCGTCCTCGATCTCGGGTGCGGCACGGGGGAGGACGCGGTCCACCTCGCCGCGCGCGGCGTGCACGTCCTCGCGGTCGACGCGGCGCCTTCGATGATCGCGGTCGCGTCCGAGAAGGTGCTCGGAGCCGGCTCCTCCGAGCGTGTCGAGACACGGACCCTCCCGATCGAGCGGCTCTCGGAGCTCGCGCCTTCCGGACCGTTCGACGGCGCCGCTTCGAGCTTCGGCGCGCTCAACTGCGTCGACGACCTCCGCGCCGCCGGCTCGGCGCTCGCCGCGCTCCTGAAGCCGGGCGCGCCCGTCGTCCTCTGCCTCATGGGCCGCCTCGCGCCGTGGGAATGGGGGTATCACCTCGGGCGCGGTGAAGCGAAGAAGGCGTTTCGCCGCCTGCCGAGCGGCGGGAGCGTGTGGCGCGGCATCCGCGTCCGCTATCCGCGCGCTCGGCGCGCTCCTCCCGCCGACGTACGTCGAGCCGTGGGCCGCGCGCCACCCGCGCCTCCTCGCTCTCCTCGACCGCGTCGAGCGGAGGCTCGAGAGCGTCCCGCCTCTCCCGTCGCTCTCCGACCACTTCGTCCTCGAGCTCGTGCGGCGATGACGCGCGGCGACGCGATCACCGAGCTCCCGATCCTGATCCTCTACCCGCACGCGCGGTGCAACTGCCGCTGTCTGATGTGCGACATCTGGAAGGAGAGGGAGCCGCGCGAGCTCACCGCCGCGGAGATCGCGCGCTGGACGGACGAGTGGCGCGCGCTCGGGATCCGCCGGATCGTCCTCTCGGGCGGCGAGCCGCTGATGCACTCCGGGCTGTGGGCCCTCTGCCGGCCCCTCTCGGAAGCGGGCATCTCTCTCACGCTCCTCTCCTCCGGCCTCCTCCTCGCGCGCGACGCCGCGCGCATCGCCGAGACGTTCGACGACGTGATCGTGAGCCTCGACGGCCCGCGCGACGTGCACGACGCGGTGCGCAACGTGCCGCGCGCCTACGACCGGATGCACGAGGGGATCGCGGCGGTCCGGCGCGAGGCCGCATCGCGCGGCCGGTCCATCGCCCTCTCTGCCCGCTCGACGGTCCAGCGCGCGAACTTCGGCCGCCTGAGGGACACCGTCTCCGCCGCGCGCGAGCTCGGCCTCGACAGCATCAGCTTCCTCGCCGCGGACGTGAGGTCCGAGGCGTTCAACCGGCCCGGCGGCTGGGACGCCGCGCGCGCCTCGGACGTCGCGCTCGGGGCGGAGGACCTCCCACGGCTCGCCGAGGAGCTCGAGGCCCTCTTCGTCGAGCGGGCCGCGGACTTCGAATCCGGCTTCATCGCCGAGAGCCCCGCGAAGCTCCGCGCGCGGCTCCACGGCTATTTCGCCGCGCTCCTCGGCGTCGGCGAGTTCCCGACGAACCGGTGCAACGCCCCGTGGGTCTCCAGCGTGATCGAGAGCGACGGCACGGTCCGCCCCTGCTTCTTCCACGCCCCGATCGGCAACGTACGCGAGGCGGGCTCCCTCGCGGCGGTCCTGAACTCCCCGGGGACGCTCGCGTTCCGCGGCGCGCTCGACGTCGCGACAAACCCGGTCTGCAAGGCGTGCGTCTGCACGCTCGACCTCCAGCGCTGACCCGCGCTACCGGCCCGCGGCCGACCGGGCCGTCGAGGACGACAGCACCGGGGCCAATTCCTTCGCGATCCGCTCGGCGATCTCCCGCGAGAAGGACGCCGTGTAATGCACGCTGTCGACGTAGAGCTCCTCGTGTCTTCCCGTTTGCACATCCGCCAGCCAGAGGGAATGCGGCCCGAGCGAGCCGCCGCGCCGCGCCTCCTCGAGGAGCCCGTACCCGTCGCTGACGAGCCCCAGCTCGTCCCCGCGCTCCCGACCGGCGAAGTGCGTGGGGGACTCGTAGTGATGGACCGGCGTCGGCTGGATCACGAAGAGGTCGTGGATTCCCCACCGTGCGGAGACCGCTTCGATGGCCGAGACGTTTTCCTGGTAGCGGGCGAGCAGCCGGCGAAGTTCCTGCGCTCTCCGCTCGGGGCCCGGCGCGTCGCGCCTCACGGGCTGGCGCGGAAGGAGAACTCGCGTCAGGGGGAGATCGCGGGCGAGCTTCTGCAGATCGTGGAGCGTCGCAGAATCGTCTTCCTGCGAGAGGACCTGCCGGGTCCTCGCGCTCGTCCCGGACGACCAGAGAAACGTCGACCCGGGTGGATCCCAGATCGAGAACTCGTTGAGGCCGTCGAAGAAAACCGCGACGTCCGGTCGGAAGCCGGAGACAGCGAGCTGCTCGAACAGAATCCTTTCCTGGCTGCTGAAGTAGCCCGGCCGGGCGAAGTTGAAGATTGCAGCGCCGGGCTGCGGCGTCAGCGCGTCTTGCAGCAGCGAGGGGATCGTCTGGGCGTCCGGGAGACGGTCGCCGTAGGCCGTCGAGCCTCCGAATACGAAGACGGTTGGCCGGGGACCCTCCGGAGGCCACGGGCGTTGTCCGCGCACGAGTCGGAACCCGTGCTCGCTGACGTTGATGAACTCCCCCCTGAATGGGCGGAGGCGGAAATCGGTGAACGCCTCGTACTCGTAGCGGTTGGCCGCCTCCCGCTCCGCAAGGAGACGGACGACAGTCCCCCGATCGAGGCCGGGGTAGCCTTGCATCGTGCGCTCGAGCCCCTGTCGGCCGACCTCTCCGCCGAGCGGACGAAAACGCGCCGGCAGATGGCGTCTGACACGAGAGAAGGCACCGACGACGAGATTCGCGAGTACGAAGAGCACGAGAGCGTCGAAGACCACCAGCGCGGCCGTTCGACGAAGACGTTGGATCAACCTGATCACCTCGCACGATCGTACGGGAAGTCACCGTAGAATCCCCGCGTGACGCCGAGTTCCGCTCCCGGCGCCCGCCGCAGGGTCGTCCTCTACAACCCGCCGGCGGTCTTCTTCACGATGCCCCTCGGCCCCCTCGCGGTCGCGTCGCATCTCGACCCGGCGCGCTACGAGGTCGTCATCGTGGACGGGCGCCTCGAGGCGGACCCCGTGGAGGCGGTCCTCGCGCAGCTCGACGGGGCGCTCTGCCTCGGGGTCAGCGTCCTCACCGGCGCGCCGATCCGCGACGCGATCGCCGTCTCGCGCGCGGCGAAGGTCCGCTTCCCCGAGCTGTCCGTCGTCTGGGGCGGCTGGCATCCATCCCTCTTCGGGACGGAGTGCCTCGAGGAGGCGAGCGTCGACGCCACCGTACAGGCGCAGGGAGAGGAGACGTTCGCGGAGATCCTCGAGAGGCTCGCCGGCGGCGAGTCGCTCGTCGGATGCGCGGGCGCGGCCTGCCGCGATGCGAAGGGGACTCCGGTGAAGAACGCGCCGCGCGCGTTCGCGGACGCGAACCGGTTCGCGAAGCACGACTACTCTCTCCTCCCCGTCGAGCGCTTCTTCGCGCTGAAGGGGAAGCGGCAGCTCGACTACATCGCCTCGCAGGGATGCTTCTTCCGGTGCGCGTTCTGCGCGGACCCGTACGTCTATGGTCGGAAGTGGGTCGGCCTCGAGCCGGCGCGGATGGGCGAAGAGCTCGCGGAGCTGAAGAAGCGCTACGGCTTCGACGACGTCAACTTCCAGGACGAGACGTTCTTCACGTACATCGACCGCGTGGAGGCGATCGCCGACGAGCTCCTGGCGCGCGGCATGAAGACGACCTGGGCCGCGACCATGCGCGCCGACCAGGGCGACCGGCTCCCCGAGAACGTGATGGCGAAGTGCAGGAGGTCGGGGCTGCGGCGCGTCCTGGTGGGCGTGGAGTCCGGCTCGCAGGAGACGATAGACCGCATCCAGAAGGACATCACGCTCGAGCAGGTCCTCCGGACTGCCGAAAAATGCCTCAGGCACGGCGTCGCCGTGCACTTCCCGTTCATCGTCTGCTTCCCGAACGAGCCCGACTCCTCGATCCAGGCGACGCTCGCGCTCGCGAAGTCGCTCCGCGCGATGAGCCCGACCTTCCAGACGCCGATCTTCTACTTCCGCCCCTACCCCGGCACACCGCTGACCGAGCGGGCGGAGCGCGAGGGCTACGTCCCGCCGAAGACGCTCGACGAGTGGGCCGACTTCGACTGGTATCACGGCGCGGGCCCGTGGGTGACGCCCGAGCGCGAGCGCCTCGTCGAGCGCTTCAAGTTCTACCAGCGCGTCGCGTACGACGAGCCGGGGAGCCGCTGGACGCGGCCGATGCGGCGGCTGGCGCGCTGGCGGCTCGACAAGCGCGTTTACGCGCTTCCTCTCGAGAAGGCCGTCGGCGACCTCCTCGCCCCCGCTCCCTCGCTCTCGTGACGCCGGGCCTCGCGCTGTACGGCGCGACGGCGGTGACGGCGGACGGCGCCTCGGCTCGGGACCTGGCGATACGGAGCGGGCGGATCGCCGAGCCCGCGCCCGGCGACCGGCGGATCGACCTGGCGTCCCGCTTCCTCTTCCCGGCGCTCGTCAACGCGCACGACCACCTGGCCCTGAACCACCTGCCATCCCCCCGGCTCCCGATCCAGCCGAGCGGCTACGCCTGGATCGAGGCGTTCCAGCCGAGCTTCTCGGACGCCGCCTTCGCGCGTTCCCTCGCGGTGCCGGAGGCGCTGCGACTCCGCGCGGGAGCGCTGAAGAACGCGCTCTCGGGCGCGCTCACCGTCGCGCACCACGATCCTTGGGATCCCACGTTTCTCGCGCCCGGCTTTCCGGTCGAGGTCGTGAGCCCGTACGGGTGGGCGCACTCCCTCGGGCTCGCGGGCCGCTACGGGCCGCCCGTGGTCGATGCGCGCCGCGCGACGCCGCCGGGCGCGCCGTTCTTCATCCACCTGGCGGAAGGCACCGACGACGTCGCGGCGGCGGAGCTCGGGCTCTTCGAGGAGCTGGGCGCGCTCGACGAGACTGCGGTCCTCGTCCACGGCGTCGGCCTGACCCACCGCGACGTGACGCGCGTCCTTTCCGCCGGGGCCGCCGTCGTCTGGTGCCCGAGGAGCAACCTCGCGATCCTCGGCCGCACGCCCGCGCCCGACCGCCTCTTCGAGGGAGGACGCCTCGCTCTCGGCACCGACTCGCGCCTCTCGGGCGCCTTCGACATCCTCGAGGAGCTGCGCACGGCGTCCGCGGCCTCCGATCTGACTCCGCGCGAGCTCCTGCGCCTCGTGACGGCCGACGCGGCCCGAATCCTCCGTTTGACGCCGCGCGGCCATCTCGCGCCGGGCGAGCCGGCCGACCTCCTCGTCCTCTCCGATGAAGGCGGCGATCCGTGGAAGACGCTCCTCGCGGCCTCGCGTTCGGACCTCGCGGCGGTGATCCGCGACGGACGTCCACTGATCGCCGACCCCGCGCTCTGGGACGCGCTCTCGCCGGACGAGGCCGGCGTACCCCTCACGCTCGACGGCGTCGCGAAGAAGGCCGCGCCCACGCTCGTCACCCCGCGGGAGGCGGCGCAGCTCGAGCCGGGTCTCGATCTCCTCGGCTGAAGACGCCCGCGTCCGCGGCCTGCGCCGCGAGGAACCAGATCGCGAGGGGGAGCGCCTGGAGCATCAGCCGGTCCGCGGAGTTCCGGAGGTGCGCCGTCCACGGATCGAAGCGGCTCAGGACGAAGGTGCCCGAGGCCACGACCAGGAAGAGTCCCGCCGGCACGATGACCCAACCGTCCTTCGCCGCGAGCGCGCGCCGCCCGCGCGCGAGGAGCGCGAGCCCCGCGAGGAGGAAGGCCCCGTTCCAGTACGTGCTCGGGATGCGGCGAGCCATCTCCCACGCGATCCGCGGCGCGCGAGAGGCGTTCGCGGTGAGGGTCGGGAGAGAGATCGGCAGGTAGACGTAGCGGACGGTCCCCCTCACGGCGAGGAAGAGCGGCCACGGAAGCGAGATCGCGAGCGCGACGCCCGTGAAGACGGCACACGAGGCGAGCGCGTTCGAAAGGGTCGTCTCGCCGCGCCGCGCCGCGCGCACGAGGCGAAGAGCGACGGCAGCCGCGGCGACGGCGAGCCAGATCCAACCCTCGTTCTTCATCCACGGGAGGAACCCGGCAGCGAGGCCCGCGAGCGCGGCGGCGCGCGAGGTCTCCACGGCCTCGAGCCGCGCGACGAGGAGGAGGGTCAGGAGGACGAGGCCCGCGAGCGGAGTGTCCGCGAGCCCGCCGTGGGCGGACCGTGAGAGGAGCGGGGCCGTGGCGCAGAGCGCGACGCAGCCCAGCGCCGGAATCGGCGAGAGGACGCGGCGCGAGGCGGCATACACGAGCGCCAGGAGCGCGAGATGGAAGAGGACGGCCGCGAGCCCCGCGGCCTCGTCGCGAAAGCCGCCGAGCGCCGCGCCGAAGCCGGTCTCGACGAGCGGCAGCAGGAGCGGGTAGTCGAGGTTCGTCGCGAGGCGCGTCGGGTCGAGGTGGACCGCCGGCGAGAGGCGACCGTCGGCGAGAAGGACCCGTGCCTTGCTGCCCCAGTTCACCCACGCATCCCACGCCTTCAGCGGCACGGCGAACGCCGCCGCGGCCGTCTGGAGCGCCTCGAGCGCCACTCGCGTGGCGAGGCGTGAGCGGTCGTCGGAGGATCGGCGCCGGACCGTCCCGAGACGCGATGCCATCCGGACCCGAGCCACAGGAGGGCGCCGAGCGCGCCGACGGAGAGGAGCGCCGAGCCGAGCCGCGCGCCGCATGCGAGAGCCAGGAAGACGAGCCACGTCGCGAGGCCCGCACCGAGGATCCAGGCGATCGCGAGCCGGAACGTTCCGCGCTCGCCGCCGCGCCCGAGGAGCCGGAGCGCCAGATCGCCCCAGGCCAGCATCGCCCCGAGAGCGAGGAGGACCGCGAAGACGCTCATCGCGCACCTCCGGGCGACGCGGCGAGGGGCTGCCGCTCGGCGTCGAGGAACGTCAGATGCGCCGACCCTTCGAACGCGAGCGTACGGCCCGGGAGCGGGGGGGACGGGAGGCCCCAGTCGAGGACGACGGTCGCGCCCGTCTCGCGCACGGTCGCGCGGAGCGAGGCGTCGTCGAGCGGCACGGCTCTCCACCAGATCGGAAAGACGCGCTGCTCGGACGGAGTGGCCCATAGAACGCGCCGCGGGTAGAGATGGACGAGCGCACGGTGATAGAGGACGTCGGCCGCGCTCCCCTCGGGCCGCCGCTCGGACGTGACGAGGAGGATCACCGCGCTCGCCGCCGTCTCGCGACGGACCCACTCGAGGAGGTCGCACGACGCGGGCAGGAACGCCCGGCGTTCCGCCTCCGGCCGGGTCATGCGCGCGTACGACGCGATCTCGCGCCAGAACGCGAGCCTCGCCGGAAGGGACCGAACCTGGCACGCGGCGATGAGCGCCGCCCCGAGCCAGAGAACGGCGGTGCGGGCCCCGCGACGCTCCAGCCCTGCGCTCTGCATGCGCCTTTCTCGCACGCAGAAGCGTTTCGCGCCAGACTCGCGCCGTAAATACATGAAACCGCGCGCCGCTGATCTCCTCTTCGCGGCTCTCCTCCTGGCCGTCGTCGCGGCCGGTCTCGTCGGGCTCGATGCCGTCCCGCGGATGCACACGGACGAGCCGTGGCAGGCCGCGCCCGGCTACGAGCTCGTCTCGCGCGGCCGCTTCGCGAGCCAGCTCTTCAGCGGCTTTCACGGCATGGAGCGCCACTACTACGGATTCATGCCGCTCTCTCCGATCCTGCTCGGCGTCTCGCTGCGGCTCTTCGGGCTCGGGCTCTTCCAGATGCGGCTCGTGCCGCTCGCGCTCGCGTCCCTGGTCCTCCTCCTCACGTACCTCCTCGGGAAGCGCCTCTTCTCGCCGGGCCGCGCGCTCCTGGCGGCTCTCGTTCTCGCGAGCTGGCCCGTGGCGGCGCCGATGGCGCAACTGTCGACGGGGATCCCGCTCGCGGACCTCGCGCGCGTCGCGCGCTATGACATCGCGGTGCCCGTCTTCGGGCTCCTCGCGCTCCTCGCCGTGGCCCGCGCATCCGGCGAGGCTCCGCCCCCGGGGTCCTTCGCTCTCGCCGGCGTCCTCGCCGGCCTCGCCGCGCTGAGTCACGTCTACGGTGCCTTCTGGCTGCCGGCGCTTCTCCTTCCGTTCGTGGCGAGGACGAAGGACTTCTTCCGGCGCGCCCTCGCGGCGCTCGGCGGCTTCTGCGCGACGCTCGCTCCCTGGCTCCTCTTCGTCTGCACCGGCTTCCCCGACTTCCTGGATCAGAACCGCAACTACGCGGAGCGCTTCGCCCTCGGCCATCCGGCCTTCTTCGCGCACAATCTCGCGCACGAGATCGAGCGCTACGGCTTCGTGGCGCGCGGCGCGCGCGAGGGTGCGCTCGCATCCTGGCTCTTCGTCGCGGCGCTCGTGGCGGGAACCGCGGTCCTCCTGCGCGCCCGCGAAGGCGCCACGCGCCTTCTCCTCGGTCCAGCGGCGGTCCTCGTCGGGCTCTTCGCGCTCCTCCTCGAGCAGAAGAACCGCATGTACCTCGCGAGCCTCTGGCCGTTCCTCGCGCTCGTGGCCGCCGTCGCGCTCGGGGCGCTCCTCGCCGATCGTCGGCCGTGGGTGCGGATCGCGGCGGCGTTGCTCGTCGCGGCCGCCACGCTCGAGGGCGCGCGGCGCTACGCGGATCTCTTCCGGCGCGCTCGGGAGGCGACCGACTACGCGAGCCTCGCCGCGCGCGTGGCGGCCGCCGTCCCTCGGGGCGCGCGCCTCCTCGCGCCCTCCGACTACTGGACGATCCTCGACGGGCGCGTCGCGGCGTACCGCGCGCTCCAGGTTCCGATCTTCCTTTCTCAGGCGCGCTACACGCCGCATCCGATCCCGTTCGCCGAGGCGGCGGACCGCGGCGCGCCCGACACGCTCCTCCTCGACGAGTCGATCCTGCATTTCCTCGAGGAGGCGCGCGCGCCCGCGCATCCGTTCGCGCCGCTGGCCCGCGCGATCGAAGGCTATGCGGGCCAAGGAGCGCGCATCGCGGCTTGGGAGGACCCGACCTACGGCCGCTTCGCCGTCTACCGGCTCGCCGCCCGCTGACGGCGGCTCCACGCGAGCACGGCGGTCAGCGACGCGAGCGCCGCGACGTTGAGGGCCGCCGCCGCGATCGCCAGACCGCGCAGCCACGAGGTGCGCGGCGAGTCGGGCGCGACGATCAGGTTGATTCCGAGCCAGCTCGCGAAGGGCGCGATCGTGACGAGGTTGTAGGCGAACGTCGCCGACAGGACCGCGTACGGCGCGAGCAGCGCCGGGATCTCCGCGGCCGCGACGAGGAGGAGCGCGAGCGCCGGGAACATGAAGCGCTCGTGGATCTCGGTCGCGAGGACGTAGAGGCCGAGCGCCAGGCACGCCGCCGCGAGGGCCGGCCCGAGGCGAGCGCGAAGGGCGAGCGCGACCACGACGAGCGCGAAGAGGCCGACGGCGAGGAGGGCGAACGCCCTGTACGTGAGCCCGAGCCCGGGGAGGGTGAGGTCGGAGCGAACGCCCGCCACGCGGCCTCCGAGGACGAGGTACCAGAGGTTGTACGCGGAGACGTCGACGTGCGGCGTCGGCTCGGGCCATGCGCCGATGGTCCGCGCGAGGTCGCCGGCGCGCCCCGTGACGAGCCACGGCGACACGAGCACGAGCACGCCGAAAAGAGCGCTCGCCGCGCCTTTCGCGAGTCCTCGCACCCCCTCTCGCGCCGCCGTCCAGACGAGGAGCAGCGGCGCGAGGACGACGGCCTGCGGCTTGACGGCGAACGCGAGCACGCCCGACAGCCACGCCGCCGCCGGCGAGCGGGCTTCGAGCGCCAGGACCGAGCCGACGAGGAAGAGCGTATAGACCGCCTCGTACTGTCCCCAGTACGCCGAGACGTACCAGACCGCCGGATTGAGCGTGTAGGCCGCCGCCGCGAGAGCGGCGTGGCGCCGTCCGCGGCGCCGAAAGTGAAGCGCGACGAGCCAGCCGGCCGCGATGTCGGCGAGCAAGGGCGGGAGCTTGATCATCGCGTTCAGGAACCGGTCGCCGCCGCACCACGCCACCGGAACGCTCGCCTCGAGCGCGCCCGAGAACGCGAAGAGGAGCACGGAGAGCGGCGGGTAGTCGACCGTCGGGTCCTGGTACGCGGCGCCGAGGCCCCGGTACTGGATTCCGCGGCTCCACTGGCGGAAGGTCTTCATGTCCGAGGTCCGCCCGAAATCCGTCGTGAGGAACGGCACGCGAACGAGGAAGGCGAGCGCGAGGACGAGCACGAGGGAGCGGCGGGACGTCAAACTCCGCTCCGCGGCGCCGCCAGGATGGCGGCGAGATAGCGCGGCGCTCGCCACAGGTAGCCTCGCAGCGAGTCCGCGGTCTTGCTGATGCCCGCGGCGCGCGGCGCGCAGACATAGGGAACTTCCCGCACGACGAAGCCGCGCTCGAGGGCGCGCGCGAGGAAGTCGATGCACGACTCGCCGTAATCGCCTCTGAGGCGCAGCTCGCGCAGCACCTCGGCGCGTGCGGCGACGAACCCGCTCGTCCAGTCGTGGACGGCGCGGCCGAGCCACGCGCGGGCGACGGCGTTCACGGACCGGCTCGCCACGCGGCCGAGCGGAGCGTGGCCGCGGTCCGCGCCGCCGGGGACGTAGCGCGAGCCGACGGCGACGTCGGCGCCGCCCGCCAGCTCCGCGAGGAGGCGCGGCACGTCCGCGCCGGACATCGAGAGGTCGCAGTCCATCCAGGTCACGCAGGTCGCTCCGGACGCGAGCGCCTCGTCGACGCCGCGCTGGATCGCGGACGTGAGACCTCGCTCGGTGCGCGTCAGGAGCGCCACCCGGGCGCCGTCGGCGGGTGCGAGGCCGCCGATGACCCCACGCACGGCCTCGCCGGTGCCGTCGGGCGAGGAGTCGTCGACGACGAGGAGCCGGTGCGGCGGCGGGCAGGCGCGAAGGAGCCCGGCGAGGAGCGGCTCGACGTTCTCCTTCTCCTCGAACATCGGCAGGACCGTGATCGCGAGCGCCTCGCTCACGGACGCGCGACCTCGCGATAGATCGCCTCGAAGGCGGCGGCGGTCGCGGCGGCGTCGTGGGCCCGTGCCCAGGAGCGAGCGGCGCGTCCCATCGCGTGACGCCGCGGCTCGTCGCGGAGCAGCGAGACGAGGGCCGCAGCGAGCGCCGCCGCATCGCCCGGCGCGACGGCGGCCGCGGCGGCCGGCGCGAGCTCGGGCAGGACCCCCACGGCCGTGCCGACCGTCGGCAGCGACGCGGCCGCGGCCTCGCTGACGACGACCGCCTGGCTCTCGTATCGCGAGGAGAGGACGTGGAGATGCGCCGCCCGGTAGAGAGGGACGAGCGACTCGTTCTCGAGGAAGCCGTGGAACGTCACCCGCGTCGAAAGGCCGAGCGACTCCGCGAGGCCCTTCATGGCGCCGTCGAGCGTGTCCTCCCCGGCGACGTCCAGGCTCATGTCCTCCTCGGCGCTCGCCAGCGCGAAAGCCGTCAGGAGCATGCGCTGATCCTTCACGGCGTTCAGGCTCGCGACGTGGAGGAGGCGCCACGGCGGTCCGGGCGGTCGTTCCGGGCCGGCGTCGAACAGCGCGGCATCGATGCCCAGCGGGACGCGCCTCGCGTCCACCCAGGCGGGCAGGTCGGCCGCCGCGAAGCGGCTCCCCACCGTCACGGCGTCGGCGAGGAGAAGCGTGAGCGCCGTCTTCACGCGGCCGCGCATCGTCAGCGCGCCGCCGAAGCCGATCTCCGGCAGCGCCGCGAGCTCCCCACCCCCGATGCTGACGACGCACGGGACGCCGATTCGCAACGCGCGGGTCATCGCCGGATAGGCGGCGTCGGCGAAGACCGCGTGAAGGACGTCGATCGGCGCCCCGGAGCGGAGCGCGGGCCCCAGATCTCGGTAACGTTCCCCGACCGGATGGACGACGGCGCCGCGGAGCGAATACGGAGCTCCGCTTTCCGGGACGAAGACGTCGAGGCGATGGCGCGCCGCGAGCCGCTCCGCCAGCGCGAGGAGCGCCGGAATCACGCACACGCGGCCGCTCGGATGGAAGCCGCCGGGCGCGACGAGGGCGACCCTCACGGCGTGGGGCGCCGGTTTCGCAGCAGGTCGAGCGCCCGCGAGAGGACAGCATCGACCGTGACACGGTCGAGACAGTGGAGGTCTTCCCGCGCGCATACCGGCCGCATGCACGCGCCACACGCGAGGTCCTCGCTGTAGAAACCGTCCGTCGCGGGTCCGAGCGGACGCGACCAGGTCGCGCGCGTCGATCCGAAGAGCGCGAGCGTCGGCACGCCCTGGACCCAGGCCAGGTGCATGAGGCCCGAGTCGTCGCTCACCGCGAGCGAGGCGCGCGCGAGAACCGCCATCGCGAGGTCGGGCGTCGTCTCGCCCGCGAGGTCGACGGCATCGGGCGCGAGGCCTCGGGCGAGGGCCGAGACACGCGGCAGCATCTCGCCCGCGCCGAGGAGGACGAGCTGCGCCCGCGCCTCGGTCGCGAGCCGCTTGCCGAGCGCTTCGTAGCGGCCGAGCGGCCACTGCTTCGTCGGCCATCCGCCGGCCGGGTTGAGGCAAACGAGCGGCCGGTCCCTTCGACGCCAGCAGCTCCTCCGCGCGCGAGGAGACGTCGGCCCGGATCGACGGCGCGAAAAGAGGCTCGAGGCGCCCGAGCCCGAGCCGCTCCACGGCGGCCAGGTAACGGTGCAGCCCGTGCTCGGGAGCGAAGCGGTCGAACGCGGCGTGCGCGCGCGGCAAGAGCAGCGCCGTCAGCACGCGGGAGAGCCGCGAGCGCTGGAGGTCGAGGACCGCGTCGAGCGGCTCCTTCCGGAGCGCCGACGAGACACGGACGAGCGCCCGCGCCTTGGCGGCGCGCGAAGCTCCGGCGTCGAGCACGTGGACGCGGTCGACGTCCGTGCGGGCGGCGAAGAGCGCCGCGGAAGGAGGCCCCGTCACGACCTCGATGCGGCACTCGGGCCACCGCTGCTTCAGGGCGCCGACGACCGGAAGCGTCGCGATCGTGTCGCCGAACGCGCGGAGGCGCACGACGACGAGGCGGCGGGGAACGGTCCCAGGAGGGAGCGGGCGCGCGCGCACACCCTCGGCGGAGAACGGCGGCACCCGAGGCTCCCCGAGCGTCACGTGCGAGACCTCGGCTCTCCCTCCGCGAGGGCGCGGCGGGCGGCGCGGCCCACAGCGTAGGAGAGCGGATCGGTGAAGGCCCGCTTGCGCATCCCCCGGAACCGATCGGCTCCGCAGTCGAGGTGCCACGCCGCATACCCCGTGGCCGGCATCTCGCGGAACTCCTCCGCCAGGCCGTCGAGGCGGTGCCGCGCGGCGGCATATCGCCTGATCCTCAGCGTCCGCTCCAGGCTCCCCCACTGCGTCTCGTAGAGGCGGAGGATCGCGTCCACCTTCGCCGCTCGGGCCCCGACGCCCGCGACCAGGTTCACGAGCGGACGTGCGAGAGGAACCTGCACCTGGTAGACGCGCACGAGCGCGGCGCTTCCGAGGAGGACGCGCGCGAGCGACCGCGCGACGCGGACGTGCTCGGGATGGAAGTCGACGCGTGAGGGCGCGTAGACGATCGCGGGGGCGATCGCCTGGACGGCCTCGTCGAGAGGACGAGACAACGCTTCGTCGTCCCACGCGCGTTCCGGCAGGCCGATCCACGAGAGCGACGCTCCGAGCGCGGCGCTGGCGGCCTCCGCCTCGCCCCTCCTCCGGCGCGCCATCTCGTCCTCGGAAAGCCCGAACGCCCGCGAGCGGCGGCCGTCCGTGGCGACGAGGACCGTGACGTCGTCTCCCGCCGCGACGTGCGCGAGGATCGCGCCCGCACAGCCGGCGGCCTCGTCATCGGGATGGGGCGCCACTATGAGGACGCGCTCCCGGCCGCGCGGCGCGAGAAGCGGCGCGGGGAACACGCCGGGGCCGCGCGCCGCGAGCGCGGCCGTCCAGAGCCTCTCGCACGAGACTCCCACGCGATCGGCGAGTCGCCCCTTGAACGATTCAGACAACGTCGAAGTCGCCTCCGGCGAGCGACCAGCGGTGCGGATCCGAGAGGGCCTCGAGGCTCATCGCGGGGTCGAGCGCCACCGCCTCGACACGGAACGCGCGGCGCTGCCGGAAGCCCGCGGCGCGGAGCGAGCGCCAGCACGGCGAGCCTTCGAGGGCGAGCGACGAGACGGCCTCCAGTCCCTCGGCCTCGAAGATTGTGCACGCGGCGCGGAGAAGCTCGGCGCGCGCGGGCGCGTCGCCGCGCCTGGTGAAGAGCTCGGCCACGACCCCCACCTGGCGCGCGCCGGCCTTCCGCGACAAGGCCACGTAGCCCGCCGGCCGTCCCTCGCGCGTGGCGAGGAGGACGCGGTAGGACGGCTCGGGACAGCGGAGGTACCGCCACGTCACCCATGCGCCATCCCGCACGACCGTCAGCTCGTGCTCGTCCCGGCAGGACGCCCAGAGCGTGTCGAGTACCGCCGCGTCCGAAAGCGGCGTCACGATGATCGAGCGGTCGCGGGGAGAGCGCAGGGTCGAGACGAGCCGCCACGCCGCTCCGACGGGCGAGAGTCGTCCGAGCGCCGGGAGCCCGAGCCGGCGCGCGAGCGCCGCCTCCGGGCGCAGGAGGGACACGAGCCAGCGGATCGGAAAGAGCCCCGCCCAGCCGAGCGCGGCGGTCCGGCTCCCCCACGCCTCGTTCGGGAGTCCCACGACGAAGACGACGCCCGCGCGACGCCACTCGTCGTGCGCGGCGCTCACGAGCGCGGTCAGGATGCCGCGGCGGCGGAAGTCCGGGGCCGTCATCGCGTCGCACGCCGAGATCCCGGTCCGCGCCGCGCCGTGGACCTGGAAGCGCACCGGCGTTCCGCCGTAGTGCCCGACGAGCCGTCCGCCGTGCTCGGCGACGAAGGCGGTGGGCGCGCCAGGCGCAGCCGGGGCCTCGAGCAGCTTCCAGCGTACCTTCTCTTCCGTGGTGGCACGCCCGAAGACCTCGCCGAAGAGAGACGCCACGCCCGCCGCATCGCTGGGCATGAACGCGCGGATCGTCACCGGAATCTGTCGCGGTAGTAGGCCGGCAGCGCGCGCAGATAGCCGAGCGGACCCTGCGCGCCGTACGCGGAGGCGAGGTACGAGGCGTCCGGCGCCGCACGGAGCAGGCGGCCCGCTCGAGCGACGAGACTCGGGCAGAGGCGCAGCTCCGCGAGCACGAGCACGCTCGACTCGTGCTCGCCGGTGAGGAGCCCCGGCCGCGCCAGCCACGCGGCGCGGCGGCGGCGCGGTGGGGCGGCCCGCTCGAGCGCCGCGAGGACGCGCGGGCCGAGACAGCCGGGAACCGCGCGGGAGAAGAGCGCCCCGAGTCCCCACGCGGCCTCGCCCAGGGACTCGACCAGCGCGTCGCCGACGGCCGCGTCGTCGGGCAGGAACGTCAGGTCGTGGATCTGGAGGAGACGGACGCCGCGCCCGACCGCCGTGGGCGCCGCGTGCGCGAAGAGATGGAGCGCGAGCGCGCGGGCGCCCGGCACGCGCGCGGGCACGCCCGCCACGGTACCGTCGTGGAGGTCCCCCGTGTACGCGTCCGTGATGTCGACGACTCCGCCGAGGAAGCGCTCCGCGATCCGCGGATGGAGGTCGACCGGCCTGGGGTTGTCGGTGTCCTCCAGGTAACCGGAGCCGGTCGGCTTCTCGTGCGGCCGCGCGTACGCGCGGTTCTTGTACGTGAGCGATTCCTCGAGATAGGCGTAGCCGTCCTTCTCGAGGAGCCGGCCCCAGGCATCGCAGAGATCGCCCGCGGCGAGGAGATCGATGTCGGCGCAAGGGCGGAGCGACGGGTCGCGATAGCGCTCGCTCGAAAGATAGGCGCCCTTCAGCGGCACGAGCGGGAGCCCCGCGCGCTCGGCGAGAACGCCGAGGTGCGCCAGGTCCTGCGCGAGACGCTCGCCCCGCGCGCGAGCCCGCTCGCGAGCCGACGCCAGCGCGGCCGCCTCCTCCGGCGCGAGCGCGTCGCGTTCCCCCTCGGCGAGCCGGGAGAGGAGCCCGCCGACGCCGTGGATCGACGCCGCGAAGAGGAGGTCGTCCACGGAAGCGCCGCTCGCGCGCAGCGCGGCCCCGAGCGGGGCGGCGCTGCCCGACGCGAGCGAGGCCGCGGCGCCGCGCGTCAGCGCGCCGAAGACCGGCGAGGCCTTCCTGCGCCGCGCCTCGAGATGGAGCGGCAGATGAAGCGGCACCCGGCGAGCTTACCCTCGCGAGGCGCCCTCACCCTTTACCTCCAGTGCCCTTCGACCCAGTACCAGCGCCGGTGATAGCGGCGCCAGCCGCCCGGAACCCAGCGCGCCCTCACGCGCGGCCGAACCTCCCAGCGGCCCGGCAGCCAGACGTAGGCGGAGCCGCTCCAGGAGTAATGACCGCGGATCCAGACGTGCTCCCCGCTCGGGGCGACGCCCACGACCTCGATCTGCTCCACCGGCGGCGCGACGTCGACGTAGACGACCCCGCGCGCCGGCGGCGCCTCCGCGCAGCCGGTGACGAGGCCGAGGGACGAGAACGCGCCCGCCAGGAGCAGGAGCGCTACGGCTTTTCGGTGCGACATCGAGAACTCCTTTCTGAAGTCTTGAGGCCCCGCCTCGGGTGAGCAAAGATCGCGCCGGGACGGGCTCCGGCACGTCCGGCGGACGGTGTCGTGAGGCTAAACTGCGCCCGTGGCGACAGGTCGGCTCGAGCCGGAGGCCGTGGAAGAGGCGGTCGCGCCCTACCGACCGGTCCCGGACGAGCCGCCGCGCGGCGATCGCGCGCTCGACCGCCTCCTCGCCCGCTCCGGCGCGCTCGCCGCCTCCATGGTGGCCGGAGGCCTCGTCGCCGCAGCGATCGCGCTCGCGCGGCCGGCCCCGTACCGGGCGACGGCGCGCGTCCTCGTCGTCGAGCCGAGGCTCGGCGGCGCGGGGACGGTGGACTTCAACCTGACGCCGATCCGCTCGTACACGGCGCTCCTCTCTTCGCCCGCGCTCGTGGAGGCTTGCGGCGCACCCGCGAGCCAGGTGCGGGTCCGGCTGCCGGAGATGACGCGCGTCCTCGAGGTGACGTCCTCGGACGCCGACGCCCGCCGCGCCGCGGAGATCTCGAACTGCGTGGTGAGGGGCGCCATCGACGAGAACCGGCGCATGAACGCCGAGCTGGCGGCGCGCTCGGGCGGCAGCGTCGACGACGCCCTCGCGAAGACCCGCGCCGACATCGCCTCGCTCGAGTCGTCGGTCGTGTCGGCGCGGCGCGAGAGGCATCCCGAGCTGAAGCGCCGCGAGCTGAAGAGCGCGCTCGACGACCTCTCGGACAGCGCGGAGGAAGAGCGCCGCTCGCGCGTCCTCGAGGCGGGAGCGCGCGCGCGGAAGGAGAGCCTGTCGGGTGACGCGCGCGGGCGAGCCGAGGCCGCCGCGGACGAGGCAGGCGCTCGGGCGGCCGCGAGTACCGCGGCGCGGGCGCGCGCGGACGCCGCCCGGCGCGCGGCCGCGCTCGAGGACGAGATCTCCGCTTCCGAGGAGGAGTTCGCCGGGCTGAGGCGGCGCCTCGATGCGGCCGCCGCCGCGCAGACGGATCTGG
>WNFL01101295.1_pt1 | contig 21345 bp, 20 predicted proteins | sample 5400361 | NCBI WGS metagenome assembly WNFL01 (sample SAMN13153351, study PRJNA577476) | soil metagenome | isolation source: 40 cm soil on Douglas fir-dominated hillslope | place: USA:California | collected 2013-09-17
GGTGAGCACCTCGTCGACGACGCCGAGGAGGGCGTCGAAGGCGGGCTGGATGGCGTCCCTGCGGTCGATCGCGACGTACCGGTGGAGGATCTCCTGGAGCACCTCGGCGTCCGTCACGAGCCGGGACCGCTCGGAGATGCAGCGCTCGAGGAGTCGCTGTGCGTCCGCCTTGTGCGGATGCGGGCCCCCGACGAGGTACATCGGAACGTTCGAGTCGACGAGGATCACCGCGAAGATCCGCTCGTGTAGCCTCTCTCGATCTGAGCCAGCATCTCGTCGATGTCGGCCGTCGGATAGGCGTGGCGCGCGGCTGCCCTCACGACGGCGAGCTTCTTTCCGGGATCTCCGCGAGGCTCGCGGCGCCGCGCCGTGCGCAGAGCCTGACGCACCCATTCCGCGACTGTAAGCTGCCGGGACCGCGCCGCCCGCTCGATCTCGCGGAGCTCGGGTTCGTCGAGGAGGACCTGGAGGCGCCTACTCATGAGAGGAGTATAGCCTACTCACATCATGAGTCAGCCAGGATCCTCTGCGTCCATAATCGCGCGGCGATGACGGTTGCGTCTGCCCCGAGGCCCGCGCTCCTCGGCCTCTCCGAGGACGATCTCGCGCGCGCGATTCGCGACGCGGCGCCCGAGCGCTTCCGCGCGGCGCAGGTCGCGCGCTGGCTCTACGAGCGGCGCGCGGCCGATTTCTCCGAGATGACCGATCTGCCGAAGGCGCTCCGCGAAGGGCTCGCGGCGCGCTTCGTCGTCGGACTTCCCGACGTCGCCGCGCGCACGCCCGCCGAGGACTCCTCGGAGAAGTTCCTGTTCGAGCTTCGAGACGGAGCGCGAGTGGAGGCGGTCTTCATTCCGGCGCGGGAGCGGATCACGATCTGCCTCTCCTCGCAGGCGGGTTGCGCGGTCGACTGCGCGTTCTGCGTGACGGGGCGGATGGGAGCGGGGCGGAGCCTGACGGCCGGAGAGATCGTCGGGCAGTACCTCGCGATCGCGCGCGCGCGCGGCTTCGGCGCGCACGAGGCGAACGTCGTCTTCATGGGGATGGGCGAGCCGCTCCTCAACCTGCCCGGCCTCTTCGGCGCGCTCGACCTCCTCGAGCGAGAGGTGGCGCCGCGCAGGATCACGGTCTCGACGTCCGGGATCGTGCCGGGCATCGACGCGCTCGCCGCGCGGGAGAGGCGCCCGAACCTCGCCGTCTCGCTCTGCGCGGCCGACGACGAGACCCGCACGCGTCTCATGCCGATCAACGCGAAGTACCCGCTCGCCGAGCTCTTCGCCGCGCTGAAGCGCTGGCCGCTCGAGAAGGGGCGGCGGATCACGTTCGAGTACGTCCTCATCGAGGGCGTCAACGACGACCTCGCGACGGCGCGGCGCCTCGCGCGGCTCGTCGGGCGCGTCCCGTCGAAGGTGAACCTGATCCCCCTGAACGAATCGGCCGAGTGGCTGCCGGGATTGAAGCGTCCGACGGAGGCAGCCGTCGACGCGTTCGGGCGCGCGCTCGCGGAGGCGGGCGTCGCCGTCACCGTGCGCTGGTCGAAGGGGCTCGGCGCGAACGCGGCGTGCGGTCAGCTGAAGGGACGGGTCGAACCGCGCCGCGCGGCGCGCGCTCGCTAGACACTAGAATTCGCGCACGAAGATGAGACGCTGCGTCCCCGGGAAGGTCTCCGTCGTGATCCCCGTCTACAACGAGGAGGCGAACCTCCCGATGCTGCTGCCGCGCCTCCTCCCCGTCCTCGACGGGATGCGGCGGCCGTACGAGGTCGTCTTCGTGGACGACGGCTCGAGGGACCGCTCGCTCGAGCTCCTGAAGCGGGCCGCCTCGGAGCACCCGGGGCGCGTGAAGGTCGTGGAGCTCGTCAGGAACGCCGGGCAGCACATGGCGATCATGGCCGCGTTCTCCGCGACGGACGGCGAGTACGTGATCACGCTCGACGCGGACCTCCAGAACCCGCCGGAGGAGATCCCGAAGCTCGTCCGCGAGATGGACGCCGGGCACGACGTCGTCGGCACGGTCCGGGAGAAGCGGCACGACTCCCTCTTCCGCAGGTCCGCCTCGCGCCTCGTGAACCGCACGACGGCGCTCATCACGGGGATGCGCCTGAGCGACTACGGCTGCATGCTGCGCGGGTACCATCGCGACGTCGTCGACGTGATGACCGCATCCGACGAGGCGTCGACGTTCATCCCGGCGCTCGCGCAGCAGTACGCGCGGCGCCCGATCGAGATCCCCGTGGCGCACGAAGCGCGGGCGGCGGGGGAGTCGAAATACTCGCTCTACCGCCTGTTCCGCCTCAACTTCGACCTGATGACCGGCTTCTCCCTGGTGCCGCTGCAGATCTTCAGCCTTCTCGGGTTCGCCGTGTCGCTCTCGGGCGTCGGCCTCGGCCTTCTCCTCATCTATCGCCGGCTCCGGTACGGCGCGGAGGTGGAGGGCGTCTTCACGCTCTTCGCGTTCGCGTTCTTCGTCATGGGGATGCTGATGGCGGGGATCGGCATCGTCGGCGAGTACGTCGGCCGCATCTACCAGCAGGGGCGCGGGCGGCCGCGCTTCCTGATCCGCACGGTCCACGGCGACGGCCGCGAGATGGGGTTGAAGAGGGTCGGCGAGTGAGCGCGCTGCCCGCGCGCATCGTGATCGCCGCATACAGCGACGTCGGGTACCGCTGCACGCGGTGGCTCCTGGACCAGGGCGAGGACGTCGCCCTCGTCTACACGCACCCGGACGACCCGAAGGAGACGCGCTGGTTCGACTCCGTGCGCGACCTGGCGCTCTCGCGCGGCATCCAGACGCGGACGGTCGAGACGCTCGACGACGCGGCGGAGATCGAGAGGATCCGCGGGCTCGCCCCCGACTTCCTCTTCTCCTTCTACTTCCGGAAGATGATCCCGCCAGCCGTCCTCGCGATCCCGCGCCGCGGCGCGCTCAACATGCACGGCTCCCTCCTCCCGCAGTTCCGCGGGCGCGCGCCGATCAACTGGGCGATCCTGAAGGGCGCCACGAAGACGGGCGCGACGCTCCACTACATGACCGAGAAGCCCGACGCGGGCGACCTCGTCGACCACGAGGCGGTGCCGATCGGCCCGGACGACGACGTCCTCGTGGTGGCGAAGCGCGTCGGCGAAGCGGCCGAGAAGGTGCTCGCGCGCGCGTGGCCGCGCTTGAAGGCGGGCACGGCGCAGCGCTTCCCGCAGGACCTCGCGCACGGCAGCTACTACGGCGGCCGCAAGCCAGAGGACGGCGTCGTCGACTGGGGCCTCTCCGCGAAGGAGGTCCACGACCTCGTGCGCGCGGTGACGCGTCCGTGGCCCGGCGCGACCACGGACGTCTTCGGCCCGAAGGTGACGATCTGGAAGACGCGCCTTCCGTCGTACGGCGGCCACGACTGCTTCCCCGGCAAGGCGGAGCTGACGGAGGAGTCCGTCATCGTCTACTGCGGCGACGACCGCCCCGTGGAGATCCTGGCCGCGCAGCCGGCGGGCGAGAGGGACCTCGACGCGTTCGGATTCCGCGCCTGGCTCGTCTCTCGCGGGTAGTGCCCGGCTAGGTTCCCGGACAGGTCGGCGCCGGGCCGCCGGCGAAGAGCCTGTTGATCAGGAAGAAGACGTCGGAGACGTTCAGGAACGCATCGGAGTTCACGTTCGCGAGGCCGGGCGGGAGCGGGCCTCCCGCGAAGAGATAGTTGATGAGGAAGAAGACGTCGGAGACGTTCACGCTGCCGTCGCCGTTGACGTCTCCGCACGGCGTCCTCTCGTAGGCGCCGATGTCGCACCTCGCCCCGACGACGCGATGCGCGCCGCGCTCGTCGGTCGCGAGGAAGGCGATGCCCGAGAAGCAGCCGCCGTCGGTCCCGGCGTCGATCGCCGGGCTGCCCGCGAGGAGCGCGTACGTGCGCGCGAGCCCTCCGTTGTCCTGGAGCGGGCCGAGGAGAGGGTCGGCGACCGAGAAGGCGCCGTCGGTCACCGTGCACCCCGACGCCGACGAGAGGATGACGTGTCCCTGCGACGAGATCGTTCCGTTGCAGTCGCTCTGCGCCGTGATCTCGGGTCCCGTCTGGTTGTAGGCGAGGATCGAGTTCTGGAGCGTGATGGACGCATGCATCTGAACCGAGATCCCGCCGCCGCTCTCCGCCTTCGAGAGGTTCTCCGCGACCGTCGAGCTGTAGAGGCCGAGGAGCGTGCCGTCGAGGGAGGGTCCGACCGTGAGACCTCCGCCTCTCACGTTGGCGATGTTGAGCCCGATCGTGCTGTTGGCGATGTAGTGGAGCCCCGACGAGAGAGAGACGCCTCCGCCGATGTCGCTGGTGTTCTGCTGGACCGTCGTCCCCGTCATCGTGAGGTTGCAGGTGATGATGCCCACGCCCCCGCCCGAGGAGTTCGTCATCGTCGTCTGGTTCTTCTCGATCACGCTGTCCTGGATCACGAGGTTCGTATTGTTGACAGCGCCGCCGCACAGGATCGCGCCGCCGAGCTGGAACGCCAGGTTGTTCGTGAAGTAGCAGCGGGTGACGGTCAGCTTGGCCGCCGCCTTCACGAAGATGGCGCCGCCGGAGTCCACGACGATGCCGTCGCGCAGGGTCATGTCGGAAATCGATGCGGACACGGCCGTCGCGGCCCCCACGGTGAAGATCTGGAAGAGGCTGTTCCCCGTGACCACGGTCTTCCTCATGCCCGCGCCCACGATGGTCATGTCCTTCTCGATGCTCATCGCGGCGTGGGTGAGCGTGATGGTGATCGCCGGGACCAAGATCGTCCCTCCCGTGACGTTTGCCTGCTCGACGGCGGCACGGAGCGTACATTCGCCGGGGGTGGACGTCTGACAGACGCCGTCGCTCGTGTTCGCGTCGGAGGCATCCCCGGTGCTGTTGACCTGGTAGGTCACGGCGCCCGCCGGAGACGGCGTCGCGAAGGCCAGCAGTCCGCCGAGAACCAAGAGTCCACGACGCGTACGGCACCTCCAAGGGACCCGGTCTGGCTCGAAGAGTCCGAGCCTATCCCAGTGGTGTGATCGCAAGGGGACGCAGGAAGCGGACAGCCACGTGCCGGCTTATCTCGTATCGGGTTTCACCCCTCGGCTAGACTCCGCGGCTCTATGCGCGTTCTGATCCTCGGCGTCAACGGCTTCATCGGGAACGCCCTGACGCGCCGCATCCTGACGACGACGAACTGGGAGGTCTTCGGCCTCGACATGGCGTCGGACCGCATCGCCGAATTCCTCGGCGAGAGGCGCTTCCGATTCCTCGAGGGGGACATCGGCATCAACAAGGAGTGGATCGAGTACCACATCAAGAAGGCGGACGTGGTGCTGCCGCTCGTCGCGATCGCGACGCCGTCCGCGTACGTGAAGAACCCGCTCGCCGTCTTCGAGCTCGACTTCGAGGAGAACCTGCGCATCGTGAAGATGGCGGGGAAGTACGGGAAGCGCGTCGTCTTCCCGTCCACGTCCGAGGTCTACGGCATGTGTCCCGACGCGGAGTTCGACGAGGACGCCTCGCCGCTCGTCTACGGCCCGATCAGGAAGGAGCGCTGGATCTACTCGGCGTCGAAGCAGCTCCTCGACCGCGTCATCTGGGCGATGGGACACGCGCAGGGGTTGAAGTTCACGCTCTTCCGCCCGTTCAACTGGTACGGCCCGCATCTCGACGACGTCGACGCGCCGAAGGAGGGCTCGAGCCGCGTCCTCACGCAGTTCCTCCACAACATCCTCTACGGCGTCCCGATCAAGCTCGTCGACGGCGGAACGCAGCGGCGCTGCTTCACATTCATCGAGGACGGGATCGACGGGCTCATGAAGATCCTGGAGAACGACGGCGGCCGCGCCGACGGCGAGATCTTCAACCTCGGGAACCCTCGGGCCGACCTCTCGATCGCCGAGCTCGCGCGCCTTCTCGTGGAGGCGGTCGCGCGCTATCCGAAGTTCGAGGCCGTGGCGCGCCGCGCCGAGATCGTGACGATCTCCTCCGGCGAGTATTACGGCCCCGGCTACCAGGACATCGAGACGCGCGTCCCGAAGGTGGCGAAGGCCGAGCGGCTCCTCGGCTGGACGCCGCAGACCGACTTCGCGACGGGACTCGCGAAGACGCTGGACTTCTACCTCGAGGAGCGCGACCCGCCCGCGGTGTGACGGCCCACGATCACACGTGCTGCGACAAGGAGAGGATGTTCGCGTCGGGGTCCTTGAACCACGCGACCTTGTCGCCGCCCGGGGCCGTCCAGACGCCGAGCTCGTCTTGCCCAGGCAAGCCGAACCTCTCGAACCGGACGCCGCGCTCGAGCAGCGACGAGACCGCCGCCTCGATGCCGGTCACCTCCCAGCCGAGGACCGTGAAGGACGCCGGCGTGAAGTCGCGCACCTTCGAGACCCTCACCGGGGTGCCGTTCGCGTCGAGGACCATCGCGAAGCCGTCGTTCTTCACGAAGCGGAGCCCGAGAACGCCTTCGTAGAACGACCTCGCCCGGTCGAAGTCGGTGGTGGGCACGAACGCGACGATATCGGTGGTGCCGAGCATGAGCATCCCTCCGCGGCTCAGGGTACGTCGCGCGGCGAGCGCTTTCCTTCGCTATCCTGACAAGAGATGTCGAAAACCCGACAAGGGGCCGAGGCGTGCCGCGCGCTGCCCGATCCGGTGACGGCGCTGACGTTCGAGCTGCCCGGCGAGCACGAGATCCCGGTTCACTCTCACCCCGAGGACCAGCTCGTCTACGCGTGCCGCGGGGTGATGACCGTGCGGACACAGGAGGGAACGTGGGTCGTGCCGCCGCTGCGCGCGGTCTGGATCCCCGCCCGCGTGCCGCATGCGGTCGCGACGTCGGGCGCCGTCTCGATGAGGACGCTCTACCTCCGGGCGGGACTCGTCCGGCGCCTGCGCGGCTGCCGCGTCGTGAACGTCTCCCCGCTCCTCCGCGAGCTGATCCTCCACGCGTGCCGGCTCCGCGCGCTGACGCGGCGGAAGAGGGACCAGGCGCATCTCGTCGATGCGATCGTCGACCAGCTCGACGTCGTCGAGAGCACGCCGCTCCAGCTCCCCAGCCCGGCGGACGCCCGCGCCGCGCGCGTCGCGGAGATCCTCTCCGCGGATCCCGGAGGGCAGCGCTCGCTGGAGGAGATCTGCCGGGCCGCCGGCGCGAGCCGGCGGACGATCGAGAGGCTGTTCCGTTCCGAGACGCCGATGACGCTCGGGGAGTGGCGCCAGCAGCTCCGTTTGCTGACGTCGCTCCGGCTCCTCGCCGCGGGGAAGAAGATCACGCACGTCGCCCTCGAGTCGGGCTACGCCACGGCGAGCGCCTTCATCGCGATGTTTCGGAGGGCCCTCGGCACGACGCCGCGACGCTACTTCGACGACCGCGGCCCGAAAGACGCGACGCTCACGCCTGCGTCGCCACCCGGATCGCGCGGCCGGGCACCGTCGTCCAGGCGAGCGCCTTCACCGGCACCGGCTCCTCCACGACGAGCCGCTCGGCGGCGAGCTCGCCGAGCGTGACGAGCGCGACGCCGTCCTCTCTCCACGCGGCGAGCTGACGCTCGAAGAGCGGGTGGAGCGCGCGCCCGCCCTCGATCTCCGTGTGGAGGGAGTGCACGTGCGGCCCGCCGGTGCGGACCTCCTCGCGGAGATGCCCGACCGTTCTCTCGCGCGCGGTGGCGCTCGAGCCGTACTCGTCGAGCGCCAGGAGCTCGTCGAGCGTCGGAAGCGTCGACGGGATCTCGAGCGTCGAGGACGGCAGGCCGTCGGGGCGCAGCGCGTGGAACGGCGCACCGCCACGCGTGTTCGAGCTGACCCGCACGCCGCGCGCCTCCTCGATCTCGACTGTGAGCGGCGTGGCGGTCCAGCCCGGCGCCGCCGACAGGATGGCGCTCTCGCCGAAGACGTCCGCGTAGCGCGCCTGCGCCTTCGCGACGATCTCCTCCAGCTCGGAGCGCCCCATCCGCGCGGCGCGGTCGTGCCAGTCGACGTGGTCCCACGCGTGGATGCCGCACTCGTGCCCCGCGGCCTTCGCCTCGCGCATGCGGAGGACCGCCGCGCGCGAGGCTCCGATGTCGCGCGCCGGGAGCAGCGTTCCCGAGAGCATCGTGCGGACGCCGTACGAGGCGCCGGGGCTCGCCCGGAGCACCTTCTTGACGAAGCCCTTCTTCAAGACGCGCTTGATCGCCTTGCCTGTGTTGTCGGGGCCGAGCGAGAAGAAGAACGTCGCGAGGACGCCGTGCCGGCCGAAGAGCTCGAGGAGACGCGGGACGCCGTCGCACGTCCCGGAGAACGTGTCGACGTCGACCTTGAGCGCGAGGCGAGGCGTCATCCCGCGGCGCTCCGCGCGAAGGCTGTCTCGTACGCCGTCCGCCCCGCGGCGATCGTCGCGAGGTGGATGCGCGCCACGACCTCGACGTCTCGGCCGTATCCGCCCCCCATCGCGGCGGCGACGGGGGCGTGGGGCGCGAACTCGGCGAAGACGCGCGCGTCGCGCCGCGCCAGGCCCTCGCTCGTGAGGCGGAGGCGCCCGTACCGGTCGTCCTCGTGGGGGTCCGCGCCGGCGAGGTACAGAACGAGGTCGGGACGCCCGAACCGCGTGGCCGTCTCCTCGAGCGCGCGCTCGAGCGCGTCGAGGTAGGCCTCGTCGCCGGTGCCGCTCGCGAGCGCGACGTCGAGGTCGGAAGTCTCCTTGACGTAGGGGAAGTTGTCGGCGCCGTGAAGAGAGACCGTGAAGACGCCGGGCACCTCTCTCATCAGGACGGCCGTCCCGTTCCCTTGATGGACGTCGAGATCGAGAATCAGGATCCGCTCGGCTTCCCGCCGCGCGATCAAAGTCTTCGCGACGACCGAGAAGTCGTTGAAGACGCAGTAGCCGCTGGCCGCGTCGCGGAAGGCGTGGTGCGTGCCCCCCGCGAGATTCGCGCCGAACCCCTCCGCGAGGGCGGCGCGCGCGGCCGCGAGCGACGCGCCCACGGACGCGTACGCGCGGCGCACGAGGTCGGGCGACCAGGGGAAGCCGAGCCGGCGCACCTCGCGCGGGGTCAGCTCGTTCGCGCCGACGCGCCGGACGTACTCCGGATCGTGGACGCGGACGAGGTCCTCGAAAGGCACGGCCGGCGCGTCCAGCAGCTCCTCCGGGGCGAGACGGAGCTCGTCGGCGACCAGCTCCTTCAGCCGGGAGTACTTCCGCATCGGAAAGCGGTGACCCTCCGGGAGCGGCAGCGGGAAGAGCGAGGACGAGAACGCCTTCATCGGATGCGCGCGAGGCGCGCCCCCGTCTTCTCAGGGCGCGAGCGAGATGTCAACCCGAGCGCGCCCCGCCGGGACGGGGACGCCGATCAGGTGGATGTCGAGCGCGAGGACCCTCACGCTCGCGCCGTTCACGCGCGCCTCGACGCGCGGCGTGAAGGAGCGGTCGACGTGCAGGAGGCCGGGCGAGGCGCCGCTCGTCGCGATCGCGAGAGCGTCCGGGGCGTCGCGCAGCACCCGCGCCGTCGCGGTCGGATCGACGGACGCGTCCGACAGGCCCGCGGGCGCGGCGCCCGGGACCACGCCGTCGGTGCCCGGGTCGAAGGCCGCGCCCTCGAACGTCGCGACGACTTCGTTCATCGTGGTCGCGCCGATGGCTCGCGAGAGGCGGCGCACTCCGGGGAGCGCGCCTTCGACGCGATAGAGCGTCGTCGGGATTCCGATGCGGTCCTCGCGCGCCACGGGCGTCAGGCCCGGCAGCCCCTCGGGCACGTCGTGCGCGATCACGCCGGCGACGCCGGCGGCGCGCAGCCACTTCAGCCTCCTCGGCCAGTCGCGCGAGACGACGACGTCCGCCGCGATCCGGTTGAGCGGCGTGTAGCTGCCGTCCGGGTCCTGGTCGTACGCGTAGCGGAGGCCGTGCGGAGCGCCCGTGAGCGCCCAGCCCTGGCGCGCCTGCGCGAGCGCGACCGCGCGGAGGTCGTCCGCCGGCACGCGCCCGAAGAGCCCGCGCCGGACGGCGTCGAGGTCTTTCCCGGTCCGCTCGAAGACGCGCCCGCCGAGCGCCGCCGCGCGGGACACGAGCGGCGACGGCGTGTCGTACCACTCCGCCGGGACGCGCGGCAGGAGCGTGCGGCATGCGAGGAGGAGCTCGGCCGCCACCGCCGCGAGGAGGAGCGCCCGCCCGCGCGCGTCGGCGGCGCCGCGCCTGAGGAGGATCGCGAGGACGAGCAGCAGAGCGGCGGAGCCGGCCGCCTGGATCGGCAGCCTGCGCGCGATCGGAGCGAGGACGACGTGCGGGTCCGAGCGCCACGCCGGATCCCACGCCCGCGCGAGGAAGCCCTCCGTCGCACGCGGCTCGAGATGGAAGAGCAGCGCGACGAGGGCGAGCGACGCCGCGGCCAGCGTCAGCGCCCACGCGGCGCGCCGGCGGAAGGCGGGGAGCGACTCGGAGAGAAGAAGCCGGTCCGCTCCGTACGCCGCGAGCGCGGCGACCGCGAGCGTCGCGACGAGGAACGCCTTCACGGGATACCGCAGCACGTGCAGCGGCTTCAGGTGCTCGTAGACCGTTCGCGCCCCGGGGATCCACGGCGCGAGCGACAGCAGGAACGCGAGAGCGCCCGCCGCGAGGAAGACGCGCGCCTCCCCGCGCCGTGCCGAGAGCGCGAAGAGGAGCGCGAGCGCGAGCGGCAGGACGCCGAGGTGGAGCGACACGAGGTACGGCCCGTTCCCCTGCGTGAACGCGAACCCCCAGAAGCCGCCCGCGACGAGGCGTGTCGGGTCGCCGAAGACTCCCGGGAACGGCGTCTCGAGGAGGCGGGCCGGGTGGAAGCCGACGGCGGCGAACTCCGCCCACGAGAACCCGCGCGCGCGGCGCGTCGAGAACGCCGACGCTCGCACCACCTCGAGGAGCCATGGCGAGACGAGGAGAGCGCCGAGGACGCCGCCCGCCGCGAGCGCGAGCAGGGCCGGCAAGCGGGTGCCGCGCGGGCCCGAAAGCGCGAGGACCAGCGCGAGCGCGACCGCGAGGGCCGCCAGCGCCGGCTCGCCCGCGAGGAGGAGGAGCGCCGTCGCCGCGGCGACGCTCCCGATCGCGAGGAGCCGGCGAGCCCCCGTCGCGCCGCGCGCGGCGACCACCGCCGCGAGGAGCCACGGGATCCAGGCGATCGTCGTGGCCGCGTTGAGAAACGCGGTCGACGAGACGACGTAGCCCGACAGCCCGAACGCGAGCGCCCCGACGAGCGCCGCCTCCGGCGCGACGACGAGCCGCCGGAAGAGCGCGTACGCGCCCGCGAGCGCGATCCCGAGGTGGAGCAGGAGGTGGACGCCGAGTCCCCGCGGGCTCTTCGGAAACGGATACGCGAGGAGGAAGTTCGGGTTGCCCGCGTACGGCTCCCCGAACGACGCGGCGGGGAGCAGCCGCGCCGCCCCGATCCGCGCGTACTCCGCGCGCGCGGGTCGCTGCGTCGTGCCGAGGTCGCGGAAGAACGGGGTCGTCCTCCCGCTCAGGAGGTCCAGGTTCGAAAACGCGACGGCGGCCACGAGGACCGCGGCCGCGATCGCCGCGAGTCGCGCTCTCACTGGAAGATCGGGTCTTTGACGTACCCCCACTTGTTCAATTTGAAACGGAGCATCGTCCCGAGGATCGAGAGCCCGTAGACGCACGACCGGACGAAGTTGATCTGCGACGCCTCGGGGAAGTACCGCGTGACGATCGGGACCTCGCGGATGCGCATCCTCTTCCAGATTCCCGCCGCGATGATCTGCGTGTCGAAGATGAAGTCGTCGGAGAACGCCGCGATGTTCACGGACTCGAGGTACCGGCGCGAATAGGCGCGGAGGCCCGAGTGGTACTCGGTGAGGTAGAGGTAGAACGTCGCGTTCTCGACCGCCGTCAGGAAGACGTTCGCGAGGTACTTCCACTTCGGCATGCCGCCCTCCATCGGGCGGCCTCCGAGCATCCGGCTTCCGAACATCGCGTCGACAGCGTCCTGCGCGATCGGCTCGACGAGCTGGGGGATCACGGAGGCGTCGTACTGGTGGTCGGGGTGGACCATCACCACGATGTCCGCGCCGCGGGAGAGCGCCGTGGCGTAGCACGTCTTCTGGTTGCCGCCGTAGCCGCGGTTCTCCGGGTGGACGACGACGTGGATGCCCGGGATCGAGCGCGCGACGTCGACCGTGCGGTCCTTCGACGCGTCGTCGACGAGGATGACGTCGTCGACCCATTCCTTCGGCACCTCGTGCCAGCTCTTCTCGAGGGTCCGCTCGGCGTTGTACGCGGGCATCACCACCGCGACGCGCTTTCCATGGACCGGCATCGCGGGATTATGGTGTGCCCCGTTGCGGGTCGTCGACGCCGGCGACGCGGTACACCTTGAAGCGCGGCACGAGCAGGCCGTCCGCGAGAGACGCGGAGCGCGACGCGAGGACGAGCGTCAGGAAGGGAACAGGGCGCTCCGCGGCCGAGACGTGGACCGACCGGAGCAGCATCCTCGCCGGCGGCGTCCCCGCGCGTCCCGCGGCCTCGGCGTATCCGAGCAGGACCGGCTCGGGCAGCTCCGCCGTCACCAGGTAGCGGCAGCGCGCTCCGACGAGGATCGCGCGCGCTTCCTCGGCGTCCGGCGTCGTGTAGAGCCGGCACTGGCGGCGGAAGCCGTACCCGAACGGGTCGGCGGCCGCGGGGCGGCCGGAGAGAGCGCTGACGTAGTGGCCCGCCGCCCACGGGCACATGACTCCGGTCGTCGCGGAGGCGGGCGGCAGGTCCGCGAGGTCGGCGGGCGGCGGGTCGAGGCGCGCGAGTCGGCGCATCAGGTCGAGGAAGTCGCGCCCCGGCGCGTCCGCGTACGCGGCCACGCGCGCCAGGAGCGGGAGGCCGGGGAGGACGACGAGGGAGAGCGCGATCGCGAAAGCGAGAGTCCGTGGCGCGATGCGCGGGAGCCTCACGCGTGCGAGGACCTCCGCGACCGCGAGCGCGGTGAACGCGGCGAGGTAGTACGTGTTCCTCCTCTGGAGGAGCGTCATGACGAGGAGCGCCGCGGCGAAGACGGCGAGGAGAAGCCGCGCGTCGCGCCGCCGCCGGCGCAGCGCCGAGCGCGTCCAGAGGAAGAGCGCGGCGGGAAGGAGCACGAGCCCGAGCGAGAGCTCACGGACGGAATACTCGGCTGAGACGCCGTCGGCGAGGAGGGGCCGCGCCTCGAAGATGAGGCGGAGGAGCTCGGGCGGATAGGAGAGATATCCGCCGCGCGCGTGGTCGAAGTCGTCGAGGTGCGCACGGCCGGCGCCCGCGACGTACGCGGAGCCGCGGAAGACCGCGCCCGTCAGGGCGCGCGTGTTCGGAAGGACGAGCGCGGCGAGGACGAGGACGAGGACGGCGGCGGCCGCGAGGACGCGCGCGCGCCGGCGCGCCACAAACGCAGCGAGGACCGCGGCCGGGAGCGCCAGCGCCGCCAGGAAGAGCGGCTGGAACCATCCGAACGAGACGAACGAGAACGGGACGGCCTTCCCTTCCAGGGCCAGCCCCGTGCCGAGAGCCGCGACGGCCGCGGCGGCGGCGCGAGCAACGCCCACGGAAGCGCGAGGACGCCGATGAAGACGGCGCCGTGCCACGTGAGGACCGCGAGCCCGAGCACGGCGCCCGCGAGGACGGAGCGGCGAAGGCGCGCACTCTCTCGCAGGCCCGCTTCCGCTGCGGCGGCGCACGTCGCGAGGAACGTCAGGAGCAGGAGCGCCTCGGCCACGTGGTGGTCGACGTGCCCGAAGCAGCCCCAGAGGACCGCGCCCGGCATCGCGGCGTAGGCCGCGACCGCGAGGCGCGCGCGGCGGCGCGAGAGCGCGCGCCTCGCGAACGCGAAGAGCGGGAAGACGTGGAGCGCTCCGAGGACCGGCGCGGTGAACGCGCCGACCCACGCGACTTGGTCCATCCCGACGTCCGCTCCGAAGAGCGCGCGCGCCAGGCCGCCGACGAGGAGGTCGAAGGAGGGCGCCCAGATCCAGACGCCGCCGTCCGGGAAGCCGAGCGTCGGGTCGAACGTCGGCACGTGCGGGAAATGGCGCGCGACCGCGAGCGAGCGGCGGAGATGTCCGTAGCAATCGGGTGAGAGGAGGCGCAGCCCGCCCGCCGTCGCGGCATGGAGCGGGAGGAGCCGCACCGCGAGGGCGACGGTGAACGCGGCGAGGAGCAGCCTCCGGTCGAAGCGCCGCGCCGCCGTGTCGGGCATCGGCGCAGTTTAGGGGGTACATTGAAGCGCGTTGGACGACTTCATCCGCGCGAACGTCCGCTCGATGCGGCGCGAGACGAGCCCGGGGACCCCCGACGTCTCCGAGTGTCTCGACGTCGTGCGCGTCGCCAAGACGTCGATCGCGTCGTACGCGGGGATCGCGCCGGGCGATCTCCTCGTCTCTGTCGCGGGCCGGACGGCTGCGAAGGCCGGCACCGACCTGAACCGGCTCGACGCGTCGGAGCGCCGCTACCAGCTCTACTCGCCATCGACGGGGGAGCGGCTGAGGCTCGAGACGACCGGCGTGCCGATCGGCATCGAGGTGCGCCCGAGCCCGGCGGCGATCACCGCGACCTACCAGACGAGCGCCGACCCTGCCGTCCTCCTCGGTCTCTGGGAGGCGGGGAAGTGGACGATGCTCGAGAGGCTCGCCGCGACGAGCGTCGGGAAGCCCGGCTTCCTCGGGCGCCTCCTCGGCCGCTCGAGGAGGCGGAACACGCCGGCGCTCGTCCTCCTCGGCGCCGCGCTCTACGAGCGGGGCGAGAAGCGGAAGGGTCTGGCGCTCCTCCACGAGTACGAGGGGCGCTACGCGCGCTACTGGACGATGGACTACTTCGCGATCGCGCGTTACTACGCGGGTAAGGAGCGCCTCGCCGCGAAGGACGAGCCGGGCGCGCTCGCGCACTTCGAGAAGGCGTACGAGCTGAACCCGTTCGAGCGGATCGCCGACGCGATCGGGAAGCTGAAGGGCCGGCGGCCCGGCAAGCCCGCGCGCTTCCTCGGGCGGCTGCCGCTCGAGTACGACCTCCCGCTCCTCGACGGCTCCGGGCACGTGTCGTTCGCGCACGCGGTCGAGACCCTGCGGAAGGGCCAGCTCCTCGCGCTCGTCGTCCTCGGGAGCTACCGCGGGAACGGCCCGTACGACGCGCTGATGAGGCGGTGGGCCGTCTACGCCGGGACCTTCCGCGATTTCCTCCCCGCGCTCCACGTCGTGACCGAGAAGAAGGAGCGCGAGGCCGACCGGCCGGACTGGTACAAGGGGGAGGACCAGCTGCGCATCCGCAACTTGCCGCTCGCGGTCCTCTGGGACCGCGGCGGGGACGTCGCGCGCGCCGTACAGCCTTCCGGCAGCCCGTGGGTCTTCCTCGTCGACCACGAGCGCACCGTGCACCACGACGGCGATCTGGGGGACGTCGAGATCTGGGACGCGCTCGCCGCCGCGCAGCGGGCCTCCGCCTCGTGACGCCGCTCCAGGAGGCGGCGCTCGTCGGCTCGGCGCTCGGGGCGGGGCTGATGAACTCGGTCGCGGGAGGCGGCACGCTCCTGACGTTCCCCGCGCTCCTCTTCCTCGGTGAGAACGCGATCACGGCGAACGCCACGTCGACGGTCGCGCTCCTGCCGGCGGCGATCGGCAGCATGGCGGGCTACAGGAGCGAGATCGCGACGCACAAGGAATGGCTCCGGAGGCTCCTCCTCCCCAGCATCGTCGGCGGCGCAGCAGGCTCGCTCCTCCTCCTCGCGACGCCCGAGCAGACGTTCCGGACGCTCGCGCCGTACCTCGTCCTCTTCGCGACGCTCCTCTTCACCGCGCAGGCGCTCCGGAAGACGGACCCGGCGAAGAAACCCCATCCGCGCTCGCTGGCGATCGCGGTCTTCGCCCAGCTCCTCGTCGCGGTCTACGGCGGCTACTTCGGCGCGGGCATCGGCATCCTGATGCTCGTGATCCTCGGCTTTCTCGGCCTCACCGACATCCACGCGATGAACGGGCTGAAGAACTTCTTCGGGCTCTGCATCAATTTCGTCGCCGCGGCGCTCTTCGTCGTGAGGGGCGCGGTCGAGTGGCGCCCCGCGCTCCTGATGATGCTCGGCGCGATCGCCGGCGGATACGCGGGCGCCCGGGTCGCCAAGCGCGTCGGGCAGAAGAAGGCTCGCTGGGCGGTGATCGTCATCGGCGCCGGCATCACGGTGGCGCTCCTCCTCAGCCCGCGGTAGCGGGCTATGGTCTCTCGCCGACGTTGAAGCCCATCGTCCCGAGGAGGCCGTTCTCGAAGCGGACGTTCACGAGGCCCGCCTCCTCCATCAGCGCCGCCACGCCGCGTTGCGCCGGGTAGCGCTCGAGGGACGCGGGGATGTAGGCGTACGTCTCCGGGTCGCCGTGGAAGAGCCAGCCCATCGCCGGCATCACGGACTTCAGGAACGCGCCGTACAGCGCGGCCGCGAGGCGGTTGTCGGGCTTGCCGAAGTCGAGGACGACGACGCGTCCGCCCGGCGCGAGGGCGCGGCGCATCTCGCGGATCGCGGCGGCCGGGTCGGCGATGTTGCGGAGGCCGTAGCCGACCGTGACGACGTCGACGCTCGCGCTTCTCACCGGGAGGCGCAGCGCGTCGCCCTCCACGAAGCGGCTCGTGCCTCCGGCCCGGCTTCGCCTCTTCTCGGCGACGGCGAGCAGCACGGCCGCCGGTCATCTCCTCCGCCAGGAACGTCAGGTCGCCGGTTCCCGAGCAGATGTCGAGGACGCGCACGGGACCCGCCTTCCCCGCGAGCGCCAGGCGCATCGTGCGGCGCTTCCAGACCCGGTGGAGGCCGAGGCTCATCACGTCGTTCACGAGGTCGTAGCGCGTGGCGAGGCGCGAGAACATCTCGCGGACCTTCGGCGCGCGCTCCGCGTCGTACGAGAGGTATTTGTTCCTCAACGCGGCCGAGTCTAAGCGGCGCCGCGTACACTTTCGCGCAGTGTCCGGAATGCTTCTCCTCGCCGCCCTCCTGCAGGCGGCCGCGCCCGCGCCCTGGTACTTCGCGGTGTCGGGCGACGCGCGCGACTGCGGAGGCGTCGTCATGCCGCGCATCGCGTCGGCGATCGCGGCGCGGCGCGCCGAGGCGCCGGTCGCGTTCTTCTGGCACCTCGGTGACTTCCGCCGCGCCTCGGACATCGACTGCGACGTGGCGATGCGCCTCGCGCCCGCGTTCGACTGCAAGGACAGGCATGCCGAGCTCCTCCCGCGCGACGCGATGGGCACGTACCTCGACGGCGAGTGGGACGACTTCCTCGAGCGGCAGGTGAAGCCGTTCGGGGACCTGCCCGTCTTCCCGACCCCGGGCAACCACGAGATCTACGCGCAGAGGACGCGCGACGAGTACCGGCAGAAGTTCCGCGCTCTCTTGACGCAGGAGCCGATCCACCGCCAGCGCATCCTGGACCGCAGGAACGGGGTCGGCGGCGTCGAGGGGGAGACGTACTACCGCTTCCAGCGCGGCGGCGTCGACTTCCTCGTCCTCGACAACGCGGACGGAACGTTCTCGCGAGAGCAGATGCTCTGGGTGACACGCGTCCTCTCGGCGGACGCGCGCGACCCGGCGATCACGACGATCGTCGCCGGGATGCACGCCGCGCTTCCTTTCTCGATCGAGAGGCGGCACGGGATGGACGACTCCTGCGCCGGCCTCTGCTCCGGCAAGCACGTCTACGACCTCCTGTTCCGCGCCTCGCGCGGCGCGCTCGTCGCGGGGGCGAAGCCGAAGAAGGTCTATCTCTTCGCCAGCCACGCGCACACGTTCGAGGCGGGCGCCTACGACACGCCGGAGCACGCGGGGCAGGTTCTCCCCGGCTGGATCGTCGGGACCGCGGGAGCCGAGCAGTACAGGAAGCCGTTGCGGTACGGCTATCTCGAGGTGGCGGTGAAGCCGGGGGGCGATCTCGTTCCCCGCTTCCGCGACGTGACGCGCGGAGCGCGCGGGCTCGACGGCGAGAACGGAGCGCTCCTCGACTACTGCTTCGAGAGGAACCTCGAGGAGCCGCCCGTGCCGAAGCCGGTCGTCGATTGCGCGTGCGGGGCGGCTCCCTGAAGCGCTGGAACGGCTGGGGCGACGAGTCCGTCTCGCTCGCCGTCCCGCCCGCGGCCGCGCGCTTGCTGGAAGCGCGCATCGGGCCGGGAGCGCCTCCGAAGGACGCGGCGCTCGCCGACGTCGTCGCGGGCGCGCCGCCGCCGCGCCTGGCGCCGGGCCGCCTCGTCACGACCGATGCCGAGACGCGCGTCCGCCACGCGCGCGGGCAGAGCCTGCCCGACTGGATCGCGCTCAAGAGCGGACGCCTCGGCGCGCTGCCCGATGCCGTCGCGTACCCCGAGAGCGACGCCGACGTGCGCGAGCTCCTCGCGATGGCGCGCGCCGGCGTGCGCCTCGTCCCGTACGGCGGCGGGACGAGTGTCGTCGGCGGCGTGAACCCGGCGCCGGGCGACGCGCCCGTCCTGACAATCGATCTCGCGCGGGTGAACGGCCTCCTCGATCTCGACGAGACGAGCCGCCTCGCGACGTTCGGCGCGGGCATCCTCGGGCCCGACCTCGAGGCCGCGCTCCGCGCGCGCGGCTACACGGTCGGGCACTTCCCGCAGTCGTTCGAGCACTCGACGCTCGGCGGGTGGGTCGCGACGCGCTCCAGCGGGCAGGAGTCGCGCGGCTACGGCCGCATCGAGGACCTCTTCGCGGGAGGCCGGCTCGAGGCGCCGTCGGGAACGCTCGTGATGCCGCCGTTCCCGGCGTCCGCAGCGGGCCCCGACGTCCGCCAGATGATCCTCGGCTCGGAGGGGCGACTCGGGATCGTGACCGAGGCGACGGTGCGCGTGACGCCGATCGCGGCGCGCGAGGAGGTCCGGGCCTTCTTCTTCTCGGGCGACGAGCGCGCGCTCGCGGCGACGCGCGCGCTCGCGCAGACGCGGCTGCCGCTCTCGATGCTGCGCCTCTCGCTCGCGGAGGAGACGGAGTCGGCGCTCCTCCTCGCGGGCGCCGGACCAACAGCGCGCGCGCTCGACGCGTGGCTCGCGCTGCGCGGCGTCAAGGCCGGGAGGTGTCTCCTCCTCGCGGGCGCGAGCGGGGAGGAGGCGCCCGTCGCCCGCGCGCTCGCGGCCGCCGAGGACCTCGTCCTCTCGGCGCGCGGCGTGCCCGGCCCCGCGGCGCTCGGCCGCCGGTTCCTGAGAGACCGCTTCCGCGGTCCGTATCTGAGGAACGCGCTCTGGGACCTCGGCTACGCTGTCGACACGCTCGAGACGGCGACGACGTGGGAGAAGGTGCCTGCGCTCGTCGCGGCCGTCGAACACGCGCTCTCGTCGTCGCTCGAGGCGCTCGGCGAGAGGCTCCACGTCTTCACGCACCTCTCCCACGCCTATCCATCCGGCTCGAGCGCGTACACGACGTACGTCTTCCGGGCTGCGGAGCCCGACGCGACGCTGAGGCGCTGGGAGCTCGCCAAGCGCGCCGCGAGCGAGGCGATCGTCCGCGCGGGGGCCACGATCAGCCACCAGCACGGCGTCGGCTCGGACCACCTGCCGTACCTCGCGGCCGAGAAGGGCGAGCTCGGCGTCGCCTCGCTCGCGGCCCTGGCCCGTGTCTTCGACCCCGCCGGCGCAATGAACCCGGGGAAGCTCGTCCCGTGACCGCGCGCGAGGAGACGTGGGCGCGCGTCGAGGGGCCGTGGGACCTCGTCGTCGTCGGCGGCGGGATCACGGGCGCGGGGCTCCTCCGCGAGGCCGTGCGGGCCGGCCTGAAGGCGCTCCTCCTCGAGCGCCGCGACTTCGCGTGGGGCACGTCGAGCCGCTCGTCGAAGCTCGTGCACGGGGGCCTGCGCTACCTCGCGCAGGGGAGGCTCGGCCTCGTGCGCGACTCGGTGCGCGAGAGGGAGCGGCTCCTCGCGGAGGCTCCCGGCCTCGTCACGCCTCTCGGCTTCCTTCTCCCCACGTATCGGGGCGGACGCCCGTCGCGCGCGGCGCTCGGGCTCGGGCTCCTTCTCTACGACGCGCTCGGCGCGACGTGGCGGCACGCGCGCTTCGACGCGGCGGAGACCGCACGGCGAGCCCCGCACCTCTCGAGGGTCGGGCTGACGGGCGCCTTCCGGTACGAGGACGCCTCCACGGACGACGCGCGCCTCGTCCTGCGCCTCCTCCGCGAGGCCACGGCCGCGGGCGGCGCCGCGCTCAACTACGCGCCGGTGTCGGGGCTGCTGCGCGACGCGCGCGGGCGCGTGGCGGGCGTCGCCGTCTCGGACGGCGGCGTCACGAAGGAGGTCCGCGCGCGCGCTGTCGTGAACGCGACCGGCGCGTGGGGTGACGCGCTCCGCGCGGAGGTGGGCGCGCGGCCGCGCATCCGGCGCCTTCGCGGCAGCCACCTCGTCTTCCCGGCATGGCGCTTCCCGGCGCCGGAGGCGATCACGGTCGCGCACCCGGACGACCGCCGTCCCCTCTTCGTCGTCCCGTGGCAGGGCGTCACGCTCTTCGGCACGACGGACCTCGACGAGGCCGGCTCGCCCGACGCCGAGCCGTCGATCTCGCGCGCGGAGGTCGCGTATCTCGAGGCGGCGCTCGCGGCGCGCTTCCCCGACCTCGGCCTTTCGTCGAAAGACGCGATCGCCTCCACGTGCGGCATCCGTCCCGTCATCGCGAGCGGAAAGAAGAGCCCGTCGGCCGAGTCGCGCGAGCACGCCGTCCTGGAGGAATCGGGCCTCGTCACGGTGATGGGCGGCAAGCTGACGACGTTCCGCCTCGTCGCGGGCGAGGCGCTCTCGCGCCTCTCGAGCCTCTTTCCGAGCCTCGCGACGCCCACCTCGGGGCGCGTCCTCGACGAGGTCCCCGAGCCGCCCGCGCTCGTCGCGCTCGGCCGCCGACGCGCGCGGCGCCTCCTCGGGCGGTACGGCGCCGACGCGGAAGCCGTCGCCGAATGCGCCGTGGACGGCGAGCTGACGGAGATTCCGGGCACCGACATCCTCTGGGCCGAGCTCCGCTTCGCCGCACGCGCCGAGGGAGTGCTCCATCTCGACGACCTCCTCCTCCGGCGCGTCCGGCTCGGCCTCCTCGTCGAGGAAGGCGCCGCGCGTCACCTGCCGCGGATCCGCGAGATCTGCCAGGGTGAGCTCGCGTGGGACGACGCCCGCTGGAACGAGGAGGAGACGGCGTACCGCGCGGAGATCGCGCGCGCGTGGAGCGTGCCGTGAGCGGCGAGCTCCTTCTCGCGCTCGACAACGGGACCCAGAGCGTGCGCGCGCTCGTCTTCGACCTCGGCGGAAACCTCGTGGCGTCCGCGCGCGTGCCGCTCGTCCCGTACGTCTCGCCGCAGCCCGGCTGGGCCGAGCAGGACGCCGAGTACTTCTGGGACTCGCTCTGCCGCGCCACGCGCGCGCTCTTCGCGGAGAGCAGCGTCCGCAAGGAAGCGATC
>WNFL01387487.1_pt1 | contig 21345 bp, 8 predicted proteins | sample 5400361 | NCBI WGS metagenome assembly WNFL01 (sample SAMN13153351, study PRJNA577476) | soil metagenome | isolation source: 40 cm soil on Douglas fir-dominated hillslope | place: USA:California | collected 2013-09-17
GGCGTCCATCCGATGATCGAAAAGTATCCGCTTAATCAGGTAGCAGAGGCTTACGAACAAATGCACAGTGGCAGAGTGCGGTTCCGTGTCGTTCTAACTCTTGACTGATGAAATCCTACTGGAATGAGCAAACTATCTAATCTCGAGTTTTTCAGAAAAGTGGCTGAGACCGGAGAGGCTCCCGCGGAGGGTTCACGCTTCATGTACCCTCCGACAATCGCGAAGACGCTGGGTTTCCGACTGATCGAGGTTGGCCCCGGCACGGCAACGATGGAACTCGTTGCCGATACTGAAGTCCATGCAAATCCGATGGGGACGATCCACGGCGGAGTGTGGTGCGACATTGCTGATGCCGCCATCGGAACGGCCCATGCCGCCAGCTTGGCAGAAGGCGAGAGCTTCACCAGTATTGATCTGCAGATCAATTTCTTTCGTCCCGCATGGAATGGCCGAATTCGCGCGGTCGCAAGACCTGTGAATGTCGGTCGACAGATTAGTCGTTATGTCTGCGACATTCTTAGAGATGATGACAAGCTGGTTGCGCAAGTTACCAGTACGGTGATGACGCTCCGAGGAGATCAGGCGTCAGGAAGATAAAGCGTCGATAAGCATGCATGATCTAATCATCATCGGCGCCGGCCCCGGCGGGATTGCCTTGGCAGCTGAGGCTTTTGCCTCTGGCATAGACCAGTCGCAAATCCTGATTCTCGAAAAAGGGCCGACTCATAACTCAGCAATCAGACAACTCTATCCCGAAAAAAAGTTAACTACGGCGAACTACAAAGGGTTCGCTGCACGTTGCGAAGGACTGTTGTGCGTTAGAGATATGACTAAGCCAGAGACGCTTCAGTTTTTCGACAAGATCATCAGTGACTATCATGTAATATCGAATTCAACGCCGAGGTTTACGGGATGCGGAGACCTGAAGAGGGAAGTGCGCGATTTCGAGTCGAATCATCGCAAGGTGTTTATGAAGGTAAGGTGCTCGCGTGTGCGATCGGAATATTCGGCCGCCCGAATAAGCCGAAAGAATATAGGCTGCCACCAACACTTAAGGAGCGACTTCTCTTTGATATGACGTCACAACAGATTGAAAACGAGCTTGTGCTGGTTGTCGGCGGCGGGGATACGGCAGCCGAATACGTGCAGTATCTCCGCCAACAGGACAATCGGATCACGCTTTCATATCGAAAGGCAGATTTCACGCGACTCAATCAGCAGAACCACGACGCACTCATAGCCATGGAACAGCGTGGTGAGGTTGAAATACTGCGAAACTCAAACATCAAAGAGATCGAGGATGAGACAGGACGACCGCGCATTAGTTTTGCTGAAACAGAACATACGGCCCGTATCTTGGACCGTGTGATATTCGCGCTGGGAGGCACAACTCCTACCAACTTCCTGCATACGCTGGGGATTACCTTCAACGGCGACGGCCCGGTGTTCGATGAGTCGGGCGCAACCAACGTGCCCGGTCTTTATCTGATCGGTGATTTAGTGGTAGGCAAGAAAGGCGGATCGATCATCACCGCATTTAACTCCGCAGTGCGGGCCATGAAGAGCATCTGCACCCAAGACTTGTCTTGCCAGCCGCGTAATTCCGCGCTTCAATAAAGTAACAGTCTGGCAGTTTTGGGGCTCACTTATATGCGCGCTGGGTTCAAATCGCTGAGATGGAAAACCGAATGGGATTTTCCGGCCGATGGGTTTTGTCGGTTCGTTTACTCCCTCGAATCACTTTTGCAAGAGGAGAAATAATCATGGCTCAAAAATCAGATGGCGCCACCAGGAATATCGTTCTCGTTCATGGCGGTTTTGTTGACGGCTCGGGCTGGGAAGGCGTGTACCAAATACTTAAGCGTGACGGCTACAACGTAAGCGTTGTTCAGAATCCAACCATATCGCTAACCGCATTAACGGATGTAACGAAAATACCGCCCGTCGTTAAGCAAGTGCATACGCGCTAGTTGAGGAAGTGACCTCAGATAAGAGGTGGCTGCTGCTCCAACGATCTCTGGAAAGTTGAATTCAAAAGTCACCGGCCGGATGAGAGGTCTCACTCGTGTTGCGATGGTGTCGATGATCTGTCGACCCGGATGCCCAAAGCCGGCCACGACCGTCCCGTTGGCAAGCGTACCAGCGCCCACCGCCAGTTTTGCTGCCTCGAAGCCCGGCAGGAGAAACACCGGACCACGACCACACACTCGGCTTCCATGGAATCTGGATCTATCAGCCGCGAGCGAGATCATGGCGACGTGGCGCCGACATGAATCCTGTGTTCACCGGAAAAAAAGGTAGTAGCCACTGCTTCAAGCCTCAAAAATCGCTCTGAGAGAGGGGCCGCGTTAAGTAAATCTCGTAACTTGAGAGGGAATTTGCCGAATTTAGGCCAGTAAGCAGGTTTAGTTAATAGTTGTAATTACCATTAGTTAATCGGAGTGGAACCGAAACCGCCCACCGACCGGTCAGTCATAGTCTGCGTCTGATAATACATATTATGTCAGGACGGGCTTTGCATAAGAAAAGCCGATCTGCACATGAACTGTATTCGGCTGCACAACAAATCGTTTAAGGTTCACTGCGCCCGTCCTCAACTCGTTTCAGACAGAATCCTAATGACTTTTTCAAAAGCAGCTCTTTTTCGAGTGAGTTTTGACTCGAGGCATAGGTTTGAATGAAGTACGAACGATTGTCCACTAAACCTACAAACTCCCCTGATTGCATGGCGAGTTTGTAGGTTTACTTGATCAGACAACCTCTCAGAGCGGTTTTCGGCGCGGACAGGCTAAGGTATGCCGATTTCGCGGATGGACGTTGAGGGTCGCTGCTTATCGGACTCGAGCGTTCGTCGAACTCAGATGCTTGAGAAGCGTTAACGTCTCCTTTGCCTCCTTCGGCCACTCGGCCACCGATATCGTTATTTCAATGCTTAACGAAATGCGTCATGCGTGACCGCACCGCCTCGTAGGCACCTCGAAGCCTGCCTCATCCGGCCAGTTATGAGAGGTCCTGAATTCCAAAACTCTGGTGTCTCAACTAAGTCTCAACTAGGGGCAAAAGGTGCAGAAGGTTTAAACAGTGTAAATCACTTGACGAGCGAAAAGGCCAATAAAAATCGAAAAACCGCGCAGGTGCGCGGTCTTTCAAAACATAGCGCGTTGGTACCGCGGGGAATCGACTCCCCTTCCCTCTCTAACTTATTCCTAGCAAAAGAGTTTCTCCTAATCGGTTTTAACTCAGCTCTACTTGAGAAATTTCTCTAAAGTCTCTCTGATTCTCTTTAGTCTCTTTGGTGCTCTCGAATAATAGACACCAAACAGACATCAAAAACCTCTTTGATCATCTTATCTTGCTTCCGAATTTAGTACTTCGGCTCCGCAAGGGCAATCGTGGCAAATGGAATTTTCATTCTTTTCTTTACCATGGAACTAGTCTTCACGGTAAATAGGTTCAGCAGCGAAAGAAGATCGAGTTTCGTTTAGAGCGCGCATCTGAAGCTGATTTGGTCGGAGGCACTGTCCTGCAACGGGAACGGCAAAGCAAGCGGATGAAATCAGCAGCCTGGATTCGCGAAAACCTATTGGCTATCGATACGATCCCGCAAAAAATTCACCTTGTGATAAAGAGCGTTTTGCTATATTCTCTGCGCCGCTCAAGGTTGAAAATCTTAGAATCAACCGTACCTTGCACATTAGCAGTAGCCTGATTCCTCACGAACCAAGCCGTTCGTGGTAGATGAAGATCAAGCCTCCCAACCTCACTGCGTGTCTGTGCTAGAAGGCGGAGGAACGTGGTCTATTCCAACACACATCTGCCAACCAGAGTCGACCGTCTTCAGTCTCCGGGCGCGATCATTGTGCCCAGCTTGTCGCGCTGTGTGATTTTTGCGACGACCAGCGCTGCTGCCGAGACGATTGCACAGACGGACGTTGAGCGCGCTATTCTGTCGAGTATCGAAGATGACTGGGCGCTTGTTTGGCTAATGTCGCCCGATGGGCCGGATGGGCCAATACACACCTTGCGTTTCGATGCGTGCGGACGAATCACGCGTGATGCCACCTTCACGCTCGCTTCACTCACCCTTCGCATTGCCGCCGGCTCAAGAATCGAAGGAGGCGATGACGAAAATCCGTACGTCATAAGCGGGGACGAGAACTCCGTCACTTTCGGATCAGGAACGGTCGAGGGCGGACGAGTAGAGATTGGCCAAAGTGGTTCGCCTGAAGCCGGCCGGCTGAGTTTCTCCGCCACTTTGTCAGGGCAAACTGTCTCCGCATCTTTGCGATATTTCTACCGCGCACAGTCCGGGAGCTTAGCCGGCTTTGAATATCCCGTTTTCTCGTCCGATTTTGACCTGGCGCAATCAGTCGATTCGATTCTTGTCGAAGCGAGTATTGATCCGACCCATCCCGCCGATGCCGGACTGAACCGATTTGTAATCAAGTCAACCGCCAGCACCAAAAGCAATTTTGTCTCGGTGAACGGAGATGCGTTGACACTCGCGATCATCCCGGATAAGTCGGCAATTGCTAATCAATGGGATCCGGTGCAGCAGCAGTTTTACTCAGTGCCGATGGGTGATTGGCGGTTAGGTCGCGGCGCAACCGGCTCCATTGGTCCGACCGGAGACATTGCACTGATGTGCGGTATTTCCGGTCTCGAATACGCAAACGTCAGCGACGGCTCCGTCGTGCGCTTCGTCCCCAATGCGCCCGCCTTCGCTCCATTCTTTCTGAATCCGAGCGCCACTGGCGCCACGCAGTCGCTCACCAATAAATATCCGGGCAGCACTCTGCCGGTCTGCACGTCGTGGATGTATTTCAGTGAAGATGGTTCTGTTGGCGTCAGTGCGCCAGTCGAAGCGCCGGCAGCAACCGGACCTGTGGGTGCTCACGGCTACTACTCGCAACCGGAACGCGGTGGCCTCTTTAGTCAAGATATAACTGATCCGTTTTTGCAAGTGCTTCAGTTGCAGACTGCCAACTTCCCACCCGACGCAGCACCGGTGTTTGGTGCGCCGCAAGCTAGCTTCCCGATGGCGCCATATGCGGGCGTGAGAGGTTTGGGTCCAACCTTCGCCCAGCACTGCACACAGTTTGAAGTAGAAGTCTTAAGCACAACCCGCAGCAACGCGATCTTCGCAATGAACTGGCCCTCGTTTGAAGCAGGACCTGTCGGACTTGATGTGCCGTGTGGCGGAGGTACGGGACCAACCGCGCCGACTGGTCCACTCGCAGTCACGCCACAAGGAATGCTTTCAACTTTTTCGACTGACTATTCAGTGTGGGAGCGACTGATTCTCGCGACGACTGGCGACGGCGACGCATTAGAGTTGCGTTGCTTGTGTCAACAACTGCGCGCAGCGCTGCTGACCAATCAGCTATTCCTGGTGATCTCGAACATAACGGCGTTGCAGGAGTGCTGCACCGTGCTGTTCCCCAATCTAAGGATCAGCGATTGGCAGTTTAATCTTCATCCGGACAGGTGGCGCGACGATACGGTGCTGGTGCTGAAGTTCGCGCAACAGTCTCTGGAAGATCTCATCAAAGATCGGTCGTTGTGGTCAGCGCCTGGCAGCAGCTTTAACGATGGCGCGGCCACGCAGGCGATCCTGCTCCAATCAATCGCCGAGGCTGAAAACAATGCCGACCAGCCGGAGTTTCAATATTTCCTCAACACCGTGCTCCAAAACTGGAACGGCATCATCTTTTTCAACTGTGATGTTCCGCCGGGAGACTTCCCGCCGGAACTGCGCGGACTGGTGGCGGGCATCGATATCGAGCAGTTCAAGGCGCATCACCTCGGCGTAAATCTCTCACCCGTGAAAGTTGCGAACGGTAAGATCGAAATAACCAACTCGTCGCTCTTCGGGCTGATCTACTACGAAGATTCCGAGTATCTCGTCTACAAGAGCAACCCGTACGACTTCAAGGTGCTGTACCTGCGCGTGTTGTTTGCCAATTCCGAGATTTCAAGTTTCTCCAGCCAGATACAGTTGCTCGTCGCAGAACTGTTCGGTGAACGATCGAGCCTGGCCGGCAGCGACCATGGCGACAACCTCATTCTCAACGGCGTGATGCAGAAGCAGGGTGATAAAGAGTCCTACAGTTTCACAAAGCAGGGCACAGACGTGTTTACGATCGAGAGTCACGTGCTCGACACCATCGATGTCAGTCAAGCGCAGTTTGTCACACTCCCGGACGACGAGACGAGCGACTTGATAACTTCTCAATTTCTGCTGTGGGGGAGGCTGAAATACAAGCAACTGCCTGAGTTCGACTTGTTCTCTTTCGGCCCCTCGGGCGCAACTGGATCGGAAGGTCCAGTTGGTGGGTTGCAGTTTTCAAACCTCATGATCTCGATGGCGTCTGGTTCAATAAGCCCGACTGGGCCAACTGGACCAAGCGGGCCGGCAGATCAAACGGGGCAGGAGGAAACGACGTTCGCGTTTGAGGCGGGCCAGATGGTCTTTGATCCCGGTTCGAGCAGCGCGCGACCGCAAAGTCTTTACAGTCGCTTCCCGCTACAAGTCGTCGGCATGTTGCAGGGTAATGCCCAGACGTTGCCGGCAGACCTGGGTTACATCGCGATGGATACGCCGCTCCCCACGGGTGCCCTCGGCGATCCGTGGTACGGCTTGCAAGTGTCTCTGAGTCTTGGATCACAAGGCAGCCTCGCGCCAAAAGCGAACTTCACCGCGACGCTGCTCGCCGCGTGGGCGCCCAGTACGGAGACCTACAACGTGGCAGTCGCGATTCAATTGCCAGGTTCGCAGCGCGACAGCAAGACACTAATCATCGAGGGACCGTTGCAACTCTCGATCGGCAGTCTGGCACTGCTCGAGAACAAAGAGCAACAGGCGTATCTCATGCGGTTTGCCAACATCGCACTAAGTATTTTTGGTGTGAAATTTCCGCCGGGCGGCCGCACGAATCTACTGCTCTTCGGCGACCCAAACCCGAAGGCGGCGAACACCACGCTCGGGTGGTACGCGGCTTACGCCAAGAACCCATCGAAAACGGGGCCGACCGGACCGACGGGAACACCGGCACTGCCGGCGGCAAAGTCTCTGGAGAAAGACACGATTAAGGGCGAGTGCAGCGGGTGCGACGAGTAGCGATGGGATCGAGCCGACGGTTTGTCGACTGGCCGTGAGAATTCGCAATGGCAAAAATGAATTTTCAATTTCTCGACGTGGGAATGGGTGATGGCACGCTCGTCATAATGGGTGATACCCCGGCCACCCAGGAGCTGGCACTGATCGATTTCGGCGTGCAGCCTTTCACGAAATTCAAGGTCGGGGCAGACGACTCGTTTAGTTACCTCGTGAAAACGATAGATGAGATCAGCCAGGCACGGGAAAAAGAGGTGCCCTACCTCGACCACGTCTTCATCACTCATCCGGACCGGGATCACTACAACCGCATCATGCCGCTCATCGAAGCGAATTACAAATCCTATGGGCTCAAAAATCTGACCATCGGCAAGCTGACCTATGGGGGCGCGAACGGACTCTACAAGGGTCTAATCAAGAAGATCTCCGATCACGTCGAAGATAAAGACAAGATCGCTGACCAGCCCGCCCTCGCCCACTCCGATGTGGACGGTATAGACGGCTCGGTGGATGCGAACTGGTTCTTCGCCGGTGGTAAAATCAAGGTCTACCTGCTAAACGTCAACTACCCGAATTTAGCGTCGAAAGTCCCGAACCCACTCAGCCTCTGCCTGATGTTTGCCGATCAGAGCGGCAACAAGGTGATTTTCATGGGTGACGCCGAAGAGGCAGTCGAGAATCAGATCATCGAGAATTTCGCGACTGCCACTGATGGCTTTCTCAATGCCTACGCTCTAAAGCTCGGTCACCATGGGTCCAAAGCCGGGACAAGCGAGAACTGGATAAAGGCCGTTAAGCCCAAGGCCATCTTCGCCAGCGGTGATTTCGTCTGGGCCCATCCCTACTGCGCCACCATCAACAAGGTGATTGAGGCCGGAACGCTGAACAAGATTGCCGATCATTGGTACTGCTGCGGGGAGTCGGGCAAGGAGTACTTTAACGTAAACACTAAGAACCAGGTCTTCCTGAATCTCTGGTACGTGGTGAAGAAAGCTACCGAAAAGATGACGGATTCGAAGGGCAAAACGATCGACGTAGCGGAGGGGGTAACCTTCGGCGTGCAGTGGGGTTTGCAGTTCGACGGCACGAAAACTCCGGCGTTCTTTCTCACCGACACCGCCAGCCCGGCTAAGCCAGGCAGTTAAGAAATTATGGCACAGTGCATCATCAACAACTGCACGGACCTGATCACCTGCCTTGAGAACGCGAAGCGCGGTGAGCCGGGCAGCGAGTTTATCGAGCTCGGCGTCACTCTGTTTAAGGCCGCCGGCGAGCTCGCCGCCGCGCTGCTGCTCCCGTCGCTGACCGTCAAACAGCTCGATGCTCAGACCCCTCTGATTCAGCCCAGGGACCCGTGCGTCTGGATCGTCGGCAAGGCCGTCCTCTTTCCTTCGGGACCTGCGCCTCAGATCGAGTATTCCGTGCAGATCAGCGCGCAGGTTTTGGGCCCTGACGTGCAGCTACTGCTCGACGCCACGCCGCTCGCGCCCTCCGAGTGGGCCTTCGCAAAAAACTTCGCCCCGTTCCCCGACTACTACGGGTCTAAAGACAAGACGCTTAAATGGCTGCCCTCGTTCTACAACGACATCGCTATCAAGGAGCCACACTTCCGAGTCTCGACCGCCGCGCACGGCGATTACCCGCAGGGACTCAGCTTCAGCGGCATAGTCGATTTGACGAAAGGCCCACTGTCATCCGTCGCTCCTTACTTGCCTGGAGCCAGCCGCGTCGCCACCCACGGGCCCGTCGTTCTTCGTCCGAATATCTACCCCACACTAAACCTCACCGGCGACCTCCCAGGGTATTCGATAGATCAGTTGGGCCAACTGAGACTCAACTTCGGGACGAAGGATGCCGGCTTGGATCCCAAGGTGCAGCCTGCCGCCTCAACAATGCTTCTCGTCGGGACGACTCAGATCGGAAGCTTCCCAACGATCCAGTTGAGCGCATCGATCCTTCAGGGAAACTACGTCTGGGACGTCACCGGAGAAATTGAGAACAAGGAACAGTACAACCTGGCGTCAGGCTTGCAAGCGCTCGTAAGTTACGTCAACAACCATAACCTGCCGTTACCGTCCGGTCTGGACACGCCCGGATTTTTCCTCGACTCCGTAACCGTCTCAATCGTTCCTTCGACTTCGCCGCAGATAAAGACAATCGGCTTCCGCGTGGCGAGCGTGCCGGGCAAGAGCTGGTCTGCACCCATCTCTGGTCTCCGCATCTCCGGCGACATGTCCGTCGAGTGGTCCGTAGTCTCGCCGTTTGGTGAGAAGCCGCAACTGTTGGGCATGGTCACCGGCACACTGCAATTGGGCAGCGGATCAACGGCTACAAGAATTCACCTTCAGCTGAATTTGGACGGCATCAACTCACCGACGGCACCGGATGTTGAAATCTACGCGCAGCTCGATCCCGAATCTCCCGTCCGTCTGGCGGCGCTGTTCAGGCAATTCACCGGCATCGACATCGACCTCGACCTTGTGATCGCAGAATTCTTGCTTGAAGCTCGGACCGGCACGCGAACACTACAGTTCCAGACGCGACTGGACGGTAAGTGGCCTTTCCCTGTGCCGCTCATCGAATTCGGTGAAACCAGGTTCTACTTCCTTTATACGCCCAACGGAATCACCGGAAAGGCGAGCATGAAGGTGACGATTGCGTCCTTCGAGTTCCTGGTCTCAGCGGACTATGCGGGTAAAGGTCAGGGCTGGCATTTTGCCGGCCAACTCGATCCCGACTCACAGGGGCGCACACTCCAGGATTTCGTCAACAAAGTAACTGACAATCAGTATCCGAACTTGCCCGCCAATCTGGGCACGATCACGTTGCAGCGGTTCGCGACTTCATTCAACACCGGAACCGGCGCATTCTCCTTCGAGGGCGCGCTTACGTGGCCCTTCGTTTACGACGACTTCTTCAACGTGACGATTGATGCGGCGATGTTGCTTAACTCGCCAGGTCCACCACCGGGCGGTACAAGACAATACTCGGGCTTCGTCAGCGGCAAATTGAGCGTCAATGCATTCAGCGTCGGCGTGGTCTACAACTTCGGCGTCATTGCAAACACCACGATTACATTCGTCATTCAATACCAGGGCGTCAGCTTCACCTGCGTCTTCAGCAGAGATCCAAAAACCGGCGACCGCATCCTCAAAGCCAACCTCGGTGGCGTCACGTTCGGGGATATTGTCGAATACCTGGTTAATCTGGTTAACCCGAACCTCGGGTTCTCGCTGTCATCGCCGTGGGACGTGCTCAATCAGATCAAATTCGACAACCTGACTCTCACCGTCAACCTGACTAAGAAAACAGTGGGGATCAGCTACAAGCTCGATCAGAACCTCGGTATCGCTGACATCGACACGATCACGTTGACTTACGTCAACAAAGCCGGCAAGACAACGGTGCAGATCAGTATCACTGGCCGCTTCGTCGATCAGACCTACACTGACAGCGACCCGCTCTCCTGGGATCTCTTGAACGAACCGGCGCCGACTCCCGCCGGCAAGGGCGATCAACTGCTCGACCTGCGTTATCTCGGTCTCGGTCAAAACGTCGGCTTCCGCGATGCGCAAGCATTTCCCGATGTGCAGTCAGTCATCAAAAGGCTTGAAGATGATTTTCGGCCGACCGGATCGGACGATCAGAATCCGCTACTCTCACCAATCCTCGACACGCTTAAGTTCACTGGTAACGGGCACTGGCTGATTGGCGCGGACTTCACAATCATCGGGGCGATTTCGATCAGCGTGGTCTTTAACGATCCCACGCTCTACGGTATCCGCATCGCGTTGTCAGGCGACAAGGTTAAGTCGTTCTCCGGTCTTGATTTCCAGATCCTCTACAAGAAGATTACAGACACGATCGGCGTCTACCACATCGAACTGACGCTGCCTGAAGCATTCCGCCAATTACAGTTTGGGGTTGTCTCGGTCACGATTCCGACGATCACCATCGACATTTACACGAACGGCAATTTCCGCATCGATATGGGCTTCCCCGTCGGACTCGATTTCTCGCAATCGTTCTGCGTCCAGGCGGGACCGTTCATCGGCTATGGCGGCTTCTACTTCGCGGTGCTAAATGGCGCAACGTCCGAACGCGTTCCGAAGATCACGAACGGCACGTTCTCGCCCGTGATCGAGGCGGGTCTGGCGATCAACGTCGGGCTCGGTCGAACATTCAACAAAGGCATTCTGTCAGCGGGCGTGACCGTTACGATGGTCGCCGTCGTCGAAGGCGTGTTTGCCTGGTTCAATCCGAATGATACTTCGGTGGGGTCGGCGCAGTACTACTTGATCCAGGGCACGGCGGCAATCGTCGGCAAGCTCTACGGCAAGGTTGACTTCGGCATCATTCAGGCAAACGTAAACATAACGGCCCAGGCGCAGGTTACGCTCACGATCGAAGCTTATAAAGCGATCCAGATCGGGTTGTCGATTTCGGTTAGGGTTTCGGTTTCGGTGAAGATTGCGTTCCTCCGTATAAGCTTCTCCTTCTCGATGACTCTCGACCTGTCGTTCACGATCGGCTCGGCGAGTACACCGCCCTGGCAACTCGAGACTGCGCAACCACCACCGCTCATGCTGCAGCAACAGGCGGGAATGTATAGCCGTCGCAAACTCAGCGGTGCGCGTCTGCAACGTGTGCTGCTCGCCGCGCTCAACGAGGACGGCACGTTCAATTGGACGCCGCGCGCAGTGTTCCCGACGGTGCAAGCCGTCGAACTATCGCTTCTCCCTGCACTCACAGTAGCTCTGCCGGATACAGTGCTCGCTACACACTCGCTGCTCGCTGGACCAACTGGCGAGCCGCAGTATCAAGTAGTGATGTCACTCTTCGCGGAAAACAGCGTCTCGCCCGAGGCGCGCACCGCAAAGGAAGTGCGCCTGCTCACGTCGTCCAACGGTGGCGTGACGCCGTTCGATCTACTCGTGTCGGGCATGTTCAAGTGGGCGCTTTCGTCTTATGCGCGGCCTCCCGGCGTCGATTTGCCTCCACCGTCGCAGTACGCGCTCGCTTCTGATCTCGAAGCGATCTCGGATTTCCTTGCCGATCCAATCAACTGGCAAACCGTCTTCACCTATGACGCGCTGGCTGCGCTCATGGAGTTGAACTACGTCTTGCAGATTCGGACGCCGATGGGACCTTCGGGCTCAGTGCATCCGAGCGGATTGCTGAATGCGGACGACACAGCGCCGGAAGTGTCGGCCACAGTCTTCCCGATGATTCCCGATCTGGCGATGGGACCGACGGGGTCACCTCCCGTGCAGTTCTGGAAATACAACTGCATCGACGGTGATTACGAAGACGCACTTGCTGCTTACTATAAGCAGTTGCAGGTCAACACAGCGTCGACAGGACCGACTGAGAAGGTTTCGACCTCGGACCATCCGACAAGAAATCTTCGCTTAGAGCCGGGACCGCAAGGTTGTCCCGCCGGCAACGAATCGCTCAGCACCTTCGTCTTCCGTGATTACTTCGCGATGCTCACGAAGGGCGCAATCAATGCGGCGATCGATCTGCTGAAGTCCTACCCATATGAACCGACCGGCTCAACCGGTCTGTCTGGACCACCCGAATCGCTGCAATCAATTGCGGATCAGTTCAACGGCACCGACGTCGAATATCGCGCACGAGCTGGCGATACCCTCGGCAGCATAGCGGGCCGGCATGGCGTATCGCTGCGGCAACTGAAGTCTACCAACCCGCACCTGCTTGGACACCGGCACGACGAGGGCCTCGCGGCCGGCACCGTAGTCACCGTCAACACCGGCGTCACACCTGAGTCGATTGTCGAAGCGAACCCGGATTATCCGCTGCAATACAAAACCGCAACGCCGGTGTTTATGACGATCACGGGCGTGCAACATCAGGTACAAGCAGGTCCGAGCGGCGGCACCGAAACTCTTAAATCGATCAGTTTTCAATACGGACTGTCGGGACCGACTGGCCCGGCCTCTCTTTTCACGTTCCAACTGCCAACCGGTAACCCGAACGCCGATAACACAAGCCTGCTTCAGCCGGGTGCGCAGATAGAGATTCCCGAGCAGACGTTCAGGGTCGCTTCGCCAATTGACGACTCGGAGGAGTTAGTATCGGCGTTCTTCTTTGTGCGCTCGATCGGTCCGCCGCAACCAGGTCAGACTCCACGGTATTCGTACACGCAATTCTACGAGCAGTGGATGGAAGATAATCCAGGCCCCACCGGTGCCTCAGCGTGGACCGTGCCAATCGTCAACTTACAAGAAGACAATCTCTTCGTTTCAGGGACGGGACAGTATGTGCCGCAGGGCGCGGAAGGCTCCGCACTCGCTCCGGACACGCGTACACTTGCAGCCGGTTACTTCGCGATGACGCAACTCACGCCTGAGCCGTTCACAAAGTCATTCGCGAACTTTGCGAGCTTTGTGTCGCCCACAGGCCCGCCGCAAACTTACGTAATCGATCAGTTCCCTTACACGGTCCAGCCAGGTGACACGGTGAACGGTGTGGCGCAACTGTTCGGCGTCGGTGTCGATGACTTGGTGACTGTTAACGCCGGCGCGACCGGCATGTTACAACCGCTCGCGGTCATCGCCTTGCCCACTCTTGAATACCCGATCGCACCTGGAGATACGTTCAGCAGTGTCGCTGCCAATTACGACCTCACGCGCGATCAACTGGCGGAATCTGTACGAGACAACTATGGCATCCTGACGCCTTATTCGCCCGACGCTGAGCCGCTCACCATTCCGGAACTGCCGGGGCGCATTACGGACCAGTTGATCGACGACCTCGCAAAATTCGGTCGCTTTAACGACGTCTCCGGCATGGTCACGCGCTTCCTGCTGCACGGCATGCGTGTCCCTGAACCCGGCAGCGAATCGGGCAAGGTATTCCCGCCTGACACGCCGCTCTGGGGGCTCTATGAAATGACGGGCCAGCAGTTCCCAGTGCCCGCAGGTGCAACTGGACCGACGGGCCAGTTTGAAGTGGAGTTCACGAAGGGTGCGACATCGAGTTGGGTGTGTCTCGTGCCAAGCCCCACTGGCCCACCTGATTGTGAAGACAAGTTGACCGTCTATCTCACGCCCGCGTTCTTCAAGAATCCGCCGAGCACTGTGCTTGCTCCCGAACTGATAGTGGGCCCCGCTGCTTTGCCTCTCTACCGCGACACGCAGCGACAGTATTCCATTAGTGAGAATATCCACTGGCAAGCGACAACATCACCAACTATACCCGGTCCGACGGCACCCCCGGTCGCCGGTCAGCCTTCAGTCTGGAATTTCCCGCAGACGTTGCTTCGGGTGGCGATGCAGGGACCGACTGGTCCAACGGTTGCACCGCAATACGAGTTAGCCGTCACCAACCCCAACGATCCTTCCGGAGCGAGCGACAAGCCGGTCGAGTTCTATTGTTGGGCCAGTAATATCGATGTGCGGGTCCAACGCGCGCCCGCCGCAAGCGGTGGTCAGTACCTGCCAAATAGTTACCTGGTGCTCGGCGCTGATCAGGACGGCCGGGAGCGACTTTTGAGTGCCTGGACTTTTCTTCAGAACGTTTCCAAGCCAAGTCAACTCTACATACTTTATCCGCCGAGCGCGACGAGCAACAATACAAACGGTCTCGCGTCAGATCGTCTCGACCCTGTGCAAACTTTCCTGTTGAAGACGAACCTGACCACTGTCACGCAGAGCAATCAGAGCGCAGCTTTGCTGGCCGCAATGGCGCCGCGGCCGTCCGGCGAATACTACGCACGGCTTGAAGCAGTTACCGACTTCCTGCGTCTCGTCTGGGAGGCCAGCGTTACGGGCTCGGGTGGCTTCTATCTAAACTACGTCAACGCTAACGGCGGCGCAGGACTGCCGGAGACGGTATTCGCGAACAGCGACACTGCAACGATCACATTGCTGTTACTCACCGGGCCGCAATCGGAAGTATTCCCGCCCGACCTCGGCCTCTACCCATTCAACAATTGCGCAGTCGTCGGCGACAACATCGATCCAGGCTCGATGCAGCTTTACGTCAGGTCTACTAAGTTGGACCTGGTGCGTATGGCGACAGTGCCTGCCGGTCTCGCCGGTTTTTATCTGGCACGCAAGAATCCGGAGTCGTCCGGTACAGGCCCGTTATCACCCGACGATCAGACGCGCAATCTATACAATCTGGCCGGCTATCAGATCGCTGAAAACAACTACTTCACGATGAGCAATCAGGGTCTACCCGCCGGCCCCGACGACACGCCTGTGTCCGGTGTGTCCGGCCCGACGGGTCCCGGTGTTTGGTGGTATCAGCAGGTCCTGCCGGTGTACAAGTTTGGCAAGGTTAACGACACACCGGCCAGTCCCGCGCTGCCGCCGATCGCGGAGAATCCGTACGCCGGTATCACAGGTCCAACTGGTGCGTTCGGTCTCAGCGCCGTCGCAATCGATCTCGCTTTCAATGACGTTTACGGCAACGAGACGCTGACTATTGGTCCGACGCTGGGTGTGGTCGGCCCGTTCGGCTACATCGACGAGCTGATCGGCGTCTCATCATGGCCGGCGGCCGGCGCCGACTACACCTTCGTGCCGGGACCAGCTTCGAGCGTGCGCCTCGAGACACGATTGTCGCTGCAGTTGGACAAGTACTCGCCAACCGCAGGCTACGGTTTCGAACGATCAAACGCTGCTGCAATCGCTGACGCTCAGCGTTATGCACAGATCTTCTATCAGGTACAGCAGCACGATCTGGCTTTCGAGCTTCGCACTAATCTCGGCGACACACTCATCAATACCGACGCGCTGAAGGCGAACCTCTCTGCATTCATTTCCAAGGCAAAGGTCTTCACTGACGCTTGTGCATCGCAACCACAGCAGCAATACGTCACTGCCGCTAACGATCAACTCGGCGCCATCGCCGAGGCGTATTCGGTTACACCGGGGATGCTGGTCAGCGAGAACCAGGATGTGCAAGTCGCACAATTGTTCCAGGGCAAGATAGTGCAACCGTTCTTCGCCGTCGCTGGGCCAATGAACACTCTGAAGCTCCTGGTTGAGAATTACACCTCGACGCCTTACCCGCCTCAGTGCAACGGCGCTACGGCGATGCCGGATTGCCCAAGCGGCGGACAACCGCTCGGCGTCTTCGCTATCGCAAGGAGCGGTACGCCGTCGCCAACTGCATTGTCCAACAACACGACTGAGATCGGACCGGAACTACAGCCGGCTGAGTTGCTGAGTCACAACAAGAAGACGCCATTGACGCCCGGCATCGTACTCCGCACACAGCCGCGCATCGGTGTGCTGCCGTCAGACATTCCCAACACGCTCGCCGACGCAGCGAAGGCATTGAAGTGCGTCGTCTACAGTCTGGTGAGAAATCCTGACCCCGGGACTGACCCGATGATTCCGATGATCGAGATCGGACTGTACCTGGACAACTTTGTGGCAACCGGTGTAGTCGCGCCCAACAAGCTCGTTGAGATTGACGGCATGGTTGTCGACACCGGCCCGGCACCCACGCTTCAGAGCGTCGAGACGGCGTTCAGCCCACTAGGTCTTGACCGAGGCGACTTCGTTGTGAAGCTGGAAACAGTTCAGGGCATATTCGTGCCGGCTGCGAACTTGACGCATGCCGATTTCATCGTGCCTCAACCACCGCCTTCTCAACCTGGCCCGGCCGTGCCTGTCTACAACATCACCAATCTTCCGGACGGCTGTGGCACGCTCGAATTTCTGGCAAACCAGAATCGCGTAGTTGAGAACTTCTTCTACGCCGGTGTGGCGCTTTACATGTCTGCCTGCTGCTATCAGCCGCAGTCGTTCGATACGTTCGCCAGCCTGGCTGCGCAATTCAATAACATTACGTTTGATCAGTTAGCGCAATTCAACTCCACTGCGCCACTGCAAGCGGGTGTCTCGCTTGCGATTCCGAACCTTACGTACTTCAGCGACGCTGCGGCGCTCTACGCGCCTTATACACCTCGCGCTAGCGACTCGTTGGAAGGGATCGCCGGCACGTTCCAGTCAACGACCGGCGCGGTCGCCGAGATCAATCGATATTTGCCAGGCATTTTCGCGGACGGCGCAACCATAACGATCGGGAAGACGGTTAAGCCAAGGCCGCTCGATTCGCTGCAATCTGTGGCCGATGAGTTTCCGTTATCTTTCGATCAGTTCATCACAGCGATCAAAGACACGACTAATCTCTATCGCATCAACGGCACGGTGTTGACACCGCTGCCCGTTGTTCCTGACTCGGGCACAGGCGAAAGCCCAACGCTTCCGCAGCTCGTGCAGCAGCTCAATATTCAGGCGGGCCACTCAGATGTAACCGGCACGTCGCTGCTCACGACGAATCGATCGCTGGAGAGATTTCTGCGTGCGGGAGCGGTAATCGCAGCACCTGCACCGGCTACGCCGATCACCGTTAAGGCCCACGACACGGTTAACACTATTCTCAATCGGTTCGCGCGCGAGCAAGGCGTGCAAGTGACCGTCTCTAAACTGGCAATCACCAACGCTAAAACGCCAGGACTACTCACAGTAGGTCAACCGTTCCTGCTTCCACCCAACGTCACTACGACTACGAGCGGCGTCGCGCCCACAATTCCGCCCGAGGGCAGCAAGGGAGAAGCGGTAATCGTCTTCCCGGTTAGCGTGAGCGTCGATATGAGGCGCCCGATCCACCTCGTCGCCCCGGATTTTCAGGACACCGCGGCTGTCCATGAAAACACAAACACCTTAGCGCCGCGCGGCCTGGCGCAGGGTGCAAGTTCTGTGAATCTGACCACCTTCGCTAGAGATTTTGAATCCGCCTTCTCGGATTATCGGTTGAAGTGCGCGGTGGTCCAAAAGGAAGCGATGAGCAGTCCACAGGCACCACAACTCTTCGCTGTGAACTTCGGTGACACTGGTGTGCGCCGCTTTGTCGTGGACGAGATGGTGCCGCAGTTCTATTCGATGCCTCCAATATCGACGAAGCTTCTCAGCGGCACGCTGCCGATCAGGAAATACATCAGCGGCTGCGGCCTCGGCCCAGTCGAATTCAAGACGTTCGATGCGGTAGATTTGGATAGCTGGATGGGGCAGTTTCTCAGTGCGGTCGATCTATTCCTGACCGCGAACTATTCGATCCCCGCTTTTCAACTCTATAACGGTGGTCCATCGAGCGCGGCTTCCGCGAGCGCGTTTGAGTTACTTCCCGCACCTGCTGCAACGGGGCCGGTCGGCCTGGCCGGGATTTCGATGGAGTCGAGTCTCCCGGTGGTCGACGCTGGCCCAAGCGGCTGCACCGGTGGCACCGGTGCTTACGGGCCCGCCAATTACGACGACATCGTCGCCGCGAAGTATGGAATCGCCCAACAGTTGAGTGCGGAAGTTGTGCCGATACTCGACAACATCGGCGCCACCGCCGGCTATTACTCTGACGTGGCTCAGGAGACGCTCTATCAACAAATGTTGGTGCGTCTGACTGACGCTTACAACGTGAACGCAGTCGTGCAGTACCCGGTTGATCTGGAGTCGCCGTGCGTTACACCGTTCGATGCACAGGGCGCGACTGGTCCACTTCCGCCACGCGTCTCAGGCCAGATCATCCCAGATCTCTTCGCGGCCCCAGTCGATCCAGGCGGCGAGATCTTACCGCCCGTGCCATTGCAGGATTTGCTCGCGCACTTCAACGTCTCGTTGCCATTCATCGCCGAAACCATCGGCGGCGTACAGGGTGTGTTGCGGACCGGTGTGACTGTCGAGTACAACGCGCAGACCTATACGATTCAGCAGAACGACATGCTCAACCTTGTCGCGCATAATCTCGGTGTTGCGACAGATCCGTCAGCACCTGGTTACTGGGAGACGTGGACACAATTCATCACGGGGATCGCTGCGCAGCCGATGCTCGTCGCGGGCTGGACTCTCTCCGTCGTTCAGATCGAGCGGACGGTTTACACAGGCGATACGATCGAGACCATCGCGGAATTTTTCGGCACTGATGCGGCCACGGTTGGTGAAGCCAATCAGTCGAAGATCGGCATCTTCGCACCCGTTGAACTCAAGCTCGACGGTTATGAGCCATACTTGATTCAAGCCAACGATACGCTGATGACGATGGCCCCCGCCATCGTACCGATCGGCGATAACCCGCCGCTGACGGTCGGTACGTTGGCGCAAGCTGCAAGCGGTATTCAGCCGCTGCTGAAGGTCGGCGAGATTCTTTATCTAAGCCAGATTTTGCCGGACATCACACTCTCAACCACGAAGGTCAGTGTGGGCCGCGTTGGCGACACGCACGGACTTGCGCCGCCGCTCTCGTTCCTTTTCTCAATCAAGCATCCGCGGCAATACCGCAAGCTGTTCCTGTCACTGAAATATGTGATCAACGAAATGGAGTTCGGCATCCGCAACGTGCCGAACACAGACGGCTATCAGGCATCTTCCTGGCTCACGTTCGTGCTTCCGATAGGTTCCGATGAAGGGGCCGACGTGGGTGTCAAAACCAAGATGAGTCAGGTGCAGATTCCGATTCCGCTGCGCGCTTATCCGGTACCGCCAACACTTTCCGCTCAAGGTGGTCTCGCCAGCGAAGCGGCGAGCCCGCCCGTGACACCGGAAGAAGCGATAGCGCTGGGTAAGAGTTGGGACTACCGGCTCGATTTTCAGAGCACAAACGCAGCGCAGGACTCTAATCACGTGCAAGTTAGTTTCAACTCGTTCGCTGGCCCAAGTGGTCCAAACTCTCTCGCGTTGTCTCCCAAACGCGTGCAAGCAGTGTTCGGCGCACTCGCAGAGTACATTGAGGCGTCTGCCAGTCTCAGCGCAGATCTCGCGTTGCTACTGCGGCAGCCTAACCAAACTGCCGCGATCGCAGTGTCAGTGCTCGACACCTTCGCAACCAACGTCGCGAAAGCCCTGGGCTACTCCCCTCCGTCAGAACTCTTGAGCGCGCAGTGGCCGACGCTAACCTATCTTTACAAACTACAGACGACCGCCGCGAACCGCGAACTCAGTGAACTAGTGTTGACTTATCAATCCGGCCCCACTGGTGCAGCCAGCCCTCTCTGGCCGCAGGTGTTAATCCGGAGCCTCACTGCCCCTACGGGCGGCACGGGCGCAGACACCGGTTTTATCCCGCTCACGCGCTTCGGTCCTACCGCGGGCATGACGGCCACATTTAGTTATCCGCCCGACTTCCCGGTGGATGTTCCGATCACGCAACGCTTCCTCTTCGAAGAGCGTGACGTGATCCAGAACCAGAACGGATCAGGCGGTATTTACCTGACTAGAAATGACAACCTGATCGCCAGCGGGCCTCTCGGTGCAGTCGTTCCAACTGGCCCGACCGGGCCGCAACGAGCTGTCGACACCAATGAAGCATTTTTGTATCAGACGCCGTTAGTTAGTTTCATCAATCCGTTGACACCGTTCCTGAGCGACTCGACACCGATCGACGTTGCCAACTTGCGCGGACCTTCTGGTCCGGCGCAACCACCCAGGACGCTGGCGCAGCATATCGAGAATATGCTCGATGCAGTGCTTGAGTTGGGACCACAGTCTCTCGTACAAGCCGACAGCGAGATTTCGATCCTTTGCACCTACGCGTTCATCGTTGGAGGTGAGGGAGGCATAGTAGCCACAACACCGATCCGGCTTGTGCCGGCGCAGTTGATGACGTCGTCCACGAAGACCGCTTTCGCTAATCAACTCAGTGAAAGCATCTTGAGTTGGCCGGGTTGGCCCGGCTACGGCGGACCTGGCGAATTAATCTTCGATCTGAATGTTTTCACCACTGCTGGTGGGGACACCTCAGATTCGTCCCTTAAACCGATTTTAGAATTTGAGGTCCTGCGCATCCCGGTAAGTCAGATCATTCCTCCGGCGACCAGCTAAATATAGGGTGTGCGTTCAGGAAAATGACAACCCGGTTTTGAATAAATAGGGAGATGAAACATGCCACATGATGAAAGACCCGACGAAGAACCGGAGCCTGAAAAGCCCAAAGACACCGGCCCAGTGGGCAGCGTAACATGGGACTACATTGTCTTAAATAGCCTCACCGGGCCGACTGGAACCATAGGTCCGACTGGCCCAACTGGTTCGGCTGGATCAACCGGCGCAACCGGCCCAACTGGCGTTCCAGGTCCCACTGGCCAGACTGGACCTACCGGCGCCAAAGGTGACCAGGGTGATAAAGGCTCCACTGGACCTACCGGTGCCAAAGGTGACCAGGGTGATAAAGGCTCCACTGGACCTACCGGTGCCAAAGGT
>WNFL01230514.1_pt1 | contig 21341 bp, 18 predicted proteins | sample 5400361 | NCBI WGS metagenome assembly WNFL01 (sample SAMN13153351, study PRJNA577476) | soil metagenome | isolation source: 40 cm soil on Douglas fir-dominated hillslope | place: USA:California | collected 2013-09-17
GGTGCGCGTGCGCAGCTCGATGTTGGCGATGCCCTCGATGCGCTCGATCAGGTACTGCGACATGCTCGCGGCGAGGCCGGCGCCGCGCACCAGCATCCAGACCTTCGCGGCGTGTCCGGCGAGAAACACCGCGGCCTGTCCCGCGGAATTGCCGCCGCCGACGAGCACGACCTCCTGGCCCGCGCACATCTTCGCCTCGATCGGCGACGCCCAGTACCAGACGCCGCGCCCCTCCATGGCTTTCAGGTTGTTGCAGTCGGGGCGGCGATAGCGCGCGCCGGTGGCGACGACGACGGTGCGGCTGCGCACCGCGCGCCCGCCCGCGATCTGCAGCGCGAGCGGCTCGGCGGCGGCGGGCCGCTCGCAATCGAGGCGGACGACCTCGGCGGGGATCAGCATGCTCGCGCCGAATTTCTGCGCCTGCGTATACGCGCGTCCCGCGAGCGCCAGGCCCGAGATGCCGGTCGGAAAGCCGAGGTAGTTCTCGATGCGCGCGCTCGCGCCCGCCTGGCCGCCGAACGAGCGGGCGTCGATGACGAGCACCGACAACCCCTCCGACGCGGCGTAGACCGCGGTCGCGAGTCCCGCCGGACCCGCACCCGCGACGGCGACGTCGTAGACCTGGTCCGGCCCGCCCGCGTCGAGCATGCCGATGCACTTCGCGAGCAGGTTTTCGGTGGGATTGCGCAGCACCGAGCCGTCCGGGCAGACCGCGAGCGGCAGGTCCTCGGGCCGCGGCGCATAGCGCTCGATGAACGCCCGCGCGTCCGCGTCGTCCGCGGGATCGAGCAGCATGTGCGGGATGCCGTTGCGGCTCAGGAAATTCCTCAGCCGCGCGACGTCGCCGGAGGACGCCGCGCCGATCAGCACCGGACCGCCGGCGCCGACCTCGATCAGCGCGACGCGGCGCAGGATCAGCGCGCGCATGATCTTCTCGCCGAGCGCCGCCTCCGCGATCAGCAGGGCGTGCAGCTGCTCCGGATCGATGAGCAGCGCCTCCACGTCGCCCACCGCGACGGCGTCGACGAAGGAGCGCCGGCCCGACAGCTGGCCGAGCTCGCCGGAGAACGCGCCAGGCAGGTGATCGACCACGGGGAAATCGTGCCCGTGGCCGTCGCGGCCGGTCACCCGGATGGTTCCCGAGAGCACGACGAGCAGGCCGGGCGTCGGCTTGCCGGTCTCGTAGATCCGCTCGCCCGCGGCATAGCGGCACGGCCGGCCGAAGCGGCGCAGGCGCGCGATCTCGCCGTCGGCGAGGATCGGGAAGGTCTGCGCGCGCCGCGCCTCGAGCGTGGGCGACGCCGGCTCGGCCAGCACCGTCCCCGTGGTCGCCGGGCTTTGTTTCAGCGGAATTTCAGCCAAGGTATTTCTCGCCCCATCAACATAGACAGATTGCGCCCGTCAGGCAAGTTTCAAGGGGTGAGCGGTCAGGTAGGATGGCGCCCGTGAACAAACTTCCCGAGCTGTTCCGCAACAACCGCGCCTGGGCCGAGCGCATCGTGCGCTCCGATCCGGACTTCTTCGAGAAGCTCGCGCGCCAGCAGTCGCCGAAATACCTCTGGATCGGCTGCTCCGACAGCCGCGTGCCGGCAAACGACATCGTCGGCCTGCTGCCGGGCGAGCTCTTCGTCCACCGCAACGTCGGCAACCTGGTGGTGCACACCGACCTCAACTGCCTCTCGGTGATGCAGTTCGCGGTCGACGTGCTGCACGTCGAGCATATCATCGTCTGCGGGCACTACGGCTGCAGCGGCGTGCGCGCGGCGCTGATGAAAGAGCGCCACGGCCTCGCCGACAACTGGCTGCGCCACATCGAGGACGTGCAGCAGCAGCACGCGGCGCGGCTGGCAAAGCTGCCGGACGCGAGCGCGGGCGGCGACAGGAGCGGTGACCTCCGCGGTGACCTGTTGTGCGAGCTCAACGTCATCGAGCAGGTCTCGAACGTATGCCGCAGCTCGATCCTCGAGGACGCCTGGAGCCGCGGCCAGCAGGTCGCGGTGCACGGCTGGATCTACGACATCCACGACGGCCTGCTGCGCGACCTCGACACCCTGGCGAGCTCGCCGGCCGAGACCGCCGCCGCCTACGAGCGCGCGATGGGCCAGCTAGCGAAGCGATAGCGCCCGGGCGGGGCGGCGCTCGTCGACGCGCCGCGGCGACGCGATCGCCGGGATGCGGACCTCGAAGGTCGCGCCGCGGCCCCGACCCTCGCTCGAAGCCCGCACGCTGCCGCCGTGCAGCTCCACGATGCGCTGCACCAGCGTGAGGCCGACGCCCAGGCCGCCGCTGGCGCGCTCGGGCCCGGGGTCCGCCTGGTAGAAGAGCTCGAACACCCGCGGCAGATGCTGCGGCTCGATGCCGTGGCCATCGTCGGTCACGCGAAGGAACGCGCCGCGCTCGTCGCCGCCGACTTCGACGCCGATGCGGCCGCCGGCGCCGGTATAGGCCGCCGCGTTGATCACCAGGTTCGCGACGATCTGCTCGATGCGCGTGGCGTCGCCGTTCACCCAGACCGGCTCGGCGCGCAGCTCCAGGCGCCGGTCGGCGAGGCGACCGGCGGTCTCCAGGGAGCTGAGCGCGAGGCGCACCGCCGCGGCGAGATCGAGCGGCGCGAGGCTCAGCACGATCTTGCCCGTCACCACGCGACCGACGTCGAGCAGATCGTCGATCATGCGCTTGAGGTGGGCGCTCTGCCGGGCGATGACCGCGGCGGCGAACTCGGTCTGCTCGGCGTTGCGCGCCCCGAGGCGCAGCAGCGTTACAGAGTTGGAGATAGCGGCGAGAGGATTGCGCAGCTCGTGCCCGAGCATCGCCAGGAACTCGTCCTTCGCCCTGCTCGCCGCCTCGGCCACCGCGCGCGCGTCGCGCTCGGCGGCGAGGGAGTGCTCGCGCTCGCGCATGGCGAGCGACAGCACAGCGCTTGCCGCCTCGAGGCACGTGAGCGCCTTGTCGATCTCCAATACGTTCGACGCCGGCAGCGGCGCGAGCTGGTTGCCGCGCGCGAGCTCCACCGCGCTGCGCTCCAGCGAGGCGAGCGACTTGGCGATCGGCCGTCCCTTCGATACCGCCAGCGCCACCGACGCCGCCACCGCGGCGAGCCACAGCCCGCAATAGAGCAGGAGATGGCGCCAGAACGCGCCGTCGATCGGCGCCGCCGGCTGCGCGTAGCCGACGGTCCATCCGGCCTTGGTCCGCGACCAGGCGGTGTACACGCCGACGTTCTCGAGGCTGGCGAAGCGGCCGATGCCCTCGCTGCGCGCCTGGACCGGCTCGGCGAACCCGGCCGAGGGGGCGAGGCCGCGGCGCGCCTCCGCGTCGGCGCCGCGTGCGATGAACCGCAGCTTGCGATCCAGGATCGCGGCGATTCCGCCGTCGGGCTGGTGCGTCCTCAGCAGCTCGTCGAACCAGCGCAGGTTCAGGTTCGCGATCAGCACGTGCGTGGCCTTGCCTTCATGCAGCACCGGAACGGCCACGCTCACGATCTTCATGTTGCGCGCGCGGCTGTCGAAGATGTCCGACACCACCGGGCGCATTTCCTGGAGCACGGGCTGGAAGAAGGGCATCAGCCCCGTCCCGGACAGCGGGCTGCCGTACGGCCGGTCGAGGCGAAAGACCGGGAGGCCGTCGGCCGCGTAGGCGAGGATGTTGCTCCAGTCCGGATTCTGGGCGAGCGCCGCCTTCGCCAGCTCGTACACCTCGCGCTCGGTGGACTCGGAGGTTCCCCAGAGCGCGGCGAAGATCTGCAGGCGGCGCACCGAGCTCTCCACCGCGTTGTCGATGTTCTCGGAGAGCATGCGCGCGGTCTGCATCTGGCTCTCTTCGCGCTGGCGCTCCTGCGCCTGCCAGTGCAGGAACAGCAGGCCGCCGCCCAGCAGGCCGAGCGGCACCATGCTGACCAGCAGAATGTGGAGAAGATGCGAGCGGATGCGGCGGGACTTCAGGCGGACCTCCCCTTTTCTTCGCGCCGCCAGAGTCTAAGGTCCGTTCACCGGCTCGAATATCAGGCGCACCCCGACAATCTGTAACTGAACCGCTACAGCGAAACGCCTTGCAGCCTTATTAGGTCTTCACCAGCCGCTCGACGGCCTCGGCGAGGTGCTGCAGCCCGAACGAGACGTCGGTGATGCGCCCGTTGACGAAAAATGTCGGCGTGCCGCGCGCGCCGCTCCGGCGCGCGCCCTCGGCGTGCTCGCGGATGCGCTGCAGGTAGGTCTCTTCCTTCATGTCGAAGTCGTAGCGCTCCATGTCGAGCTCGACCTGCTCCGCGTACGCGTGGAGCTGCTTCGCTTTCAGATGGTCCTGGTGCGCGAGGAGCAGGCTGTGCATCGGCCAGAACTTGCCCTGCCCTCCCGCCGCCTCCGCGGCGAGCGCCGCGAGCAGCGCGTGCGGGTGGACCTCCTCGAGCGGCAAGTTGCGCCATACGAAGCGCACTTTCCCGGGGAAGCGATCGAGCAGGAGCTTGACCGCGGGCGCGGCCTGCCTGCAGTTGGGGCATTCGAAGTCGCCGAATTCGACGAGCGTGACCGGCGCGTGCTCGGAGCCGAGGATGTGGTCGGCGTGGCCGACCGGAACCGCGAGATGAGGGGAGTCCATGGCGGAATCATAGCTCCGGCGCGGCGAACCATGCGTCGAGGCCGCCGCGCAGCGCCCTCACCCGCGAATAGCCCGCCTGCCTGAGGATCGTGACCGCCGCCGCGGCGGAGGCATCGTTGGGGCAGGCGCAGTACACGACGATCTCATCGTCCTTGCCCTGGCCGGCGACCGCTTCGTGGACATTGCGCAGCGTCGCGGGAAGCGCGCCCGGAATCCGGCGCGGGTCGGCCTGGCGCATCGCCTCGCCGCGCACGTCGAAGACGGCGGGCGGCGGCGTGGCGCGAAGCGACTGTCTCAGCTCCCCGACGCTGATGCGCGGGACCTCGAGCGCGCGCGCGGCGATGCGCCGCCGCCGCCAGCGCCAGCCGATGTACGCCGCCACCAGGACCAGCAGGACGCCGATCGATTCCGTGCCGTGCTCGATAAACGCGTTGGCCAGCTCGCGGATTCCGTCGCTGAGCGCCATGCCGGCGCCGACCAGGACCGCGCCGTACAGGAACGCGCCGGCCGCGGTCAGGCCGAGGAACACCGGCCAGCGCATTCCGAGCGCGCCCGCGAGCGGCGGCGCGACCAGCGAGACGCCGGGCAGGAAATGGCCGAGCACGAGCGCCCATCGGCCGTACCGCGTGAACGCCGCCTCGGTGCTGCCGACGCAGGTGTCCGCCGAAAGCGAGATCCGGCAAAGCGTGCTCAGCACCCGGCCGCCGTAGCGCCGCCCCGCCGCGAACCACAGCGAATTCGCGGCGAGCGTGGCGAGCACCATGACGAGCACCAGCGCCGCCGCGTTCGCCTGCCCTTCGCTCACCTGCGCGCCGGCGAGCAGCGCCGTGGGCATGAGCGGGAGCGGCACGCCGAGCTCGTGGACGAGCGTGTTCAGGGCGAGCAGCAATTCGGTGTACCGCTGGGCGAGCTGGGTGAAGTCCATTCTTTCTAGATCCGGCAGTCATGCATGGCCGAGAATCCTCCGCGAGAGCCGCAGGCCGAGCACGACGCACAAAAGCGCCGGAAGCGCGAGCGCGGCAAGGCCGGCGAGCGCGTAGCCGGCGGCCCCGGCAGCGGCGCCCGCGGTGAAGGCGAGGATCGGCGGCCACATGCGGGCGAAGCGCCGCTTCGCCTCGGCACGCCTCGGCCCGGCGCCGGGGTCCGCGCGCCCGCTCAGCATCGTCGTCACGTCGATCGCGCTCTGCGTCACGTTGATCGTCATGACGGTGGTCGCGGGCAGCGCGCTCAGCTCCAGGCGCATCAGGCCGTTCTGCAGCCCCATCGCCACCGTCGCGAGGATGCCCGGCACCAGAGCCGAGGGCGCGCTCGCGCTGGACGGCGTTCCAAGCGCGAGCGCAACGCCGGCGCAAGCAATGAGGAGGACCGCCTCGGCATGGAGAAGCGGCGCGACCGGCGCCCGTCCCGCCCGCCGCAGCGCGTCGACCGCCTTCACGGTGAGCGCCACGGCCAGGATGAAAACCGGAAGCGCCAGAAGTTTCGGCAGCACGTCGCCCTCATGGTGGACCAGCTCGGCGCCGATCAGCACGAAGTTGCCCGTGACATGCGCCGTGAACAGGCCGAACAGCGCAACGAACACACAGGTGTCGACGTAACCGGCGACGAATGCGAGCAGGCACGAATCGGCCCGCTCGCCGGCGCGCGCCTGCCGGTCTACCGCTTTTTCCGGAATGTCCGCCATGTGCTCAAGCCTCTTTTCCTCGATTACGGTACGCTGACCGGATGCAAGACTCCTCCGCGATCTCCCGCTTCCGCGACAACCTGCAGGGAGAAGTGGACAGCGCCGGCCTGTATCGCGCGCTGTCGGAGTCCGAGCCCGATCCGCACCTCGCCGAAGTCTACCGGCGTCTCGCCGCCGTGGAAGAGGCGCATGCGGAATATTGGCGCGCGCAATTGCAGCGCGTGGGCGCGCGGGCCGGGCGGCTCGAGATCGGCTGGCGCGCCCGGGCGCTCGCCTGGCTGGCGCGGCGCTTCGGGCCGCAGTTCGTGCTGCCGACGATCAGCACCCTTGAGCAGCGCGACGTCGGCCTGTACGACAAGCAGCCCGAGGCCGTGGCCGGCGGCCTGCCCGACGCGGAGCGCTCGCACAACCGCATCGTGCAGCGGATCGCGGCGTCGGTGCCGGGCGGCCTCTCCGGCGGCACGCTCGCGCGCCTCGAAGGCCGCCACCGCATGGGCGGCAACGCGCTGCGCGCGGCGGTGCTGGGCGCGAACGACGGCCTGGTCTCCAACCTGAGCCTGGTGATGGGCGCGGCGGGCGCGCTGACCTCCAGCGCCACCGTCCTCGTCGTCGGCCTCGCGGGCCTCGTCGCCGGCGCCTGCTCGATGGCGATCGGCGAATGGCTCTCGGTGACGAGCTCGCGCGAGCTGAACCAGCGCCAGATCGACGTCGAGGCCGACGAGCTCGCGCGCATGCCGCAGGAGGAGACCGAGGAGCTCGCGCTCATCTACCAGGCGAAGGGGCTCGACGAAAAGCAGGCGCGCGCGCTCGCGGAGAAGCTGATGTCGCAGAAGGACACCGCGCTCGACACGCTGGTGCGCGAGGAGCTCGGCATCGATCCGGAGGAGCTCGGCGGCTCGGCATGGACCGCCGCGGCCTCGTCGTTCTTTCTCTTCGCCGCCGGCGCGATCTTTCCCGTGCTGCCCTACTTCTGGCTCTCCGGCTACGCCGCCCTCGGCGCGAGCCTCGCGCTGAGCGGCGCGGCGCTCGTGGCGACCGGGACGGTCACCTCGCTCTTCACCGGACGCGGCATCCTCCTCTCCGCCGGGCGCCAGCTTCTCCTTGGCCTCGCTGCCGCCGCGCTCACCTACGGCGTCGGGCGGCTGGCGGGGGTCACTTTGAGCTGAGGCCTCGGGGGAATCCTATAGGCCGGCTGACTCGCCGGCCGGGGTCGCTTCTTGCTGAAAGGCCGGCACCGTGAAAGTCTTCCATTGCGATCATTGCAAGGCGCTCGTCTTCTTCGAGAACGTGCGCTGCGTCAAGTGCGATCACGCGCTCGCGTACCTGCCGGACCTGGGCGTCGTCGGATCGCTCAACGAAGCGGGCGATAACCTGTGGAGCTCGCCGCTGTCCCGCTCCGGCGGAAGGAAATACCGGCTGTGCGCGAACTATGTCGAGCACAACGTCTGCAACTGGGCCGTGCCGGCGGACGATCCCAACCCGCTGTGCCGCTCCTGCCGCCTGACGCGCGTCATTCCGGATCTCGGCCGGCCCGGCAACCAGGAAGCCTGGTGCAAGCTCGAGACTGCCAAGCGCCGCCTCGTGTACAGCCTGTTGCGCCTGGGCTGCCCGCTGAAAAACCGCATCGAGGATCCCGAGCACGGTCTGGCGTTCGAGTTCCTCGCCGATCCGGAGACGCCGGGCGCGCCGAAGATCACCACCGGCCACGCGAACGGGGTCATCACACTGAACATCGGCGAGGCGGACGACCCCGAGCGCGAGAAGCGCCGCGTCGCGCTGCACGAGCCCTATCGCACGCTGCTCGGGCACTTCCGCCATGAGGTCGGCCATTACTACTGGGAGCGGCTGGTGGAGGACAGCCCGCGCATGCGCTTCCGGGAGTTGTTCGGCGACGAGCGAAAGGATTACGCGCAGGCGCTGCAGGCGCACTACGAGAACGGCCCGCCGGCGGACTGGCAGGCGCGGTTCGTCAGCGCGTACGCCGCGTCGCATCCCTGGGAGGACTGGGCGGAGAGCTGGGCGCACTATCTGCACATGATCGACACGCTGGAAATCGCCGCCGACTGCGGCCTTTCGCTGCGTCCGCCGCGGCCCGACGAGCCGAGCCTCGTGCATCCCACGGTGCCGGCCGGCGAGGGCAAAGAGCCGTTCGACGAAGCGATCGAGGACTGGCTATCGCTGACTTACGTGCTCAACAACCTCAGCCGCGGCCTGGGACAGGCCGACGCCTATCCGTTCGTGCTCGCCCCGCCGGCGATCGAGAAGCTGGGTTTCGTGCACCGGACCATCGCGCTTACTTCCACGGAGTGACCGGCGGCACCTCGCAGGGTCCCTTTACCTCGATCGTCTTGAAGTCCGCGGGCGCCGCGATCTCGAGGTATTCCATGTCGGGCGAATAGTCGAAGAGATAGTGCGTGATTCCCGGCCGCTGGTGCACGCAGTCGCCCGCGGCGACCAGCGTGACCTGGTCCTCGTACATGAAGCGCGCCCAGCCCTTGAGCATCAGCACGATGTGGAAGTCGGCCTTGTGGATATGCCAGCCGGTGCCGTCTTCGGGCGCCAGGTTGGCTTTCACGAGCTGGGCGACGACCTTGCCGTGGGTCGCGTCGGCGATCCCCAGGTCGCGATAGAGGAAGAAATCGCGCAGGCCGCCGAGGACGAAGGCGGTGTCGCGGGGCTTCACGTGCGAGAACTTGGTGTCGACTTTTTGCAGCATGAGCTTCTCCCGTTTCAGGATTCGACCCGTTCAGAATTCCACTTCAAGCTCGTCGATGGCGATGGGCTCGCGCTCCGCCTCGGCGTGCCACTGCGCGACGTCGGGCCATTCGAGAACTGTCCTGGCGTACGCCGCGCACGTCGCGTCGAGCTTCACGTCGTAGGTCACGAAGCGCGTCACGACCGGCGCGTACATCGCGTCGGCCATCGAAAAGCGGCCGAACAGGAACGGCCCGCCGAACGTCGCGAGACACTCGCGCCAGAGCTCGGTGATGCGGTCGATGTCGGCCTGGGCGCGCGTCCACACCTTGAAGCCCGGAAAGCGCGCTTTCAGGTTCATGGGCAGCGCCGAGCGCAGTGCGGTGAATCCGGAATGCATCTCGCCGCTGATCGAGCGGCAGCGCGCCCGCGCGGTGCGTTCCGCCGGAAGAATGCCTGTTTGCGGTGCAAGCTCGTTGAGGTATTCCCCGATGGCGAGCGTGTCCCAGATACGCACGCCTTCGTGCATGAGGCAAGGCACCAGGATCGAAGGCGACAGCAGCAGCAACTCGGCCCGCGCTGCCGTGTCCTCTGGCGGAACAACGACTTCCTCGAAAGGAATCGCGCTCTGCTTCGCCAGCAGCCAGCCGCGCATCGACCAGGACGAGTAGTTCCTGCTGCTGATGGTCAGCGTGCTGCCGTGGCCCCCCATGGCCGGGAAGAAAAGGGAGAACCGTTGCTCTACCAGTCGTTTCAGGCGATCGCCGATGCGAGTCTTCATGCGCGCATGCTTTCGAGCGTCCTGAACGATGCATTCCACAAGAGCTGGCGCGGCGCCCCGTTCTATCCGGCGTCGAAGCTCGCCGCGCTGCTGGAGCTCGTCTCGCTCGCCGGCCTGACGCACGCACGCCCGGAGTTCGCCATCGGCTCGGTCGAATCGAACGGCGTGGAATGCACGGTGCGCGAGGAAGTCGTGCTGGCGCGGCCGTTCGGCTCCCTGCTGCGCTTTCGCAAGGAAGGCGCGCCGCTTCGCAACGAAGAGCCGCCACGGCAGCCGCGCGTGCTGGTGGTCGCGCCGATGTCGGGACACTTCGCCACGCTTCTGCGCGCGACGGTGCGCACGCTCCTCGCGGACCACGACGTCTATATCACCGACTGGCACAACCCGCGCGACGTGCCGCTGTCGCAGGGCCGGTTCGGCTTCGACGAATACGTGCTTCAGCTCGTCGAATTCCTGGAGACGATCGGGCCGGGCGCGCATCTCCTCGCGGTGTGCCAGCCCGCGGTCGCGGCGCTCGCGGCCGTGTCGCTCATGGCGCAGGACGCTAGCCCCGCGCAGCCGATCAGCCTCACGCTCATGGCCGGCCCGGTGGACGCCCGCCAGAATCCCACCAAGGTGAACGAGCTCGCGACGAGCAAGCCGATCGAGTGGTTCGAGAGCAACCTGATCTCGCGCGTGCCGGCGCGCTTCGCCGGCAGCGCGCGCCGTGTCTATCCGGGCTTCGTGCAGCTGAGCGCATTCATGGCGATGAACCTCGAGCGCCACGTCAACGCTTTCGCAGAGATCTACAAGGCGCGTCTGCGCGGCGACCGCGCGAAGGCCGAGGCGACCCGGCGCTTCTACGACGAGTATTTCGCCACCATGGATCTGCCGGCGGAGTTCTACCTCGAGACGGTCAAGACGGTGTTCCAGGACTATTCCCTCGCCAAAGGCGAGCTCTCGGTGCGCGGCCGCAAGATCGAGCCGCGCGCGATCCGCCGCATGGCTTTGCTCACCGTCGAAGGCGAGCGCGACGATATCTGCGCGGTCGGCCAGACGCTCGCGGCGCAGGACCTGTGCGCCGGCGTGCGGCCTTACCTCAAGCGCCACCACGTCCAGACCGGCGTCGGCCACTACGGCGTTTTCAGCGGCAAGCGCTGGGAGACCGGCGTCTATCCGCAGGTGCGCGATGTCATCCAGATGGCCGAGCAGACGCTCAGAGCCCACTAACCCAAGGGAGAAAATAAAATGTCGAACCATTCACGCCGCGATGTGTTGAAGGCCCTGGGCGCCGCCGGCCTCGCCGGCGCGCTGAGCCCCGCCTTCGCCCAGGGAAGGAAGCTCGTGGTCGGCGTCATCTACGTGGGGCCGCGGGACGACTACGGCTACAACCAGGCGCAGGCGCAGGCCGCGGCGGCGCTGAAGAAGATGCCGGGGATCACGGTCGTCGAGCAGGAAAAGGTGCCGGAGACTTCCGACGTCCAGAAGGTGATGGCCTCCATGATCGAGCAGGACGGCGCCGCGCTCATCTTCCCGACCTCGTTCGGCTACTTCGACCCTCACGTGCTGAGGACGGCGGAGAAATATCCGAAGGTGCGCTTCGCGCACTGCGGCGGGCTCTGGACCCAGGGCAAGCATCCGATGAACACCGCCAGCTACTTCGGCTATATCGACGAGTGCCAGTACATCAACGGCATCGCCGCCGGCCACGCGAGCAAAACGAAGAAGATCGGCTTCATCGCCGCCAAGCCCATCCCGCAGGTGCTGCGCAACATCAACGCCTTCACGCTCGGCGCGAAGAGCGTCGATCCGAAGATCGCCTGCCAGCTCATCGTCACCGGCGACTGGTCGCTTCCGGTGAAGGAAGCCGAAGCCGCGAACAGCCTGATCGACCAGGGCGTGGACGTGATCACCTGCCACGTCGACAGCCCGAAGGTCGTCGTCGAGACGGCCGAGCGGCGCGGCATCTACGTCTGCGGCTATCACGCCGGCCAGGGCGCGCTCGCGCCGAAGGGCTACCTCACCGGCGCGGAGTGGAACTGGCTCCCGGTCTACAGCGATCACGTCGCGGCGGCCCTCGAAGGCAAGCCGATGCAGAACTTCATGCGCGGCGGATTGAAGGAGGGCTACGTGAAGATGTCGCCCTACGGCGCGGCGCTGCCCGAGGCCGGGCGCAAGAAGGCCGACGCGGCGCTGGCCGAGATGAAGAAAGGCACCTACGCCATCTTCAAGGGCCCGCTCAGGGACAACGCCGGCAAGGAAGTCATCGCCGCGGGCACCGCCTACAGGCAGACCGAGCCGGTGCTCGAGCAGATGGGCTACCTGGTCGAGGGCGTGGCCGGCAAGGTCTGAGGCCGGGATGGCGTCCGCGGGCGAAGCGTTCGCGATATCGCTCGCGGCCCTGGCGGCGGCGCTGGCGCTGTTCGGCGTTTTCATGGCCGCGCTCGGGCACAGCCCGCTGGAGGTCTACAGCCTCATCTGGCGCGGCGGATTCGCGAGCGGCTTCGCCTGGCAGAACACGCTGACGCGCGCCGCGCCGCTCATCCTTACGGCGCTTTGCGTCGCGATCCCGGCGCAGGCCGGATTGATGGTGCTCGGCTCGGAGGGCGCGCTGGTGCTCGGCGGCCTCGCCGCCGCCGTGACCGGCCACGCGCTGGCGGGAAGCGCGCCGATGACGGTGAAGCTCGCCATGGCCCTCGGCGGAATGCTCGCCGGCGGTCTGTGGGTCGCCGCCGCGGGCGCGCTGCGCCAGTACCGCGGCGTGAACGAGACGATCTCCAGCCTGCTCCTCACCTACATCGCGCTCGCGCTGTTCAACCACATGGTGGAAGGACCGCTGCGCGACCCGGCGAGCCTGAACAAGCCTTCGACGCATCCGATCGGCCAGGCGAGCATGCTCGGCAGCATTCCGGGATTCGACGTGCACTGGGGCCTCGCCTTCGGCGTCGTGTTCTGCGCGGCGATGTACGTCCTGGTCCGGCACACCACCTGGGGCTTCGCGCTGCGCATCGTCGGCGGCAATCCGCGCGCCGCGCAACTCGCCGGCCTGCCCGCGTCGCGCCTGATCGTGCTCGCGTGCTTTCTCGGCGGCGCGGCGTCGGGCCTCGCCGGCATGGTGGAAGTCGGCGCGGTGCACGGCACCGCGAACGCCTCGCTGATCGCGGGCTACGGCTACACCGGGATCCTGGTCGCGTTCATCGCGCGCCAGAATCCCATTGCGATCATTCCCGTGGCGATTCTCCTGGGCGGCATCGCCGTTTCCGGCGGCATGCTGCAGCGCCGGCTCGACCTGCCCGACGCCACCGTGCTCGTGCTGCAGGGCATCGCGTTCCTTACGATCCTCGCCAGCGAAACGCTCTACGGACGGTTTCGTTTCAATTTTCGGTGGGTTGGTTTTCTCTTTTTTATGAAAGACAGAGAACCAAAACCAAGGCGGGTGGAGGTGAATCCATGACCGAGCTCGGCTGGTGGGGCGTGCCGGTCGCGGTGCTCGGCGGCGCGCTGCGCGTCAGCACGCCGTTCCTGTTCGTCAGCCTCGGCGAGGCGATCACCGAGCGCAGCGGCCGCATCAACCTCGGCCTCGAGGGCATCCTGGTCATGGGCGCGATGAGCGGCTACGCCGTCTCCTATTGGAGCGGCAACCCCTGGCTTGGCGTGCTCGCGGCCGGCGGCGCGGGCATGCTGCTCGGGTTGCTGCACGGGCTGATCTGCAACCTGCCGCGCGTGAACGACATCGCGGTGGGAATCGGCCTCATGCTGTTCGGCACCGGGCTCGCGTTCTTTCTCGGCAAGCCGTTCGTGCAGCCGAAGGCGCCGACCCTGCCATCGATTCCGTTCGGCTGGTGGAGCGATCTTCCGCAGCTCCAGTCGGCGCTCCAGGTCAGCCCGCTCTTCCTCATCGGCCTCGCGCTCGCGCTCGCCCTCGCCTGGGCGTTCCGCAACACGCGCTGGGGACTGGTGGTGCGCATGGTGGGCGACAGCTCCGACGCGGCGCGCGCGATGGGCTACAACGTCGACGCCGTGCGCACGCTGTCCACGGCGGCGGGCGGCTTCCTCGCCGGCGTCGGCGGCTCGTTCCTCTCGCTCTACTACCCCGGGAGCTGGAGCGAGGGCCTCTCCAGCGGCCAGGGCTTGATGGCGGTGGCGCTGGTGATCTTTGCGCGCTGGAATCCGCTCTGGTGCTTCTTCGCGGCGCTGCTCTTCGGCGGCGCGGGCTCGCTCGGCCCGGCGCTGCAGGCGGTCGGCGTCACTTCGGGCTACTACCTCTTCAACGCCGCGCCTTACCTGCTGACGCTGGGAATCATGATCGCGACCTGCTCCACCCGCCGCACGCTGGCGGGCGCGCCCGGCGAGCTGAGCATCAACCGCTGACCGCCATGCCCCTCGTCGCCGCCGATCCGTATCCGTGGCCCTTCGACGCAGACCTGCGCCCGGCGAATACCGCGCTGGTGATCATCGACATGCAGACCGACTTCTGCGGCGCCGGCGGCTACGTGGACAAGATGGGCTACGACCTCGCCCTCACGCGAGCGCCCGTCGTGCCCATAAAGAATCTCCTGGGCGAGATGAGGCGCAAGGGTTTCCACATCATCCACACGCGCGAAGGCCATCGCCCCGACCTCTCCGACCTGCCGGAGAACAAGCGCTGGCGCTCGCGGCGGCTCGGCGCGGGCATAGGCGATCCCGGCCCCTGCGGCCGGATCCTGGTGCGCGGCGAGCCCGGCTGGGAGATCATTCCGGAGCTCGCGCCGCTTCCCGGCGAGATCGTCGTCGACAAGCCCGGCAAGGGCTCGTTCTGCGCGACCGATCTCGAGCTGATCCTGCGCACGCGCGGCATCCGCAACCTCGTCCTCACCGGCATCACGACGGATGTGTGCGTGCATACGACGATGCGCGAGGCCAACGACCGCGGCTTCGAGTGCCTGCTGCTGGCGGACTGCACCGGCGCGACCGACCACGGCAACCACCTCGCGGCGCTGAAGATGGTGAAGATGCAGGGCGGCGTGTTCGGCGCGGTCGCCGATTCGCTTTCTTTACTGAAAAGTATTTCCTGAACGCCTCTTTATCGAAAAGTATTTTCTGAAAATTTCTTGAAAAGTATTTCCTGAAAATGGCGGAAGCGGAACTGCTGCGCCTCAAGCCCGAGCGCTCCGGGACGGGAACGGGCGCGATCGCCGTCGAGGTGAGCGGCATGACCAAGCGCTTTGGCGCCTTCGCCGCGCTCGACGGCGTGTCGATGCGCGTCGCGGCGGGCTCCTTCCACGCGCTGCTCGGCGAGAACGGCGCCGGCAAGAGCACGCTCGTGAAATGCCTCGTCGGCTTCTACCGGCCGGACGCCGGCGAGATCCAGATCGACGGCCGGCAGTGCGAGATCCGCTCGCCGCAGGACTCGCACGCTTTCGGCATCGGCATGGTCTACCAGCATTTCACCCTGGTGCCGAGCATGACCGCCGCCGAGAACCTGGTCATGTCGCGCGCCGACGTGCCGGCGGTCGTGCGCTGGAACGACGAGCGCGAGAGACTCGCGGCCTTCATGCAGACCGTGCCTTTCAGGATCCCGCTCGACAAGCCCGTGTCGAGCCTCGCCGCCGGCGAGAAACAGAAGCTGGAGATCCTGAAGCAGCTCTACCTGCGGCGCCGCTTCATGATCCTGGACGAGCCGAGCTCGGTCCTCACGCCGGACGAAGCCGACGAGGTGCTCGGCATGCTGAAAGGCCTCGCGCGCGGCGGCAGCGTGACGGTGCTGATGATCACGCACAAATTCCGCGAGGTCATGGCGTTCGCCGATGCCGCGACCGTGCTGCGCCGTGGCAAGCTGACCGGCGGCGGCGCCGTGGCCGACCTCGACACGACGCGGCTCGCGCAGATGATGGTCGGCACGCGCGAGATCCCGCGGGCGCATGCCGAGAAATCGGCCGCGAAGCCGGGCGCGGCGGCGAGCGAGCCGCGCCTTGCGCTGCACGAGCTCGTGGTGGAGGACGACGCCGGCATGGCCGCGGTGAACCGGGTCAGCCTGTCGGTGCGTCCGGGCGAGATCGTCGGCATCGCCGGCGTCTCCGGCAACGGGCAGCGCGAGCTGGTGCAGGCGCTGGTGGGGCAGCGCAAGCCCGCCGCCGGCGCGATCCGCATCGACGGCCGGCCGTATCGCGCCACGCGCCGCGAGATCCGGCACTACAAGGCGTTCAGCCTTCCCGAGGAGCCGCTGAAGAACGCCTGCGTCCCGGGCATGAGCGTGGCCGAGAACATGGCGCTGCGAAATTTCGATCGCGCGCCGCTCGCTTCCGGCTTCTGGCTGCGCGCCGGCGCGATGGACGCCCAGGCTGTGCGCTGGATCGAGCAGTTCAAGGTCGCCGCGCGCGGCCCGCACGCGCCCATCGCCACGCTCTCCGGCGGCAACGTGCAGCGCGCCGTGCTCGCGCGCGAGCTGTCGGAGCCGGTCTCGGTGCTGATCGCGGCCAACCCGGTGTTCGGCCTGGACTTCGCGGCGGTCGCCGAGATCCACGACCGGATCATCGCGGCGCGCAACGCGGGCGCCGCCGTCCTTCTGGTCTCCGAAGACCTCGACGAGCTGCTGGAGCTTTCCGACCGCATCGCGGTCCTGTTCAACGGACGCGTCGTGCATGAGACGCCCGCCGCCGCGGCCGATATCGCGGTCATCGGGCGCTGCATGGCGGGCCAGGCCGCGGGCGCCGCCTGATGCCGGTCATTCGCGCGAGGCCGTTCGACTATTCGTTCGAGCCGCGCTCCACCGCGCTGGTCGTCATCGACATGCAGCGCGACTTCGTCGAGCCCGGCGGCTTCGGCGAGGCGCTGGGCAACGACGCGCGGCGCCTGGCGGCCATCGTTCCGGCGGTGCGCTCGCTCCTCGCCGCTTGCCGCGGGGCCGGAATGACGATCGTGCACACCCGCGAGGGACACCGCCCCGACCTCTCCGATTGCCCGCCGGCGAAGCGGCTGCGCGGCAGCCCGAAGCTTCGCATCGGCGATCCCGGGCCGATGGGGCGCATCCTCGTTGCCGGCGAGCCCGGCCACGCGATCGTCGCCGAGCTCGCGCCCGCGCCCGGAGAGCTGGTGATCGACAAGCCCGGCAAGGGCGCCTTCTACGCCACCTCGCTGAACAAGTTTCTGCATACGGGCGGCATCACGCATCTTCTCTTCGCCGGCGTGACGACCGAGGTGTGCGTGCAGACCACGATGCGCGAGGCGAACGACCGCGGCTACGAATGCCTGCTCGCCGAGGACGCCACCGAAAGCTATTTTCCCGAATTCAAGCGCGCCGCGATCGAGATGATGACCGCGCAAGGCGCCATCGTCGGCTGGGCGGCGCCCTGCGCCCGGATCGAAGCGGCGCTGGCCGGAAGTCCCGAACGCTAGGTCAGGCGGGCGTAGCTGCCGGCGTGCGCCCCGCGCGCAACCGCCGCACCTGCAGTGTCGCGCCGATGAGGAACAGCAGGAAAAAGAATCCCGCGGCCGCCTTGAGCTGCGGCGCGTCCGGGCCGGGGAGCACCGGCGAGCCCGGCGGCAGCCGCGTCAAGGTCTCCGTCACGCCGGGGATCATGTGGAAGAACAGCGTCGCGGAGTAGCCGACGGTCTCGATGTATCGGGAGGCCCCGCCGAAGAGCTTCGTGGATTCCGCCACGGCGGCGACGCCGATCACGAGGAGCGTGACGATCCCGAGCACGTGCGGATTGCCGAAGCCGCCGTGCTGGAAGATGCCGAAGCCGGTCAGGCAGACGATCACCGTCGCCGCCACGTAGATCCTGCCGAGCAGCGTCCGCAGCGAGATCTCCCTGTCGCGCGCGAGGAGAACGAATCCGGCGGCCACGGCGATCAGGCTGATCGCGGTGTGCCATGTTCCGAGCGTGGTCAGGCCGAGCATGTTGGTGGGTGCCATGAGGAGCTCCGTGGTGAGTGTCTTTCGTATCCTGTTCCACATTGCGCCGGATCACAACGGGGAAAGCGGTTTGCCGGGACGATCGGCTAAAATCCGAGCCGTTCGCCCGGAGAAACCGCGATGCTCTACGACCTGCTGCTCCGAGGGGGCCGCGTCATCGACCCCGCCCAGCGCCTCGACGGCGTGCGCGATGTCGCGATCAAGGGCGGCCGCATCGCCGCGGTGCTTCCGTCCATCGCGCCGTCGAGCGCGAAGGAATCGGTAGACCTGTCCGGCAAGCTGGTGCTGCCGGGCCTGATCGACACTCACGCGCACGTGTTCGAGCACGTGACCGGACGCTTCGGCCTGGAAGCCGATCTGTGCGGCGTGCGCTCCGGCGTGACCACGCTGGTCGACCAGGGCGGCCCCTCCTGCATGACGCTCCCCGCGTTCCGGGAATTCGTCGTCAACCAGAAGAAAAGCCGCACGGTCACGTTCCTCTCCTCTTACCTCGTCGGCGGCATGGAAGGCCATTTCTATCCGTCGCTCTACAAGCCCGACTGCGTCGATGTCGAGGCGACCGTGAAGAGCGCGCTCGCCAACCGCGACATCGTCAAGGGCTTCAAGGCGCACGCCGAGCTCGGCGGCTTCGCGCGCTGGGGCATCGAGGTGATCAAGCTCGCGGCCGAGATCGGCAAGCGCGCGGACCTGCCGGTGTACATCCATTTCGGCCAGCTCTGGGGCCTGCCCGAGTCGGGCGACCACGGCGTCGATCCCGATACCATCCTCGATCAGGTGGTGCCGCTGCTCAAGCCCGGCGATATCCTCGCGCATCCCTTCACGCGCCATCCGGGCGGCTTCGTCAACCGCGAAGGCAAGGTGCATCCGGTCGTGAAGGAAGCGCTCGCGCGCGGGCTCAAGACCGACGTCGGCCACGGCTCGCATTTCAGCTACCGCATGGCGCGCATCGCGCTCGACGCCGGCATCGTGCCCGACACCCTTGGTGCGGATATGCACGGCTACAACACGCGGGTTCCGAAGCCTTCTGCGTCTCTCGCCGGCACGCCCGACGAGCATCCGGACAAGGAGCACATGTTCTTCGGCCAGACGCGCTTCTCGCTCGTCTCGGCGATGACCTCGATGCTCGCGCTCGGCCTGCCGCTCGAGAAGATCGTGCCGATGGTCACCGTGAATCCGGCACGGATGCTCGGCATGCAGGACGAGATCGGCTCGCTGCGCCCCGGCGTCGAGGCGGACGTCTCGGTGCTGCACGACGAGCGCGGCAGCTGGACGCTCACCGACAACGAGAAAACCCGGCAGAAGACCGACCGCCTGCTGCGCCCGTATTTCTGCCTGCGCTCGGGCGTGCGCTTCGACTCGGACGCCTCGATCCTGCCGCCGATGGCCCAAGCGGCGTGACGACGAAGGGCGTTGGCGCAAGTCTTCCGCGCAAGGAAGACCGGCGTTTTCTGCGCGGCCAGGGCGAATACGTCGCCAATATCCGTCTCGCCGGCATGCTCGACGTCGCCTTTGTGCGTTCGCCGATGGCTCACGCAAGGATAGTTTCAGTCAGGAAGCCTTCCGGTTTTGAAAATTCTGTCTTTACCTCCGAAGATTTAAACGGCGTAAAGCCCATCCGCGCCGTCTCCGGCCTCGAGGGCTTCAAAGTCTCGGAACAATTTGTTTTAGCGAAAAACAAAGTGAGGCAAGTGGGCGAGCTCGTGGCCATGTGCGTCGCGCCCACGCGAGCCGAGGCGGAAGACCTCGCGGATTCAGTGGAGGTTGATTTTGAAGAACTGCCGGCGGTCGTCGACATGCTCGAAGCGCGCCTGAGCCCGCCGGCGCTGGTGCACGAGGAATGGGGCGACAACGTGTTCCTCGAATCGCTGGTCGACGACGACCTCGCCGCGATCAGGGAAAAAGCCCACGTGAAGATCAGGCGCGCCATACGCACGGCGCGCCAGCACATGTCGCCGCTGGAAGGCCGCGGCGTGGTGTGCGAGTGGAACCGGCGGCTCGAGCAGCTCGTCATGCACAGCGCGGCGCAGATGCCGCACGTCAACCGCGCCGGCCTCGCCGAGTGCCTCGGCATCGACCAGGGCGCGATCCGCGTCATCGCGCCGGATGTCGGCGGCGGCTTCGGCTACAAGGGGATCCTGCTGCCGGAGGAAGTGTGCCTCGCGTGGCTCTGCCGCCGGCTCGGCCGGCCGGTGCGCTGGATCGAGGATCGCCGCGAGCAGCTCTCGGCGGGCGCCAACTGCCGCGAGCACCACTACGACATCACGCTCTACGCCGACAGGAAGGGCCGCCTGCTCGGCCTCGATTGCGAAGCGACGGTGGATTCGGGCGCGTACTCCTCCTACCCGTTCTCCGCCTGCCTCGAAGGCGCGCAAGTGAGCTCGATCCTGCCCGGCCCGTACAAGATGGACCGCTACCGCTGCCGCACCTGGTCGGTGGCGACCAACAAGGCGCCGATCCTCCCGTACCGCGGCGTCGCGCGCACCGGCGTGTGCTTCGCGCTCGAGCTGATGATGGACGCCGCGGCGCGCGAGCTGAAGATGGAGCCGCACGAGCTGCGCCTCGCGAACCTCGTCCAGCCCGGCGAGATGCCGTACACCAACATCACGAAGAAGTATTTCGACAGCGGCGATTACCCCGAGGCGGTGCGCCGCGCGGCAAAGATGATCGATGTGGATGGCATTCGAAAGCTGCAAAAAGATTTCGATTCAAACAAAAAACAAAATGAAAAAAACCGGCGTATTGGCGTCGGCTTCTCGATCTACTGCGAGCAGGCCGCGCACGGCACGTCGGTCTACCACGGCTGGGGCATCCCGATGGTGCCGGGCCACGAGCAGTGCGCCGCGCGCCTCTCGCCCGACGGCGTGCTCGAGCTTCGCATCGGCGCGCACTCGCACGGACAGGGCATGGAGACCACCCTCGCGCAGGTCGCGAACACCGTGCTCGGCATCGACCCGGAGAACGTTCGCCTGGTGCACGGCGACACCGGCCTCACGCCCTACTCCACCGGCACCTGGGGCTCGCGCAGCATGGTCATGTCCGGCGGCGCCGTCGCCGCCGCCTGTGATGTGATTGCAGGCCGGGTGAAGACGATTGCTTCCCGGCTTTTTGAGGTTTCGACGAGTGATTTGATTCTCGAAAACGGGTACGTGGCGGTGGAGGGAACCGACCGCAGGAAATCGTTGAGCGAGATAGCGCATGTCTGGTACCGCCAGCCGCAACTCCTCCCGCCTGACGTCGATCCGGCCGGCCTCGAAGCGACCGCCGGCTACAAAGCCAAGGTCGACACCGGCACCTTCAGCTATGCCTGCCACGCCGCGAAGGTGGCGGTGGACACCGAGACCGGCCACGTCGAGATCCTCGACTATGTGATCGTCGAGGACGGCGGCACGCTGGTGAACCCGATGATCGTCGACGGCCAGGTGTTCGGCGGCACCGCGCAGGGCGTCGGCACCGCGCTCTACGAGGAGATGCCGTTCGACGCGCAGGGCCAGCCGCTCGCCACCACCCTCGCCGATTACCTGCTGCCGAGCGCCACCGAAGTGCCGGCTATCCGCCTCTCGCATATGGAATCGCCCTCGCCGCACACGCGCTTCGGGCAGAAGGGCATCGGCGAAGGCGGCGCCATCGCCCCGCCGGCGGCGATCGCCAACGCCGTCAACGACGCGCTCGCGCCGCTCGGCGTGGAGATCACCGAGTCGCCGCTCACGCCCCGGCGTATT
>WNFL01422141.1_pt5 | contig 21338 bp, 15 predicted proteins | sample 5400361 | NCBI WGS metagenome assembly WNFL01 (sample SAMN13153351, study PRJNA577476) | soil metagenome | isolation source: 40 cm soil on Douglas fir-dominated hillslope | place: USA:California | collected 2013-09-17
GCTCGACGCGCACGGCGAGCCTGTCGCCGGTGCGAGCATCGAGTTGCACGACAGTCGGGGCGAACTGTGGAAGTTCTCGCCCGCCGATCGGAGCGATCCCGCCGGCCGCTTCGCGGTCCCCGGCTTGCCGCCCGGCGCCTGGACGATCCGCGTCGAGAAGAGCGGCTGCGCGGACGCCGAACGAACGATCCAGCTCGAGGTCGACCAGCTGTCGACGCTCGAGATCCATCTCGCCCCTCGTTGAGAGACCCACATGAAACCGATCCTCGTCGCCTTCTGTCTCGTGCTCGCGCTCGGAGTCGCGGGCTTCTTCGTCCTCTCCCTCGGCAAGGCTCCCGCGCCGCAGGCCGCGGCCTCCGCGCCGAGCGAGCTCACCGAACTGCGCGCCGAGCTGAAAGCGCTCGAGCAGCGTGTCGACTCCATGCAGCAAGCGACGCACCTCGAGTCCGGCGGCGGCGCGCGCGTCTCGCAGAGCGACGTCGACGCGGCCGTCGAACGCGCGCTGGCGACGCGCGCGGCGAGCGAGGGCGCTCCCGCAGCCACCCCCGGCGCCGCGACGCCGCCCAAGCTCGACGCGCAGACCGCGTTCGCCGGGCTGATCGATCCCTCCGTGAGCTGGGAGGACCGGCGCAAGAAGTGGATCGAGCTCGCCCGGGCCGGGCTGCTCGACGAAGTGCTCGCGCTCTACGAGAAGCAGGCCGAGGAGAACCCCAACGACACCAAGGCGCAGACCGCGCTCGGCAACGCCTACCTGAACAAGCTCTTCAACAGCGCGCAGGGACCCGAGGCCGGCATCTGGGGCACGAAGGCCGACAAGGCCTTCGACCGCGCGCTCGCGCTCGACGACCACAACTGGGAGGCGCGCTACGTCAAGTCCGTCAGCCTCTCCAACTGGCCCGCGTTCCTGGGCAAGCGGCCCGAAGCGATCTCGAACCTCGAGATCCTCGTGCAGCAGCAGTCGCAGGGAGCGCTGCAGCCGCACTACGCGCTGACCTACCTGACGCTCGGCAACCTGTACAAGGACTCGGGCAGCCCCGACAAGGCGCTCGCGATGTGGCAGCAGGGCCTGGCGCTGTTCCCCGACAACGCGGACATCCAGAGGCAGATCCAGATCGCGCAGCAGCAGCACTGATGGACGCACCGCGGGGGATGTGATCTCCTGCGGCGCATGCGCTCCTCCCCCGCCCGCGTGCTGACCGCCAGCGGTCCGCGCGCGGCCCAGGAGCTGCTGCTCGCGGCCCTCGAGCGGGATCAGCGCGAGCTGCGCGCGGACCTCACGCGGCTCGCGCACCCGCTCTATGTGATCGTGCCCTCGAAGAGCCTGCGCCTGGCGCTCGAGGAGCGCCTCGCCGCGCGCGCGGGCGGCCCCGCGCTCGGGGTCACGATCTTGACGCTGCACCGCTTCGCGCGCCGGATCCACGAGCGCGCCGGCGCTGCATGGCCGCGCGGGGAGGCGCTGCTGCCCCTGCTCGCGCGCCGGCTTGCGCCCGCGCACGCGGAGCTCGTGCCGCTGGCCGAGAGCCGCGCTGGCCTGGAGGCGCTCGTCGCGGCCCTGCGCGACCTGCAGCACGCCGGCTTCACTCCCGCGCACAGCGAGGCGCTCGAGGACTGCCTCGCGGAGCAGGACGGGCACCCCGCGCTGCCGCGCGTGCGCGCGCTGCTCGCGCTCGCGGCGGAACTTGACCGCGCGCTGTCCGCAGCCGACTGCGCACCGGCCGGAGCCTGGGCACGCTCGGCGGCGGAGCTCGTGCGCGCGCAGCCCGAGCTCCCCGGCGCGCGTGCGATCTGGATCCACGGCTTCCAGGATGCGCCGGGAACCACCAGCGAACTGATCGAGGCGCTGGCGACGCGCGCGGGCGCAGATGTGATCTTCGACACGCTCGCGCTCGAGCTGCCCCAGGGCCCGACCGGGAAGCACTACGGTGAGGCGCTCGCGAACCGGCTCGGAATCGTGCCTCCGAGCGAACGCGCCACGCTGGCCGAAGCCGGCGTCGAGCTGCGCTTCGTCGAAGCGCTCGGGCCGCGAGCCGAAGCGCGCGCGGTCGCAACCGCGCTGCGCACGCGCATCGCCAGCGGTGCGCCTCCCGAGCGCCTGGCGATCGTCGCGCGCAGCCTTCCCGGCGTCGCGGGCGAGCTCGCGGCCTCGCTCGGAGCACTCGGTGTGCCCTTCTCGGGACTCGCCGGACAGGGCTCGCTGACGCCGGAGGCGCGCGCGGCGCACGCACTGGCCGATCTCGTCGAGGACGGACAGCGAGTGCACGTGGTGCGCGCCCTGCGCGCGGGCTGGAGTCCGCCGCGCGAGCTGGGCACGACCGAGCACGAGCTGCTCGCGGCCTGCGGGCTGCTCGGCGCGACGCGCCTGGAGGCCCTGGCCGCACTCGATCTCGAACGCGCGCTCGACGGGGCCCCGGAGCTGCGACTGCCCGGCGGACGCGGGCGCAGGCGCCTCGAGCACGAGCCCGAGCTCGAGGAAGGCGCGGACGGCGAGGCCGAGGTCGACGAGCAGCCCGAGAGCGAGAGCTCCCCGGAGAACCGCCGGCTCGTTCCGCGTGCCGCGCTGCTGTGGATCCAGGAACGAGCGCGGACCTGGATCGATCGGCTCGCCGCGCTGCCGGCGAAGGGCCCGCTGGCGCCGTTCGCAACGGCATTCGAGCGCCTCGTCCGCGCCCAGTTCCCCGCGCGCGAGCCGACGCTGGCGGAGGCCCTGCGCAAGCTGGCCGAAGGGCTGCCCGCGAACTTCGAGCTGACGCGCGCCGAGTTCTTCGAGCTCGTCGGCGGGGCTCTGCGCGGCGCCCCGCGCTCGCCGCTCGGTGGCGCCGGCAGCGGCGTGCAACTGCTCGACGCGATCGAAGCGCGCAGCCGCGACTTCGACGAGCTCTTCCTCGTCGACGCGCGCCAGCTGCGGATGCGGCTCGCGGAGCTGCTGCCCGACCTGCCGGTCAAGACGGCGGCGCTCGCGGAAGAGGAAGCACTCTTCGCCGGGCTCGTGGCGAGCGCCCCGCGCGTGACGTTGTGCTGGACACGCGTCGACGACGAGGGCAAGAGCCGCGCGCCCTCACCCTTCTTGCGCCGCGCCTGGCGCGAGCGCGAGAAGAGCGAGCTCTCCGCCGGGAAGGTGCCGCTGGCGAGCTTCGCACCTGCGCGCGAGCGCGATCCCGAGCGCGTCCCGCTCGGACGGACGGAGACCGAGGAGCTCGCGCGACTCGCGCGCCTCGGCCGTGGCGCCTTCGCCGCCGCACTGCCCGAGGTCCTGGCTGCGCACGGGCGCAGCGCGGCGCGGGCGCAGGCCCTCGCGCAAACGCTGCTCTCCGTGCTCGCCGAACTCGAACCGGGACGCTCCAGGAGCGCCTACCCGAATGCCTACCTTGGCAGCGTCGGCAGGCGCGTGCACCCGGCGGATGCGCGCAGCGAGGCGCCCTGGGTGAGCGGCCTCGAGGCGCTCGCGAGCTGCCCGTGGCAGATGCTGCTCGGCCGCGTGCTCGGTCTCGCGCCCGCCGTGCCCGTGCGCGACCTCGGCGCGGTGCTGGAGGCCGCTCACGTGGGCAGCGTCGTGCACGCAGTCTTGGCGCGGATTGTGATCCAGTGCGCTGCGGAGTGGCCCGACGAGGCGGGCGTGCGCGCGCTGTGCGCCGAGGAAGCATACGCCCTGGTGCACAAGGAGCACATCGCCCCCGCCGGGCTGGCGCGCTTGCTCGCCCTGCGCGCCCTCGGCTTCCTCGAGGTCGCGCGGCGCTTGGACTCGCTGCGCGAGGGAAGCGTGCGGGCCGAGGTCGAGAGCGCGCTCGCTCTCGCGCCCGGGCGCGAGCTGCGATTCCGCGCCGACCGCGTCGAGCATCCGCTCGAGGGCGGCGAGCTGTGGATCGACTTCAAGACCTCGCGCCGGCCGCTCTCCGACAAAGTCAAGCTCGACACGCGCGAGCGCCACATGCGCGAGGCGATCGGCGCGGCGAGCGCGCTCCAGGTCGCGGCCTACGCGCTCGCCGCGGGATCCGCTGCGGCCGGCCGCTACGTCTACCTGCATCCGCGCATCGACGACGAGCACCGGCTGCAGGACGCATCCGGCGCGGACCCCGAAGTCCAGCGCCTGTTCCTCGAGGCGACCACGCGCCTGTACGCGGCCTGGGACGAGGGCGCGTTCCCGCCGCGGATCGTCTCGCCCAAGCTGAACCGCGAGCATCCCGGCTGCCGGCACTGCGACTACCGCGCGGCCTGCCAGGTCGGCGACAGCGGCATGCGCGCGCGCACGGTCGAGTGGCTGCGGGCGGACGAGCGGGCAGCAGTCCAGTCAGGATTCGCGGGCGCCGTGCAGGGGCTGTGGCGGCTGAAGAGGCCTGCGGCGGGAGAGGCTCGATGAGCGACGACGACGCGCGCCGCATCGCACGCACGGTCTTCGACCGGCCGGTCGCGCTCGTGGCCGGCGCGGGCACCGGCAAGACCTCGACCCTCGTCGCGCGGCTCGTGACCTGGCTCGTCGGACCAGGCTGGGAGGACGCGCGCGCTGCCAGCGGCTCGGAGGCACCGGCGCGCATCGCGCGCGTGGCGCTGCGCGGCAGCGTGGCGATCGAGCGCCTGACGTTCGCGCTCGCCCAGCTCGCCCGGGGCCAGGCGCCGACCGGCCTGCCGCGCGACGAGCTGCCGCGCGAGGCCGAGGAGCGCGCGGCCGCGCTGCGCGACGCGCTCGAGGAGCCGGCCGCGGTCACGATCCACTCGTTCGCACGCGGCCTGCTCTCGCGCTACCCGCTCGAAGCAGGCCTGCAGCCGGCGTTCACGGTCGATGCCGACGGGCGCGAACGCGAACGCGTCGTGCGCGAGCTCGTCGAGGAGACCCTGGCCGAGGTGCTCGCGCACGAACTCGACGCGCGCTGGGCCGCGCTCTTCCGGGAGAGAGCGGCGCCGCAGGACCTCGGGCCCGTGCTGCTGGGCCTGTGTGCCGCGGGCGCGACGGAGCACGACCTCGCGCGGGCGCGCTACGACGAGGCGGGCATCGCGCGCTGGAAGCGCGAGTTCGGCGCTGCACTCGGTGCAGCGCGGGACGCCACGCGCGCATTCGCGGGCAACCCCCAGCTCGCGGGAAGAGTGCACGAGCTGCTCGAACGGCTCGAGGAGTCCCTGCGCAGCGCCGCGGGCCGAACGCCGGCCGAGCTCGAAGTCTGGATCCGTGAAGCCGAAGCGCACTGCGCCGGGAACCTGCTCGGAAGGATCCGCGACTGGGCGCGCGGCGACTTCGGGAAGACCGAGGAGAAGCTGCTCGGCACCGGCGCGCTGCAGGCCGTCCAGGCCTGCGCGGCGCTGGACACGCAGCTGCGCTCGCGCCTCGACGAGCACCCGCAGCTCTTCGAGCACGCGCGCACGCTGCTGCAGCCGCTGCTCGCGGACGTGCGCGCGCGACTGCGCGCGAGGAACGTGCTCGGCTTCCAGGATCTGCTGCGCGAGGCGCGCGAGCTCCTGCGCAACCCGCGCGTGCGGCGCGCCCTGCAGTCCGAGATCCGCCAACTCTCGGTGGATGAGTTCCAGGACACCGACTCGCTGCAGTGCGAGCTGATCGCGGCCCTCGCTCTCGAGCTCGAGGACGGGGCAGGCCCCGGGCTGTTCCTCGTCGGCGACCCGCAGCAGTCGATCTACGCCTGGCGCAGTGCCGATCTGGCCGCCTACCAGGGATTCCTCGATGGGCTGGCTCCACGCCGGGCCGAGCACGCGGAGCTCACCCGCAACTACCGCTCGAGCGCGGCCGTTCTCGAGGCGGTCGAGCGCTGGGTGCGTCCGCGCATGCGCGCCGAACCCGGGCTGCAGCCGCAGTTCCAGAGCCTCTTCCCCCACCGCAGCGACGTCCCCACGGCGCCCGCGCTCGAGTTCTGGATCCCCTGGGAGACCGCTCCCGCGGCGCCGAACGGTCTCGCCGACACGAGCGCGCCCCGCGCGGCCGAGATCGAGGCCGCGATGCTCGTGCGCGATCTCGAGGCGCTCTCCGGGACGGGTGTCGCCTGGAAGGAGTGCGCGGTGCTCGTGCGCTCGCGGGCGCACATCCCCGGCGTGCTCGAGGCACTCCGCGCGCGCGGCATCCCGCACGAGGTCTCGGGCGACCGCAGCTACTACCGCCGGCGCGAGATCATCGACGCGCTCTCGTGGATCGCGGCGGCCATCGACCCGGGCGACCACGTGGCACTGCTCGGGGCGCTGCGCTCCTCGGCCTGCGGACTGCCCGATGCCGCGCTGCCCGCGCTGTGGGCCGAGGGCTTCCCCGCGCTCGCGAGCTCTCTGCGCACGGGCCAGCCCGCCGAGCTGGCGCGCATCGAAGCCTGCGTGCGCGCTGCAGCGCGCTCGGTTCCGCCCGGGGTCGGCGGCCGCGCGCTGCCCGCGGGCTGGGAGGAGAGCCTGCTCGAAGCGCTGGCGACGCTCGGAAGCCTGCGCGAGGCATGCGCGAACGCCTCGCTGGCGGAGTTCTTCGAGCGCTTGCGCTCGCGCACGCTCTTCGAGGCATTTGAATCGGCGCGCTACCAGGGCGACTGGCGCGCGGAGAACCTCGAGCGGCTGTACGGGCGCCTCGCACGCTGGCTCGAGGAGCGCCACGGCGACTTCGACGAGCTGCTGGCGCTGGTGCGCGAGGACCTGGCCGACGAGCGCGACGCGGAGATCGCCCAGCCCGAGGAGCTCGAGACCGACGCCGTGCGCGTGCTCACGATCCACGGGGCCAAGGGCCTCGAGTTCCGGCATGTGTACTTGCTCGGACTCGCGCGGCGCTCGCCGCACGAACGACACAGGGACGTCGAGTTCGAGCGCCTCGGCGCGGACTCCGAGTGCGTGCTCTTCGACATCCCCGGTCCGCGCTGGCACGAGTGCGCCGCGCGCCGTGCGCGGGTGCGCGCGGCCGAGGAGGTCCGCACACTCTACGTCGCGCTCACGCGCGCCAAGGACCGCATCGTGCTCTCCGGCAAGTGGCCCGCCGGACCGCCCAAGCTGGTCCCCCGGAATGCGACGCTGCTCGAACTGCTGTTGGAGGGTGCCGACCCGGGCTGGTACGCGGAGGTCGAGAACGCGGCGCGCGCCGCGGGCCAGCTCCCCGGCGAGCCGCAACTTCGCTTGCGCCTGCCCGAAGCGGCGGACCTGCGCGAGCTCGAGGCGCGCGAGCCTCCGCCCGAGCGCGCTGGGCCTGCCGCGCTCGATGCGCGCCAAGCGGTTGCCGCGCGGGCGCACGCCCGCGCGTATTCCGAGCGNNGACCTGGCGAAGGACGACGAGGACGAGTTGCGCGCCAGCGCCCGCGGCTCCGGCCGCGAGGCCGGCAGCGCGCTGCACCGCGCACTCGAGCGCTGGAGCTTCGCCGCGGACCCGCGTGCGGAGCTCGAGCGTCTCTCGCGCGCGGAGCCCGAGGCGCGCGAGCTGCTCGAGCGCTTCGGGCAGGGTCCGCTGCTCGCGCGCTTCCTCGCCGCCGGGCGCACGCTGGTGGCGCGCGAGTTGGCCTTCGTCGCGCGGCCGGAGGCGGACGAGGCGAGCTGCGCACTGTCGGGATCGATCGATCTGGTCTACCGCGATCCCGACGGGCGCCTCGTCGTCGCCGACTACAAGAGCGACGCGCTCGCGGGCGCGGAGGCGCTCGAGGAGCGCGCGGCGCACCATGCTCCGCAGCTCCGGGCCTACGCGCGCGCACTCGCGCGGGCGTCCTCCAGGCGGGCGAGGTGCGTATCCTGGCCTAGCGCATGCACTCCCCGATCAACGAGAAGTTCGGAATCCAGAGCGAGGACCTGGCCGACGGCACGGTCGCGCTGAGCCTCGCGACCGACGCGAGTTACGTGAACGAGGTCGGCATCGTGCACGGCGGCGTGACGATGCTCCTGCTCGACGGCGCGATGGGCCGCGCCGCCGGGCGCACGCTTGAGCCGGGCCAGGGCTGCGCGACGATCCAGTTCACGGCCCAGTTCCTCGCACCCGCGCAGGGCCGCCTGCGCGCGGTCGGACGCGTGGTCAAGCGCGGGCGCTCGGTCGCGTTCCTCGAGGGCGAGTGCACGCGCGAGGACGGGACGCTGATCGCGCGCGCCGTCGGCAGCTGGGCCATCCGCAGAGGTTCCCGATGATCGACTTCGGACTGCTCTGCCCGGCGCCGCAGCGCGCCAGCCTCTCCGGAGGCAGCCAGGTGCTCGAACTGCCGCTGCGGATCGTGCTCGCGCACGAGGCGCAGAGGCTCTTCCCGCTGGTCCAGCGCGCCGCCCCGGGCCTCGGCGCCGGAAGCTTCGCGCGCGTCGCGATCGACGCGCTGCCGCAGCTGCGCACGCCCGGGCGCGAGCTGCGCATCGGCCTGAAGCCCGGCCTGCCCGGGCAGGGCTTCGAGCTGCGCAGCGTCGCCGACGGGCTCGAGCTCGAGGGCGCCGACGAGGCCGGCCTGGCGTACGGCCTGGAGTGCCTGACCCAGATCCTGCGCCAGCTCGGCCGCAGCGCGCGCGGCGAGACGCTGGCGCTGCCGCACTTCGTGGTCAGCGACTGGCCGGACTTCCGCTCGCGCGGCTACATGCTCGACGTCAGCCGCACGCGCGTGCCCAGCATGGCCCGCCTGCGCGTCCTGGTCCGCACGCTCGCCGCGCTGCGCATCAACCAGCTCCAGCTCTACACCGAGCACACCTTCGCCTACCTCGGACACGAGGAGGTCTGGCGCGACTCGAGCCCGATCACGCCCGGCGAGGTGCTCGAGCTGGACGCGCTCTGCCGCGAGCACCAGATCGAACTCGTGCCCAACCAGCAGAGCTTCGGCCACATGCACCGCTGGCTCGCGCACGAGCGGTACCGGCCGCTCTCCGAGGTGCCCGAGGGCGTGGAGCACGCCTTCAGCCGGCGCCGGGAACCCTTCGCGCTCTGCCCCACCGATCCGGCGAGCCTCTCGTTCCTCGAGGGGCTCTACGACCAGCTGCTGCCGCACTTCTCGAGCCGCCAGTTCAACATCGGCGGCGACGAGACGTTCGACCTCGGCCTCGGCCGCTCCAAGGCCACCTGCGAGAAGCGCGGCAAGGGCCGCGTCTACCTCGACTTCCTGCGCGCGCTCGACGAGCGCGTGCGCGCGCGCGGGCGGCGGATGCAGTTCTGGGGCGACAGCGTGCTGCAGCACCCTGAGCTGCTCTCCGAGCTGCCGCGCCAGGCGCTGGCGCTCGAGTGGGGCTACGAGGCGGACCACCCGTTCGAGGCGCACCTCAAGGCCTTGCGCGAGAGCGGCCTGGAGTTCCACGTCTGCCCGGGCACCTCGAGCTGGCAGAGCTTCGCCGGTCGCACGCACAACATGCTCGCGAACCTCGAGAGCGCCGCGGCCGAGGGCCTGCGCGCGGGCGCGAGGGGATTCCTGGTCACCGACTGGGGCGACCGCGGGCACCTGCAGCCGCCGATCGTCAGCTGGCCGGGCATCGTCGCCTCGGCGGCACTCTCGTGGAACGCCTCCAGCGCCGGCGCTGTGCGAGCGCGCCTCGACGAGCTGCTCGACGAGCACGTCTTCGGCCACGAGGCACCCGGTCTGGGGAAGCTCTTGCTCGGGCTCGGGGACGTCTACCGCACGACGCGCGCGCGCAGCACCAACGGCTCGCCGCTCTTCTTCCTGGTCGCGTTCGCCGATCAGAAGTTCCCCCACGAGCGCGTGCAGAACCTGACCCGCGAGGGCCTGCTCGAAGCGCTCGAGTCGATCACCCAGCAGCGCGTGCGCCTCGAGGGACGGCGCGCGGCCCCGCGCGGCGCGGCGGACGAGCTGCGCTGGGTGGCGGCGATGCTCGCCTTCGCCTGCCGCCTCGGCGTCACGCGCCTCTCGGCCCAGGACGGCGCGCCGCTCGATGCGCTCCAGCCCTCCGAGCGCCGCCGGCTCGCGCGCGAGCTCGAGGAGCTGCTCGAGGAGCACCGCGCGCTGTGGCTCGAGAGCTCGCGGCCGGGCGGGCTCGCGGAATCGAGCGGCTGGCTGGCAAGGCCGCTGGCGCTGCTCGCGAGCTAGATCTCCTTCCAGACCTTGGCGAGGCTCTCGCCGTAGACCTCGAGCTCCCAGGCGCAGCTCCAGCCGAAGGGCGTGTGCTGCACGGAGGCCCCGCGCTCCTCGAGCGAGGCGCCGAGCTCGCCGAGGAACGCCCTGGCCCCCTCCGCATCCGCGCTCGCGCCGGCGAGGTGCGTGAACGAGTGCAGCACGTGGCTCTTCAGCTCGCGCTTGCGCGCGAGCCACTCCAGGTGCTTGCGCAGCGTGCGCAGCTTGCTCGCGCGAGCTTCGCCCTCCAGATCGCCCGGCTCGAGGTGCACGAACGCGACCAGCACCTCGCGCGCCTCGCCGGGCTGCGGGGGCTCGCCGGCGGTGCCGGGGGCGGCCACCTCGGCGCGCCAGGCGAAGCGCCGCGCGAGAAAGGCGAGCACCTTCATCGCGGGGCGTGGAATCGGGCTCTCGGGCTTCGCACACTGGCCATGATGGACTCCGCTCCCGCGCCTGCGCAACCGATCGCGCGCCTGCGTGGCGCCTCGCGGCGCTACCGGCGCGGCGCCGAGGAGGTGCGCGCGCTCGAGGCGATCGACCTCGAGCTCCTCCCGGGCGAATGGCTCGCGCTGGTCGGGCCCTCCGGCTGCGGCAAGTCGACGCTGCTCAACCTGCTCGGCGGCATCGACCAGCCCGATTCCGGCACGGTGGACGTCGGCGGGCTCGAGCTGGCGCGTTCGAGCGAGGGCCAGCGCACGCTGCTGCGCCGGCGCGGGATCGGGATCGTGTTCCAGTCGTTCCACCTCGTGCCGCACCTGACCGTCGAGGAGAACGTCGCGCTGCCGCTGGCGCTCGACCGGCGGCGCGACGCCGCGCGCGTGCGCTCGCTGCTCGAGCGCGTCGGGCTCGCCGCGCGCGCGGCGCACTTCCCGAGCGAGCTTTCCGGCGGCGAGCAGCAGCGCACGGCGCTCGCGCGGGCGCTGGTGCACCGGCCCAGGCTGGTGCTGGCCGACGAGCCGACCGGCAACCTCGACTCGGCCTCGGGCGCGCGCGTGCTCGAGCTGCTCGACGAGCTGCGGCGCGAGGATGGCAGCGCGCTGGTGATCGCGACGCACGACGCGCGCCTGGCCGAGCGCGCCGACCGGCTCGTGCGCCTGGCCGACGGCCGGATCGTCTTCCAGGGGCGGCCAAGCGACGACCCCGGGCCGCCGCGATGATCCTGCGCGCGCTCTTCCTGCGCCCGCTGGCGCGCGCGCCGCTGCGCTTCCTGGCCACGCTGCTCGGCGTCAGCGTCGGCGTCGCGGCCTTCGTGGCGACGCTGCCGCGGAGCTCGAGATCAGCTCGCCGGCGCTCGTGCCGGTCGAGGCGCTGGCCATCCTCCGGCCGCTGGCCGCGGATGCCGAGCTGCTGCCCGTGATCGAGGAGCTCGTGCTCGAGCCGAAGTCGGGAGCCGTGCTGCGCCTCGTCGGGATCGACCCGCTGCTCGACGCGCGCGCGCGCGGCTTCGCGGCCCAGGCGGGTTCCGAGGAGCTCGCGCGGCACACGCTGCGCGGGGAGGGCGTCTGGATCGCCGCGCCGCTCGCGCGCACGCTGGGCGTCGCGATCGGAGGCCGCTTCCCCGTCGAGGCCAACGGCCGGGTCAGCGAGCTCGAGCTGCTCGGCACGCTGCCCGTGGAGCGCAGCGAGGGCCCGTTCGCGACCGCGATCGTCGCCGACCTCGCGCTGGCCGAGCGCGTCACGGGCCGCCAGGGCCGACTCGACCGGATCGAGCTCCTGCCCCGCCCGGGCGTGACGCTGGCGGAACTCGAGAGCCGCGCGCGCGCGCTGCTGCCGCCCGGCCTCGTGCTGCGCTCGACCGGCGCGCGCGCCGCGCAGACCGACGGACTCGTGCACAGCCTCGAGTTCAACCTGCTGGCGCTCTCCGGGATCTCGCTGCTCGTCGCCGGCGTGCTGGTCGCGACCGCGCTGGCGACCTCGGTCGTGCAGCGCCGCAAGACGCTCGCGCTGCTGGTCTCGCTCGGAGCCGCCCGGCGCGAGCTCGTTTCGGCGCTGGTGGTCGAGGCGCTCGCGCTGGGCCTCCTGGGCGGTCTGTGCGGCGCGTTCGGTGGCTACGCCGCCGCGCACGGGCTGGCGCCGGCGATGCGTGCGACGCTGACGACGGTCGTCGGGTCCGGGCCCGCGAGCCCGGTGCGCTTCGAGGGCGACCTGATCGTGCTCGGCGTGGGGCTCGGCCTGTGCGTCGCGGCGGCCAGCGCCGTGCTGCCGCTGCTGGAGATCCTGCGCACGCCGCCGCTGCAGTCGCTGGCCCACGAGCGTCCGGACTGGCTCAGCCCGCGCGCGCGCGTCGGCGCGATCGGGTTCGCCATCCTGGCCGTGCTCGCGGCGCAGGAGCTGCTGGCGCTGCCGGCCTGGAACGGGCTGCCGCTGCCCGCGTTCGGCTCCGCCTGTGCGCTGCTCGCCGCGCTCTTCGCGCTCCAAGGCCCGCTGTGCGACTCGCTGGCGCGTCTCGCCGCGCGCATCCCGCGCCTCCTGGTCCTCGCCGGACCGCTGCGCCTGGCGCTCGCGGCGCTCGCCGCCGGCCGGCGGCGCTCGGCCTGGGCCGCGGGTGCGGTCGGGATGAGCGTCGCGCTCTCGGTCGCGATCGCGACGCTGGTCCACTCGTTCCGCACCACGCTGGTCGAGTGGTCGAAGTCCAGCCTGCGCACCGACCTGCAGGTGCGCACGCTCGCGCCGCCGGGCGGCGTGCCGCTCGGGACGCTAGCCCCGGAGATCGTGGCCATCACGGCCGGCGTCTTCGGCGCGGACGCCATCGACCCCTTCCACAGCGCGGCCGCCGAGTGCGAGGGCCGGCGGATCACGCTCGTCGGCGCTGCGATCGACGTGGTGGCCCGCCGGGGCGGCTTCGGCTACCGCGACGGGCGCGATTCGCGCGCCGTGCTCGGGCAGGCTCTCTCCACCCACTCGCTGGTCGTGAGCGAGTCCTTCGCGCTCAAGTTTGGCCACAAGGAGGGCGACACGATCCGGATCGACACGCCCGGCGGAGCGCTCGAGCGGCGCATCGAGGGCGTCTTCTACGACTACGGCGACAGCCAGGGCACGGTGATCGTCGACCTGCCGGAGTTCAAGCCGCTCTATCCGGGCCGCTCGGCCCGGCACATCGAGGTCTACCTGCCCGAGGGCACGGACCTGGATGCGGCGCGCGCGAAGCTGCTCGCGGCGCTGGGCGGCCGCTACCAGGTCGACATCCTGACCAACCCCGAGCTGCGCGCGAGCGTGCTGGCGGTCTTCGACCGCACGTTCGCGGTCACGCGCGCGCTGGTGCTGGTCAACGCCTTCGTGGCCGTGATCGCGGTCCTGACCGTGCTCTTCGCGCTCCTGCGCGAGCGCGCAGCCGACCTCGCGCTGCTGCGCGCGCTGGGCGCGTCGCGCGCGGAGCTCGGGGCGCAGGTTACGCTGCAATCCGGCCTGCTGGGCCTGCTCGGCGCGGGCGGCGGCGCCGTGACGGGCCTCACGATCGGGATGGTGCTCGTGACCGTCGTCAACCTGCAGAGCTTCGGCTGGACGCTCGAGTTCCACCAGCCCTGGAGCGCGATCGGCGGCGTGCTGGCGGCGGTAGCGATCGCCTGCCTGGTCGCGGGACTCGCGCCGGCCTGGCTGGCCGCGGCTCGCGGCCGTGCTGCTCTGCCTCGCGCTGGCGCAGGGCGGCGGCTGGAAGCAGCACGCCGCCCCGTTCACGCCGCAGTTCCCCGCCGACCACGGCGCACACCCGCTCTTCCGCAGCGAGTGGTGGTACGCGACCGGCGAGCTCGCGAGCGAGAGCGGGGAGCGCTTCGGCTACCAACTGACGATCTTCCGCGCCGGCCTCGAGCCCGGCCTCTCCGAGCGCGACGAACCGTACTGGTCGGCGCGCACGCTCTACGCCGGGCACCTCGCCTGGACCGACGTCGGGACGCAGCAGACGCAGAGCGCCGAGCGCGTCGCTCGCGCGAACGGAGCGCTGGCCGGCGCGCGCGAGGACGAACTCGACGCCTGGGTGGGCGATTGGCGCATCGCGCGCGATCCGGCGACGGGCGTGCTGCACGCCAGCGGCCGCGCGCGCGAGATCGGCGTCGCGCTCGAGCTCGAGCTCAGCCCGCTGAAGGCGCTCGTCCTGCACGGGCCCGAGGGCCTCTCGCAGAAGGGCACGGCCGCGGGCAACGTCTCGGCCTACACGAGCTTCACGCGCCTCTCGACGCGCGGACGCGTGAGCCTCGGTGGGCGCGAGCTGATGATCTACCGCCTGCGCCGCGCCGACCTGAGCGTGCTGCCGCTCTGCGCCGGCACGCTGGTGCGCGCGGACGGCACGACGCGCACGCTCGCGGCTGCAGAGGTCGAGGTGCAGGTCGAAGGACGCTGGGAGAGCCCGCGCTCGAAGGGTACCTACCCCGCGCGCTGGACGCTCAGAGTCCCGTCCGAGAAGCTCGAGCTGCGCCTCGTCCCCCGCGTTCCCGACTGCGAGATCGACGGCAGGCGCTCGACCGGCGTCGTCTACTGGGAGGGCCCCGTGGCCGTGGAGGGCTCCGTTTCGGGCAGCGGCTACGCCGAGCTGACGGGCTACGCCGGTTCGCTCGCGGGCAGGTTCTGAGGTAGCTTCGTCGGCATGTTGGCGGCGTTCCTCCTCGTGCTGGCTCCACAGGTCGAGGTGACGCGCGCCGAGCTGGCCCAGGCGTACACGCGCTTCGAGAAGGTCTACTTCGCCGCCAAGCTCGAGCCCGAGAAGAAGCGCGCGCTCAACCGGGCCTACGACGAGGCTTGCCTGGCGTACTTCGGCGGCGAGCGCAGGAAGCTCCTCGATGGGCTCGAGCGGCTCTCGGTCGAGCTGGGCGCCAAGCCCGAGCCGCCCGTGCCCGCGAAGCCGCCCTACGACTGGGACGGCTGCCGGACGACGATGCTGGTCGCGCTCTCGCGGATCGAGGCCAAGGGGCCAGCACTCGTCCAGGCGCTGGCGAGCGCGCGCGCGCGAGCGGCGCTGCTGCGCACGCACCCCTCGCCCGACCAGCTGGCGGAGTTCCAGGCCGACCGCCGCAAGCTGGCGACCGAGCTCGACCGCGAGATCGGCGCGCTGCAGCGCGGCGACGATCCCTACCGCCGGCGCACGGGCGACCTGTGGCGCGTGGTGAAGCTCGACCAGGGCGAGCTGGCGCTGCGCCTGTACGCGCCCGCGCACGCGGCCAAGGACACGCCGCTGCCGCTGGTGATCGCGCTGCACGGCGCGCGCGGCGACGAGAACATGTTCCTCGACGGCTACGGCCTGGGCAGGATCCGCGCGCTCGCCGACCAGCACGGCTTCCTGCTCGCCTGTCCGCGCACGGGCAGCGAGCTCTCCAGCGAGGCGCTCGGGAAACTGCTCAACGCCCTGAAGCTCGACTACGCCATCGACGAGAAGCGCATCGGCCTGCTCGGGCACTCGATGGGCGCCAACGTGGCCGCACGCCTCGCAGCCGCGCAGCCGGGCTTCTTCAGCGCAGTGGCTTGCTTCGGCGGCGGCCCGAGGACAGTTGTCGAGCGGTTCCCTCCCCTGTGGCTTCGGGTCGGCGATCTGGACCAGATGGCCGACATCGACGGTCTCAAGGAGGTCGCGCGGCAAATGACCAAGCTCGAGCAAGCGATCGACTTCCAGGTCCTGCCCGACCTCGGGCACACGCTGATCGTCGGCGAGGCGCTCGACGGCGCGATCGAGTGGCTGCTCGGTCACCACCTGCCCGGATGAGCGAACTCCCGCTCACGACCGCGCACCTCGCCGGCACCGGCGGCGCGGTCAAGACGCGGCCGGCGGATTTCGTGGTCGAGGAACTGCCGCTCTACCTGCCCAGCGGGAGCGGCGAGCACGTCCTGGGCAAGCTCTTCCGCCTGCCCTCGCGCGCGATCGGAACCGCCGGGATGAAGGACAAGCAGGCGCGCGCGACGCAGAGCTTCTCGCTGCACTTGCACCAGGGCGATCCAGCCGAGGTCGCGCGGCGCGTGGAGGGCGAGCTAGGCCTGCGCGTGCTCTCGGCCGCGCGCCACCAGAACAAGCTGCGCATGGGCCACCTCGCCGGCAACCGCTTCCGCGTGCTCCTGCGCGGCGCTCTGCCCGAGGCGCTCGAGCTAGGCCAGGCGATCGCCGAGGAGCTCGCCGCGCGCGGCCTGCCGAACGCCTTCGGCCCGCAGCGTTTCGGGGCCCGGGGCGACAATGCCGAGCGCGCGCTCGGGCTCTTCCGCGAGCCGCGCAAGGGCTGGAGTGCCGAGCTCCTGCTCTCGGCCTGGCAGTCGGCGCGCTTCCACGAGTGGCTCGAGCGCCGCCTCGAGCTCGGCTGCCTGCCGGCGCTGCTCGACGGCGACGTAGCCAAGCGCCACGACGGACCGATCTTCGACGTCGAGGACGTCGTGGCCGAGGAAACGCGCCGGCGCACGCGGGAGATCGTGGCCACCGGCCCGCTGTTCGGATCGGAGATGCGCTGGGCCAAGGGGCCGGCGCTGGCGATCGAGCAGCGCGTGCTCGAATCGAGCGGCGTCGACGCCGAAGCGCTGGCGCGCGCCGGCCTCCCCGGAACGCGGCGCGCGGCCTGGATCTACCCGCGCGAGCTGGCGCTCGAGTCCGTGCCGGAGGGCCTGTGGGTCGGCTTCGAGCTGCCCAAGGGTTCCTACGCGACCGTCGTGCTGCGCGAGTTCACCAAATCCGACGCGCCAGCCGAGGATCAGTCGGCGTAGCGGAACGTGCCCGTGAACGCCGCGTTGTCGCCCGGGCGCTCGAAGACTCGGCCCAGGCGCGTGTCGCTCATGCGGAAGACCTGGTTGTCCCCCACGACCCGGTCCGTGATCGTCGCGAAGGGCGCGTACCAGACGTTGTAGGGCATTTTGCAGCAGGCGCGGTCGGCCAGCGTGCGGCCGGAGAGCGCAAAGCGCGTTCCGGCGTCGACTGTGTAGCTGCCGTCCGCTCCGAAGCGCGCCTCGATCGGCAGCGTGTCGAGCACCTCGGCCCCGCGGAAGAGCTCGGGCTCGCGCACGCGCAGGAGCTCGAGCGCCGCGGCACCGCCGCTGCCCGAGAGGTAGACCGCGCGGCGGATGTGCACTTCTGGTGCGGCCAGGTTGGCGTCGGCGCGCAGCGAGAGCGCGACGTCGCTGCCGGCATAGAGGCCCTCCTCGAAGTGCCAGACGCAGAGCGCCTCGCGGCCCTCGGTGCACCACTCGCCGTTGTAGTGGCAGGCGCCCGCGAAGACCGCGGCGGTGCGCGACTCGACGTAGTGGCCGGCGGGAGCGGGTGAAGACGCCTGGAGCGCACACAGCAGGGCGATCGAGAGCATGGGAACCTCCGGCGGAGATTCTACAGCACGGGCTTGTAGCAGTCCCGGCCCGAACGGCACTCCTCCGGCCGGACGAGGTCCCCGTCGGGCCCCAGGGCCTGCATCGTCCGGGCGCACCAGCAGTGGTTGCTGGCGTCGAGGATGTCCTCCTCGCTGCGCGGAGGGGTGCGCGCGAACGTCAGCTTCTTCGAGCGCAGCTCGCGGCAGTACGGGAACAGGGCCTGGCTCGCAGCGCTCTCGTTCATGCGCACAGCTCCTCCAGCGCCCGGATCAAGAGGCCCTTCGTGAGCGGCACCTTGTAGGCATTGTGCGCCAGCGGTTCGGCGCCGCGCACGGCCTCGGCCGCGGCCTTCTCGAACGTCGCGCGCGAGGCAGCCTGGCCCGTCAGCGCCGCCTCCGCGCCCTTGGCCCGCCAGGGGATCGGCGCCACGCCGCCCAGCACGACGCGCGCCTCGCGGATCGTGCCGCCTTCGATCGAGAGCGCGAGCGCGACCGAGGAGAGCGCGAAGTCGAACGAGCCCTTCTCGCGGAACTTCAGGTACGAGGAGCGCGCGTTCTGCTTGGGCGCGGGCACGCGCACCGAGCGCAGGATCTCGCCCGGCTGCAACACGGTCTCACGCGTGACGTCGGACTCCGAGGGCAGCGTGAAGTACTTCTCCAGCGCAACCGTGCGCGCGCCCTTCGCCGAGACCAGCTCGGCGCTCGCCCCCAGCGCCACGAGCGCGGGAGCGAGGTCGGAGGGGTGCACGATGTACGAGGGCCCCCCGCCGAGGATCGCGTTGTACTTGCTCATCCCGGCGTAGGAGAAGCACTCCTTGCCGCCCTTCTTGAGGCAGGGCGCGAGCTCGTTCCGGAAGTACCAGCAGCGCGGGCGCTGGTTGAGGTTGCCGCCCAAGGTCCCCTGGCTGCGGATCTGCGCGCTGGCGACCGAGGCCGCCGCCTGCGTGAGCGCGGGCACGCGCCGTACGAGCTCGGCGTGCTCCTCGAGCGCGCTCAGCGTGCACAGCGCGCCGAGCACGATCTCGCCCGCGCCGCTGGCGGCGATCCCGTCCAGGCCCGGGATGTGCTTCAGGTTGACGAGCGCGTCGGGTTCGCTGAGGTGCTCCTTCAGCTCGGTCAAGAGGTCCTGGCCGCCGGCCAGGATGCGCGTCTTGCCCGCACGCGCTTCGGGCGCGTCGAGCAGCGCCAGCGCGGCCTCGAGCGCGGTGGGGTTGTGCAGCTTGAATGCCTTCATGTTCGTTTCCTCCGCCTACGTGCGCCCGAGGGCTGCGAGCACCTTGTCGGGGGTCAGGGGCAGGTCGCGCACGCGCGCGCCGCAGGCGTTGAAGACCGCGTTGGCGATCGCGCCGTGGCCGGGAATGCAGGTCGCCTCGGCCACGCCGATCGCCTGCTCGCGCGTATCGCCGTCGTCGATCAGCGCGACGATCTCGCCGATCTCCTGCGGACCGGCGATCTTGTAGTCCTCGAGGTTGGCGTTGAGCGCCAGCCCGAGGTCGGGGTCGATCACGCGCTCCTCGAGCAGACCGTAGGAGAGCGCCTGCACCATCCCGCCCGCGATCTGCGAGCGCAGCGTCAGGCGGTTCAGCGGCAGCCCGCAGTCCTGCACGCAGACCATCTTGAGCACCTCGACCTGGCCCGTGAGCGGGTCGACGCGCACCTTGGCCGCCTGCGCGCCGTGGATGCCGTTGCCGGCGAGCGACTGGACCCACTCGCCGCGCGCGCTGAGGCCTTCCTGGGGCAGCAACGCACAGGCCTTCGCGAAGGTCAGCTTCTTGCCGTCCTTGCGGTCCTCGACCTGTCCGTCGGCGAAGTGGATGTTCGTCGCCTCGGAACCCAGAGCCTGGGCGAGGTGCTCGGCGAACTTCATACGCGCGTTCCAGGCCGCGCTCTTGACCGCCGGCGCGAGCGAGGCGGTCGTCGTGCTGCCGCCCGAACCGTTGGCCTGGCCCAGCCGGCTCGAACCGATGCGCGCCTTGACCGCGCTGACCGGCAGACCGAACTCCTCGGCCACGATCGTCGCCACGTACGTGCGCGAGCCCGTGCCGAGGTCCTGCGTGCCGACCGAGGAGCTGACGCTGCCGTCCTTCTCGATGCGCACGTCGACCTGGCACTCGGGATGGCCGCCCGCGCCCCAGACCGAGACGCCGAAGCCGATGCCGGTGCACCAGCGGCCCTCGGGCTTGCCCGGCGCCGTCTTGTTCGGGTGCGCCGCCCAGCCGATCTCCTGCGCGACGCGCTTGAGCTGGCGCTGGTAGGCTTCACCGTCCTTCTTGTCCTTCAGGCTCTTCAGGCGCACCTCGAGCGGATCGAGCCCGACCTTGTAGCTGAGCTCGTCGATCAGCGACTCGATCGCGAAGCTCGCCTGCGGGTGGCCCGGCGCGCGCATCGCGCGGCTGCTGTCCGTGTGGGTCAGGACGCCGAAGCTCTTCGTGTAGCTCTTCTCGAAACCGTAGATGTAGGGCTGCCGCGCGTGCGCGCCCTCGCCCAGGCCGCCGTACTTCTCGACCTCGGAGACCAGCGCGAGCAGCTGCCCGTCCTTGCCGATCGCGCCCTTCAGCGCCACTCGCGCACCGCTGCGGTTGCCCGCGCTGGTGAACTCGGCCGGGCGCGTCAGGAGCAGGTGCACGGGCTTGCCGGCCTGCTTGGCGAGCTGGCAGGCGAGCTGGCCCTCGAAGCCCATGTCGAACTTCGAACCGAAGCCGCCGCCCATGTACTCGACCAGCGTCTCGACCGACTCGGCCGTGAGCCCGAGCACATCCGCCGCGTCCTTGGAGATCCCGAACGTCGCCTGGGTCGAGGCGTAGACCTTCGCTTCGGCCCCGCCGCGGTAGTCGACGGTCACGCCGTGCGTCTCGAGGCACACGTGGTGCTGCACCGGGACGCTGTAGACGGCCTCGACGACGCCGGCCGCGCCCTGCATGCCGGCCTCGGTCTCGGCGCGGTCGCCCTGCGAGTTCTCCTTGCCGCGGTTGCCCTTCTTGCCGACCGCGGGTGCGCCGTCGGCCAGCGCCTGCTTGCGGTCGACGGCCCACTTGCCGGGCGCCCACTTCGGCGCGAGCGCGCGCAGCGCGTCGTCGGCGCGCTCGGGCGTATCGGCCGCGACCGCCGCAACTGGCTGGCCGAGCCAGCGGACGCTCTTCACGCCCATGTCGACCACGGCGCCGACGCCGGGCAGCTTCTTCGCCGCCTCGACGTCGATCTCGACCGTCGCGACGGGATAGGGCGAGCAGAGCACGCGCGCGAAGAGCATGCCCGGCAGGCGCACGTCGTGCGCGTAGACGGCGCGGCCGCTGACCTTCGCCGGGCCGTCGACGCGCGGCACGTCCTTGTTGACCAGCGTGTGCGCCGAGCGCTCGCCCCAGCTCGGTCCGGATTCCTTCTGCGTGCTCATCTCACTTGCCTCCGCGGGCCACGGCCAGTGCCGCTTCGAAGACCGCCGGGTACGTCCCGCAGCGGCAGACGTTGCCCGAGCAGGCGCGCTTGATCTCGTCCAGCGAGGCCTTGGGATGCTGGTCGAGGCAGGCCTGGATCGCCATCACGAAGCCGGGCGTGCAGAAGCCGCACATCTGCCCGTCGTGCGTCCAGAAGGACTGCTGCAGCGCGTTGAGCTTCTCGGGCGGGGCGAGGCCCTCGATGGTCGTGATCTTCTTCCCGCGCACGTCCGCGGCGAGCAGCAGGCAGGCCAGCGCGGGCTTCCCGTCGACGTGCACCGTGCAGGCGCCGCAGTTGCCGCGGTCGCAGACCTCCTTGGTCCCGGTCAGCGCGGGCTCGCAGCGGTTGCGCAGCGCGGAGAGCAGCGTGGTGCGCGGCTCGCACTTCAGCTTGCGTGTCTCGCCGTTGATCGAGAGCTCGATCTGGATCTCGCCCTCGAGCGTTTCGTCCTCGGCAGCCGTTCCAGCGCGTTCAGCGGCCTGCGCCGAGGCCAGCAGGCCCTGCACCAGCACGCCGCCCGCGGCGACGCCGCCCGCGCCGCGCAGGAAGCGGCGCCGGGAGAGGGCCTGAGGGTCGGATGCGTCGCGATCGCCGGGGTTCGGGGGCATGGGGACTCCGTTCGCGGGGTGTAGCGATTGGCCCCGGCCGCTGTCCTCGCTACGATCTGCTT
>WNFL01340058.1_pt2 | contig 21335 bp, 29 predicted proteins | sample 5400361 | NCBI WGS metagenome assembly WNFL01 (sample SAMN13153351, study PRJNA577476) | soil metagenome | isolation source: 40 cm soil on Douglas fir-dominated hillslope | place: USA:California | collected 2013-09-17
TGTCGGTAGCGTCAGAGCCTGAGAGGAGTGGATGGGAGGGGAAGGGAGGGGATGGGGGGGCGGGGAGGGGGGGGGGTTCCGAGGGGATGGGAGAGAGAGACCTCCGTCGAAAGATTGACACGGATGCACGCGGGATCATCGTCATCATCATCATCTCCCCGCCGGACCGGATCGATCGAAGTAGGGGGGTTTCTTCTCATCTCTTCTCTTCTTCTTCGGGCTCTCAGACACAAGTGTAGGTGTCCGGGAGGGTGGGCACCTTGTGGCGCAGTAAAGAAAGCTGTCAGGCTCTTCATTCGTCAACGTCCTTTTGGTTTGTTTGTTTGTTTTTTGGGGGTTGGGGGAAGGCTCCATAAGTGGCTACCAGCCCACCGGCCGCCCCCGGGCTCCAGCGCTGTCTTTCCACTTTTCAGATGGCAGATTGGCGATCAGATATCGTTATTACACACGGTACACTCCTGAGGGTCCTCACTAGGGACTCCGACTCCGTAAATTCTTTGGGTCCAGTGTCAAGCGGGCATCACATCATACGTTCAAGAGTCAAGTAGTGGAAGCAATCCGAATATCGGAAGAACTCGTCGGAAATGTGACGGATCATGCAGAGTTATATGCAGCGTATGTTCCAGTCACTCGCGCCTGAAACCTCCTTTATCCCCAGTCTAGCTTAGTTGCACTTGGGAGTGTGATCGAGGCTGTTGTGAACGCTGAAGATCAGACAACCACTGATAAAATTGAACGAGTTCGTGAGTTGCCTCAAGAACGATTCAATGGTAGAAAGGTACACTCCACATTTCTGCACCTGGTAGGTCTTGTACTAAAGCTAATTTCCCTATACAGAATGGCGACCGCCAAAAGCAAGGACACCGTTAGCAATCCTCATTTCTACCCAGATACCGCATTCGAGGAGGAGTTTATCACGCAGATCCTCCCTCTAGGTGGTCGGAATATGAATAAGAATGGTGGGAGGTGGACCGAACGTACCTTCGTTTACGGGGATAATACGGAAGGTCGCATCAGACTGACCTCGGGAGATGAGACCATTACGAGAATATTTGGGGCTGTTACTCAGTGCCTGGTGCGACCATTGACTCTTTTCAAAGGTCTGTTGGCTTCAAAAACAACTCCTTGGTGCTCATACGGCTTCCGTATATATCGAAGGGCTTCTGTTAGCGGAGGAGGAAGTCGATCGAGTATCTCTGAGTGCTCGCAATCTCAAATGGTTCCGATGGCAGGATTCCTCTTTCATGATAGACCCTGATGTGAGGACAGTGCCAGGATGTCGTTAACCAGTCGAAGGTGAGACCACTCTGTATTACCTTGGCTGATGTCTGAAACTTATGTTTGTAGAGCCAGAAGAAAGTATTTGTACCCTCACCCTTGTCAATGGAGCCTACAGGCTTCCGTCCCGCAGAGCTGCGCCATTCGATGTCTCTTCTGTCGGCAACTATCCCCAGCGGCTCTTCTCGTGTTAATCAGCCATCCTCCGTCAGCACTTCTTCCATCCTGCCTGTGATCCAACCACAGGGCATCATGGATCACCGTGCGCGCCGCACATCTGGAAACAGTACCATTAATATTTACACTCCAAGCAACCGGTTCTCAATACCTCCTTGGCAAGAGGTGTCGTCTGGCTCCCCTTCTACTCCGATGGCCAACCAGAAGACAACTCCTATCCAACCACGAAATAACCCTCAACCCGCTCCACTAAACATTAGCCCTTCTGCCCCCAAGGGTGCAGTGCGGGCTTCCCCTCCCGTTTCACCGCAGCAAACGCAAGAACAAGATGGCTGGCACGGCGTATACACCACACCAAACGAGGACAGTACTCCACATGTATCAACAACAACGCTGGCTCCATCAGTTGTCGGTCTGCTTATGTATTCTGCTCACACTCGCTAGCTTACTACAATCCGAGGACACGCCCAAGCTTGATTTGGCATCCCACGCGTCACTTGACTCGTAGACTCCCTACTTGATTTATTTTCGATGCGGAGATCTGCGGTTGAGCTTCGACATCATCCGGTATACTCAACAGTGCCGAGGTTCTGTGTCCTCCAGTCTCAGATTCATCCCCAACCCACCGAACGGCAGAACACGTATCGCTCGCTAACTGACCATAGGAAGAGACTGACCACCCTGCGCAACCTTGCTGCGGTCCGTGCTCGAAGGCAACAAAACCACTGCCGAATGCACAAGGATTTCATTTCCTAGATGCATGTCGTCCAGTGCAAACCCACCGAGTCCTACGGATAGACGAATAAACCGCGGTTATCTTAGTATTGGTGAGAAGCTGAACCAAGGCTTGAGGATAATTACCACCGAGTAGTTGGAGGAGTTTTGCCGAAGTCTATATTTGATATCAACCAATACCAGACATTCCTCCAAGCCGTCAGCCTCTTCTTGCTACTCCGATCCGAGATCCGAGTCATGGTCGCACCCATCAACACAACAGATCAGAAAAAGTGGGGTTGTCGCTCTTCTTATTGAGTACCTGTCCGTCATATGCTGGTGGAAGGGTAAACGGCTATGACGCGACGACGAAATTATATGGTACGTGTAGTGGTATACGGTACAAGAGAGGTTACTGGAGGAGATGGAGACCCCGTGAGGTGATTGGGGTGAAGGAGCGAGTCGAGAGAACCTGTTCACCGCCAGTGGGTAAGGAGGCGAAGGGTGACGGTGTGGAGCATGTAGAGAATCGCTCTGGTCTAGGGTAAAGAGGCGCGATACTGAAAGAGCGGTCCTTTCCTGTTGCAGTCCCCCCCAGGGTCACAACTTGTTGCGGTTCTAGATCTGCATTTCGGTGACCGCAGGTGCCTCTGTTGATGTCAAGAGGAAGGGAAGAATCAGGACGCGCGACATCGAAAAGGTCAAAGTCGAGCTTGAATAAAACGTCAAGGAAAGATACAAGACAAACACGAAGTGTCCCTGTAGCATCCATCAGCTTAAGAAAACCATCTATGGTGCAGCTTTAACTACTTACAACCCGCTCCTCTACCAAAATTCCTTCCTCTTGGCCCGCACCTCCCTCAGTACGCGTTTTCGGGGTCCCCAGCCCTCCTTCACCTTCTCCGCCTTTCCCAAGTGTTCATCGTACTTCTCCCTCGTCGCAGGCGCAACAATAGACACCAACACAGGCGAGCACAGAAACTTTCGCGCAACAGCAAGCCGCGACCACCCCTCCGCTCTCAACCGACGCATTTCCATGGCCTCACGTTCGGTGATGTGGTGCTCTTTTGGGTCTGGGAGCGGCTTCAGCGCCGGCGGGGCGCTCGGGTCCGATATGGGTGTTGGGTGTAAATTCACCGGGGCGGATGGCGGGCGAAGGAGTGGAGATGCCGGGGCGGTCAACATGGAATAGGGCGAGGGGGACGACGCGGGTGGGCGGTGATAGAATGTTAGATTTCCGTCGTCTAGTTTTTGCCCTGGGACGTTTCGTAGTGGGTCTGGGCGTTTGACGGGCGGCTTGACCGCTGGGTAGAACCTCTTCGCTATTGTTAGCGACGAGCAAGGTGCTATTGAAGCCCTGCGCGCTAGTTGGTGCGCAAGCATCGCGATGGTCGATTCCAAAAAGGGTGTTGAGCGGTACTGAGGCACGAATTGTCCAGAATAAAAAAAGAATACAAAATAAAATTGATCAAATTGATCAGAATGTCACTATATTAAATGAATACCAGTAAACACAACGGCTGCCACTGGGGCCAGCTAAATCTAATCCGCAAAAATAGTATCGCATTTTGAGGAATTAATTAATTATACATCGCATATGCTACAATGGGTTTATTTGCGACGCTTCTCGACTGGCGGATAGTTACAGAAGGTCTGGAGCACTGCGATGCGCCTCTCTGCATAAAGGTTTCAAAGACTGGAGGCGAGGAGAACCCGAAGAGACATACCCAATACGTATCTCATGAACAATTCCTCGTCTTCTCCATCGGACTCAATAACCCCAGTCGTCATATGGTTCATTGCATCTGGCGAATCAAAATCGAAAGAGTAAGGTTAGATTACGAGAGGAGAAAGAAAAGGCGAGCAAGAGTTCGTCACGCACGGTTAACCAAGCTAACGTGAGAAGGGGCTGAGATATTTTCCCGTGCCGACCTTTCCAACTCTACCAACAACAGGTTGTGTGGTGCGATCACAGAAGACGCGACAGGCAGTGGCTTAGTGTCCATTTGCTTCGAGCCTGCTCCATGCAGTGTAGGGCCATCCCATGGTACCGACGACGCCCTCGAGCTCACTCCGTCCAGCGCTTGCGAGCCCCCACTGGCGGCCATATCACTCTCCCGCAGCGCTCTAGTTATCGCCGTCTTCTTCCTCACCCCCCTTGGTCCCTTGAACGACGGTCGTGGAGGCGTCTCCACTACCCCAGAAGCCGGTCCAACACCAGCGCCGGAGGATGATGGCACCTGACCCGCCAATTGCGCTTTCGAAATCTGCTCTTGAGCAAACTCGGTATCGGCCTTAGTAAGGAATTCAGTCCGATAAGCGAGCATCTTTTTCCCAAACTCGATTTCTTCCTTGGTATCCACGTTCTCCGCGTCACACTCCTCCTTGGACGTCCTGCGCAGTTTGGGCGCTAGCTTTCCTTGCGGTTTCTCGTTGTGTGGTGGGGGGTCGAACGGATTTGGGCCTTTGGAATCCTCAAGGTAGCGGTACATCAGCCACAGAAACACGCGAGCGCGGTCACTTGCGGCGACGTTGATTGGAAGGAAGAGGTCTAGAAATTCACATTGCTGTAAATGTTCAGCTGAGAGGGTTGTACTGCGTGATGCGAATGTGAAGAGCGCAACCACTGGATTAGTCGAGGGACGGTGGCCAGCAGCTTGTCGATTGATCAGGTCGCGAAGAGTTGCTATCGGTGGTGTTTCTTTTACTGTACAGCCCTTCAGCACTGTCTTCATTCGGGCGGCATCGTACATGTGTTGCCGTGTGCCCTCGTTTCTTTGAAGAGATGGGATCGAATGATACGTTCGAAGTGCCGTACGCATATCCGGATAAACTGCATCATATTGTGAATACAATGGCTCTTTGGGTGACATAGGGTAAGAGTTAGGAAGGGTGCGGTAAAGTGCTCACAGGCCAGGGTTGTGTTTATTCTCCCAACATTGACCAGCATGCAGACTTGGGCCATCACAATGCCAAAGTCGGGAGTATGCTCCATTTTCGCACGCTGAGATCCGGTCATCTTGTTCGAATTCATAAGCGTTTTGCGATAAAGTTCCCCAAATGAAATCTTGGGCGCAGTTGGCGCGGTTCCATCCATGAAGCATGCCGTCTTGTCGTTGAATATCGCTTCCAAGAGATCAAATTGGATGATACGGCGCGTCAAGGGTTCACCGTCCATGCGCTTGATGATGAACTGCGACTTAGCAGCCGCAAGATTCCACCTACGGGTTGTGAGAACAAAACCTTTAATGAGACATAGAGGGCTACCCGGTGTCTGGAATCTTGGGAAAGTCATCCCTTTCCTGGTCGGCCATGTCGAGGTTAGGTTCAAGTCTATTGACGCTTGCCTTCCACCGTTCCCAACGCTGTTCACAACATCCTACCAAAATGGCCGAAAAGCTTGATGACGCCTCTAAGGTACTCTGCGTAGCGTGACATTCGTTTATGCACTCCTGCTGATGGGGCGCTTCGTCACAGAAAGAGCTTGAGCAATTTCTCGATCAGCAACAAGCAGAGGCGCGTCTGCATGGCCAAATCCACAACTTTACTGAAATGTGCTGGGATAAGTAAACCCATTTTCTCCGCTAGTGTGGCTTGCACTGAGCAACGACGCGTTAATTTTTTTTCGCAAGGTGCATAACTGGCACCGTTTCCGGTCGCTTTTCTCGCAGCGAAGAGAGCTGTCTCGTCAACTGTGTGGATAGGTTCCTTGATACCAGTCTTTTCATCGTGAAGAAAATCGAAGAGCAGAACAAATCGCAGTAATTATCGTGTTCATTCGCACCACCAAGCATTGTCGCGCATCTCGTGTAAGTTTCTTCATCTGGGACTCATGTGGTGAGGTCACAAAATGTGTACTGACTCCTTCTGCAGGCCTGCCATACCCTCTGACTTACATTATAGCAATAATCCTCTCCATTAGGAGCCTCGCCTCGTGCTATGGTGATATAACTGAAGGGTTTTCCTTGTTTGCTACGTATATTACGGCGAACTCGTATGCCTCAAGCGCTGGCTACTATAGTCTACATTGCCAAATTTGATAATGAATCGCTCAATTTCATTCAAGGAATCTGCGCGTTGGGTTGAACGCCAAGCTATAAGCGAATTTTATTTATTTATTTCAACGCTAGCCAACAGAACATTGAACACTAGGACCCTTGTGATAAATACACGAGAGCACGGTGCTCTTCGCGCAGGTAAAGCTTGACACAGGTCAGTAGCCTAGAGGGGAGGGAATGTCATACCCTATAGGTCCGATAAAGCACGAGCACGCTTCCTAGCCATCTCCGGACATTTTGTAGTCGACACGGCGCTCCCCCATTCATTTGCAACGAGAGACGAGAGCTGTTAGCAATCGCGTGCTTTGAGTCGCGTTCCCGAGAGCCCCATGAAAGGTTGGTCATCCAGTGTAATGAGCAGGGAGTCTGGAGTGGGTAGGGACGAATCGACTTTCCAAAGTGGGTGAACGTCGATGTACCATCTTTTGTCTGGACACCGGCCACCTTCCAGAATCTCTTTTGGGTTGCTTGAGCACCTTGGGAAGGCATAAGTCGTGTTCCGAGCAAAGAACCCACGATTCGTCGCCATCACTGTCACTGGTGTTTCCGAGACCGTTGCATATCTTCCTGCAAACTGTCTGTCTCCTGATAGTTGCCGAGGACACGCGCGAGGCTATGTAGTAAATATGCGGGGATGCGGGCCAAGCAAAGGTGGCGAGTTCGAAACCTGAACCCCGGCCATGCCGCCGCCGCCGCAAAGATCCTCACAACCCACACAGGCATCAATATCTCAATTTTTTTCCAAGTCTCAAAGACCCCCCAAACGCACGTCATCCCCGGCCATTGATCTTACGGCCGACTCAGACGGCGAGAGACCTGCGAAACGCGTCAAACGCGAGGGACACCACGCGTCCTCTCCCCAGCGAAACCCTGATGGAAATCTCCAACCAGTTCCAGAGTCTCCCCTGAAGCGGAGCTTCCGCTTCATACCCTCTGAGAGCCCAGAACGAAGAAACGCACTTCCAGAACCGAACACCGAGACCATACAGGAGCGACAGCAAAAGGAGGCAAAGCGTAAAGCTCTCAAATCTATTCTTACGCAGACGTTCAGCGAGCGGCTTCCCAGTCACGCAGGATCTGACGTTGAAGGCGGACCCGCGACCACTGAGGCAGAATCAGATTTGAGCGACTTTGAAGAAATCAAGTCAGACCTGAGAAGCAAATTCACGGCCGAGCAACGTACGCAGACTTCAGTGAAGGAGAACGTGAAAGGAAAACAAAAAGCTGGGACACCACCCGACGGATCTCGCAAGGGTTCCAGAGGCAAAAAGAAGCCAGAAGTTGAAGTTGGCCCGTCTGGAGAGCCATATACACCATTAGAACATCAGGTACAGTTCCGTGGAAGACTTCATCTAGAGTTATTCATCAGGCTCTAGGTCCGGAGGCTCAAGGAGGCCAATCCTGGTACATTATTGTTCTTCGAAGTCGGTTACAAGTACAGGTGCGTTCACACGGTACATGCAAGTGATGTCGACTGACTGTTTGCAGGTTCTTCGGAGAGGATGCCCGCATAGCCTCAAAGGAACTTGGGATTGCCTGTTTCACAGACCGAAATTTCTTGACTGCGTCCATTCCAGTTCATAGGAAGTTGGTACATGCCAAAAAGTCTGTCTTTCAATAAACACTGGATCAAGTAGCTTGTCTCATCTCTCCAAATAGGCTTCTCTCGTTGGGCCACCGCGTAAGTATCTGTGTGCATTCTGTCCAGTGATTTTGATTGGTATATCAGGTCGGGATAGTTGGGCAGACTGAAACTGCGGCATTGAAGAAAGCAGGAAGCAATCGAAAGTAAGTATTTCTTTCCACTTACACGCTTGAGAGCTTACCGTCACTCCAGTGCACCATTTACCCGCCAGGTGACGGAGCTATACACGGCGACAACGTAGGTCTTGCGTCCACGACCGGTAGGCGGGACTTGACGTTTATATTAGCTTCGTGGATGGGCTAGAATCGGCAGACGACAACGGCGGGAACACTTTCGCAGCACCTTTAATATGCCTATCCGAAGAATTGAGGGGCGGAATGGGTGCAGACGAACAGGTGCTTTTTGGCATGATTTCTGTGACTCCATCCACAGGAGACATTGTGTATGACGAGTTCTTGGATTCCCATATGCGAAGTGAACTTGAGGTGAGGGGTGCCTCAAGTAATTGGCCGATTTGACCGTCCCATAGACTCGGCTCAGTCATATCAAGCCATCCGAACTTCTGTTGTCGAACGACCTCAGCAAAGCAACTGACAAGATGCTTGCGCATTATTCTGGAACTAGGTGGATTATTCCCCACATTCATAGTTACGTTCTGACTGGCTTTCAGTATGACAAACACGCATTGTGGAGTGAGAATAGAGAGGATAGATGACACACTGGGATACACAGATGCGTTTGGTTATCTCCAAATGTTCTACGGAGACGAGGATCGAGCGTTCCAAGACAGTTCTTCTAAAGCATTTTCAACTAGTAGGTTCCGTCATCTTTCTCGGTTTTTGTGCTTATGGACCACAGGGAACCCTATGGCTGATATCACGTCACTCCCAAAGCAAGTCGTAATTGCGTTAGCACATAGCGTTCGGCATCTCGCTGCATTCGGGCTGTCCGACAGCTTTAGGCGGACCACATTTTTCACCAAATTCCTTACTCGATCTCACATGTTGCTGAATGCGAACACTCTCACGAATTTGTGGGTGCTCTCTTGTCCCTGCGGCCGTTACTAAAGAAAAGCCATATAGGGAAATCTTTCAAAACCAGACAGATTACAAAGAAAAAGGATCACTTGCATGGATTTTAGACAAGACGCAAACACGTTTTGGAGCAAGATATTTGCGAGGATGGATGGGTCGCCCGTTGGTGGATAAGAGGTATGAGCCCTGTGTATACACCACAGTATGCGCTGAACTGATATGGACATCATTAGTATCCTTCAAGAGCGGGTAGACGCCGTTGAAGAGATTCTAGAAGCTGGGTCGGCAAATCTGGTCAAGCTGCGAACGTTGTTGAGGGGATTACCCGACCTGGTGAAAGGACTGTGTCGAATACAATACGGAAAGGTGGGTCACTGATATTCGCGAGTGTCACGCCCACTGACGAGAATATAGACCAACCCGCAAGAGCTTGCAATTATCTTGACTGCATTTTCCCGGGTTGCTAGTACTTTCGAGCCCTTTGCGAAGCCCGAAGACGTCGGTTTCAAGTCATCTCTACTCAATGATATTGTCTTCGCCATCCCTAAAATCAAGGAGCCGTTGAAGGCGATTGTAGGCGTTATTAACCTTCAAAAAGCCAGAGAAGGCAACCTTACTGAATTGTGGAGGGACGAGGAGAAATATCCCGCTCTCGACAATTGTAAACTCGTGAGTAACTTCTCTTCTGTCCGTGGCAGTGGTCGCTTAGTGGATTGGTACAGGCCATCGCGTCTGTAGAGTCGGAGATGGAGCAACATTTGAAAGATGGTTCGTGTAGTGGGATCACTGAAGTCCCTCCATTGAATCGCTTTATAGTCCGGAAACAACTTCGCCGCCCCGGCTTGAAATGGGCCTCTGTATCTGGCTTCGATGTAGGTTCACGTCTCCTGATATTCCTACCATATTAAATCTCCTCAGTATCTGGTTGAAGTAGCAAATGCCGACAACAAGAATGTACCAACCAATTGGACCCGAGTTTCTGGGTTAGGAACTCTTGAATTATTGCTGAAACTTTCCCACTGACATGCCCCAGCACGAAGAAATTCACTCGATACCATACACCTGAGGCACGCAAGAATGTCCAGGAACGTGAACAACATCGAGAAACCTTGAAAGCTGGTCGGTTTCCCCCATTTCTTCACGACAGTATACTGCTGACCGGCGAAATCCAACTCTCTAGAGGCACAGAATGCATTCCAGGCATTCCAGGCAGAAATTGCCGAGAACTATGGCCTTTTACGGGACGTCGTGAACAAGCTGGCTATGGCCGGTACGCCTTTGACCATACCTAGATTAATTTTCACTTATTCGCTTGATTAGACTGCTTGATTAGCCTCGCTCAAGTGGCTTCTCTCCCGGGATATGTAAAACCGACATTCACTGGTGGCGACTCGCTAAGGATTACCCAGGGCCGCCATCCTATGGTAGAGGAGATTCGAACAGATCCATTTGTTCCAAACGACGTCAACCTTGGTGGCGAGGAGCCAAGGAACATGGTCATTACGGGTACGCTCGCTCCCCCGCTTTATAATTCTTGCCCAGCTGATGAGGCGTCGATAGGACCAAACATGGTAAGGTGTATAGTTAAAGGAACTCGTCTGGGACGTCTGATACAGGTTCATTCTCAAGGGCGGAAAGTCTTCCTGTGTCCGAATGATCGCCCTTATTGCTATTATGGCGCAAATAGGAAGGTCCGCTGTCCCATATACCGAGCCTACGGGTGCCGACCAAATTTTAGCTATGTTCCAGCGGACACTGCCGAATTATGTCTTCATGATTGCGTTCTGACCCGGATGGGTGCCTCCGATGAACTCGCACGAGGAAGATCAACGTTCATGGTGGAGATGTCCGAAACTTCGGATATAATCCAGACAGCTACAGACAAGAGTCTTGTGATCCTTGATGAGCGTGCGTTGACCTACCCCGTCTGATTGCAATCTTCTCTGAATCAGTCTTGACAGTTGGAAGGGGTACCGCCACATATGATGGTGTAAGTGTATCTCTCAACGCTGGACTGGTTTGACTGACCGTGACTTTCATCCAACCTCTAGTTGGCAATAGCAAATGCAGTCCTGGAACACCTAATAACCCAGGTGAAGTGCAAGACGCTATTCATTACGCACTACCCACAAATCGGCAAAGAACTTGAGGCAAAAGTAAAGTGCTTGTGTCTTCCTCTATCTTCCCTCTCTTACTTGTTCAATAGTATCCCACAGGAGTGAGAAATGCTCACATGGGCTTCATCGAAGAGGAAAAAATGGGTGAGCCCACGTATTCCTGTACAGGGCATTCTTCGTGCTTATTACTTCTTGGAAGACGGCCACCGGGAAGTTCACTTTCTATACTCCCTTACCAAAGGAATTACACAGAACTCCTTTGGCGTCGAATGTGCGCGCCTCGCTGGACTCCCAGATAGGACCTTGCACGTCGCTGTCCAGCGTTCCACCTACTCGGCAGAAATGGAACGGTTACGATTGAGGACCCGAAGGTATGGCGAATCATCCCACTTTAGGTTTGGTGGCTTACATGCGATCCTTGGCGATACTAGGTTACGCAACGCTCTTCGAGCGGCCAGAGTCCTTCTGGCTAAGAAGGACGGTACCAACCAAGGACCAGGACAATTGAGGGAGTTATTGGATCAGCTCAAGCTATGATACTCGCGCACCCCCCTCTCCACATTTCCTGTATATTAGTATCTCATATCGGACGCCTTCCATGCCATCCGGGCAGTCTGAAGTCTATATATACTCAAGGGCACTGCCCAACGTAGGGTATTGTGATCAAAGATTTAGCCAAAATTCAAGCGAATTGCTCTAGCCCACTCTTCCAGTACCGGTTTGTGCACCCGCAGCTTGTGTACCGAAAGCAAATGGCGGCGCAAATCGTAAGCACGATGAAAAACGTACTCGCAAGGATCACTCGCATCTACTGCCTCTACTTTTTCCATATCATCCTCTACTTTCTCCACTGGGAACGTATGGTGTGGCCAAGGACAATCGAGTACCTTCCTCTGTCGATTCTGCCCCGTCCTCCCTGTGACAGTGGCTACATGACGGCTCTTGTAATTCTTCCCCGTAAGCTCACCAATGAAGTCTATTTCGGAATTGCGTCCACCCGCAGGTTGATCCGATGATGATACGACATTATCTGAAGGCGTCGTCGGGGAAGGAGAGCGATGGACCTTGGCCTCGTGTCTCTGCAGCAGGTGCTTGTATCCGAATGCGCGCCCACATCCTTCCCGTTCACAAATGAAATCACGTTGCTGATGATGATGTACGTCGACGTGCCCTACGAGTGCCTTTGTCTACCGAAACATTCTGCCTTCAGTGTGTTATATTGGTCTTTGGGGACCACGTACCGATTTGAAGGATTTCATACACCCCTTTTCCTCGCAATACCAGTCCCTCCCATCGCATGCCCCCCGTCTAGACAACGCATCTACACCCATCTCTGTCTGTTCACTTTCTTGGTCTTCGTGAGTCTTGAGATGAGCTTTCAAGTTCTTTTGTGAGTTGAAGGTACGTCCATTGCATTTGGAATGGAGGCAAGTGGGTGGGTGCGCGTCTCGAATATGCGCCTGGAGAGCTGACCAAGTGGAAAAGTATGGCGGTGATGGAATTTTGGAAGATGGTACAGCGTTGGCTGCCATTGTCAGACACGTTACATCTGTGCACAAATAGCGATCGGCTGGAGGGACGATCAGAGATATCTCAGGCAGTCGGCAGTTTAATCAAGCTACCTTGATGGGTCTTTCCGTGCGCTTTGAGTTTTTGATTTGTAGCAAATGATTGGTTGCAACCCTCGTACTCGCAGGGGAAGTTCTTTGTTCCGGGGGTCGAATGAACCAAAGCAACATGCGACCTAAGTTGATGATGTTTGTTGAAAGATTCCAAGCAACTTGGCGCCGTGCACTGCCAGGCATCTATTAATTGAACACTTGGCCGACCCATAGCTGCTTACTTCGAACTTTTTGTCACCCCGGTGAATACTGAGGTGGATGCTCAGCTGAGAAGAGGTCCAAAAGCGCTTTCCACAAGCAATTTCCTGGCACACATATGGCCGATCAGATTTGGGGAGATGAGAACGCTGGTGTGCTTGCAGGTGCGTCTTTCGCAAGAAAGATTTGTTACAATCGGAATAGGGGCAATCGAATGGACGCTTTTAAGAGAGTAAGAGAGATTTAGGACGAGATTATCAACTGGAAATGAATCTTGTGCTTGCCTCGCCAGTATGAGACCGTTCGTGTTCGCGGAGACGAGTCGGCTTCGTGTATGATTTATTACAGTCTGTGTATTTGCATGTGTATTTGCGCACTTTGGCGCTTATGCGAATTTTTAATTTTGAAGGTACAGTTTCACTTCCAGATAGTCTACGACGTTTCGCAGGAGGGTGCTCATCGAATTCTTCTTCGTCGTATCCTTCAAAAGCGGTTGAGTCACTACTTCCGTCGTCCCGGTCGCTGTCTAAAGGAGTCGTGTCGCTGGCCGCGTCCTGCAAACGAGGAGACGATGGACACAATCGCTGTCTCTTCCTCGTCTTCAATACCGACTGAGGCCCGTCGACTCCGGCGGCATCGACCTCAAACACGGTCATTAGTGCGGCTCTGGATTTTTGAACCGTTTGTTTGGTTATGCCAAACACTGTTCACCACTTGGACCGTGCATCGTGCCTTACTTTCCTCGCTTTCTCAATAACTCGCGATAGATCATCAGATAAATTCGGAACGTTCAATAACGTTGCACCCTTTTGGACGACAGAACGCTTGTCGCGACACTCTGGGAGCGACTGCTGGCTTGTAAAGAGCACCCAAGGGCCGACCACTCCAATCATGGTACAAAGGGACAGAAGGCCGGAGGTACTCCTTGAAGCCGATGAAATCAATGCATTAATACACGCCTACCTTGTGGAATCAGGTCGGGACTGAGCTCCTGACCTCTCAAAGACTGCCGCACTTCTGACCGGGAATAATAACTACCTAGGATTCATCCACTCTGCGTTTACATTGAAGGCAGAAGCGAGACTTGATAGTACTCGCTTCCGGGAGATGATAATTCGCCGAGGAGAATTGGTTGATCTACTTGCAAAGGCATTGCTGTATGCTCAGGTGGACGCACATTACAAGCAGGTAGGTATATTATCAACAGATATCCCTTGTGGCGAAGGACTTCGAGCTTGGGCCAAAAGCTCCCTAGTACCGGTTTCTGACGACCTCAATTGGAACCAGATCCGTTTCTTCCCGTTCTTCCCATTTATAATGAATCCTCCGTCTTTCAGCCTTGGTACTGATTACCCTTGGCGCCTAGGCTCCTGGCACCTGCAATGCCCCATTCAAACTCCTTGAGAATCACCAATGCGAGTATATCCCTGAAAGAGACGCCGAGCTCGCGGAGGCGAATGGAGGTCTGCTACCGGCCCCCGATTTGGAGCAGCCTGCGGAATACGATGAAGAAATGGCACCCCCCAGTCCTGGTCCGTATATTTGGATATCAGAAAACACAAAGCTTCTCACTTCGACCTGCAGACCATCGAATACCCCCCGCACCAGTCCTCTCCGACTCTACTCAACTCTATTTGACTGGTGGACATAGTAAAATGGTCTGTCAGACGCCCCTACGGGTGGTATGCGTTCACATATATCACACAGATAATGCATATGGCATGGAATCCAATGTTTCCGAATATACTCGCGACTGGGTGAGAACTCGAGGATGAAGTATGGGACCCACCGTGCTCACAAACCCAACCAGAGGAGGCGACTCCATCGTTTGCCTGTGGGAGGTACAGTGGCCAGCACCCCAAGGACAAGCATCGTATAACTTCCTCGCATCCATCGAACATTGTCTGAACAAAGCTTCACTTGAGAAAGAGGAAGGTAGCTTCATCGACATATTCGGTTTAGACTGGTCCCCTGACGGCAACTTTCTCGCGAGTTGCTGCGGCGATAGCGTTGTGCGGGTCTGGAGCAAGCTTGTAGGCAAGCTGGTTTATGCGGAGAAGGTCCACCGAGCGACAGTGGTCCAGGTGCGGTGGTCACCTGACGGACAATACCTAGCAAGCGGAAGTCTTGATACGACAATCTGCTTGATTAACTTTAAGACCAAGGAAATTGTGCGGAGATATCACGATATTGGAGGTGAATATCGACTAGGAGGACTCTATTATTTTACTAAACCGCAGAGAGTAGGATCTGTCTCGACTCTGACTTGGTTCAATGACCATAGCTTTATCGCAACCACCTCGGACGGCGTAATTCGAATCTACCAAAATAGTTCCGCAGCCGCTTTCCGTATCTTCCGTGGCCACGCCCCTGGCGAATTACCCTCAATCCAGCTCAACTCAAATCGGAAAGCTCTCATCTCCGTCTCCGAGGATATGACTGCGAGGATATGGAACATTACCCCCCTCAAGTCTATCTATAACCAGGAGAAGCAAGAGATGGAACCTGCTGAAGGATCTGTCGGAGGGCAGTCTGGTCAGGACTGCTTGGTGGTTTTGAAAGGCCATTCTTCCGACGTCTGGGAGGCCGCGTGGTGCCCCTCGGCCGATGGATCCTCAGAGAAGTTTGTTGCTACGTACGTATAACACCATCTTCAGAGCACGAGCCTGATTTCTTCCTAGGTGTTCAACTGACCAGACGACTCGAATATGGGAGGCGACATCGGGCAAGTGTGTCAAAGTTATCGACGATCACAGAGTTGCACCCGGGCAAACGCAGACGCCGGTTCCAACGATGAGCATCAGCCCGTCTGGGAAATATATTGCAACTGCTTCAGGAGCGCACAATACGCTCTATATCCATTCACTTGAGGTTTGTCCCGGCCACCTGAAGGACCCTTTCTAACATCTTTTTCTAGAACTTCCAGCGCGCCTTTGAATGGAAGGACAGAAGCTCTCGGGCGGGTATATGGGCTATTCGGTGGCACAAGGACGGGCAGAGGCTTGCAGTAGGCCTGGGAAGTAATGCAGCGGTGATTCTGGACGTCTCACATCTTAATGCTTGAAAGTTGCGAAAGAGATCCAACAGCTCGTTCAGTTACATATCTATGGTGTACAGACTCGTGTGACAGCTATGCAAGTGTAATAGTATATCTGGTCCTGCTTACTATGTGCGAGAACAACAGCGATAACGTCTTCTGGAAGACTAGTAGAACGACTCCCCTCCCCAGTCATAGTTCGGCGTCAGTGCCTCAGCACTCTCTCGTTGAGACTTCTCTGCCCAATCTTCGAGCTTACCACCAAACTTGCCAAGGCCTTTCCACTCATGCCGAGAAACATGGCTTTTCCTGAATCGATCTCCCCACGCACAGGACATGAGCACAGGCTGTTGAGGATGCCATGATACATCCCGCACGACGTTCTGCCCCATCTGCCAAGACGCTTCGTACGGGTCAAGCTCGGGTTCCGGTCCAGAGGGCGATTTGGTGATGGGCATCGACTTGCGTGAGTTGATCCTTTGGACAAGACGACCGTCCACTGACCATATCTAGGAATTGGAGAGGTGAGTAATGACGCTTTCCAGAGAGCGCGCGCATGAAGCGTACATGAATCACTCCATCGGCGGAACCAGAGTAGATGTACTGGCTCCCTGTGGTCTCGGCTGGGCTGAAGTGACAGCGGATAAGTGTCCGCAGAACAGTGTGCCCGCGGTAAGACATGACGCTGCAATCGTCGGGATGGTTATCTCGCGGAGGCCTGTGGTAGACGCCATTGCTGCAATCCAAAGTCAATGGTCATTCTTATCCCAGTGGAGGTTGTGCGAACCGGTAGTCAAAGTTGGGAATGCCGTATTCTCTGCCCTGCACGCGTTGGAACGTCTGATCCGAGGCCATCATTCGGAGGTCCCATAACTTGAGGGTCTGTGATCACGGTCAACTCAAACTTAGCTAACGAAGCGTGCAGAAGCGTCACCTGGTCCTTGCCATTTGAAATAAGGTAGCGACCGTCTCCCTTAGGGGAAACGTAAGTGATGCCTTGTGTGTGGCCGATGAAGAAGCCAGATGGCTTAGGATACGAGCCGAGCGATCGACGATCCCTGTGGACGTAATTAACGACTAACCATTGGTGGTGAACATCAGGTTGCATCCCACCAAACTTTGAGGAAAGAGTCGTCAGAAGCACTGATGAGGACGTTCCCGGAGGAAGTATCGGCCCAGCAGCAGCTGTTGACGTCGTCTGCATGTGCATTGATCTTAACCGACCTCCTATTGGCGGCTAGGTCGTATACCATGACATTCCCACTCCCACCGGCAACAATTTCTTTCCCATCTGCGGAGAAGCGGCAGCTCCAAATCCTGAAACCGCTCAACCAAGGGTCCGCGTCCCAACGGGTGGAACTATCACCAAATTCCAACGGCATCTGTTCTTGATCTTCCTCTTTGACTTTCGCAAGATAGACTTTTGATCCCATTACCGCATACGCGAGCCGTTCGTTGTCCGGGGAGAGATGTGAGTCAGTGATAGTCCACCCGTCTCCTACACCATCGATAGTCTTCGCTACGTTCATGGTGGTCGTATGTGGCAGACTTGAGTGGCGCAGTCGTTGGGTAATCGGGCGAGTTGTATCATATATATGCATGCGGAAATCCTGTACGCAGGTGTAGTAGAATGAAGAGTCTAAATCGGAGATTCGTTGAGTATTGTAGATAAATCTTGGAAAACAGACCCACCCGCAGAGAACTGGCCAGAATACACATTGTCTCCGTATTCTGCCACCACAACCCCTCGACTGTTTGGTACCATTCCCTGCGTAGCAGTGTCAGATTATGCAAGTCCAGAAACGACCAGTGACATACCTGGAAGAGGTCTATTTTGGAGGGAAGGGCTAGCCCACATCGAGCTCGATTCATTGCTCTGATAATATTCCTCCCTTTTGCCTTCGGCTGTACTCTCCCAAAGTCCTGCGATGCGAGTAACTTGCTGCCGGTCGGCGTGGGTTCCATGGAAGGAGAGTATCGGAAGTCTGGAGAGCAAAGTTAGACTGAAGAATGGATACACATGCATTCAAGACTCCTTCTTTGGTATGAGGAAGAGTTCCTGTTTCTACCTGCACCACCACTCATGGCTTGTTCCCTGGCACTAAACCCATAGCGTCGCAAGAAGCTGAAAAGCAGGCTAGCAGGACTTGCGTGAGGTGCTATAACGCGCTGAGCTTACACTTTACTTGAATGCGAGAAAAACCTACTGGCGTCTGTCCATTCTCTGAACTCATCGAGAGTGGTAAACCTTGCCGGTTGGTCCTCTGAACCCTCTTCGTCGTCTCCTTCATGGTCTTCATCACTTCCCTCGCCTTCGTGGCCGCTGCCTCCTTGCTCGACATCCTCCATGTCGGAATCATGGTCGGCTTCCTCTGCATCTATGACGTAGCTTGGGTCGTCCTCGTAGTCATCCTCGTCGTGTCCCGAGCCACCTCCCCTATTTCCGACCGTGTATCGTGAGGTGGACGCCATAGGGCCCCAAAGTGTTGATGAGGATTGAGTCCAAAGCTGACAGAAGGCTCTCGGAAGTCCGGTTGCTTGAACCCAGTTCAGGTAAATTCACTTAAATATGAGACGCCTACTGTATATCCAATATAGTAGTAACCGATGAACCTTGTGATGGCCGTGGAGCAACTCCCAAATTTTGCTCAGTGGATCGGGAAAAGAGCCGTGCTTTCAGCTTCTCAAAGGATCCTGCTGACGCTCGTATTACTCAGTATGTTTGAAAAGGAATTGACCATGTCGATGTTCGATACTGACGGTAGGACGGAAAATGGGTACCCTGCAGCGCAAATGAGTGCTTAATAAGACCTAAGAGGATCCACAATTTCACGCAGTGTATTGAGCAGCCTGGGAGGAGCTTTCACGCTGACTCAAAGCTGGTAAAGAAGTTATGCCGGGAGCCACCGAATAATACAATGCCCTCAATCTAATTATTGACCACGGGATACCTCCTTGATACCCAAGATATATAAGTCGGCCATCTCTGCGTATGGTCGTTTTTTTTGCGGCGCTACCACCTCCCCCTTACGCAGACTTACATACATAGCGCTCTGGGAATTTCCTTTCCGCGAGACTGATCATTTGTTGGGGCTCGCTACAAACGCGTAAGGATACAAAATACGGGGATCGAGACCTTATATACCCGGGACTTTGCCATGTGAAAATCGGACCTATGATCACGCAACAGCGCGCAGGCTTGATTTGCAACCGCGAAGCTCGGTCGCCAGCGTCTACGCATTCCAACAAGAGCAACCAGATAGGCGACTATAAATACAAGCCATGTGCCGCTTTGTCTAGGGCTCATTTCCATTCCTCAGCGTTGGTCGGAAATTCTCCTGGGCCGGTGCACAAGGAATGCTTCGCCTATCGCGTCCGACATCGACAAGTGATCCCGACATCATACCGGTTCCGTGACCCACGCATAGGAGAGTAATTGACAAGTTTGTTGCGACGATGCCCTCGACATCTTGATTTCGTCTGAGAACACCGACGTGGTATCACCGACATATATAGCGGGCTGTGTGGACGAGGTCAGGACCAACGAGGCGTTTCTGTTTCCATTTTTTGTGGTTCCACTATATCCCAGCTGGTGGCATTCAGGCTCCTCTCGACGCCATCGACGCGCTTAGTACTATCCTCCTCCCGGTTTTGGAGCATGTATATATACTAGATTGTTTTAAATCAAAGGTGAGTTTTAAATTATACGAGGTCATGGAAGCGGGTCTCGTACTTGGATATAGTAGGATGGCGAGGGACGATTTTTTCTAGTTTATTGGCTTCAGGCCCGGAGCTCCGAAGATTTTTACTTCCTTTCAGAGCTGCCACGGGGTATCTGTCGGACTCTCTGTCGGGCTTCCTTCCAAACACCGACTTCGCCGCAGCCGCGGCCAGTGGACAGTGGACAGGCCGAACGCACGCGTAATCGACCCCCAGCCAATTATAATCGGCGATTTATGCACCTTGGACCATGCCGAGGTTGAGCGTAACACTGCGCACATGTTAACCCAGAAGAATAAAAGGCGCCCGTGCAGCGAGGGTACCTTCATCGCTCAACTTTGGTTCCCAGCATGGCGACCCCTCAAGCACGACGAGAAGCACTAGGGCCCCTGGGCGCACGATTATTGCAATCAATACCCAAGATTGCATTTATATCCACCATTGTCATAAGCACCATTACTCCTCCTCAACCCCTTATGTGGATGGTCTATGTGTTCTTCTATGGCGAGTCTGGGGCCCATATGGAAGACGGTGCCCCTCCACTCGTCCAATTCATTGATAGTCACGGGCGCACCCACTCTGAGCGTCTTATGGACTCAAAGTGGTCTACCTTACTCCACGTCCTCCCTGGTAGATAGTCCTTTGTTGTGATTCCACGAAACATTTAAACCTGACAAGTACTGATCTAGCAATCTTGTGGCTCCTATTGTGGCCCGCTCAGTTCACTAGCAAACTCAGGTGGAAATTCCCATGGCTCCACCGTTTCTTGGGCACAGCACTGGTGGTCGACGCCTCACTCATACTGTCGGGTGTTCTTGCCATGTGCGCGAGCGGAGCGTGCTAGTATGCCCATTCACCCATGGTGATTATGTACACTGACACCTTCACTTGCAGCACGCGCCCATATGCTCGGCCGTGGCCAATCGTTCTCGATGGTTTCTGGAAACCACCCTTCATCCCCATATTCTGGCTGTATGGCGCTGTTTCACTATATCGCGCCTACAAAACTGCACGGAATCGACAGTTCAAACTTCATCGCCGATGGATCATACGTTTAAACGCGCTTCTCTTGAGTGTGACCGTCGCCCGGCCAATCATTGGTTTCCTTGCAGTCATCTGGGTAGGCAGCTCCAGAACTTCAGGGGCATCACGGGGTTTACTGACATGACTGCTGTTTGTCCTATCAGTGGAACAACCCTCGATCGCAAGACCTTGACTTTCGCTGGAAAGTCTTCTGGGACGTTGTTTGGAAGAGCTTGCTCGGTTACATCGTCCTAGCCGAAATGTGGCTCGCAACTGAATCGTACTTCGGTCTGGGAGCTGTGGAGGTCCGTCCTCCGCACTCGGCCGGCTCTCCAACGAAGAAGTCAACTTCGGCTCCATCCTGAACAGAGTCCTATATATCTTCCGTCTTCTTTTCACTAATCCCTACTAACCCTATCACAATTGCGACTTCCGTCTACTGTATATTGCTCCACTAGTGGAGCGAGGCTTGTACCACCTACCAGACTGTTATCACACGTAGGCTCCCCTCTGTAATAGTACACCATACGTTATAGGACAATACGCATGATTAGCGATCCAAGAACCCAATGGAAACCAAGAAAAGAGAGAATGGAAATAGCAAGAGTGAGCGCAACCAATACTAAACAAGGAAACGTCCGTTACGAGCTCGCCCCCCATTCAGCCCGCATCCTCCATCAGTGTAAGGACTCGCTTGCGGTTTATTTCATTT
>WNFL01387196.1_pt6 | contig 21322 bp, 22 predicted proteins | sample 5400361 | NCBI WGS metagenome assembly WNFL01 (sample SAMN13153351, study PRJNA577476) | soil metagenome | isolation source: 40 cm soil on Douglas fir-dominated hillslope | place: USA:California | collected 2013-09-17
TGGTCGTCGTCGTCGTAGATCACGAAGTCGGGCGAGAGTCCCGCCGCCGCGGCGTCCCGCCGCAGCACCCGCACGCAGAAGCTGTGGAAGGTCGACATCCAGGCCCCGAGGCGCCCGCCCCCGAGGAGGGCCTCGGTCCGCGCCTTCATCTCCCCGGCCGCCTTGTTGGTGAAGGTGACGGCCAGGATATGGTCCGAGGGGACGCCTTTGTCGAGGACGAGGTGAGCGACGCGATGCGTGATGACGCGGGTCTTGCCGCTCCCCGCCCCGGCCAGGATCAAGACCGGCCCCTCGGTGGCGAGGACCGCTTCCCGCTGCTGCGGATTGAGGCCGTCGAGGAGTGAGGAGGGGGCCGCCAAACGACCAGTCTACTCGACGGTGACCGACTTCGCGAGGTTCCGCGGCTGGTCCACGTCCCGCCCGGCGCGCACCGCCGCGTGATAGGCGAGGAGTTGGAGAGGCAGGACCATCAGGAACGGCGACCAGAGCTCGTCGCAGGCCGGCACTTCGAGCACCGTATCCAGGTCGGGGTCGAGCAGCGATCGCAGGTGAGTGTCGCCTCCCGAAACCACGGCGATCACGCGGCCGCCGCGAGCCTTCACCTCCTGGACGTTCGAGAGCATCTTGTCGTAGACGCGGCCCTTCGGGCACAGGGCCACCACCGGCATCGCCTCGTCGATGAGCGCGATGGGCCCGTGCTTCATCTCCCCCGCGGGATAGCCCTCCGCGTGGACGTAGGAGATCTCCTTCAGCTTGAGGGCGCCCTCCAGGGCGATCGGGTAGTTGATGCCGCGGCCCAGGTAGAGGAAGTCCCGGGCCTGCATGAGCGAGCGCGTCAGGCTCTCGATCGCCCCTTCACCCGCGAGGGCCTGCTCCATCAGGTGGGGGATGCGGGTGAGCTCCGCGAGGTGGCGCATCGCGTCCTCGCGGGAGAGCGTCCCCTTGAGCCGGCCGAGGTGCAAGGCGAGCAGCGCGAGGGCCACCAGCTGGGAGGTGAACGCCTTGGTGGAGGCGACACCGATCTCGGGCCCGGCGTGGGTGAGGAGCGAGCCCGCGGCCTCTCGGGTGAGCATCGAGCCCTGGACGTTGCAGATCCCTATGGGCAGGGCGCCCCTGGACTTCGCCTCGCGGAAGGCGGCCAGAGTGTCCGCGGTCTCCCCGCTCTGGCTGATCGCCACCGCCACCATGCCCGGCCCGACGAGAGGGGTGCGATACCGGAACTCGCTCCCGTAGTCGACCTCGGCGGGGACGCGGGCCACCTGCTCCAGCAGGAACTTGCCCACGAGGGCGGCGTGCCAGCTGGTGCCGCAGGCCAGGAGCACGACCCGCTCCGCGGAACGCAGACTCCCCGCGGCCGCGCCCAGCTCCTCGAGGTAGACGTCGCCGTCCTCCAGCGAGATCCGCCCGAGCAGGGTGTCGCGCACCGCCCGCGGCTGCTCGTGGATCTCCTTGAGCATGAAGTGGCGATAGCCGCCCTTCTCGGCCTGCACCGGGTCCCAGGCGATGTGCTGGGGCTTCCGGGGCCTCGCCACCCCGTCTACGTCGGTCAGGGTCACCGAGCCGGGCGTGACCGTCACCACGTCCCCGTCGTCCAGGAAGAGGAAGTCGCGGGTGTAGGGGAGCAACGCCGTGAGGTCGGAGGCCAGGAAGTGCTCGCCCTCGCCGAGCCCCACCACCAGCGGGGGCCCGAGACGCGCTCCCACCAGCGTCTGCGGCTCGTCCTTGTGAAGGAGCACGAGGGCGTAGATCCCCTCGATCTCGCGGACCGACTTGCGCACCGCATCCTCGAGCGAGCCCTGGTAGTGGTGGGCCACGAGGTGCGCCACCACCTCGGTGTCGGTCTGGGTGACGAAACGGTGGCCGGCCGCCTGGAGGCGGGTCTTCAAGTCCAGGTAGTTCTCGATGATCCCGTTGTGGACGACCACGATCCGCCCCTGGTCGTCCACGTGCGGGTGGGCGTTCTCTTCGGTGGGGCGGCCGTGGGTGGCCCACCGCGTGTGACCGACCCCGTAGGAGCCATGGAGGGGCTGCGCCCTCAGGCTGTCTTCGAGGTTCTTGAGCTTGCCGGCGGCGCGGCGCCGCTCGAGCCTCCCGCCCTCGACCACCGCCACCCCGGCCGAGTCATAGCCCCGGTATTCCAGGCGCCGGAGCCCTTCGAGGATGACGGGAACCGCGTCCCGCGTCCCGACGTAGCCGACGATGCCACACATGTCTCAGAAGCTCTCGCCCGTGAATTCCTGAGGACCGGGTGCGCTCAGTCCTTCTTCTTCTGACCTGCCCGCCGCTTCTCGGCCCATCCCGGCTTCGTCACCTGGCGGGCCCGGCCGAGGGCGAGGGCATGGGGCGGCACGTCCTCCGTGATCGCGCTGCCCGCCCCGATGTACGCACCCTCGCCGATGGTGATGGGGGCCACGAGGGTGGTGTCGCTCCCGATGAAAGCCCCCTCTCCGATGTGGGTGGCGTGCTTGTGCACACCGTCGTAGTTGCAGGTGATCGTCCCCGCCCCGATGTTCGCCTTCGCGCCGATGGTGGCGTCGCCCAGGTAGCTCAGATGGGGGGCCTTGGCGCCGTCGCCCAGGTGGGTCTTCTTCAGCTCGACGAAGTTGCCCACCCGAGCGCCCGCGCCGATCCGGCTTTCCGGCCGCACGTGGGTGAACGGCCCCACGCTCGCCCCGGCCTCGACCACGCAGTCGCGCAGGAAGCAGTGGTCGAGGACCTGGGCTCCGGGGCCGATGGTGCTGTCCGCGATCCGCGTGAACGGCCCGACGGAGGCGCCGCTGCGCACCATGGTCCGCCCTTCCAGCAGGGTGAAGGGCCGCACCACCGCATCCGCCTCCACCGTCACGTCGAGGCCGACCGTCGTGCTGGCCGGGTCCTCCACCAGCACCCCCGCGGCCATCAAAGCGTCCAGCCGTCGCTCGCGCAGGCGGCGCGAGGCGTCGGCCAGCTCGGCCACCGTGTTCACCCCGAGGCCCTCGGCGGGATCGTCGAGGGTCACCGCCCGGACGGTCCGTCCGGCGGAGGCCAGGAAGCCGATCACGTCGGTCAGATAGTACTCGCCCTGCGCGTTTCGGGCCGTGAGCTTGTCGAGCGCCTCGAGGAGGGGCGAGACCTCGAAGGCGTACACCCCGACGTTGATCTCGCGGAGGGCGCGCTCCTCGGGAGCGGCGTCCTTCGCCTCGACGATGCGGGCAACGTGGCCAAAGGGGTCGCGAACGACGCGCCCGTAGGCGCCGCCATCGGCAAGGATCGCGGAAAGGAGGGTCGCCTCCCCGCCGCGCCGGTGCGCCTCGAGCAGTGACGAAAGCGTCTCCGGGCGCAGCAGCGGCAGGTCGCCGTTCAACACCAGCAGGGTCCGGTCCCCATGGGCGGCGAAGACCGAGCGGGCCGACAGCACGGCGTGGCCCGTGCCGAGCGGGGGATCCTGACGGACGAAGTGGAGGCCGCGGCCCGCGAAAGCCGCTTCAACCTCCGGCGCCTGGTGGCCGACCACCAGGGTGGTCGGGTCGGCCCCCACCGCGGAGAGCGCCCGCAATAGGTGCTCGACGAGGGGGAGGCCGAGCACCGGCAGGAGCACCTTGGCCCGGGCACTCTTCGTGCGCGTCCCCTTGCCGGCGGCGAGCACGAGAGCCTGTAACGGAGACACGGTCGTGTTCAGGAAGCCTGCGGGTGGACCAGGGCGAGGAACTCGGCTTGCTCGCGGATCGCGTCGAAGTCGGAGTCGCTGCGCGCCTGGGCCCGGTTGGCCGGGCTCACCGCGATCGCGGACTTGAGCGCCTTGATGGCGGCGGCGGGGTCCCCGGAGCGGGCGGACGCGGCGGCCAGGCAGTAGAGGACGTGCTCGTTGCGAGGGTGGATCTCCGCGGCCTGGTGCAGGACCTTGAGGGCCTCTTGGAACTCGCCTCGGTTGTGCAGGTACACCCCGTGGTTGAGGAGATCCTCGAAGCTCTTGGGCCGGGGGGGGCGCTTGCCGGTGGCCCGCTCGCAGAATGCGCGGTAGGACCGGGCGCGCTCGACGAGGTCCCTCTCGTCGGCGTGAGACTCGATCAGGTCGTCGAGGAGGGTGGCCGCCCGCTCGAAGTCCTTTCGCCCCAAGGCCTTGACGGCCTTCTCGAACATCTCGAGGGCCTGTCCGTGGCGCCGGTCCACGACCACCGCCGCCTTCTTCCCGTTCATCCTCGTCCTCCTGCGCCTGGAGACGAAAGCCGGAAAATATAGCATGACCGTGGGGTCTGCGCAACGACCGGCATCACGCGTGTCGCGTGTCGCCTCTGGTAGCATTGGTGTTTGGTCCGAACCAACATGGAGCACGCTGGGGACGAACCGATCGCGATCCGGGGGGCCCGGGTCCACAACCTCAAGGGGATCGACTGCGACCTGCCGCGCAACCGGCTGGTCGTGATCACCGGCCCCTCGGGCTCCGGCAAGAGCAGCCTCGCGTTCGACACCCTCTACGCCGAAGGCCAGCGCCGGTACGTCGAGAGCCTCTCTCCCTATGCCCGGCAGTTCCTGGAGCAGATGGAAAAGCCGGACGTGGAGTCGGTCTCCGGGCTCTCTCCCGCCATCGCGATCGAGCAGCGGACCACCGTCGCCCACCCGCGCTCCACCGTCGGCACCGTCACCGAGATCTACGACCATCTCCGAGTGCTCTTCGCCGCCCTCGGCCGGCCCCACTGCCCTCGTTGCGCCGAGCCCATCGCCGCCCAGACGGCCGAGCAGATGGCGGAGCGGCTTCTCGAGAACCCCGAGGGGACGCCCCTCGCGATCCTGGCCCCGGTGGCCCGCGGGCGAAAGGGCGCGTTCAAGAAGGAGATCGCCGCCCTGAGCAAGGTCGGTCTGGTGCGGGCCCGGGTGGACGGCAAGGGCCGGAACCTGTCCGAGCCCCTCGGCTTGGACCCGCGCCGCAACCACCGGATCGACGTCCTCATCGACCGCTTGATCCTGCGCCCCGGGGCCGAGAAGCGGCTGCGCGCGGGTCTCGAGAAGGCCCTGGACCTCGCGCAGGACGTCGTGCTCGTCTCGTTCGAGGGAGGCCACGAGCGGCTGCTCTCCCGGCGCATGGCCTGTGTGCGCTGCGACATCTCGGTGGGCGAGCTCTCCCCGCGCGTCTTTTCGTTCAACAGCTCCCACGGCGCCTGCTCGGCCTGCGACGGCCTCGGCCTGCGCTGGGCGGTGGACCCGGCGCGGGTGATCCCCGACGACGCGAAGACGCTCCTCGACGGAGCCATCCAGCCGTGGCAGCGCCACGGGCCCCGTCTCGTGCGCGAGGCCCTGGAGGAGGTGGCGGACCGTCACGGCTTCTCCCTCGAGACACCCGTGCGCGACCTGCCGAAGAAGGTCCGGGAGGTGCTGCTCCACGGCGACGACCACGGATTCCCGGGAGCGGTGCCCTACCTGCGGCGCCGCGTGGAGGCGCTCCTGCGGGTGGGGCCCGTGCCCGGCGAGGAGCCCCTCGAGAACCGGGAGGGCGGCGGCGAGGCCTTCGAAGACCTCCGGCCCTATCTCACCGAGGAGCCCTGCCGGGCGTGCCACGGCGCTCGGCTCCGGCCCGAGAGCCTGGCCGTACGCCTGGCCGGGCGCTCCGTGGCCGAGTACGTCCGCCTCTCCATCGCCGACGCGCGGCCGCTGCTCGCCGGCCTCACGTTCTCCGAGCGCGAGCGGCCGGTGGCCGATCGCGTCGTGCAGGAGATCGTCACCCGGCTGCAGTTCCTGGAGTCGCTCGGACTGGGCTACCTGACCCTGGACCGCCCCACCACGACCCTCTCCGGCGGCGAGGCCCACCGCATCCGGCTGGCCACCCAGATCGGGGCCCGCATGCAAGGGATCCTCTATGTGCTCGACGAGCCCTCGGTGGGATTGCACCAGCGCGACAACGAGCGGCTCATCGCGACCCTCAAGGGCATCCGCGATCACGGCAACACGGTGGTGGTGGTGGAGCACGACGAGGAGACGATCCGCGCCGCCGACTGGATCGTGGACCTCGGCGAGGGAGCGGGCCGCCTGGGTGGCCGCCTGATGTACGAGGGCCCGCCCGCGACGCTCAACGGCAGCCTCACCGGCCGCTACATACGGGGAGAGCTCCAGATCCCGCTTCCCGAGGCGCGGCGCATCCCGCGCGGGCAGATCCGCGTGCTGGGGGCGCGCGCCCACAACCTGCGGGACATCGACGCCACCATCCCGATCGGGGCCCTCACCGCGGTGACCGGGGTCTCCGGCTCCGGCAAGTCGACCCTGGTGGACGACATTCTCCACCGCGCCCTGGCCAGGCGCCTCTATCGGTCGGCGGCCGAGCCGGGCCTGCACCGCGCGATCGAAGGCGCGGAGGGGATCGACAAGGTCATCGCGATCGATCAGAGCCCGATCGGCCGCACTCCCCGCTCGAATCCCGCCACCTACACCGGCGCCTTCGCCTTCATCCGCGAGCTGTTCAGCATGGTGCCGGAAGCTCGGGCCAGGGGCTACAAGCCCGGGCGCTTCTCCTTCAACGTGAAGGGCGGGCGCTGTGAGGCCTGCCAGGGCGACGGCGTCCGCCGCGTGGAGATGCACTTCCTGCCGGACGTGTTCGTCCAGTGCGACACGTGCAAGGGCGGCCGCTACAACCGCGAGACCCTGGAGATCCTCTACCGAGGCCGTAGCATCGCCGACCTGCTCGACGTGACGGTAGCGGAGGCCCAGACCGTGCTCGAGGCGCACCCACGGCTCAACCGCCTGCTCCTCACCCTCATCGACGTGGGGCTCGGCTACATCCGCCTCGGGCAGAGCGCGACCACGATCTCGGGTGGAGAAGCCCAGCGCGTGAAGCTCGCCCGGGAGCTGGGCCGGCGCGAGACCGGCAACACGCTCTTCATCCTGGACGAGCCCACCACCGGCCTGCACTTCGACGACGTGCGGAAGCTCCTCCATGTGCTGGGCCGCCTCGTCGACGCCGGCAACACGGTGGTCGTCATCGAGCACAACCTGGACGTCATCAAGTGTGCCGACCACGTGATCGACCTCGGCCCCGAATCGGGGGCGGCGGGGGGGCGTGTCGTGGCGGAAGGACGGCCGGAAGAGGTGGCTCGCTCGCGCAGGAGCCATACCGCCCGCTATCTGAGGCCCCTCCTGGCACGCTCAGGGGCTGGGGGATGAGGCGCCCATCGAGCGTGGTCTGGAAGCCACGAGGTGGCGCTGCCGACCGTGGCCGTCCGGTCACAGCGCAGTCATCGACCCTGCTAGATATCTATATGGATCAAGTATTTAGGATGTACGCATCCTTGGCACCCGCGTTGCAGGCTGGATAGCCGCAGGTTCGAAACCGGGCATCGATCATCCGAGGAAGAGACTCCGGCGCATGGCCTATCGACGAACCCTGAGACGTGAGGTCGGCTGCACGGGAATTGGCCTCCACTCAGGCAAGCCCGTTCGCCTTTCCCTTCGGCCCGCTCCGGCCGAGCATGGGATCCGTTTCCTCCGTACCGACGTCGGGGTCGAGATCCCGGCCACCCTCGAGCACCTCGGGAGCCAGGACCACGCGACCACCCTCTCGCGCGACGGGGTTTCCATCGGCACCGTCGAGCACCTGCTCTCCGCCCTCCTCGGCCTCGGAGTAGACGACGCCCTCGTGGAGGTCGACGGACCGGAGATCCCGGTCCTGGACGGCAGCGCCGCTCCTTTCGTGATCCTCCTGCACGAGGCGGGGCTCAAGCCGCTCGCGGTGGCGCGCCAGTACCTGAAGGTGCTCAAGACGGTCGAGGTGGTGCGCGGAGGCAAGCTGGCCCGGCTCCAACCGTCCGATCATTTCGAAGTGAGCTACACCATCGGCTTCGACCATCACCTGCTGCGCCACCAGTCCCTCAGCCTGCGGATCTCCCCGCGCACCTACAGCGAAGGGATTGCTCCCGCCCGCACCTTCGGCTTCATGCGCGACGTGGAGACCATGCGGCGGAGCGGACTCGCCCTCGGGGGGAGCCTGGAGAACGCGGTCGTCATCGGGGAGACCGGCGTCCTCAACAACAAGCTGCGCTTCGAGGACGAGTTCGTGCGGCACAAGATCCTCGATGCGATCGGCGACCTGGCCCTCCTGGGCTGCCCGCTGGTCGGGCGTCTCGAGGCGCGGAAGGCCGGACACGCCCTCCACGCGGCGGTGGCGCGGAAGCTGCTCGCCACCGAGGACGCCTGGGCCCTCGTCTCGAGCCCCGGGATCCCAGCCCTCGGCGACCCCCAACCGTCGCCCGCCCTCGTGCTCAAGCCCTCCCGGGCCTGACCACCAGGACCGCACCTGCTCCACCGGTCCTGAGGGCCGCGGCTACTTTTCTGCGCTCACCGCGTCCACCATCGCCTCGACCTTGAGCTCCAGGACATTCGTCGCGGGATCGTTCGACCGGATCAGGATCTTGCGCTCGACCTTGCCGCTGTAGGTCCGCGTCTCCAGGGTGACGCGCAGGGGGGCGGTGCCCCCGGGCTTGACCACCTTCGAATCGAGGAGCGCGGCCGTGCAGCCGCAGGTGGTCGAGACGTTCTCGATCACGAGGTCCTCGGTGCCGTAGTTCTTGATGCTGAACTCCTTGGACAGGGTCTTGTTCTGCACGGCCTTGCCGAAGTCGAAGCTTTGGGGCTCCACGCTGATCCGCGGCCCCTTCACCTCGGGGACGGGCGCCGCCGCGGCCTTCTTCGTGTCCTCGGCCCCGGCGGGGACGAGGAGAAAGGCGGCGATGAGGAACGACAAGGCTCGCTTCACAGGGACCTCCCCGCGGCGCGTCCCCGCCCCCCTTTGCGCTTGGGGCTGGCGATGAGCTTCCGCACATAGGCATCCAGCATCTCGTTCTCGTACGTCACCGTGTTCAGGAACAGGCTCTCCACCAGATAGCGCTTGCGCTCCTGCTCGCTCATCTGGCCCACCACACTCTCGATCTCCCGCATCATGTCCTCGAAGGAGCCACGGAGCTCGCGGCGGAGGGTCACCTCCTTGTAGAGGGCCTCCAGGATCCCCAGCAGGTCGCCGTCGAGGGGCAGCTCGAAACCGGTCGTGAAGCGAACGCGTTTCATCGCCCCGCCCCCTTCCCGGCCGAGAAGTCGGCAAGGGCGTCGGCCTCCTCGCGGAAGAGGTCGATGATCTTGTGCACGCCCGTCATCGAGATCATCGTCTCCACGCGCGGTTGCAGGCCGGAGAGCTTGACCGTGCCCGATTTCTCCTGGAGCAGCCGGTGGATGTCCATCAAGCACCCGATGGACGCGCTATCGATGTAGCTCACCGCCTTCAGGTCGATGACCAGCTTGCGCGCTCCCGCCTCCACCTGCTGCCGCACCTCGGCGAAGAACGAGGAGAGCACCGGGTAGGTCAGCTTCGCTTCCTGGACGCGCACGATCTTGACGTCCCCGCGCTCCTCGACCACGAGCTGCATCACCTCCCCTCCGGCCCGCGGCGCCCGAGCGCCCGGGCCCTTCCCCGCCGGGGCGGCTGCTGCGCGCGCAGGAGCAGGCGGGCCAGCTCCTCACGCCCCCGGTTGATCCGGCTCTTGACCGTCCCTTCGGGCAGGGCCAGCCGCTCCGCCATCTCCTGGTAGCTCAGCCCCTGCAGGTCCCGCAGCACCACCGCCTCCCGGAGCTTGTCCGGCAGGAGGTCGAGACCCTTGCGCAGGAAGGTGCGGCGGTCCTGGTCCTCGAGCGCCCGGTGGGGGTTGCCCGAGGAGGCGGGGGCCAGGTCGAAAGCCACCAGGTCCTCCACCAGCACCTCCCGCTCGCGCTTGCCCGCCCGGTATCGGTCGATGCAGTAGTTGCGGGCCACGCTGCTGAGCCAGGTCGAGAAGTCGGCATCCCGGTTGAACTTGTCGAGGCTCTTGAAGACCTTGAGGAAGATCTCCTGGGTCAGGTCCTCCGCCTCGTCGTGCTTGCCGGTGAACTTGTAGGAGATGTGGAAGACCTTCCGACGGAACCGGGCCACCACCAGGTCCCACGCCGAATTCTCCTTCCGGAGGCAGCGCTCGATCAGCTCCGCGTCGGAAGGGACCTTCCCCTCGTCCAAGGCTTCTTTCCGTGCCGCGGGACCAACGTTCAGGACGGGTCGCGGGGCACCTTCGGGAGACGCCACCCTCATCGGGACCGCTTCCGGAGCAACCTCCGGAGAGCGGCTCGATGATAGTGGCATCGCGATCAGGGGGTCAACGCGCAGGCGGCGGCGCCTCCTTCATCTCCGGCTTCCCCGCCTGGATCCACGCCGTGTACCAGTAGCTGCCCACCGCCTCCGCCGCTTTGCTGAGCAAGGCGCGCTGGATGGGCCAGACCCGGTGCTCCATGTCCTCGTAGTAGGTCTCGGTGTAGCCCGGCTTGCCCCGATGCGCCAGCTCCTCCTCGTATTCCACGTTGTCGAGCCAGACGTAGGTCCCGTTGATCATCGAGAAGACGAACTCCTTCGGGTTGTCGAGGTAGTTCGCGGCGTCGGGGTTGAGCTTCAGCCGGGTCTGCATCGCCTCCAGGGAGCGCTCCGAGAACCGGGCCTTGAGGCCGTGCTGCATGGTCTTCTGGCCGTCCGAATTTTCCGTGAGGGAGAGAGGGTTGTGCAGCAGGAGGATGAGCCGGGCGATGGCGTCCGATTCCTCGAGGATCTTCGCCCGGTCTCCCCCCTTGAAGTCCTCCAGGAGGCGGGCGTAGGAGTCCTGGATCAGCCAGGGCAGCCGGCCGATGCGCTCGCCGACGTCGTCCCCGAACCGGGCCTTCAGCCCCGATTCGCTGTGCGGCAGATCGAGAAAGGGGAACGGGAGCAGGCGGTCCAGCTCGAAGCGCTCGCCGGGTGCCCTGTCTCCGGAGGGAGCGGCCTCCGGCGAGAGCGTCGGCATCTCGAGCCGATGGTCCTTGTAGAACTTGCTCAGCGGCTTCGGCAGGGTGTCGATGGACTTCAGGACCACCGCCTGCTGCCCGGTCGGCCCGAAGGCGGCGGCGGGCGGCGGCGCCCCCGAAAGTCCAAGGGCCACGAGAAGCAGGGTCGCGAGGTGGCGGCGTCGGGTCAAGGCGTCCTCCTCCGGTGTTCGAAGAGCTCCCACGTCATCCCCCGACCACAGAATCTCACGAGACCCGGGCCACCGCCAGGAGCCGCACCTCGGAGGCGCCCGCGGCGAGCAGGGCCCGGGCGCAGGCCTGGGCGGTCGCCCCGGTCGTGAGCACGTCGTCCACGAGGGCCACCACCCGGCCCGCCACCAGGGGCTGGCGGCGCACCGCGAACGCTCCCGCGACGTTGCGCCTCCGCTGCGCGGCAGAGAGCCCCGCCTGGGGAGTCGTATCCTTGCGGCGCACCAGGGCCCCGGTGGCGCACGGACGGCCCACGCGGCGGGCCAGCTCCTCGGCCACCACCTCGGCCTGGTTGAACCCGCGCTCACGCCGCCGGCGCGGATGGAGTGGCACCGGCACGAGCACGTCGCTGCCCCGCAGGAGTTCTTCCGCCCCGGGCTGGGCGAGCAGCGCCTCCGCGAGCCGGCGCGCCACCCGTTTCCTGCCGCGGTATTTCAGCTCGTGGATCACCGTCCGCAGGGCGCCTTCGTATGGTCCGAGGCTCAGCCCGGCCGTGAAGGGCTGGCGCCCACGTCGGCACCGCCCGCAGACGAGGAGGGCGGGCGGGAGGGGCAGCCCGCAGCCGCAGAGGCGCCCCCGGTGGCGCGGCAGCGCGTCCCAGCAGGCGTCGCAGAGCGGACCGCGCGTGGGGTGGGCGAGAGCTCGGGCGCAGACCGGGCAGGTGGAAGGAAAGACCACCGCGAGCACCGGATCGACCAGCCAGCGCGCCCTCTCGGTGGCGGCAGCGAGTCTGGGCAAGGGCATCACTAGAGCAGCCCCATCTCCTGCTTCTCCTGGCAGGCGAGGCAGTGCCTCGCCCAGGGAACCGCCTCCAGCCGCTTCTGATTCATCTCCTCCTCGCAGGAGAGACACACTCCGAAGCGCTTGTCCTCGATGCGGACGAGCGCATCGTCCATGAGCTGCAGGAGCTCGCGCTCGGAGTTCGAGAGGCTGAACAGGAACTCCTTGGCGTAGGAGTTCGAAGCCTTGTCCGCGATGTCCTGGGCCCCGTCCTCGTCCGCTTCCTTGCCGTAGGTCTTGTTCTTGTTGTAGGCCTCGAGGATCTCCTGCTTCTTCTGCTGCAGCCGCTCCCGGAACACCCGGAGCCTTTTCTGTTCCATGCTCGCTCGTCCCTTCCTCGTCGCGTTAACGGATGCCATAGCGCCGCCTCTTCTCCCAAAGGGCCTTCCGGCTGATCCCCAGGATGGCGGCCGCCTTGGTCTGGCTCTCCCCCACCTGGTCGAGCACGTAGCGGATGTAGGTCTGTTCGACGTCCTTCAGGGTCGGCCGCCGATCGCGGCCCGCCCAGAGGGTGGCCGGCTGCTCGAGGAGGTGGCCGGGCAGCGCGGCGGGAGCCACCTCTTCGCCCGTCGAGTAGAGGGCGGAGCGCTCGACCACCGACCGCAGCTCGCGTACGTTGCCGGGCCAGTGGTAGCCCTTGAGCGCCTCGGCAGTCTCCGGCGCGAAGCGCACCGCCGTCGTCGCCGCCCGCTCCCGCTCGCGGGCCAGGAAGAGCTCGGCCAGGGGCAGGATGTCCTCCCGACGGTTGCGGAGGGGCGGCAGGTGGAGCCGCACCACGTTCAGGCGGTGGAACAGGTCCTCACGGAACCGGCCGGCCTTGACCGCCTCCGCCAGGTCCTGGGTGGAGGAGGCCACGAAGCGCACGTCGATGTCGAGAGTCCGGGTCCCGCCGAGGCGCTCGAAGCGCCTCTCTTCCACGACCCGCAGCAGCTTCGCCTGGAGAGCGAGGGTCAGATCCTGAACCTGGTCGAAGTAGAGGGTACCCCCGGCGGCCAGCTCGATCTTGCCCACCTTGGTGTTGCGGGCATCGGTGAAGGCGCCCTTCTCGTGGCCGAACAGCTCCGACTCCAGGAGCTCTCCCGGGATCGACGGGCAGTGGACCTTGATGAGCGGCCCGTCGCGCCGCGGGCCCCCGTAGTGCAGCCAGTGGGCCACCAGGTCCTTGCCGGTGCCGCTCTCCCCCTCGAGGAGCACCGGGCTCTTCGCTTCGGCGAGCCGCGCGAGGAGGGGAATCAACTCGCGCATGGCCGGCGATCCGGCCACCACTCCGGAGAGCGCGTCCTTCGTTTCGATCGTCACCCTGCGAGCTCCACCCGGATGGCCCCTCCCCAGAGCCGCTCGAGGTCGTAGAAGCTGCGGGTGCGCTCGGTGAAGATGTGCACCACGAAAGAGCCGTAGTCGAGGAGGATCCACTCCTGGCGCGGGTAGCCCTCCACGTGGGCGGGCCGCCGGCCTCCCGCGCGAAGGACGTCCAGCACCGTGTCGGCGATGGCCACGAGCTGCTTCTGATTGGTGCCGGAGAGGAGAAGGAAGTAGTCGGTGAAGGACGCGTCGCGGCGGATGTCCAGCGCCACCACGTCGGCGGCCTTCTTGGAGAGGGCGCTCCGGGCGGCGGTCACGAGGTCCGAGGGAAGGTCGGAGGCGTGCTTCATCGGTGGAGACCCATCATGCGTACAGCCCCCGCTTGCCGATGTAGTCGGAGACGCCGTCCGGCACCAGGTATCGCACGCTCTGCCCGCGTCGCACGAGATCGCGGATGGCGGTGGCCGAGATCGGGAACCCCGGTCCGCCGACGCGCGCCACCCCCTTGGCGCCCGGAAAGGGCGGCGGCGCCACCACGGTCTCTTCCCCGGGCCGGTCCACCACCGCGACCGCGCAGAGACGGAACAGCCTCTCCGGCTCTCGCCAGGTCAGCATCTCGGGCCAGGTGTCGCTGCCCACGATCATCACGAACGAGTCGTCCGGGCGCTCGTCCTGGAGCGCCGCCACCGTGTCCACGGTGTAGCTCGGCCCCGGCCGCCGCACCTCGGCGTCCCAGGCCAGGAACTGCGGGTGCCCGGCGGTGGCCAGGCAGACCATGGCGAAGCGGTCGAGGGGCGAGGAGACCGGCGTCCCGCGGTGCGGCGGCGCCCCCGAAGGGAGGAAGGCCACCCGGTCCAGGCCGAGCGCTTCGCGGGCGTTCTCCGCCGCGCGAAGGTGCCCCAGGTGCACGGGATCGAAGGTGCCCCCCAGGAGGCCGATCTTCAAGGGCGCTCCTCGAGCACGGGGGCGGCCACCGCCTCGCGCACGAGCCGGGCGAGGGCGCGTTTCAGCTCGACGAGGCCGTCGCCGCGCACGGCCGAGACGGGAACGACCTCCATGCCGAGCCGTCGCGCCGCCGCCCGCAGGAGGGGCAGCGGATCCTCCGTGCCCGACGAAGCCGCGACGTCGCGCTTGCTGGCCGCCACGAGCTGCGGCCGCTCCAGCAGCGAGGCGTCCCAGCGCCTCACCTCTTCGCGCACCAGCAGGAGGTCGGCGACCGGATCTCGACCGCTCGTGCCCGAGGCGTCCACCACGTGCACCAGCACCCGCGTGCGCTCGACATGGCGCAGGAACTGGAGGCCCAGCCCCGCCCCCTGAGAGGCGCCCTCGATGATGCCGGGAATGTCCGCGGCCACGAACGTCTGCTCGTCCACCTCGACCACCCCCAGGACCGGGGTGATGGTCGTGAAGGGATAGTCGCCGACCTTGGGTCGGGCCGCGGAGATGCGGGAGAGGAGAGTCGACTTGCCCGCGTTCGGGATGCCCAGGAAGCCCACGTCCGCGATGAGCCGCAGGTCGAGGCGAAGCCAGCGCTCCTCCGCGGCCGCGCCCGGCTCGGCCTCGCGAGGCGCCCGGTTGCGGTTCGAGAGGAACGCGAGGTTTCCGCGGCCTCCCCGCCCGCCGCGGGCCAGCACGACGCGGTCACCGTCGCGGAGCACTTCGCCGACGAGGACCTCCGAGGCGTCCTCGCGAGCGGCGGTGCCGGGCGGAACGGACACCAGGAGGTCCTCGCCGCGGCGTCCGCTGCGATTGCCGGGGCCGCCATGACCGCCCCGCTCCGCGCGGAACTCGGTGTGGTAGCGCAGGGGCAGCAGCGTGTTCTGGTGGGAGACGGCCACGAGGACCACGTCGCCGCCCTTGCCCCCGGTGCCTCCGTCGGGGCCGCCGCGCGGGACGTAGGGCTCGCGGCGGAAGCTGGCGCAGCCGTTCCCGCCGTCTCCTCCCTTGACGAAGATCTTGACGCGATCAACGAACATGGGCCCGCCCCATCCGGGCGGTCGGGAGTGTGCCTAGCTCGCGGCCGGGAGCACGCTCACGCGCCGACCGCGCGAGCCGTGGTCTTCGAACTGGACCACCCCGTCCGCCACCGCGAAAAGCGTGTGGTCCTTGGCGAGGCCCACGTTCTTGCCCGGCTTCCAGGTCGTGCCGTGCTGCCGCAGGATGATGGTTCCGCTCCGCACCTGCTGGCCGCCGAACCGTTTCACGCCCAGCCGCTGGGAGTTGCTGTCCCGGCCGTTCCGGCTGGAGCCTTGACCTTTCTTATGCGCCATCGCTCACCCTCAGGCCGAGACCTTGTCGATCCGCACCGCGGTGAAGGACTGCCGGTGCCCCTTGGTGCGCCGGTAGTGCTTTCGCTTCTTGTACTTGAAGACGCGGATCTTCTTGTCGCGCCCGTCTTCGACGACCGTGGCCAGGACCGCCGCGTTCGTGACCCGGGGGGCGCCGACCGTGGTCCCCGCTTCACCGCCCACGAAGAGGACCTCATCGAGGGTCACCGTCGAGCCCACCGCGGCTTCGAGGTGCTCCACCCGCACCACATCCCCCGCTTGGACCCGGTATTGCTTCCCGCCCGTCCGGATGATCGCGTACACGGTCCACCTTCTCCTTCGCAAGCCCTGAGAAACACGAGAATTTAGCACGGGAGGCCGGGCCCGTCAAACGGCCCGGCTTTTCGGGGGGACGCTAGAAGTCGAACCCGACCCAGAAGTCGAACTTCCAGGGGGCCGAGGTCTTGAGGTCGGTGGCCCGCGACCAGTCGAAGTGGAGCGGGTAGCCGAGGAAGAAGAGCTGGAGCCCCACGCCCCAGGAGGCCCGGCCGTCCACCAGGCGGAAGCCGGACACCGGCGTCCCGAAGACGGGGTCGTTCACGTAGGAGTTACCTGCCTGGCCGGTGGAGAACTGCCAGTGCTCGCCCCGGTAATAGGCCCCGCCGGCCCCGAAGAAGACGGTCCCCCGGATCGGCCCCAGGACCCCGATCGGGGTGGCCGCCAGGTTGATGATCGGGAAGCGGATCTCCGCGTTGGCGAAGAAGCCGCGGTTGCCGGAGAATCCGAGGTACTGATAGCCGCGCATCTCCATGTTGCCGCCGAAATAGTAGATGGCGGGGTTGTCGCCGCCGCCCCAGAAGCCGCGCAGGCGCAGGGCGACAAGCGAGGACGTCGAGCCGAGGCGCAGGTACTTCCGCGCGTCTCCGTCCACCGACCAACGCGACCGGAAGCCCCCGACTCCCGGCGCCCCCGTCACCCCCAGCGTCCAGGTCTCGCCGGCGAGGGGGCCGAACTCGGCGAACCGTGTGGTCTCCGTCACCAGGCTGACCGAGGCGGGAGCGAACCAGCCGTTGTTCAGGAAGCAGGGGACGCCGAGGGCGACGGCCTGGGCGCAGACCTGGGCCTCCGCATCCGCGCTCTCGAACTGCTCCTTGATCTTGATCACCCCGGCGGACATCTCGAGGCGCCGGAACTTGTTCAGCGGGTACTGGGCGATGAACTGCCCGCCGCTGTAGCGCTGGGTTGCGATCGCCCCTTGGCGGAAGAAACCGGTCTGGAGGCCGTACGGGGAGGCGTAGAAGAAGCTCGTGGTGTCGAAACCGGTGATCCCGTAATGCAGGCGCTTGGCCAGGTTGATGTAGGTCCCCTCGTACGTCCGGAACTCCCGGATGGAGAGGGCGGTGAACGTGAAGTTGTGGTCGCCCAGCACGTCGGTCAGGCCGACCGCAGTTCCCCCGAAGAAATCGCCGCTCGAGGTGACCCCCACGTTGATGGGTGGCCGCCCCTCCAGATACAGCCCTTCGAACAGGCGCTTGCGGCGCTTGTTCTCGGGGACCACCTGGTGCGCCACGTCGGCCTGGAAGTCCACCAGGCCCTCGGCCGCGGCCTGGACCTCCTGCTCGACCTCCTTGAGCGGCTCCCCCAGGTCCTTCGTCTGCAGCTTGTACTCGTTCTTGAAGTAGCTGATGAAGGCCAGCCGGTCGCCCTGCTTGCCCCCTTTCAGGGGCGCGGGAGCCATGTTGCCGCCCAGCACGTCGGTGTACTGCTTGATGACCCCGGTCTCGAGGTCCAGGCTCCGGAGATTCGGGATGTCGTCGTCCTCGTTCGAGGAGTAGTAGAGCTTCTTGCCGTCCGAGGAGAAGATCGGCGCGTCGTCGTCGAAGGCGCCGAACGTGAGCTGGGTCTTCTGCGACGGGTTGTCGAGGGGAAACGAGTAGATCTTGTCGTGCCCGCTGATGCGGCGGCTGTAGACGACCAGCTTGCCGTCGGGGGAGATCTGGGGATCCGAGTCGGCGTACTCGTCCCTGGTCAGGTTCTCCACCTTCCTCGTCTCCAGGTCGAGCATCCAGATGTCGGAGACACCCTCCCGCAGGCCCGAGTAGAGGACGTGGCGCCCGTCGGGCAGGAGGCAGGGACCCTGCGGGAGATCCTGGCTCACCGGGATGCTTCGCAGGATCCGGCCGTCGAGCACCGAGACCAGGAACAAGGTGCGTCCCTTGTTCACGCGGCCGAAAAAGGCCACCGCGTCGCCCTTGGGGTCGAAGGCGAGCGAGCGCCCGGCCACCCACCCCTCGGAGATGGACAGGTTCTCGTACTCGCCGGGGAACCCCGGGGTGAGGTGGTTGATCACCTGCCCGTCCTTCGAGGACAGCAGCACGATCGTCGCCTTGCCGTTCGACCGGTCGGCGGTGATCGCGGCCACCATCTCTCCCGAAGGGCTGGGCGCGAAGGCGAAGACCTGGGTGAAGGAGGTCTTCTCGGGGTTCGGGGAGATCTCGCGGCCGTAGTCGCTCGGACGCTCCTTGTCGCGGAAGGGCTTGAATCGCTCCTTCAGCCACTTGTCGAAACCCTGGTCGAACTCCTCGGGGGTGGTCCGGAACGCCTGTTTGAATATTTCCTCGGTGGTGCCCCCCAGGATTCCCTTGCGCAGGGTGTAGAGGAACTGCCGGATCCCCTCCTTGCCGTAGCGGGACTCCATGTATTCGAAGCAGGCGTGCCCCAGGTTGTAGACGAGCCGGCCGGAGAAGGCCTCGAACTGCGCCCGGGAGAGCTTCGGCACCTGGTCCGTGACCGCGGCGTCGCGGATCATCATCAGGTCGAGGTCGTCCCACATCCCCCGGAAGTAATCGGCCAGCCCCTCGTCGATCCAGAGCGGGATGTCTCGCTGCACGAGGGTGCGGGGGATCAGGTCGAAGGCGAACACGTGGGTCATCTCGTGCTGGATGAGGCCCATCAGCTTGTCCGGGGCCTCGTCGATCGGCAGCACCAGCCGGCCGCGCAGCGGCTCCGCGAAGGCCAGCACGCCTTCGGGGACGAAGCTCGGATAGAGGTTCGTCTGCTCGAACTCGGAATGGGTCTTGTAGAGGATCGCGGGCACGGGGTGCGAGAGCTCGTGCTTCAGCCCCGTGGAGAGCTTCAGGTAGGCGCTCTCCAGGTAGGAGACGAGCCGCGCCAGGTGCTGCTCGAACTCCGGGTAGTAGTAGACCTCGAAGTGCGGGCTCTTGTAGACGCGCCACGCGAAGTTGTCGTACTTGACCTTGTTCTTCCCGAGTTGTCGTACTTGACCTTGTTCTTCCCGTAGTAGGGGATGAACTGCGCCTCCGCGGGAGGCACGACGGGGAGGGTGAGGATGAGGGAGAGTGCGAGGAGGCGCCCCAGGCGTCGCCGGGGGAGGAGGCGGGTCTTCATCCTGGATTCCCTATTTGAGGAGGACGCGGGTCCCGCGGATCTTCTGGGGCGAGATCACCCCGAGGAAGTTCGGCAGTAGGCGGTCCATGAGCTCGAAGTACGAAGAGAGCGGCGATATCTTCTGTTCTTCGCCGTAGAGGACTTCCTCGGTGAACTTCTCCTTGTGCAGGGTCTGCCCGGTGCGGCCGTCCACGAAGTAGAAGTCCGCGTTCAGGCTGAAGCCCTTGCGCTCGGTATAGCGGTTGCCGCGGACCATCTGGGGGCGCCCTCCCGGCTGTCGGACCACCCGCTCGTCGGGCTGGAAGCCCGAGCGGTTCTGCACGTCGAAGCCCAGCTTGCCGGTGACGATGAGAGGCTGCTGGTACTCCTCCCCGATCTTCCGCCAGAACTCGGCGTCCGCGAGCAGCCGGTCCGCCTCCAGCTTGAACTGGTCACGCTCTCCCTTGTTGTACTTCCCGGCCTCCCCCATGCGCTCGGTCACCTTGTCGAGGGCGTCCTGCAGGGGGGGCCGGTCGGGCTCGACCACCTGCAGCCGGCTGTTCGAGCGGAGCTGGTTCTGGAGCAGCCTCGCCGTCTCCGCTCCCAGGTCCACGTCGGACTCGCCCATCTCGGTGACGAACCCGGCGATCAGCACCCGTCGGAAGGAGGACACATCCAGCTTCGACTGGAGGGGGGTCTCGACCGGAACCTCCACGAAGGAGGCGCATCCCGCGGCCAGCAGGGTGGACAGGAGGGCGAGGCTACGGACGCTTCTTGCTCTTCCGATTTCGCTTGTCATCGGCTTCCCGGAATAGGTCGTAGTTCTGCTGGATGTAGACGTCGCCGGGCTTGAGCTTCAGGGCCTTCTCGTAGGCGGCGCGCGCCTTGTCGAAGTCCCCCTGTTGCTCCAGGGCGATCGCGAGGTTGTTCAGGGCCGGAGGATTCTCCGGATCGATGGTCAGGGCCTTCTCGAAGCGGAATCGCGCCTCCTGCCAGAGGCCCTTTTGCGCGACCTCGATGCCGAACTTGATCTCGTTCGCGCTCGTCGAGTCGCGCCCGGGCTCGGGAAACGGGGTCAGGAGTAGCCAGAGGAGCGGGAGCATCAGTTTTCGACACGCCTCCCTCTCAAGACGAAGAGGTTTCGATGTTAACTGGCGCCCCCGGCCAAAAGCAAGGGCAGTGCCATGCCAGGCCAACCACCGCCCTTCCCTCTCGCCTCCAATGATTCTACGGCGGTTGGGCGGCGCTTGCCAGGGCCGGCCCGCCTCCGCGTGTCCAGCCTGTGGGACAACGGTGTGTCCGGCCGCGGACGGTCTGCTTCAGGCGCGGACCTTGACAGGCAGGGGGTCGGCCATACAATCTGGCCCCCGTCGACCCACCGACTGGCGCCGTGGCCGTGCCTTGACGGGCAAGCGTGAGGATGGATTGGACGAGACTTTCGACCTGCTGACGATCGCCCTCCTGCCGGGGGCGGGGGCTCGCACCGCCCGCGACCTCTCGGCCCGGGGTCCGCTCAGGGCCGCGTTGGCCCATCCCGAGGACCACGGCGACCTGCTCTCGCCCTCGGCCCGTTCGGCGCTGCGCACGGGCGCGGCGCGCCGTCGGGCCCAGGCGGAGCTCGAGAAGGCCCGCCAGCTCGGCGTGCGCGTGGTGGGCCGTGACGAGGCCGACTTTCCCGAACGGCTCCGCCGGATCTACGACCCTCCGGCCGTCCTCTACGTCCGAGGCACCGTCGTCCCGGACGAAGGCGATCGCGCGGTGGCCGTGGTCGGATCCCGAGCGGCCTCGTCCCAGGGCCGGGTCCTGGCGCGGGCCATGGCGCGCGACCTCGCCCAGGCTGGCCTCACCATCGTGTCGGGGCTGGCCCGGGGGATCGACACGGCGGCCCACCGGGGCGCCCTCGAGGGAGGAGGCCGTACGGTGGCCGTCCTCGGCTCCGGCCTCGACCAGCTCTACCCGGCCGAGAACGCGGACCTGGCCGCCGACATCGCCCGCCGAGGCGCGGTGGTGAGCGAGTTTCCCCTCGGCTCCCCCCCCGACCGTAAACACTTCCCGCGCCGGAATCGTCTCATCGCGGGCTGGGGCCGGGCGGTAGTGGTGGCCGAGGCCGCCGAGAAGAGCGGGGCGCTCCTCACCGCTCACGCTGCCCTCGAAGAGGGCCGCGAGGTGATGGCGGTCCCCGGCCACCCGAGCCAACCCGGATCGGGCGGCACCAACCAGCTCATCCGCGACGGGGCCGTCCTCGTGCGGGGCGCCCGCGACGTGGCGGAGGAGCTGGGAGTGGAGCTGACCAAAGGCGAAGAAGCCGTCCTGGACGATGACGTTCTTCGAGCCCTGGCGCGAGACGTCCCGCGCAGCCTCGAGGAGCTGCAGGCCCGGTGTGGACGGGCCTTGCCGGAGCTGCTCTCCCACCTTTCCATTCTGGAGGTCGGCGCCAGGGTGCGCCGCCTGCCGGGGCCGCTCTTCGTCCGGAGCTAGAGAGACCGTTTGGCAAAGAATCTCGTCATTGTCGAGTCGCCCGCGAAGGCGAAGACCATCAACAAGTA
>WNFL01028255.1_pt1 | contig 21320 bp, 19 predicted proteins | sample 5400361 | NCBI WGS metagenome assembly WNFL01 (sample SAMN13153351, study PRJNA577476) | soil metagenome | isolation source: 40 cm soil on Douglas fir-dominated hillslope | place: USA:California | collected 2013-09-17
GACCGCGAGGAAGGGCCGCGTCTGGCCGAGGCCCGCGAGGTCGTCGAGCGCGTCGTACTCGCGGCCGTCGCGCGCCAGCACCGCGACCACCGTGAACGCCCCGATCGTCATGAACGTGTAACTCAAGAGATAGAACAGCACCGCGCGCGTCCCCGCCTCGCCGCCGACCAGCACGCCGATCAGGATGTAACCCGCGTGCGCGATCGACGAGTACGCGAGCATGCGCTTGGTGTTGCGCTGAATCAGCGCCATCACGTTGCCGACCGTCATGGTGAGCACCGACAGCACCCAGAGCGCGGGCCCGATCGAGTCCGACGCGGGCTGGAGCGCGACCGCGACCACGCGCACCAGCACGCCGAACGCAGCGACCTTCACGGTCGTCGCCATGAAGCCCGAGATCGGCGTCGGCGCGCCCTCGTAGGTGTCGGGCGCCCACTGATGGAACGGCACCGACGAGATCTTGAACGCGAGCCCGACGAGCACGAGCCCCGCGCCCATCAAGTCGAGCGCGTTCTCGGGGTCGAAGCTGGTCGCGATCTCCGAGAGCACGAGTGACCCGGTGGCGCCGTACAAGAGCGCCGAGCCGTACAAGAGGAGCCCCGACGCGAACGAGCCGATCAGGAAGTACTTCACCGCCGACTCGTTCGAGCGCAGCGAGGCGCGCTGGAAGCCCGCCAGCGCGTACACCGGGATGCTCATCAGCTCGAGCGAGAGAAAGAGCATGAGCAGATCCGAAGCCGCGGCCAGGAACATCATCCCGGTCACCGACGAGAGCACGAGCGTATAGAACTCCCCCCAGTTCGAGCGCACGTGCTCGAGATACTTGCTGCTGCCGAGCACGGTGAGCATGGCGCCGATCAGCACCACCGCGCCCAGGAACAGGGCGACGCCGTCCATGCGCACCATCGGGTTCTCGGGATTGAAGCTGCGCACCGGCTGCGAGAACGCGTTCAGAGTCAAGAGCAGCGACGCGGCCAGGAAGAGGAAGCTGGCCGCGGCGAGATACGTGCTGCGGCGCGCCGCGGTGAGTGGCTGGCCGAGCAGGCTGCCCCGGCGCAGCAGAAACACGTCGAAGAGCGGCAACACGAGCACGCCCAGCCCGACCGGCATCATCGGCGCGACCGCCCAGGCGTCGAGCTGCGGGATCACTCGCCCGTCTCCGCGTGGAGCGCGACCGACGCCTCGCGCGTCGCCGCTCGCGCGGCCAGCTCGGGCACGCGCTTGGTCATGGTCTCGATCAGCTCGGTCACCGCGCGGTCGAGCGGGTTGGTGAACGTCGACGGATGCACGCCGATCCAGACCATCGGGATCACGAGCGCGACCGCGACGAGCTTCTCGCGCGCCGACAAGTCCACGAGCATCCGGTTCGCCTCGTGCACGAGCGGCCCGAAGAACACCCGGCGCACCGCCCAGAGCATGTACACCGCCGAGAGTATGACGCCGCTCGTCGCGATCACCGCCGACCAGCGCAGATGCTGGAACGCGCCGAGCAGGATCAGGAACTCACCGACGAAGCCGTTCAAGCCGGGCAAGCCGATCGAGCTCAGGGTCGCGATCAGAAAGAACGTCGCGTACACCGGCATCACGTGCGCGAGTCCGCCGAACGCGTCCAGCTCGCGCACGTGGCGGCGCTCGTAGAGCATGCCGACGAGGATGAACAAGGCGCCCGTCGAGACGCCGTGGTTCAGCATCTGCAGCACGGCGCCCGAGATTCCCTGCGGGTTCATCGCGAACAGCCCGAGCACGATGAAGCCCATGTGCGAGACCGACGAATAAGCGACCAGCTTCTTGACGTCGCTCTGCACCATGGCGACGAGCGCGCCGTAGGTGATGCCGACGAGCGCGAGCCCGACGACCCAGGGCGCATACTCGAACGCGGCCTGCGGAAACAGCGGCAGCGCGTAGCGCACGAAGCCGAACGCGCCGAGCTTCAGCAACACGCCCGCGAGCACCGCGGAGCCCGGCGTGGGCGCCTCGACGTGCGCGTCGGGCAGCCAGGTGTGGAACGGGAACATCGGCACCTTGATCGCGAACGCGAGCGCGAACACGCCGAACAAGAAGCCCTGCCGCTGCCACCACGCTCCGCCCTCGCTCGGAATCTGCAGATCGAGGATGCCGGTCGCGGGCGCGATGCCGTAGTACTCGAAGGTGAGTGACCCGAACTGCTGCTGGTGGAGCCAGGCCAGGATGAGGATGCCCACCAGCATCAACAGGCTACCCAGCATGGTGTAGATGAAGAACTTGACGGTGGCGTAGATGCGGCGCGGCCCGCCCCAGATCCCGATGATGAAATACATCGGGATCAGCATCGTCTCCCAGAACACGTAGAAGAGGAACAGGTCCAGCGCGAAGAACGCGCCGAGCATGCCCGTCTGCAGCGCCATCATGAAGAACAGGAACGAGCGCACGCGCTTCGAGATGTCCGTCCACGAGGCAATCAGCACGATCGGCAACAGGAAGCTGGTCAGCGCGCCGAGCAACAGGGCGATGCCGTCGACGCCCATCGTGTAGTGAATTCCGTATTCGGGGATCCAGGCCGAGTGCTCGACGAGCTGCAGGCCGCTCGCCGCCGGATCGAAGCGCTGCCAGAGCAGGATCGTCAGCGCCGCGCCGACGAGCGACGAGCCGAGCGACGTCCACTTCCAAACCGACTCCGGCAAGCCGACCAGCGCCTCGACGAGCGCCAGCAGCAGCACCGTCCCGAGCGGCAGGAACGTGATCGCGCTCAGCAGGTGGTCGCGCAGGAGTGAGTCGAGGAACGCATCCATCTACGCGCCCCTCACGAGCCACGCGATCAGGAGCGCGCCGCCGAGCAGCATCCCGAACAGATAGGACTGCGCGTAGCCGGTCTGCGCGAACTTCAGCACGCGGTCGCCGCTGGCGATGAAGGCGCGCGCCACGCCGTTCACGCCGATGCCGTCGATCAGACCCTGGTCGACACCGCGCGCGAGCACGGTGCGCGAGAGGGAGACGAGCGGCTGCACGATCAGGGCGTCGTAGAGCTCGTCGATGCGGTACTTGTCGCGCACCAGCTCGTACAGCGGGCGGATGCCCGCGGCGATCTTGGCCGGGAGATCGCGGCGCGCGTAGTAGAGCAGCGTGGCCAGCGCGATGCCCAGGAAGCCGGCCAGGGTCGTCGAGAGCGCGAGTCCGAACTCGGTGCTCGCGTCGACCTCGTGCAGCGGCGACGCCGCCACCGGCTGCAGGAAGTAGTGAAGGCTGTTCGACTGCGGCACGCCGGCGAGCGCCCCGTACGCGTCCGGCAAGCCGAAGGCGCCGCCGAGGAACGCGAGCACCGCGAGCACGACGAGCGGAGTCACGATCCAGCCGTTCGACTCCTGGATGTGGTCGCGCGTGTGGTGGTCCGCGCGAGACTCGCCGGTGAACACCAGGTAATACAAGCGAAACATGTAGAACGCCGTGAGTCCCGCGGTCACGACGCCGATCAGCCAGATCCACTCGTGACCCGGCACGCCGTGCGCCTCGTGCGCAGCGAGCAGGATCTCGTCCTTCGAGAAGAAGCCCGAGAACGGCGGCACGCCCGCGATCGCGAGCGTGCCGACCAGGAACGTGAACCACGTCCACGGCATGCGCATCCGCAGGCCGCCCATCTTCATGATGTCTTGCTCGTGGTGCATGCCCAGGATCACCGAGCCCGCGCCCAGGAACAGCAGCGCCTTGAAGAAGGCGTGCGTCATCAGGTGAAAGACCGCGGCGCTGTAGCCCGCGACGCCGGCGGCGATGAACATGTACCCGAGCTGACTCACGGTGGAGTACGCGAGCACCTTCTTGATGTCGGTCTGCGCCAGACCGATCGTCGCCGCGAACAGCGCGGTGATCGCGCCGACCCATGCGACGGTCGCCTGCGCGCCCGGCGCCAGCGAGTATGCGAACGACATCCGGCAGACCATGTACACGCCCGCGGTCACCATGGTCGCGGCGTGGATCAGCGCCGAGACCGGCGTCGGCCCGGCCATCGCGTCGGGCAGCCAGACGTAGAGCGGAATCTGCGCCGACTTGCCGCACGCGCCGACAAAGAGACACAGACACGCGAGCGTGAGCAGCCCCCAGCTCGGGAAGGCGGGCAGGAACGAGAGCGCGCTCGGCAGCTCGACGACGCGCTCCGAAAGCAGGCCGACGTTCGCGGCCATCTCGCGGAACTCGACCGTCGGCATGCCGGCGCCGGCGAACGACCAGAACAGCAGGAAGATCCCGAGCAGGAAGCCGAAGTCGCCGATGCGATTCACCACGAATGCCTTCTGCCCGGCGACCGCGTTCGCGTCCTCGAGATACCAGAAGCCGATCAAGAGATACGAGCACAGCCCGACGCCCTCCCAGCCGACGAACATCAGCAGGAGGTTGTCGCCGAGCACGAGCAAGAGCATCGAGAACGTGAACAGGTTCAGGTACACGAAGAAGCGCTGGAAGCCGCGGTCCTCGCGGTGGTCGTCGTCCATGTAGCCGACCGAGTAGACGTGGATCAGCGAGCCGACCCCCGTGACGACCAGGACCATGACCGACGAGAGCGGATCGAGCAGGAAGGAGAGCTCGGCATGGAAGTCACCCGCCGAGATCCACGTGTAGAGGTTGTCGACGAAGAAGCGCTGCTCCGCCTCGAGGCCGGTCGCGAGCGTGAACACCTGAGTCACCGCGATGGCGAACGACGCGATCGGCGCGCCTACGGCGAGCGCGATCACCACGGCGCGCGGCAGCCGGCGCTGCGCCAATACGAGCCACAGGCCGGAGATCGCCGCGGCCGCGAGCGGCAGCAGGGGGATCCAGCGCAGCGCAGCGTTCGTGTGCTCGGTCACGCGTCCCCTACCACTTCATCTGACTCGCGTCTTCGATGTTCACCGTGTCGCGGTTGCGCACCAGGCTGATGATGATCGCGAGCCCGACGGCGACTTCGACCGCCGCCACCACCATGACCAGGAACGCGAAGATCTGCCCCTGGTCGTCGCCGTTCTCGCGGCTGAACGCGACCAGCGACAGGTTCGCGGCGTTCAGCATCAGCTCGATGCACATGAACATCACGATCATGTTGCGGCGCGTGAGCACGCCGACGACGCCGATCAGGAAGATCAGCGCCGCGACGACCTGGAACTGGAACGGGGAGATGTCGCCCATCAGTCGATTCTCTTCTTCGCCAGCACGACCGCCGCGAGAATCCCCGCCAGCAGCAGCACCCCGGCGAGCTGCACGGCGAGCACGTAGTCGGTGTACAGCGCCTCGCCGATCGCGCGCGTGGTGCCGTAGCTGGGATCGACGTCGGGCCAGGGCGCGCGCCCGCTCGCGAGCACGCGCAGCAGAAACAGCCCCGAGAACGCCACGAGCCCGGTTGCGGCGATCTTCACCAGCGGCTGCACCTCCGCGCCCGACGTGCCGCTGCCGCGCAGGTTCAAGAGCATGATCACGAACAGGAAGAGCACGACGATCGCGCCCGCGTACACCATCACCTGAATCAGTCCGACGAACTGCGCTTCGAGCAGCACGTAGAGCCCCGCGAGCGCGAGCATCGACACGACCAGATTCAACGCCGAGTTGATCGGGTTGCGCACGTTCGCGACCACGCCGACCGCGCCGCCCAGCGCCGCGACCGAGAAGATCCAGAACAGCGCCGTCTTCATCCGCGCATCACCCCCTGCACGATCAGAATCCCGAGCGCGGTGAGCACGATGTTCGCGAGCGAGAGCGGCAGGAGGATCTTCCAGCCGAGATTCATCACCTGGTCGTAGCGGAAGCGCGGCATGCTCCAGCGCACGAGCATCTGGAAGAAGATCAGCGCGATCACCTTGGCGAAGAACACCTGCACGGCGAGCAGCATCGCCATGAGGTTGGCGATGTTCGCGCCGAACGGCTTCGACAGGAACGCGATCAGATCCTTCTCGGGCAGCCAGGGCAGCGACCAACCGCCGAGAAACATCGCGGCGAGCAGGCCCGAGATCACGACCACCTCGATCCACTCACCCATCATGTACAGGCCGAACTTCATGCCGCTGTACTCGATGAAGTAGCCGGCGACGATCTCCGACTCGCCTTCCGGCGTGTCGAAGGGCGCGCGCTTGTTCTCCGCCATGAGCGCGGTCATGAACATGAAGAAGGGCAGCGGCTGCAGCACGATCCCCCACATGGGCAGCGTGATCCAGTCGATCCACTTCGTTCCTGGCGCGACCCAGCCGAGATACTGCATGAAGCCGAACACGCGGAACGTCTGCTGCTGCAGCACGCCCATCTCGGACAGCTTCAGCGTCCCGAAGATCATGAACAGGCCGATGACCGTGACGCCGATGGCCACCTCGTACGAGATCATCTGCGCCGAGACACGGATCGAACCGAGCATTCCGAAATTGTTGTTGCCCGCCCAGCCGGCGAGCATCGAGCCGTAGGTCGCGATCGAGCCGATCGCGAAGAGATAGAGGACGCCGTAGTCGAGGTCCGCGACGACGAGCGAGAACTTTGCGCCCCACATCTCGTACGTGCCGCCGTACGGAATCACCGCGAAGCTGATCATCGCGGGAGTCACCGCGATGAACGGGCTGATCAGGTGGATGAAGCGATGCGCGCCCGTCGGCATCGTGTCTTCCTTGGTGATCATCTTGATCGCGTCGGCCAGGGGGTGGATCAGGCCGAGCGCCTTGAAGCCGAAGATCTCCGCGCGGTTCGCGCCGATGCGGTCCTGCATCAGCGCGCTCTGCTTGCGCTCGACCCAGGTCATGACCGGCGCGAACACCAGCATGATGACCGCGAAGATGAACGCCGCGACGACGACCGTGGACGTCGCCACTAGCCGGGCTCTCGCGCGGCCGCGGAAACCGCGCTCTTCCTGATCTCGTCGAGCGCCTCGCGCTCGGAGAGGGCCTCGAACGCGGGCTCCACGACCGGGTCGAAGCGCTGCACGATGCCGTCGCCGTTGGTGAAGTGACCGAGCTTCTCGAGGAACGTGCGCGCGGGAATCACCACGTCCGCGCGAGCGGAGAGCGCCGACTCGTGCGAGTCGATCAACACCACGCGGCGCACGTCGGCGAACGCCGCCGCGTGCGTTGTGTGGCCGAGCACGAACGCCAGATCCGCGTGACCCAGCGAGTCATTCGTCTCGGTCATGCCGAGCGCGCGGCAGCCATTGGCGTTCGGCGCCTTCTCGGCCTCCACCAGGATCTCGTCCGACTCGCCGCGCGGCACCGCGAAGCGCGCCGGGCCCGCGCCCAGCTCGGCGAGGAAATCGCGGAACGCCTCGAGCTCCTCGTTCGACGCGAACGGCGACGCCACCCCGACGATGCGCCCGCCCGCGGCGCGAATCTGGCGCGCGAGCTCACCCGCGCGCTGCGCCGCCGCGTACGCGGAGCTCGGCTTGCCGTCGACGCGCGCGTGCGCCAGCCGGCCCTGGCCGTTCAGCTTGTACGACATGCGGCCGTGGTCGCACATCCAGGTCTCGTTCACGGCGTCGTTCCGCCGCGGCACGAAGCGGTAGATCTTGTTGTTCGAGCGCGACGCCGAGATGTTGCAGCCGCGCGCGCACTGGTTGCAGATGCTCTCGACGTCGTCGAGGAACCAGACGCGGATCTTGAAGCGGAAGTCGCGCGTGGTGAGCGCGCCGACCGGGCAGATGTCGGCGACGTTCATCGAGTACGGGTTGTCGAGCGGCTTGCCGGGGAACGTCTCGAGCAGTGACTCGTCGCCGCGCCCGAACACGCCGAGCTCGCCGGTCTTCGGGACTTCCTGGCAGAAGCGCACGCAGCGGCGGCACAGGATGCAGCGCTCCTGATCGAACACGATCGTCGGGCCGAGGTCGACCGACTTCTTCGCGGGCCGGCGCGGCTCCTTGGTGCGCGCGCCCCCGACGCCGTAGTCGAATGCGTAGTCCTGCAGCTTGCACTCACCCGCCTGGTCGCAGATCGGACAGTCGAGCGGGTGATTGATGAGCAACAGCTCCATCACGCCGCGGCGCGCCTTCGCCACGCGCTCGTTCGCCGTGTGCACCTTCATGCCGTCGGTGACCGGCGTGTTGCACGCGATCTGGAGCTTCGGCATGCCCTCGACTTCGACCTGACAGAGTCGGCACGAGCCGTCGATCGAGAGCTTCGGGTGCCAGCAGTAGTGCGGGATGTCGACGCCGGCCATGAGCAAGCCGAGATCGTCGATCGCCTGCAGGATCGTGCGGCCCTCGGCGACCTGGAACTCGCGCCCGTCGATGGTGAGTTTCGGCATGACGCTAGAGCTCGAAGCTCTCCGAGAACGGGCACTTCTTCTCGTCGATGTGCGCCTGGAAGTCGGCGCGAAAGTGTTTCAGGAGGCCCTGGATCGGCCAGGCAGCGGCGTCGGCGAAGGCGCAGATCGTCTGGCCCTCCATCAGCGACGGCACATCGTCGAGCAGCGCGAGATCCTCGGCCGTGCCGCGCCCCCGCTCGATGCGCTCGCACAGCTTGTGCACCCAGCCCGTGCCCTCGCGGCACTGCGTGCACTGACCGCAGGACTCGTCGCGGAAGAAGTAGGAAGTGACACAGGCGACGCGCACCATGCAGGTCGTCTCGTCCATCACCATCACGCCGCCGGTGCCCAGGTGCGTGCCCTTCGGCACGAGCAGCTCCTCGGCCAGGCCGACGTCGAGCTCCGACGGCGGCAGGATCGGCATCGAGAGACCGCCGGGCATGACGCCCTTCAGGCGCCGGCCGCCGCGCACGCCTCCGGCCATGCCCAGCACTTCGCGCAGCGGGGTGCCGAGCGGCAGCTCGAACAGACCTGGCCGCTCGACGTGGCCCGAGACACCGAACAGGGTCGTGCCGGGGCTCTTCTCGGTGCCGCGCTGGCGGAACCACTCGACCCCGCGCTCGAGGATGAACGGCACGTGGGCGAACGTCTCGACGTTGTTCACCGTCGTCGGCAGGCCGAAGGCGCCGTGCTGCGCCGGGAACGGCGGCTTCTTGCGCGGCTGGCCCTTCTTCCCCTCGAGTGACTCGAGCAGGCCGGTCTCCTCGCCGCAGATGTACGCGCCGGCGCCGCAGTGCACGATGATGTCGTGCTCGAAGCCCTTCTTCCCGAAGCACGCCTTGCCGAGATACTTCTTGGCCCGCAGCTCCTCGACGGCGGCCTGGAGCGCGCGGATCGACTCCCCGTACTCGCCGCGCACGTAGAGGAAGCTGCGCTTCGCGCCCATCGCCCAAGCGCCGATCAGGATGCCCTCGAGCACCTGGAACGGACCGCGCTCCATGATCATGCGGTCCTTGAACGAGCCCGGCTCCGACTCGTCGCCGTTCGCGACGATGACCTTCATGCGCTCGGCCGTCTTCGGCATGAAGCTCCACTTCAGACCGGTCGCGAAGCCCGCGCCGCCGCGGCCGCGCAGGCCCGACGCCTTCACGAGCTCGGTCACTTCGTCGGGCGGGAGTGACAGCGCCTTCTTGATCCCCGCGAAGCCGCCGGCGTCCGCGTAGCCCTCGAGCGTGCGATACGCGTCGCTGCCGTAGTGCTCCGAGAGATAGTTCTTGACGTAGGGCTCGCTCTGCACGGCCTACTCCAGCTCGTCGACGATGCGCCGCGCGTCCGCGAATTCGACGTTCTCGTGGTAGGCGCCGTCGACGCGGAGCACCGGCGCCGTGCCGCACGACCCGAGACACTCTTCGTGGCCGAGAGTGACTCGCCCGTCCTTGGTGGTCTCGCCCGCTTGCACGCCGAGATAGGCCTCGAGGCCGCGCAACAGCGAGCGCGAGCCGCGCAGGCTGCACGGCACGTTCGTGCACACGTACACGTGGTGCCGGCCCTGCGGCACCGTGTAGAACATGTTGTAGAACGACAACACCTCGTAGACCTCGACGGGCCGTAGCTCGAACAGCCGCGCCAGCTCGCGCGTCGTGTCGGCGTCGACCCAGCCCTTCTCCGCCTGCGCGAGATAGATCGCGGGCAGGAGCGCGCCGCGCTTCGCGGGATAGCGCGCGAAGAGCGCTTCGATTTGCGCGCGCGTGTCGGGCCTCAAGCCGCTACTCCCACTCGAGTCCGCCGCGCAGCCACTCGTACGCCAGACCGACGCAGAGCACGGCGAGGAAGGGAGTCATCACGGCGAGTCCGTACCAGCCGAAGTCCTTGAACACGACGGCCCAGGGGAAGAGGAACACGACCTCGACGTCGAAGATGATGAACGACACCGCGACCATGTAGAACTTGATACTGAACCGCTGGTTGGGTGACGCCAATTGGTGTTCCCCGCACTCGAACGGCTCCTGCTTCTCGGCGAAGACGAGCTTCGGTCCGAGCAGCGTGGTGAGCACGAGCAGGGTGAGAACGGCGCCGCTGCCGAGCAGGGTGAAGAGCCCGAGACCCCAGTACTCCGCCATGCGCCCCCACCCCAAAGTGCCCGTATTTCCTCGAAAAAGGCGGGGCAAGCGTAGAAGGCACGTTCTGCGCTGTCAACCGCGCGAAGACGCTATGCTTTCGCGCGATGAGTGCGGAGAATCCGGTCCGCTGCGCGGTGCTCGGCGCGGGCAGCTTCGGGACGTGCCTCGCGATCCTGCTCGCGGAGCGCGGCTTCGCCGTCGACCTGTGGGCGCGCGACGCGCACGTGGTGGACGCGATCGCGAAGCAGCGCCGCAACCCGCGCTATCTCACCGACTTCAGCTTGCCCGCGTCGGTGCGCGCGACCGGCTCGCTCGAGGAAGCGCTCGGCGACAAGGAGCTGGTCGTCTCGGTCGTGCCGAGCCACGCGGTGCGCGAAGTCTGGCAGCGGGCGAAGGCGCTTCTGCGCTCGGACGCGCTGGTCGTGTCCGCGTCGAAGGGCATCGAGGTCGGCACCGGAAAGCTCTGCTCCGAAGTGCTCATGGAGATCCTGCCCGCTCGGTTACACGACCGGCTGTGTTTCCTGTCGGGGCCGAGCTTCGCGCGCGAGATCGCCGAGCGGCGCCCGACGGCGGTCGCGCTCGCGGCGAGCAACGAGAACTTCGCCGTCGCCGCGCAGGCGCTGATCTCGTCACCGCTGTTTCGCTGCTACACCAATTCGGACGTGATCGGCGTCGAGCTCGGCGGCGCGCTGAAGAACGTGATCGCGATCGCGATCGGCGTCGCCGACGGCATGGAGCAGGGTCTGAACTCGCGCGCGGCGCTGATCACCCGCGGGCTCGCCGAGATGACGCGCCTCGGCGTCGCCATGGGCGCCAACCCGGTGACCTTCCTCGGGCTCGCCGGCGTCGGCGATCTCGTGCTCACCTGCACCGGCGACCTGTCGCGAAATCGCCGCGTCGGACTCGAGATCGGCAGCGGCAAGAAGGTCGCGGAGGTGCTCGCGGGACTGACCCAGGTCGCCGAGGGCGTGCGCACCGCGAAGTCCGCCTACGAGCTCGCGCAAAAGCTCGGCGTCGACATGCCGATCACGACCGGCGTGTACCTGATGCTGTTCGAAGGCAAGGATCCGGTCGAGGCCGCCGTCGAGCTGCGCTCGCGCCAGCTGAAGAGCGAGACCGAGTAGCGATGGGACGAGCGACACCGCTCGGCGTCGCGTGCGCGGCGCTCGCCGCCGTCTTGCTCGCGGGCTGCGGCCCGAAGCTCGTGCGCACGCCCGTCTTCGCGAAAGACAAGCCGGGGGTGCGGGTCGAGCTGCAGCGGCGCGAGAAGGGCGGGGGCGTGGTTCCGCGCGGCTTCCAGCAGCCCGCGACGATCGCGGACGTGCGCATCGCGCACATCCTCGCGAACCTGACCTTCGACGACAAAAGCGAGAAGCGCCGCCCCGCGATCCGCTCGGCGTTCGTGTACGACCTGGCGGCCGGGGTCGCGACTGCGCTCGCGCAGGCGACGCCCGACGACGAGGTCGTGGCGGCGGCGTTCCCCGAGGACCGCAAGTTCGGGATCTTCAGCGACAATCGAATCACGTCGTTCCGCCTGCACCTCGAGGGCGACTCGATGGAGATCGAGTTCATGGACGTCGAGGCCGAGCTCGAGAAAGACGGCGCGAAGGTCGGCTTCCAGGAGTACCAGCTGCCGTCGGAGATGCCCCTGCTGCAGCCGCTATTCGTGCTTCAGGCGAGTGAGTCGATCACCAAGCTCGGCGACCGGGGAGTCACGGTCGCCTGGCGCGACGAGATCTTCCGCCGGCCGGTGCTGCTCCAGGGCCGCGACGGGAGGCTGAAGAAGCGCACCGTGCTGATGGAGCTCCCGCCCGACAAGGAAGCCGGCACCCCGGCAGAGAGGCTCGCGCGTCCCCCGGGTCTGTCCGACGCCCAGATGAGCGCGCTCGACAAGGCCGACGCCGCGCGCGCGAGCGGCCTGCTCAAGGAAGCGGAGTACCAGCGCCAGCGCCGGCTGATCCTCGAGAACAAGCTCGACGAGTTGGGCGACGAGACGAAGCCTTGAGCGCCCGGCGGGTTCACGTCGACACCGATCCCGGGCTCGACGACTTACTCGCGCTCGCGCTCGCGTTCGCCTCGCCCGAGCTCTCGATCGAGGGAATCACGACGGTGGCCGGCAACGCGGCGCTGCCGGTCGTCACCGCGAACGCGCGCCGCTTCTGCGCGCTCGCCGGCTCGGACGTGCCGCTGGGCGTCGGCGCATCCGCGCCGCTGGCGTTGACCCCGATCGACGCCTCGCACTTTCACGGCAAGGACGGCCGGCGCGGTGCGCCGCTGCCGGAGGTCGAGGACGCGAGCCTCGCGCCGGCGCGCGACGTCCTGCGACACAGTCTGGTGTCGCGCCGCGTGGAGAGCGTGATCGCGCTCGGCCCGCTCACGAACGTCGCGACCCTCGCCGCCGAGGATCGCGAGCTGTTCGCGGACGCCGAGGTGATCTGGATGGGCGGCACGCTCGGCGCCGGGAACGTGACCGCGAAGGCGGAGTACAACGCGTACGCCGACCCGCGCGCGCTGCGGCTCTTGCTCGCGTCGGGGGTGCGGCTGCGCATCGTCGGGCTCGAGGTCACGACGCGGGTCGCGCTCGACGACGCGCTGCTGCGCGCGTACGACTTCGGCGACACGGCGCGCGGGCGCATGCTGCAAGCGGTGCTGCGCGGGCTGTGCGACGCCGAGCGCAGCGTCACGGGCACGGCGCGCGCGGTGCTGCACGATCCGAGCGCGGTCGCGGTCGCGATCGCACCCGAGCTGTTCGCGTTCTCGAAGCGCGCGCTCGAGGTGTGCGACCGCGAGGGCGCGGAGCGCGGGCGGCTGCGCGCGCGCGGCGACGCGTCCGCGAGCGCGGTCGAATACGCCATGGACGTGCGTTCGGGCGACGTCGCCGGCCTGTTCCTCGAACGCGTCACGCGCTGGGCGCAGTGTCAGGCGCCGAAATGAGCGAGCGCTTCGACTTCCATACACACACCTGCGTATCGGACGGCAGCCTGACTCCGAGCGAGCTGGTGCGCCGCGCGCAGGCGAACGGAGTCACCGGCCTCGCGCTCACCGACCACGACACGGTCGCGGGATTCGCCGAGGCGCGCGCCGAGGGCGAGCTCCGCGGCGTCGAGGTGCTCGCGGGCATCGAGCTGTCGGTGAACGAAGCCGACGGCGCGCGCGCGATGCACGTACTGGGCCTGGGCATCGACCCCGAGCACGCTCCACTGGGCGCGCGGCTCGTCGAGCTGCGCGCTTCGCGCGTCGGCCGCGGCGAGCGCATCGTCGCGCACCTGCAGGCGAACGGCATCGCCATCTCGCTCGACGCCGTCTCGCGTCACGCCGCGGGCGGCGCCCTCGGCCGGCCGCACGTCGCGCGCGCATTGGTCGACCTAGGCGCGGTGCGCGACGTCGACGAGGCGTTCACGCGCTGGCTGCGCCGCGGCCGGCCCGCGTACGAGCCCAATGCGGAGCTCTCGGCGCGCGACGCGATCGAGCTGGTGCACGCCGCGGGCGGCGTGGCGGTGCTCGCGCATCCGCCGCTCTCCGGCGGCATCGACTCGCCGGGCGGACTCGTCGCGTTCGTCGAACGGCTCGTGCCGCTCGGCCTCGACGGTCTCGAGGTCTGGCACCCGAGTCACAAGCCGACCGTCATGCGCAGGCTGCGGCGCATCGCCGCGGCGCACGGCCTGCTCGAGACGGGCGGCAGCGACTTTCACGGCGCGGACCGGCCCGAGGTCGAAGTGGGCCGCGGGCGCGGGGGCAAGTTGCACATCGGCCGCGACGTGCGCGAAGCGCTCGAGCGGAAGTGGCTCGCGCTGCGAGCCGAACGAGGTTTGACCCTCTCCCGGACCGGGAGTAACCTCGGCCGCCCCGTATGAGTAGGGAGCGCGAAAAGGGCGGCCCATCGACGCGCGCCGTTCACGGCGGCGAGCGCGATACACGCGTGCGTGTCACCGATTCGCTGACCACGCCGATCGTGCAGAGCGCCGCGTTCTGGTTCCGCGACACCCAGGAGGTGATCGCCTACCAAGAGGGACGCCACCCCAGCTTCGAGTACGGGCGCTACGGCAACCCGACCACGCGCGCGGTGGAGACGAAGCTCTGCGCGCTCGAGGGCGGCGAGGACTGCGTCGTCTCGGCGTCGGGCATGAACTCGGTCACGACGATGCTGCTCGCGCTCGTGCCGCAGAACGGGCACGTCGTGACGACGCACGACTGCTACCGGCGCACGCGCCAGTTCATGCAGACGGTGCTGCCGAAGATGGGCGTGCGCTGCACGGTGATCGATCCGGCGGATCTCGCGGCGCTCGAGCGCGCGGTGGCCGGGGGCGCGAACCTGTTCTTCTCCGAGTCACCGACGAACCCCTATCTGCGCGTGGTCGACGTGCAGGGCGCCGCCGAGCGGTGTCGGGCGCGCGGAACGATCGTGGTGATCGACTCGACCCTCGCGACGCCGGTGAATCAGCAGGCGCTGGCGCTCGGCGCGGACCTGGTGCTGCACTCGGTCACGAAGTACCTCGCGGGTCACAACGACGTATTGGCCGGCGCGCTCGTCGGCAGCGAAGCGCTGATCCGCCCGATCCGCGAGCTGCACGGCGTGCTCGGCGGCGTGATCGATCCGCACGCGGCCTATCTCGTGCTGCGCGGCATGAAGACGCTGTCGCTGCGCGTCGCGCGCGCGAACGACAACGCCGGCGCGATCGCGCGTTTCCTCGAGCAACACGACAAGATCGAGCGCGTGCACTACCCGGGCCTCGCGAGTCATTGCGACCACGCCGTCGCGGTGCGCCAGATGAGCGGCTTCGGCGGCATGGTCAGCTTCGAAGTGCGCGGCGGGCTCGACGGCGCATCGAAGCTGATCGACGCGCTGCGCGTGCCCTACATCGCGCCGAGCATGGGCGGCGTCGAGTCACTGATCGAGCAGCCGACGATCATCTCGTACTGGGACAAGACGCCGGAAGAGCGCGCCCAGCTCGGCATCCGCGACAACCTGGTGCGCTACTCCTGCGGCATCGAGGACACCGACGATCTGATCCGCGATCTGGAGCAGGCGCTGGAGAGGGTCTAGAGGAGCTCGCCGGTCGCCGCCCTCTCGAGGGCCAACAGCCGGCGCTTCGCGTCGAGGCCACCCGAGAAGCCGCCGAGCTTGCCGTGCGCCGCGATCACGCGGTGACAGGGAATCAGGATCGGAATCGGATTCGCGCCCGTCGCGGTTCCGGCCGCGCGCACCGCGTTCACGCGACCCGCGCCGCGGGCGATCTCGGCGTAGGTCAACGTCGATCCATACCGGATGTCGGCGATCGCCCGCCACACCGCGCGCTGAAAGTCGGTGCCCTGCAGCTCGAGCGGCAGCGAGAACTCCCGCCGCTTGCCGGCGAAATACTCGCCGAGCTCCTGCGCGAGCTTGTCGATCAGCGGCAGCCACGGCACGCGCTCCGCGTCCGGGTACACGTTGCGCAGCCAACCGGCGAAGCCCGAACCGCTGGAGCGCGGCAGCGCGATGCGAGCGACGCCCGCTTCCGTCACGGCTGCCCGCAGCTGACCCAGCGGCGTCTCGACCACCCCCGTCGAGAGCTTCACACCCATCGCCCCGAGCCTATCCGAAACGTGAGTCGCATTGCAGAGAAAAAACCTTCGGGCGCGAAAATGACAGAGCCTGGGGAGCAGCGGCACTGCTCCCCAGGCTTTACGTCCAACCTCTCAAATGTCAGACGACGTGAGCGAGATGAGATGAGCTAGCCGCGTCGTCGCGTGGTGCGAGCCACGCGTCGGCCGCGGCGAGTCGTCTTCTTCGCGCGTGCAGTGGTCTTGCGAGCCGTTGTGCGGCGGCGCGGTGCGGCCTTGCGCGCGGTCTTCTTGCGTCGACCCCCGCCTCCCCGGCGCGCCATCTTCGTGCGGCAGACGTCCCCTGACTTGTCGATGAAGTACAGGAAGCCGTCTTCGCGCTTCACGCCCGCACGAGCGACCTTCTCCGGACGCGTGCGCGCGTGGCGTCCGCCGCCGCGCGCCATCACGACGCGAGAGACGTCGCCTTGCTTGTCCAGGTAGTACAAGTAACCGGACTCACGCTTCACTCCGGTCGTCGCGACCTTCATTGCCATTCTGTCCCCCCACACATTTGCATTCACTCCGACGGTGCGTCGAAGGAATGGCGTAAGGGTATGTAACGAAATCCGACGTTGTAAAGGGGGCAACACAGAGAAGTTGCACTTTTTCTCGTCGGAGAACGCCTACGGGAGGCCGAGATTCCGTCGGATGCGGGGCGTCGGCTCGTCGCTGGCCGGCTCGAACACGCGGCCGGTGATGCGCTCGAACGTCTCGATGTAGCGCCGTGCCGCTTCGCAGCGAACGTCGTCGGGCAGCGTCGGTGGCGCGCCTTCGCCGTGATATCCGCCCTCCTGCAGCCAGCGTCGGACGTACTCCTTGTCGAGCGACTTCGGATCTTCTCCGCGGCTGAACGCCTCGGCGTAGGCCTCGGCGTACCAGTAGCGCGACGAGTCGGGAGTGTGGATCTCGTCGATCACGACGAAATTCCCCGTCGCGTCGAGCCCGAGCTCGTATTTCGTATCGACGAGAATCAGCCCGCGCGTCGCCGCCCAGGCCTGTCCCGCCGCGAAGAGCCGCGCCAGGAGCGCCTCCGCCTCGTCGTAGCGCGCGCGTGTGATCACGCCGCGGGCGACGAGCTCGTCGCGCGAAGTCAGCTCGTCGTGCTCGCCTTTCTCTGCCTTCGTCGTCGGCGTGAGCAGCGGCGCGGGCAGCTTCTGGTGCTTCTTGAGGCCCTCGGGCAGGCGGTGACCGCAGTAGCTGCGCTCACCCGCCGCGTATGCGCGCCAGATCGACGTGCTCGTCGCGCCGGTCAGGTAAGCGCGGAACACGAACTCGATCGGCACCGGCCCGCACTCGTGCGCGACGCTGACCATCGGGTCGGGCACCGAGATCAGATGATTCCTCGCGACGCCCTTGGTGCGCTCGAACCAGAACGCGGCGAGCTGGTTCAGCACCTGGCCCTTGAACGGGATCGTTCCGACGACCACGTCGAAGCAGCTCACGCGGTCGCTCGCAATGAGCACGCGGCGGTCGCCCTGCACGTAGCAGTCGCGCACCTTTCCCTCGATGCGCCGGCCCAGCTCCGGAAGGTCGGTGCGCTGCACGGTGCGGCGGCACTGATCGCGGAGCAGAATCGGATCGATGCCCATCTCGCCTTCCCTCACTTCGCCAGCGCCGCAAAGCGGCGCTCGACGGCGTCGACCACGAGTCGCTCGAGACTCACGCCGTCGAGCCGGTTGATCTCCTGGATCCCGGTGGGGCTGGTCACGTTGACCTCGGTGAGCCAGTCGCCGATCACGTCGATCCCGGCGAACACGATCCCGTGCGCGCGCAGCGCCGGCCCGATGCGCGCGCAGATCTCGCGCTCGCGCGGGCTGAGCGCGGTCTTCGCCGCGGTCCCGCCGACGTGGAAATTTGCGCGCGACTCGTAGTGCTGCGGCACGCGCAGAACCGCGCCGACCGGCTCCCCCTCGACGACGATGATGCGCTTGTCGCCGGCGCGCACCTCGGGGATGTAGCGCTGCGCGATCTGATAGGTAGAGCCGCGCTTCGTGCCCAGCTCGAGCAGCGCCTGCACGTTGCGGTCGTCCTTGGTCAGGTGGAACACGCCCTCGCCACCGCAGCCGTCGAGCGGCTTGATGATCATCTCGCCGCCGAGCTTGTCGCGGAAGGCGAGCAGCTCGCGGATGCTGCGACTCACCAGACTCTCGGGACACAGATCCGGGTAGCGCAGGATGAACAGCTTCTCGGTGACGTCGCGCAGCCCGCGCGGCGCGTTCACGACCAGGGTCGCGGCCGGAACGAGGTCGAGAATGTGCGTCGAAAAGAAGTAGTTCAGGTCGTACGGCGGGTCCTTGCGCATCCACACGACGTCGAACTCGCCGAGCGATCCCGAGCCCTCGCCGCCGACTTCGTACCAGTCGCGCGAATCGCGCACGCGCGTCTCGGCCCACTTGGCGAACGCCCGCCCGCCGGGCCCGACGCCGAGCTCGGCGACGTCACACGTCGCCACTTTGTGACCGCGCCGCGCCGCCTCGCGCATGAACACGACGCTGGTGTCGGCGTCCGGGTTCAACCCCGGCAGCGGATCGACGATAAAGAGATGCCGCATGCGGCGGATGCTAGGGTCGCTCGTCGCAGACTGTCAAAGCGCCGGGGCGTGAGGTAGGCTGCGCGGCGCGTCATGTGCGCGACCCCGTCGGCGAGGAACAGCGCTTGAGACGGCTTTTGAAGATCGCTGTCGCGCTCGCCGTACTCGGCGCCGTGACGACCATCGTAGGAGTCACGCTCTTCTACGCCGTCGTCCTGCGCGATCTCCCCGAGATCAACAAGCTCGAGGACTACCGCCCGAACCTGATCACGCGCGTGCTCGACGTCGACGGGAACGAGGTCGCCAGCTTCGCCAAGGAGCGGCGCGTCGTGGTGCCGATCGAGCAAATCCCGAAGCCGGTCGTCGAGGCCTTCATCGCCGCCGAGGACGGCTCCTTCTACGAGCATACCGGCCTGGACTACGGCGGCATCCTGCGCGCGGCGTTCACGAACTTCATCGAGGGCCGCAAGGCGCAGGGCGCGAGCACGATCACGCAGCAGGTCGCGAAGACCTTCCTGCTCTCCCCCGAGCGCAGCTATACGCGCAAGCTCAAGGACATGGTGCTCGCGCGCCGCATCGAGAAGGCGCTCAGCAAGAACGACATCCTGTATCTCTACCTGAATCAGATCTACTTCGGCGCCGGCGCGTACGGCGTCGAGGCGGCGTCGCAGACGTACTTCGGGAAGTCCGCGCGCGAGCTGCAGGTGAACGAGGCGGCGCTGCTCGCGGGTCTCGTGCCGCGGCCCGCGGAGTGGAACCCACACGTCGACCCGGAGATGGCGCGCCGCAAGCAGCTGCTCGTCCTACACCGAATGGTGGAGCAGCGCTTCCTCGCGCCCGAGCAGCACGACATGTGGGCCGCGCAGCCGATGATCTTCGCGAAGCCCCACTGGCAGGAGCGCGATTCCGCGACCGCGTTCTTCGTCGAGGAGGTGCGGCGCTATCTGATGCAGCACTTCGGCGGCGACGAGGTGCTGACCGGCGGACTCACCGTGCACACCACGCTCGACGTCACCCAGCAGATCGACGCCTGGCGGGCGGTGCGCCGGGGGCTGCGCGAGCACGACCGGCGCATGGGCTACCGCGGTCCGCTGCGCAACGTGCCGGAGAAGGACTGGGCCGGCGCGCGGGCGGAGATCGCGGCGGCGAACGCGGCCGTGCTCGAGCCCGCGGAAGAGGAGCTGCGCCAGGGGCTCGTGATCGCGCTCGACGACAAGGCGCAGAAGGTGACTCTCGCGCTCGGTCCCGAGCCGGACGACCGCGCGACGCTCGGGCTTGCCGACGTGAGCTGGGCCGCCGCGCCGGACCCGGCCCGCGACGGCATGTACCCGCACGTCACCCGGGTGAGCCAGGCGCTGCACAAGGGCGACGTCGTGCTGCTCGAGCGCGGCGCCGACGGCAAGACCTGGTCGCTCTACCAGAAGCCGCTCGCCGAGGGCGCGCTGCTCGCGGTCGACCTCGAGAAGAGCGAGCTGAAGGCGGTCGTGGGCGGCTACAGCTTCGCCGCGAGTGAGTTCGACCGCGCGCTGCAGTCCCGGCGCCAACCCGGCTCGGCGTTCAAGCCGATCGTCTACGCCGCGGCGCTGGCGCGCGGCTTCACCGGCGCCACGATCGTGCACGACACCGCGGTCGTGTACGACGACGACGCGAACGGCTTCGCCTGGAAGCCGGAGAACTACTCCGAGGACTTCTTCGGCCCGATCACTCTGCGCACGGCGCTGGCGAAGTCGCGCAACGCCGCGACGATCCGCGTGCTCTCCGACATCGGCCTCGCGCCCGTGCAGGGCATGGCCAAGGCGCTGGGCATCGAGTCACCCATGGAGATGAACCTCGGCCTCGCGCTCGGCAACAGCGAAGTCACGCTCGGGGAGCTCGTGCGCGCGTACACCGCGTTCGCCACTGGCGGCAAGGTGATCGATCCCGTCTTCGTGCTCGAGGTGCGCGACCGCAACGGGCGGGTGCTCGCGCAGAACGTGCACCTGCTCGAGGCGTCGAAGGAGCCTCTGACTCCGCCCGTCGGCGAGGGCGCCGACGAGAGCGCGGGCCCGGGCCCCGACCTCGACCGCGTGATGGAGAAGCTGCGCGCGGAGGTCGAGGGCAAGACGACGCCGGGTCTGCCCGAGGGCTATCACCTCGACCCGATCGACGCGTATCTCATGACCGACATGCTGCGCGCCGTGGTCGACGAAGGCACCGGCACCAAGGTGAAGGCGCTGGGCCGACCGGTCGCCGGCAAGACCGGCACCACGAACGACCTGCGCGACGCCTGGTTCATCGGCTACACGCCCGAGCTCGCCGCCGGCGTCTGGATCGGATACGACGCCGCGCGCAACCTCGGGAAGAACGAGACCGGCGGGCGCACCGCCGCGCCCGTATTTCTTGAGTACATGAAGAAAGCGCTCGAGCAGCGGCCGGTGCAGGAGTTCTCCGTGCCCGAGGGCGTCGTATTCGCGCGCGTCGATCGCGCCACGGGACTGCTGGCGCCATCAGGCGACGAGAACGCGATCTTCATGCCATTTCGCGAGGGTGCCGCCCCGACTGAAGTGAGTCCGACCCAGAATGGCGACGCCGCCGCCCGGCCCCTGCGGGTCGACTGACCGGCCGCACCGGCGGCGATCGGGGCGATCAATCGGAATCAGCGCGATTCCGACAAGACCCGAAGCGAAATCGCCGCGCTGGGAGCTCCTTCGCTTTGCAGAAGCACGATGATGTCCTCGACGCCTCGCGGTTCGGCACGCTCGAGACCGTCGTCGACGGCGTGGGAATCGTGTACGGCCCGTCGAACGTCGGCCTCGTCTGGGGCAACGGCGCGGCGCTGGCCGTCGACACCGGCTCGCTGCAGTCGGGCACGAAGATCATCGAGGCGCTGCGCCGCGCGTCCG
>WNFL01088315.1_pt1 | contig 21318 bp, 26 predicted proteins | sample 5400361 | NCBI WGS metagenome assembly WNFL01 (sample SAMN13153351, study PRJNA577476) | soil metagenome | isolation source: 40 cm soil on Douglas fir-dominated hillslope | place: USA:California | collected 2013-09-17
CAAGCCAGATCCAGAGTTGCTCAGATTGTTTCTCTGGTCCAAAAACCATGATGTCTGTACACGTGCATTTAGTTGGTGCCTTGACCTGGTTCCTATCAGTCAGTCTGGTACACTTGGAGATGCGAACGGCACCAGCATGTTCATCCCAGAAGCAATGGGACGGGAATGGGTTGTACAATTTATCCATGTCCTCTGTAAGGGTGGCGTCGACAGGAGGGCTGCATCATGGGAGGTCCTAAGATCACGTCTTGTCCCAAAATGGGCCATACTCCCGTCTTCTTGGCGCCATGACTTTGCTTCAGCACTATGGTTTACTGTTGTGCAGCCCCTAGACACATTTGGGCTCCCTGCCTACCAATGTCTTGCCAATGTCCACACATTCATGACAGTTGATGGGCAACAGGCATTTCTCCCTTTCTTCACAACCCTTTTAGAGCTCACTATATTTAGTTTGACCCGGGACCGCATCATTTCCCTTGAAAATTGGTTGGCCGAGCTTCCAGAAAGTCTCGAGAATCAGGACGCCCATACTCAAATGGACGGTATACTGGTCACCAGGAAGCAGCAACTTGTGGAAGAGATTCTTGGTTGTTTCGCAGAGCTCCCAATGGCCGATGAATGGATGGAAGAGAATCTTGAGTTTTTCGCAGAGCTCCCAATGGCAGGTGAAGGGATGGGTGAATGATCTCCGGTGAGATGGGCTCTCCTGTATTTATCTCAGAATTGCTTTCTGCATCGAATAGATAAATGGGGCTTGAGCTCACAAAAATCATTCATTATCAGTGGTTAGGATAATATGACCGTCACACCAGCTGGATAACAGTGTATTTCTGATAATTGTGATCGGACTTCAATTCAGTGACACGAGCAACATCCACACCCCAATCGATCGATAGGAACCAGATATAAGTGTGTTGACCAAATGGTACACTCACTCTTGACCCTAGCAACATTCTACGTTTCACATGTATCGATAGTATCTTTATAGGGAGTTCAAAGACCTCTGAATATGTGAATGCTTGGGCCTGCTGCAGAGTCAATCCTTCTCTGATGACAAAACGATGAACTGGTGCATGTAACTACAGAGGAATAGGGTTCGTCGAACAGTCCACCCACTCCGATGTCTCACTCTGGCGAGACCTCAACGCCACTTCTCCAGCTTTAATATCACACACCCCTTGACGCTCTTGTGTTATTTTCTTGTTTTGCCCGAGCTTTGCATCCACAATAATCATCTCACAAGTTCACAATCGTGTCAACATAGGCAATTCCATCCAAAAACCTGATTCACTTGCGTGACCGAGTATTTCTTAGCAGAGGGTCTGTGTATTTGTTGAGGATCACTTCTCTCTGACCCGACGAATATTGTGAGAAGGATGACGAAATGGTCGTACGTCCAAAACCAGGAATTATTTATGCTCACCCGTCGGTTTGTGACTAGTTTTTTCTCCTCTCCGGCTGTATCATTCAGGCTCAGTATCCAAATTCAAGGGTAAACAAGAGCCGAACTGACATGCAGTCCTAGTATGGTGTGGGGTCAGTCGTTACCAACCAATTCACATGCTGAGGAGCGCATCAGGATGACTGGACTGCGACTTCGACTTCCGTGACATTGGTACTGCGCCCATACTGCTCTTACAATTCGGACTAACAATTTCTGGAAGAAGGGTGCGTTGGTGGCGGCTGCGTCGGCCAGGAACGGTGAATTCGGTGAGGGTGAATGGCATGGCCGAGCCGCTCGGCTGCTGAGAGGTACAGAAATTACAACTGGGCTGAACCTGAGTGCTTGTGAAGATGAGGGAGGGGAAGTAGACTGGCTTGTAGCTAATGGGGCTGTGTTTGCCATTCAGTTCTATCTTTCGGTCGCAGCCGTTTCGTTGTATTGTTCCTATTTTGACTCCTGGGAATAGGTTCTGTAAACCAGTGAGTCAGTCTCGCACTGCTAGGCACATCAAGTGTTTGATTGGATTGATTGGAAAGTTGGAACGATTGTGATCGGATAGACCTGGTGGCTGTTGCTCCGTCTGTTCGGCCGTCTGAGCCTGGCAAAATCGCGGGCGCAAAGCGTTGCCGTCGACGTGTGACCCTGGCCGAACTGCCCGAACTGGTGGTTGGCGAATGGCGGCCGTGTTATGCCACCCATACAGCACAGCCATTCACGTCCCGTCTTGGTCAAGCCGACTTCCGTTGTTGGAAGAGGGGAGTAGCCACACACACGTACGGCCAGGTGGACAATGTGTGACCCAAGATAGTAAGAGTCAGTGCCACCGCCCCGTCCGCGTCCGGATCCGGGTCCCGCGAGCGTGAGCATGAGGATCGACCAATAATACACGTGGCGCAGTCGCAAGTCGGGAATATTTTGGGGCCGATTGTGGGAGTATAAAATGCGTATCGTAGGCAATAGCAGCAGTCCTTCTTCCCTCCCTACCACTTCCTTCCCTTCCACCCTTTCACCTTCCACCCTTGCATAATGCTCGTTTTTACGACTATCGCCCTTCTTGCCGCTTCTCTTGTTCGCGCCACGACGTACAATGTTGCCGTTGGTGCCAGTGGCAATACTTTTGACCCCACTTCCATTACCGCGACTCCTGGGGATGTCATCACCTTCACATTGTGAGTGGCCCTCTTCCCCCCTTCCTCAAAGGCACTAACGACACGCTCGCGTTATAGCAAAGGCGGAAGCCATACTGTAACGCAATCAACCTTTGCCTCTCCATGCACTGCTCTCTCGGGAGGTGTGAACTCAGGACCGTGCGTCTTTCAGGTACCTTCACACGCGCTTAACTCACCCACTCGCGCCCTCATAGTAAACCCGTCGCTGGTGCTGCCACACCGCCTACGTATAATTACACCGTCGCAGACACCAAGTCGGCCTGGTTCTTCTGCCAAACTGGCACCCATTGCAAATCGGGCATGGTTTTCGCTGTCAACCCCACATCTACTCAGACGTTTGCTGCCTTCCAATCTGCTGCTAAAGGTGATTCCAGTAGCACCAACAGCAACAGCAACAACGGAAATGGATACGGGTACGGATATGGCGGTGGAGCGAGTGGACGCGCCACCATTGGCTTCGGCGCCGTTGCCGGTGCCCTCACTCTTGGTGCTCTGGCGGCGATCTGAACGATTTGGAGTATATGGCTTGTGATAACTTGCACCAGGAGTGCCGGTTTAGTTGATACTAATAATTTGTATTTAGGCAGTATGTTCCGTGGTCAATGTTTAGTTAACATTCAGCTTCCCGAGATAGGACATGTCGGAGATTATTTTGGATTCGATGTTATCATTGTCCACAGAACGGCCGTTGTAGCCACTCTCCAATCCGGGTGGACCTACTTTTGTCCACAACGGTGGAACCAATCAGTCTCAAAGCGACTCGCGATGGCGATTGTGTTAACCCAGCTCCCACCCAGCACCCCCACCCCGGCGAAGTGGTCTCTTTTCATATCAAATCGCTCCTTGAATTAGGTGATATCCCCGAGAATAAAATGGAGTCTTCACTGATGTATATCCGCGTGGTGTTCTGATTCTACATATTGAACTTCGCCATCTCTGAATTCCACACCTATTTAGAACAAGGAGAAGTCGACTCGCTCAATGCGATGTCATTTCAGCAATCTCGCATACCTGATACGGTGACGGCCGATTGACGCCGACCCATCGCCGAGCGAAGATCGGGCGAAACCCCTGGTTCGGGCTCGGTGTTCAAGCTTTCTCGTGACATGACAGCAGCTGGGGTAGTGGTCCAGACTAGATCAATCTATTGGTATCTTAAGGATCACGCTCTATGTTTTCATTTGTACGAATTTAATTTTTTATACTGCTTGCAACGATCAGTCGGTGTCACTGCGTTTCCCTAGACACGGAACAACACCCTTGCTGCATCCAGCTGTGGTGTATTCATTTCAATTTTATTGCAAGTATTCTTTGCCCATTCGTGGCTTGGACCCGCTCATTTCCACAACGAAGGAGTCGATACTCAGTATCAGCCCCTTCCTCCACCTTAGGTTCCTCAGGCGACCCGTGATAGCGATTTTGGATCATCACGGCTTCCACCCACCACGCCCAAGATATTCTAGACGCGGCCACCATTAAAAGTGGCTACATAGAACCACTATTTGTGACAGTAATTACGGTCTAGCAACCATTTATTGCAATTTCGCTGTAAATTTTTGGGCTGGGTGAAGCATGCGCACGGCTTAAAAACTTGGAAGCGTCCTCCAGACTAGGACTCAAAAGAAGGCCTAGAAAATCTCTAGGATCGCATGGAGAAAGTTCTAGAAAGACGGAACGAACTTTATGCCCTATTCGAGTGAGTTTACTACCCTGGATGGAGCCTCTGAACATCGCCCTACGGATTCGAGACTCTGGAATAACCGAGATATAACGGCATTGGCACTGCGAGCCCAGTTCTTCCGAAGCAACGCAGTGTGCCGTTTACTGATACGCCGACCGCCAGGGATTCGACGTTCAAACTCCCAATCTCGCGTTACTCTCAATGACCAGAAACGAAAAATCCTCCTCAAGGAATTTGGTGACTCCACAGTGCCACTCGATAAGCTAGCAAAGTCCGTTCCGCATGGAACGAAGAACGTAGAGCTTGCTGAATGTGCTCTTCAAGAACGGAGCTTCGTCGAGTAGGAGCGGGTGGTATATTGGAACCTTAGGGGCAATCAGAGTGGTAGGTTGGGGCCGGACGTTGCTGATTCGCGTGTCCAATACTTATTTACTCGGTCCATCCATCCCAGCGATTGACTGCGCGCAATAGGAATAATACAAGCAACAATATGTCAGAGTGAACCAGCGTGCTCACGACATGCATCCGCAAGCAACTCCTCGAGATCACCCTACCAGTTCAGCGGACTTCGACGTATACGAAACAGGTGCAAGCCCAGTGGGCTGAGTCACCCCAAGACGAGAAAAGAGTGGGTCAGAGAAATTCCGCTGGTCGTGTGCTGACGTTCCGCTCCGTCAGAGACTTATCGCGTTTGCCTGGCCTGAATCTTTTTGCGTTACTTCTTCAACCGAGGCACGCTCGACCAGAGCATACTCGCGAACTGGGTAGCTGTTTGGGGTTCTGCGCCACCGACAGGTACGACCCTGCCCCAATTCTTATGTGCATTGAATATTTCGACCTCATCCAACCCAGTAGGGCCGTTGCCGTACCAGTCGTAGAAAGCTGCATGCTTCGTCTCGGAGAGGTTTGTTCCTCCCTCTTCGAATCTCGAAGTTATCTAAATTACCCCTAGATCGAAGCCGTCCATAGCAAAGATCGTTCCGCGTCATTCGTACGGAAGCTTACCAGCTTCATTCTCGTGAGTCTATAGAGTAATTGAAAAGAGGTCCTACTAAACTCCTGGCAGCGGTTCTTCGATTCGAATGGCGACTTTTCGTGTCCCCCTTCCTTAATTGGCGGTTTCGTGGCACCCTGGCCACGTTCGATGAAGTCGCAAATCGCAATCAGGGTTTTCGTTTCCGGGGCGTTGTCGAGATCGATAGTAGTGGTGTAAAAGCCTGCCTAGATGATGTTTATGTGAGTTCTTGCTCAGGACGAAGGATATCAAACTCGTGCTCAGGAATTTCTTCTAGTCGTTGAAGAACTTCTTGGTCACCAGACTTGCCTTTCCTGCCACGACCTTCTCATCCCAATTACCTGGCGTTATTTATCGGACATTGGGATACAGTGTCCGCTTGTTACGGGATCATCAGTCCGGGGTGCCTAACTTCGGGTCTCGGAGCCTATTCTTTGATTTATATCCTCATGCAGTTTTAAGCGGATCTCAACAAGAACGGGTATTTCGTCGTATTTTCGGTCTCGCGAAAATTCCAACAGTATTAATACAGTCGCGGAGTGCAGATCATACTCGTATGGGTAGCGATGCGTTACTGCGCAGTGATTATCGCCCCTGTGTAGTAAACTTTTTCTCTCATCATTGCGGAGATGCTTCCAGGTTGTTTGTTCCTTCCCACCCCGCGTTTTGGAGAACACGTCATGCAAACTCATGTGCTCAGTAGTGTCATTATAGACATGTAGGACATCGCGGTGCTCTTTAGTGAATTATCAAGGATAATATCTATACCATGTATCAACTTCATCTCAGTTCTTTCCCTGTAATATGGTCATTGAGGAATCACAGACCCGTGACTGGTGCTCTGACGACCCGAATGAAGCGAAGCATGCATTAATGTCAATGTAGGAATTATGTCTAGTGAACGAGCCCTGGCGCTCTGGTTGTTATGGGACCATACACCTGAGACAGGTATATAGGGTCTCGATCCTTGTGGTTTTGTAATCCTACGGTTTATAGCGGTACAAACACGGGAATTTCCGTTGTACTAATACAAGTCTCTCGGAAATTCCAACAGCGACAGGGAAATGGAACAGAGGGTATGGTGAAGGCTAGTAAATGTCCTGGTCTTTTCGGAGTGTTAGCGCCGAGGTGCGGTTGTTTGACCACAACCATATTCACATCGTAGTCCAGAATGCCACTTTTCTCCACCAACCGAGGTTATGTTGGTGGGTCCAATACTGTATTGATTGTCCTGTCTGTTGATTCCGTGCTGCGAAGACGAAGAAAAGGTTCGAATAATCGTGACTCGACTGTTCGGTGAGCTGTTCTGTGAGATGGAAAGACGCACAAGATTGACTTTCTACTAGAGTCCCTTGGGAGTGAAAAGTCGATATGGGAATACTATAACGAAATGGCCTCAGTGGAAGACAACATCCGTGAGGTCGAGTGGCGAGATTTGGCAGACACTGTGCTCGTATTTGTATGTCTGGACACTCAACACGATATATGGTTACTGATCTGGTTCTAGGATGGACTATTCGCTGCCTTTCTTTCTGCCTTCCTCGTCTATTTGATCCCCCAGCTCCAGACCAACAGCACCGACGTCGCAATGGACGTGCTCATCCACATTTCACAACAGCTCAGCAATTCCACGACCCCTGCATTTGAGCCCACCGCCTTTCAAGTCTCGCCCAACGCCGCCGCGGTGAACATGCTCTTCTTCCTCAGCCTCGCGCTCGTTTTGATCGATGCGTTTCTTGCGATGCTTGTGAAGGGCTGGCTGCAGGAGTTTGACCGTGGATGGAGAAAGTTCACTGTAGCGCATCTCCGTGCGCAGGAACGCGAACGGCGACTGCAAGCGCTCGAGCGCTGGAAGCTGCATGAGCTCGTCGCCCTCCTCCCGATCCTCATCCAAGGGTCTCTTCTGCTGTTCTGTATTGGGTTACTTGTGCTTATCTTTCCTCTCCATCTGCCATCTGCCATACTGTGCTCACTCGCTTTTGTGTTTGTCGTCGGTTTCTATGGCTTCACTACATATGTTTCGATTGTAAACAATTACGCGCCATTCTCCTCTCCGGTATCTCGTCTTCTCGCGGGTAGCTTCGCGATACTTCAAAGCTGGTATATCTTCATCACTCACAACGCCCAGCGCATCGCTTCTACCATCTCATTTCACAACCACCCCCCTCCGCCTACTCCAGAACACCAGGCAGACACAGATGCTCCTGATGAAACCACGCAGCCGTTGCCTTCGAACAACGGATTGGCTAATTCTGCACAACCCCTCAACCCCGACAGCGTTGAAGAGAGCAAGACGGTATCCCGTTCCCACTCTGGTATTGATCCCCAGACGCATGTTCATGTTCTCGAGCGGCTGGTTACTACAACTGACGAGGCTGTGGAGAATATTCCGATCTTCCTGGAGCTGCTTGATCAGCCAGTGAAAAATCCTACACTACGGCCATTGAACGTGGAACAGTGGAAAGAATTGCTTCATATTACTTTGAGGTTGCTTAGAGATCAATCTACCATTTCCGTTTCTGCTGCCTGCACTCTTGCTCGCGCTATGATGATTTGTTACAACCATGAAACTCCTGATAAACAGTTGTCCCTGACACTACGGCACCATTTAGGTAGCAAGGACGCTGATGATGAAAGATCACGCATGCCACGCAATGCTCTCTTCTCTTCCTATGTACCATACTGGCTTGGTTACTCACCTTCGCGTGACCTGTGGCGAAGGATTGCATTTCTTGAGCCAAGTAACGCTGCCGATGCTGAGCTCCTCTGGATGGTCAATACTTTCCACCGGACTATGCATTTTGTGGGCGACGGCGAGTATCTTTGGGTGAACGATTGGGAGAACCGGCTTGATACATATCTTGGATTTTTCGCAGCTGTGCTTACATATGTTTCAAGTACAGAGCAGAGCAGAAGGTCCAAAGTTCCGCTCACCGCTGCAGTCATTTATGCTCTGCACACGATCAGATCCGCAATTGAACGAGGAGGAATTAATTCCATTGATGGCCTCTACATCCTGCCAGGGAATGTCTCCACCTCCGAGCCGGTACTCACGACATTCTGTCACGTTGATGGCATTGATGCACTGGATCTATGGAGTGAAGATTCTATTCAGTTTGTTAAGGACCTTCTCCAATGGGATTGGCCACCAGATTTTCTCAATGACTTTCGACTTTCCCTGATTGCTGCACTCCACATTGATAGCACCAAGCAAGCTCACGCGCGCTCTACTTTTGCAGACCTTCTCAAGCACACAAGCATCGCAGAAATTAATTTTGAATTCTCAGATGCCTATGATGATGGCAATCTCGCCATCTATTCATACATGGCTGTTGCCCAGGTGGCCCTCCCATGGAATCCTGATCCCTTTGCTGCCCTTTTTATGGTAATCACGCGCACCATCTCTGGGCACTCTACATTACCGTTCTCTGGCTTGCGAGTCTTGGAGATTGCTTTGAAGCATGTCCACAAACTAGCAGCCTCTTCGTCAGATTGGTTCAAAGCGGTAGGAGATTTCTGGATGATCACTCTTCCTGGTCACCCCTCACGTCGCGCGTTGATGTCGATTGATCATTGGGTCCTGCTCCATCTGGACACTCTTTTCCCCTCACAACCTTACCTACCCCCAGAGGACGTGAAGAAGTTAGAATGGTCTGATACACCTGAGAAAGTGCACATTGCAAGTGCTCGGCTTGACCTCTATGATTCTTTGGCAAAAGCAGGGCATGAGGGGGCCAAAGGGCCTACCCCAGATCCAGAGCTGCTCAGAATGTTTCTCTGGTCCGAAAACCATGGCGTTTGCCGACGCGCATTTAATTGGTGCCTTGACCTGGTTCATATTTGCCAGTCTGGTACACCTGGAAATGCGAACAGCACCGGGATGTTCATCCCAGAAGCAATGGGGCATGAGTGGGTTGTACACTTTATCCAGGTCCTTTGTCAGGGTGAAAATCGGATGAGGTTTGGTTCGTGGGATTTACTGACATCACGTCTGTTCCCAAAATGGGCCATGCTCCCGTCTTCCTGGTGCCATGACTTTGCTTCAGCACTACTGGTCACCGCTGTACAGTCCCCAGACGCGGCTGGGCTCCTTGCATACCAATTTCTTGCTGACCACCATGTATACGTCTCACGTGATCGGCAACAGTTATTTCTCCCTTTCCTTGCAACCCTTTTAGCGGTCGTCAAATCCAGTTTGACTTGGGACGCCATCATTCCCCTTGAAAATTGGTTGGCCCGACTTCCAGAACGTCTTGAGAATCAGGACGCTCATGCTCAAATGGAGGATATTCTGGCCACCAGGAGACAACAACTTCAGGAAGAGAATCTATGTCTTTTCGTAGAACTCCCAATGGCGCGTGAATGGCTGGAAGAGATCCTTGAGTTCTTCGCAGAGCTCCCAATGGCTGATGAATGGATGGAAGAGATTCTTAGGCTCTTCGCAGAGCTCCCAATGGCAAGTGAATGGATGGATGAATGATCTTCAGTGAGATGGGCTCTCTTGTATATATCCGGGAACCGCAGTCTGCACAGAACAAGCATATCATACAATGGCCATGGAACCGACAATCGATTATGATAATGAAACATATATGTTCACCCATCAACCTTACCAATCATACCACCGTCTTTGCATTATGTTTGCAGACTTCTGATAGGAACCACGTTCTAATGCACTTTGCCCGAAGTGGATGGCCGTGGCGACTATCAGAAGCCCGCATCAGTTCCTGTATCTGCTTAAGCCCACCAGCAATACACTCACCAAATCGTTGGCGGGAAAGCCGCATTCTCTCTTCTACAACCAGAACCACTTGCCCGACCCGACCAGTCCGTGCAACCACTTACGTCGTACCCACCCACGTCGACTGGGCTAGCAACAGGTCTAAAAAACGGTACCGCAAATCATTCTACTTCGCCTATCGTCTCCAAAGTCGATCTCCCTGCCCAAGGATGTGCATGTGCTCAGTACCTAGCGGGTAGCTATGGAGGCCACAGCAACTCTACTCTGTCTAGTAATATCAACGAATCAACACTTCGCAAATTACCTCTGCCCGGAGTCACTCTCCGAGGAGCCCGCCGAGGCCTTGGCAGGGGAGGGTGAACCCGGTGAGTGCAAATGCGGAGCTCTTCGAGTTGCTAGGTTGTTGAGAGGTGGGGACCTAACCGTCCGTAGTGATTTCGGGGCTGCAGGTTGAAGCTGAGGAGTGCTAATGAAGAGGAAGGAGGCGGAATAGCCTGACCTGCCGCTGTGATGATAGACATTGACTTTGAGAGTGTGTTATGACGCACGAATACGAGCATGGTATTTGCCATTCAGACTACGTGTTGATGGGCATTCTTAAGTTATGACCCGTCGACCTACTCGTTGACCGCTGGCGTCTGTTAGTCGTGAAAACCTTGACTCCTCCATGCGTGTCTCAACGTGCAGAGAATTCGGGTGTATTTTTCATTTCAGCCGTGATTTATAAATTGTTTACATTTCTATTCCAATTTCTCTTACCTTATTCGGATAAGTAACCGGGATAGTTGGTAGGTGTATAGATGTGCATCGATGGTGTGATGTGATATGCCATGAAATCTGCCGTTCCCACTTACGGGCTCCTTGGAAAATGCTCATTCTCGCGTCGATCGCCCTCTTACCCCGGCCCCATCCTCTGTCGTTCGCGCTGAAAGGCAAACGTACATTATTGCCGGGGATGCTGATTAGTCTGATCTTGTCCCCATTTGCGTTGCACCTAATTCGGGAAATAGAATATATCACCTTCTCATATATTACAGATAGCCATCTCCCAACCCCTTTAAGCACCACTCATGAGTCGTCTTGCGGTCAAGGTAGAATTCGTGCCGCAATGCGATCCATGTTTGCGTCTCCGTACACTGCACTCTCGTGAGGTGCAGACTCTGGGCAGTGCACCTTTGGCGCCCCATATGCACGCGTCCAGCTTGCGTAGGATGCCAGCTACTCATCTAATACGCCACCTATTTTAGTCGCTCCCTAGCAGAAGCCCAGCCGGCCTGGTTCCCTCAACCCTTAGCTAGACTGGACACAACAAAATGTCTGCTACTTGGTGGACCCATCTCCACACACGTTGGAGTACCCGACCCATTTTGGTACCTGCTGTACGAGCCACATGAATGGGTGGAATTACCACAGTGGAAACTGACATGGCTACAATGGTGGAGTCGGTGTTGGAGCAGTTGCTGACGCCCTCATCCCTGGCGATCTCCGTATCTCTGGTGCTCTGGCAGCGATTTTAACGCCTTCACTTGTGATCACTTGCGATGGAGGTGCAATTTGGTTCGTTCCAATCAATTGTAGATGGCTGTATATCGCTCCGTGGTTAATCTCTGAGTAAATTTACCGTCCTAGGCAACTCTCAACCAAAGTGGGACATATTGGAGGCGGTTGGTGACACGCTGTTACCCTCAACGACAGAATAGCCGTTGTGACCACTCCCAACACATGGTTCTTTGTCCATCTGCGACTTGGACCCACTCTTTTCCATCACGATGGATCCAATACCCCAGTACCAGTCTCACCCTCCACCTTGGGTTCCCCAGGCAACCCGTGATGGCGATTTGGGCTACCACGGCTTCCACCCACCACGGCCGAGGCAAGGCGAAGATATTCTAGACGCGGCCACCATTAAAAGTGGCTACACAGAACCACCTTTTGTGACAGTAATTACAGGCAACCAATTTTAACAAATACGTTCTGATTTTCTTGAGCAGGGCGAGACATGGCACGGCTTAGACACTTGGAAGCGTGCTTCAGACAAGGACTCAAAAGATGGCCTAGAAAGTCTTCAAGATCTCATGGAGAAAGTTCTAGAAAGACGGGCTGAACTTTATACCCAAGTCGAGTGAGTTTATTACCCTGGACGGTCTTTGAGCATCGCCCTGCGGATTCGAGACTCCGGAATAACCGGGATGTAACGCCTTTGCACCGTGGACCCAGTGATTTCGAACTATTGCAGTGCGCTGCCTCCTGATACGCTGACCGCCAGGGATTCGACTTTCAAACTTCCATCTCGCGTTACTCTCAATGAACAGAAACGAAATCTCTTCCTTACGGAACTTGGTGACTCCAAAGTGCCACTTCATAAACTAGCAAAGTCCGTTCCACACGCAACGAAGAACGCAGAGCTACTGGATGTGCTCTTCAACAACGGAGTACCTTCGAGTAGGAGCGGGTGGTACATTGGAACCCTAGGGGCAATCGAAATGGTAGGTTGGGGCTGCATGTCACGGATTCGCGTGTTCAATACTTATTGACTCGGTCCATCCCAGCAACTGATTGCGCGCAATAAGAATAATACTAGCAACAATATGGCAGAGTGGACTAACGTGCTCACAACATACATCCGCAAGCAACTCCTTGAGATCACCCTGCCAGTGCAGCGGACTTCAACATATATCAAACAGGTGGTCAAACCAAGTAAGCTGAGTGACCCAAAGACGAGAGAGGAGTGGGTCAGAAAATTCGGCTGGTCGTATGTCGGCGTTCTACTCCCTCAGTATCAAAGACTTATCGCGTTTACCTAGCTTGGACCTTTTGCGCTACTTTTTTCACCAAGGCATGCTCGACCAAAGTATTCTCGTGAACTGGATAGCGGCCCAGTGTTCTGCACTACCAACAGGCACGAATCTGCCTCAATTTGCCTTTGTCGCTCTTATGTGCGATGAATATTTCGACCTCATCCAACGCAGTAGGGCTGTTTCCGTGCCAGTTGTAGAAGGCTGCATGCTTCGTCTCGGAGAGGTTTGTTTCTCCCTATTCGAGTCTTGAAGGTTTCTTGATTGCCCCTAGATTGAAGCCGGCCAAGGTAAAGATCGCTCCACGCCATTCGTGCAAATGCTTACTGGGTTGATTTTCGTCAGTCTATAGAGTAATTGTCTTCAATTCAAATAGCGACTTTTTCGTTTCTCCATTCCTTATTTGGCGGCCCTATGGCGACTTGATTCCTGGTTATATCACGGCTGGTATGGTTGAGACCGCTTCGGTGTCTGAAATCACATTGCTCTCTTATGGCCAACAACCAAAGGACTCTATCCTGGCGACTTTCGATGAAGTAGCACATCGCAATCAGGGACTTCTTTTCCAGGACACCATCGAAATCGATAATGGTGGTATAAAAGCCTGCTTGGAAGATGTTTATGTGAGTTCTTGCTCAGGACGATGGATATAAAATGCGTTCTCAAGAATTCCTCCAAGTTTTTGAATAGCATCACCGGACATTCTCCGCTTCCTTGGTCAACGGAGTCACCTTTCTTGCCACTACCCTCTCGTTCCAATTACCCGGCTGTATTCAATCGCCGAGTGCAGAGCCTACTCGTATGGGCCACGACGAGTGACTGTGCCGGTGATCATCGTCCCTTTGTGGCAGCAAATTTCTGTCGTCGTTGGAGAGATGCTTCCAGGTCGCTTATCTCGCGCCCATCCCGCGTTTTGGAGAACATCATCATGCGGATGAAGGGGAAACTCGCCAGCTCAGCCAGTGCTAATATAGAGATCGAGAACGCCGCTATGCTCTTTGGTGAACTTGTCAAGGATGGTTTTGTCGACTACGAGGAATGGCTTAATGGGATCATGGGGATCGGTCAATGTTTAGCATCTGGAGTCAGTCGTTCCTCCTAGGTTGAAGGCCTCGCCTGATGAGGATTTATCTCTCTAGGTACCGGACCCTCAACTTGAGCTTCTCCGGCAGCTGCCCCTCTACAAGCCCTCGGAGCAACTGCTCACTCAAAGACGAATTGTTTTGTTTGGTGTCAGGGCTCGAACTACACCAGAAGAGCTTAAGGCAAAGGCAATGAGAGATGAATTGCGCGGCGTACTTCCCGTCTTCTTCAACGGTATGCCTGCTATCAGGTCATGATGTCCGTCCATTGAACAGCGAGACAGGCCCTCCCGCCGACGCTCCTTTTTCCAAAGCACAAGTGCACCAGCTCCTGTCTGCGACGAAGTACGAACAAGTGAGCGTCTTGATGGACTGGCTCTGGCGGCAGGTCATAGACCCCTTCCTGGCGAGGTGCGCCCTATTGAAACGTCTTCCGATCATCTCTCTAATGGTTTATGAAAGGTTCCCATCCTTTGATGAGCCGCATCGATTCAACACAAACGTGTATGAGACGTTGATCGAGATATTATCCGCAGCAAGGGTCTACGCTGTGATATTCGAGGTCGGTCTTAAGACCGTCCTGACGTTCTCACGGCTCACCCATGTCATAGCTGAACGATACCCTTCTCTCAAAACCTCTACATGATGAGATGTTCTACTCGGTACTCGACACCGTTCGCCGCTACCTCAATATTTGGTCCTCAATGAACGTATGCCATCAGCTTACAGAGTCACTTCTTAATGTGCATCGTGTACTGGGCAGTCGCGATAGGAGATCAAGAGCATCGCTTGACTTATTGCTTGAAGTGGACCAACGGCACTCTTTCTCGGCCGAGACACGTCAAGAGATTAAAGGTGCTTACGAAGCCGTAACCAGGGTGAGAGAAAACCCCGATGGTATTATATCGTCTTAGCTCATCCTTCTACAGCTTCTGGTGCCTGAGGCCTACACCGCTTCTCCAACTCCTTCCCTCCACCCCATCCTAACCGACCATATTCAAGAAAGTAATCTGTCCTCCCCTGTCGACGTCGGCAATGTACTTTGGTTCAAATATCGTTCCCATACTGATTGGGCCATCGCTGCGTGGCAAGCTATCATCACATGCATCCACAGTCGTTCTTGGAATCCATCTGTGCCAGATGCAATCATGGCGCATCGATTCGCGCTTCTAATCTGGAACATAGATCAGCATCTGCCTACCAAACTTGAGGAGCAGATCCGGCAGTGGTTCGATGGAAATGAAATTACCCAATTTGAAGACCAATCCTGGTCTATCTTTGCAGGAGCATGCTTAGATCTGGTGGTCAGGGGGACAATTAGTGCACAAACGTTGATGGATGGGTTCGTTTACCGTGCCTGGGAGTGGACAAGCGTCGCATCAGAGCCCGTGGATGGACTCGTTAGGGCAGTGAGGAGGTCATGCTCTCTAGCTCGTGTGATACTTCTCTGCGAAGACACAGTGGACTGGATCGGGGGCCACGTCGAGATGAGTGAGCGACTGCGGCTCATCACTGCAAGAGGGTTGCTCCTCCACCCTAAAAGGCTAAGCGACCTACTGGAGAAGATGACAGTCCTCGTGTGCATGTCCGCCAACCCCGTCCTAGAAGATTCAAGGACCGACGCTGCGGAATTGGTTAAGGGTATCAGCATTAACCCAGTCATAAGAGGGGCGCTCTTGTGCAAAACCGATGCTCTTAGAACCGCTTTCGGCCATGCAGTGATCAAGAAACCCGAACTCAAACCCGAGCTCGTTGCTGCACTTAAGGTGTGCCTGGGCGTCAGTCGCATCCGGGACGTTGACGGTAGGCGCCCCTGCTTCCAAAATGAACATTACCGCTTACTATGCATCTATAGAAATGGCCGTCGACTCAGTGCAAGAGGTGCCAACATGGGCCAGTGTGCTAGGCGGGTTGAATGGGTGGAGGTTCACGCGGACTGCGCTAGATGTCCGGCTGACTCTGGAGCGGCTGGTGGAGACTGTCACAAAAGAGAGCGAGCAGGATTCCCTCCGAAAGGAAGCGGAGGATCGGCTCCAAGGGTTTTCTCTTGCCCTATTTGATCCGGCCATTGGAAATGAGGCCAAGGAACTCCTGATAGAGCTAATGAAGAGCCTGGACGGTGTTGTCCTGTCAAAGGTATGTTGGTCTCCCCTTACCCTGTACGTGAGTTGAGCTGACCAGCTATAGCTCCAAGGAAGCGGGATCTTGCGGCTGGCTTCTTGTTTCGATCCACCCCCCTTGGAGAACTCCACTCTGGGAGAACTTTGTGCTTACGTGGATCCTGCGCGCAAAGTGCTAGAGCTCCTCATCACAGTTCGCCAGGCCCGCAGTCACGGAGTCAATGTATCTCACGTTGATGCTACCAGAGATCAACTCTTTGCGGGGTGGATGGTGACCTTCCAGGCCCTCGGCGCGTTGACGCCGAGTACCCTCGAGGAAATGCCCTCCCAGGATTTTGACTCACTGCGCAACACTGCGTGCTTCCTTACTCGCGTTTTTCATTTCGTAATGGGCGTAGAAGGTGTTTGGACAGGAAAGCTCCCTCATATTGCCCCGGACCTGGCATTAGTGCTCGTGCACTTCGCCGTGGTGAGTGGGTGGTGTTCCTTGTAATAACCCTTGGCCGACTTTAACTTGGCAGGTCTTTGGAGGTCATCTGGTGTATGACCAAGTCGCCTTTACAATGATGCTTGACACCTTAGGTGTCCTACTTGACGGTATGAATACTCCTTCAAAATAGCCGCCCACTGATGTGCTTCCAGAGTCTCCCAAGGATGCACGGATGGCCATAGTGTCGAAGCTAAATGACCAATATCCTATCAATTCTCTCCCGCCGTCGCTCCCGCCGTCGCTCCCGCCAGAAACCCGTCTACGACTATCCTCCTTCCTACCGTTTATTCCTATTGACAAGTATGCAGCTTATCTCGGTCGTGGCATGCAGACGGAAATGGATCGATTGGATGTTGTCTCGAAGATCCGTAGTCGGCCTTGGGAGTGGGTCGACAACATCGACATGCCAGAAGAACCCAAGCTATTAAGTACTCCAGTCAAGAATAAGGCCTCGCTGCCGCTAGAGCTATTTGAGGCCGCTTCTAGTGGGGAAATCGTCGTGCCAGAGCGGCCGCCGCTTGACCTCCAAGGGGAGACTTGGACGTTCCGGGACAATTTCGCATCAGAGAATTTACTCGCGCGTAGTTGGAGAGAATCCCACTTGCAATGGGAGCCTGCAGGTGGCGGTGAAAGAGAGCATTTCATTCATCCAGATGCCTCGCCTGCTGCAACTAGCTTTTCTCGTTCCTCAGCACACGCATCGACTTCGTCCCGCCGCCAAAGTCCGGCACAGGCCTCGACATCTCGCTTCGTCCCTCATACTGGGCAACAGGACTCCGCTGACATCGACATGTTAAGTAGCACCGCCACCGTTCAGACCTCAGGAAGAGGCGTCAAACGAAAGTCATCTGTGTCACACTTTGAAGGTGACAGAACAGGTGCATCAGGTCAAGATGCCTCGGCGGCTGCCAAAGTATCTCAAGCCGGAAAGCGGGTGCCTGGGGGGAAGACGAAGCGGAAATAGCGCTCGAATAATTACTTGTTGTCTGTAGCATTGTATAGCCACTGTGGACTCCGTATTATATTCCCTATGCAATACGATCCTATTCATTTTCGCGTGTGGTTACTTGGCCGAGATTGGTCTCGACCGCGAACAGTTGTTTCATTTTCAACGCTCGACCGCTATCTCTTCCTCCAATCGACACTTTTCGGTGCTCAAGGGGTCATTGGGGCCTGTCGTGCGTTGCTATATTACGTTACTACTATGGAATATAATGTCAACAGGTCGTTGGCTTTGCCGTATTCGATGCCATCGGATATTCTGAGTTCACATACAACAGACAACAGAGGTTCTCTATGATTTCTATTGTACAGAGTGCAAACAGAATAGTCCTTCGGCGTTCATGACGCCTTGCTGTCGTCCCCGTCGTGGAGCTCGACTAAAAGGACGTTTTGGCATCAAGCAATGCGTCCCCTCTTCTCAACAATGCAGAATTTATCATATCTACCATACTTCTGTGGTCTTCTTGGCCGTTCTCGTGTCAAGATCGGTTACCCTTGCACTGCCGACAACGGCACGTCGCCAGCCAGCCACTCTGGGCATCGCAACAGGAATGCGTCCCAGTGTCTATTTCCTAGTCGGAGGTCTGATTCTAGCTTTTGGTACGCCCCCCGCAGTCCCTGACTTCTCCAAGAGTAAAGGCAGTGACTCCCATGGCGGCCAACAATTATCGCCGATCCACTATCAGTATATACCCGTATGGCTCCTTTACACCGACCTCCTGGAAGTACTGCGCACTCTCCTGGCAACAGTACAAAACAACGTGCGCGTGGCGGTGCGACTCGGCTACATTGCCCCGCGCTCCGAGCTGACGCTGTTCTCTGCTTAATATGCCTTGTCATTTGCCAACAATACAATCGCAACGGCCTCAAAGGGTCTCCGTAACCAACCGTCCTGTCCCCCATCTTACCCCATCGTCTCGTTTGGCTTGGCTGGTCTGGCGCTGGCTCATCTAGAAGCCGCAAAGCCGCTACGATTTCCATTGCCGATCGAATAATTCTCTAATATTTTAGCAGCTATGGCATGCTTTTCCACTCCTTCATTTGCTCCCCTCCCAGTCATTACGAATCCAAATCCAAATTACACTTATCTCCCCCCACTCGACACGACCTTTCAGTATCGTATCCCTGCGGCGTTCCGCCCAGAACACTTCAGTCCCTACTCACACTCCGCGCAGAAAGCGCCTTTGCCATCGTGGTCCCCTTCGGAACCGACGTGGATTAACTCCCCGCAACGACCCTATTTTAGACGATATCCAAGTCATGAACCCTGGAGGTCGCCTATTCTGCTTGCTCCCGCCCAACCCGTAGCCACCACGCCAACAAAAGAGAACCGGGACAAGCGCCAGCACCAATGGCAGAGACGTAATCCCTCGCACTCTCTCTCCTCTCCTTCCGTGCCTAAAACCTCCATGCCCATCGACATTGCTCGCCGGCGCAGTGAACCAATTCCCCCTTCCAAACTCGATGCCAGATCACCACCAGCAGGGCCCAAGCCACAGTTACATATAAGTCCTAACTACAACTGTGTGTACATCCCCCAGTCACCATCGCCATCCTCTTCCTTCTCCTCATCGCCGATGATGTCCCCCAAACAACGATCCAGCGTCGTCAGTCACGTCCACCCTTTCTATGAAGGCCTCCATAGAACGAACACTGGACTCATACCAGTCCCTCTCAACCATTTCTTCAAACGAGGGGAGATCGTGATGACACGCACGACACGCCGTCTCATGAAGACGTCTAGCAATGGTCGCCTCACAGCACGCCACCCATGTCTTATCCTCGAATCATCACCTACGCACGTACGGGTCCTCCAAATGACTAGTCATGTCGAGCTCACAGAAGAACAATGTCGCGCAGTCGGCTCTCGGCTCCATTTCTGGCTTGCCCGAGAAGATCCGGTCCATCAGGACCCCTTCGGGCGGCCTGGTCTTGTCACCAGTCCACCAACTGATCGGGCTGGGTATATATGGGTTGGAGATGCAGGAGAATCCGTCCCAGTTCAACAAGTCAAGTACCTAACTGGTACGATCGTGGAGGAACCCGAGATAGCCAGGCTGGAGAGCCTTATTGAAAAGCATCGTGAGTCATCGCCTATCTGATCCGTCTGCGCCTGTACCTACTATTTCCATTAGTCCATGAACCTCTTACTCCTGTCAAGTCAACAAGATTCTCACCTCCGCGGGCAACTCGCGATCATCTTACGACGAGTCCGGCAGTTTCTTTATAATGCACCTTAAGGATCTTTTTTTTCGCCCCGGAAGGCGCCCACACTCTCTGTCTCATGTCTCGCTTTTTATAATAGTGTACCAGGCCCTTACGTGGACTATTAAGGGTAGTATCTAATTCGTTCCTCGATCTATTGTACTTTCGTTATTTGTTGTACGTTATTAGATTGGTTTGTTTAGAATTAAAGACAATAGCCAAGTTTACTATTCGTGTATACTGGGTGCCAGTCGACCGGCTGGCGTGCTGGAGGAAACTGGCGAATAGCCGTGACACCGCGTTAATTTATTTCCCGTCTCATGGAGTCGAGCTGTACGTCTGGACATGCCTCGTTGATCCCTCACCGAGATCATTGCTTCTGTTCTAGAGAATTGACCGTTGCCTATCTCGCCACATGTCCGCAGTCTACCAAAACGAAGCGATTAAGCAGCGGTCTCTTATCCCCGAGAATTTATTGGCGAGTAGCGAGGCCAACGATTAAGCACTTCCTCAACATGCGTACACTCAGCCCGCCAGCCCCACGTTGTGTACATGTCACTGAGGCGACAATGGAGAAGCCGTTGGGTGACCGGACATCGAGCGAACCGGCTATGTGAGCCCGAGGGACGTGGTACGGGACTCAAAATCCCAGCGGGGCCGTACGGAATGATTTGGGAAGTTCCGAGCGAGGTTAGCGGCGGCGGCAATCCCCCCTCAGCTTTACGAAATGGGGTTCCTTCGTCTGGACGCTAGGCTTCACACATAATAGCGGTGTGTATTACCCACTCCAAGCCAGACGCTTGCCGCTGCGTTTGTGTAGCGTGCAGCACTGGCACAGCAGACTCGTAAGGTCCTGTCTGAGTCTGGCTATGAAATAGATTGAGACTGATCAAAGGGTTTACCGTAGGCGTCCGGTCTAGACAGGAGCAATCACATTGAGATTCCATACTTGAGACGCACTCGGGATTAAGTCGGGCGTTCATTCAAGTCTCTGAAACACTCAAAGCGTGCTGGAACAGTGATTGATGAGATGAAGGCTCCCATAAACCATATGGAAGAGAACATGGAGTACTCCGATGTCGCACGCGAAAGTCGTATATGGTGTGAGGCCCAGAGGGAGCAGCGAAATTCCAGAATCGAGCATGATACCCCATCCCAACTTCTCTGTGGCTGTTCTATCCAGAAAAACCGTGAACCCGAAAAGTACCTGAATAAATAGACGCGAAAATGACTTGCCAGTCTCTGTAGAGGATGGGGTGCTCCTTTCAAATATAAATATATCCCGCCCGGACCAGTCCAGCACAGCTCCACAAGTGGCCAGGTTCGGCGCGGCAAACTGTTACCGGTCAATGGTTCGCAGCAACTCGCCTCATAGGTCACACTGAAGGTGCAGAGTGTCCCAACAGTGCGGGCCAGAGTGTCTGATAGGCGAGCGCTGGCGCAGACGCTGTCATAGCCACCACCGACTTCCAAACAAGCCAGCACCAGTTCAACGGTGCTCCCAATGAACTCTAGGGTTTCTAGCAGGAATATTCAGGCTCCGAGGGGAACCGCAGCTGACTTGCGTCACTCCG
>WNFL01367786.1_pt2 | contig 21313 bp, 24 predicted proteins | sample 5400361 | NCBI WGS metagenome assembly WNFL01 (sample SAMN13153351, study PRJNA577476) | soil metagenome | isolation source: 40 cm soil on Douglas fir-dominated hillslope | place: USA:California | collected 2013-09-17
CGATAGCGATAGTCCCAAGCGAGGCGCGCGGCCAGGTCGGTCGCCTCGGCGTCGAGTGACTCGTGCGCGAACGGCAGGCCCGCGCCCGTGTAGCCGAGCAGGTTCGTCGCCGCGTCCAAGGTCGCGTGACCCGAGTTCGCGCGCGTCGCCTCGGTGAAATACGCCGGCACGGGGAAACGCCGGTAGCAGGGACCGATCTCCAGCTCCATGCCCTCGAAGAAGAACTTCTGGCGCCGCTCCCAGACCTCGTCGGGGAGCCAGCCCTGGAGTCGAGCCACGCTCTTCATCTCGATCTTTTCGCCCGGCTTGAAGGCGGGCGGCACGACGTCCGTCGCCGGAGGGACGGCGTCGCTCGTCCACTGCAGCGGGCGCGGCGAGCAGCTCCCCTCCGGTGGGACCTCGAGCACGTTCGCTCGCGCCGGAGCAGCGAGCGCGGCCAAGAGCAATACACTTGTCGCGATCCGCCGCATTGGCCTATTCAGTACCCGAGTGAGTGTCGAAGTGGCTCGAGACGAAGCCCGAGCAGAAGTGGCGCGCGCGCTCGAAACGGGGCGCGACGTGCGCCTGCACGCGCGCGACGGCGAGGTGCTGGTGGCGCGCGTCCTCGCCCTGGACGCCGACGAGGTGCGTTTCGCGGTGATCACGTCGTCGCGCCCGGAGCGCTACGCGGTCTGCGATTCCACGGGAGCCGTGCGCCGCTTCGACGAGCTCGAGCGCGCGGTCGTGCTCGAGGTGCGCGGCGAACGCCGGACGGGGCGCGCTCGCCGACACCGCTAGGAGTCACCGCGCAAGCGCGCGAGCGCCGCGGCGTGCAACAGGCCGTTCGACGAGACGAGGCTGCCCGCGTAGATCGAGCGCTCGCCGGAGAGGGCGGTCGCGCGTCCGCCTGCCTCTTCGACGATCACCTGCAGCGCCGCGATGTCCCAAGGCTGGACGATCGGGTCGACCGCGATCTCTCCGGCCCCCGTCGCCACCAGACAGTGTTGCCAGAAGTCGCCCCAGCCGCGCTGCCGGTGGGTCGCGCGCGCGAGCTCGAGGAGGCCGGGCGGCGTGAACGCGCCCTCGTAGCCGGCGAGGCTGCCGTGAAACAGCTGCGCGTGCGCGAGCTCGCGCACTCCAGACACGCGCAGGCGCCGGCGTCCCTCGAACGCGCCGGCTCCGCGCGCCGCGCTCCAGCGCGTCGCCAGCGCGGGCGCACTAGCCAGCCCCGCGACGATCTCGCCCGCCCGTTCGACGGCCAGCAAGGTCGCGAACACCGGCAGGCCGCGGACGAAGTTGAAGGTCGCATCGATCGGGTCGATCACGAGCCGGGTGTCGACACGGCCCTCGCGCGTGCCGAGCTCCTCGCCGAGGATTCCGAGGTCGGGATGCCGCTCCGCGAGGAGCTTGCGCGCCGTGTGTTCGATCTCCTGGTCCGCGGCGCTGACCAGGCTGCGGTCCGCCTTCTCCTCGACGTGCAGGTCGGCGGAGCGGAACAGGCGCAGGGCGATCTCGTCGGCCCGGTCGGCGATCTCGACGAGGAAGGGAAGCCAGTCGGTCGCTTGCACGCGGCCTAGACTAGCAGCGTCGCTCGAGAGCGCCGGACAGCTCGGCGAGCAGCGCCGCGGCGCTCGGCCCGCCGGTTCGCGGGTACGCGGGCACGATCGCGACGCTGAGCGACGCGCGCACGGCCTCGACGGTCTGCAGGAGCGGCTTGCCATCGAGCGCGAGCCGCAGCCGCTCCGCCACGCTGCCGAGCACGTGCGCCTCGCAGCCGAGCAGCACGATCGCGATCGACGACTCACCGAGCCGCCCGAGCTCGTCGCTCGAGCGCACCCGCTGGCGCAGCTCGCGGGCCAGCTGGGTGAAGGCGGCGCGCGCCGTCGGCGCGTCGAGCCGCTCGCTGTGAGTCTTCCAGTCGTCGACCTCGATGGCGACGAGTCCGAGCGAAGTGCGGCGCTGCGGCGCGCGCACGAGCAGCGCGTTCAGCAGGCGGTCCAGCGAGCTGCGCGACAAGAGCAGCGAGTCGAGCTCGCGCTCCAGCTGACCCGAGAGCGCGTGTCGGACGTCGTCGAACCCGGTGCGCGAGTCGAAGCTCTCCTGGAACTTCGACTCGCCCGCTGGGGTCGCCGCACCGGCGCCGCCGAGCGGGTTCGCGGCCGCGTCGCGCGCATTGCGTTTCACTCCCGACGAGATCGGAAGCTCACGTCCGACAATTGAGCGCAACTCTCTTTCCCCGACGCGCGGGGCGCACGCTGAGCGACGCCCAGGCGGGCGCAGCGATGGGCGCTTTCGGCGCCCGCTGCGCACCCGCGAGCGGCTGCGGCGCTCCTCTCCGCTCGCGCCGGCTCCAGCGATGCGCAGCTCGACGGCATCTCGGGACCATCCGTGCGCAGCTCTGCGAGCACCTCCCGTTGCTCCACGCGGAACCGGAACCCGCCCGCAACGCCACGTGAAACGGAAGAGCCGCTAGGCGTCGCCGAGCTTCGTCGAGCGGGAGACCCGGCGCAGCGTAGTGAGCGCGAAGACGAGTAACTTGCCGTCCGCGGGATCCACGAAGCGCGTCTCGATCATGACGGTCCGACCGCGCTCGCGCACGATCCGGCTCTCGAGCCAGAAGCGCGGCCCGGTCACGGGGTCGAAGTAGTCGACGCGCATGTTCGTGGTCGCGAGCCACTGCGGCGCCGAGTCACTCTCGCTCTCGCCCGTGCGCGCCGCGAACAGCGAGATCAAGTCGACGTAGGTGGGCGTGAAGCCGCCGAAGAGCTGACCCCGGGGGTTCCGCGCCTGGTCCGGCAGGTGCGCGTCGACCTTCAGCCAGCCCGGCCCGCGCTCGACGACGCGCCACAGGTACGCTTCGAGAAAGTCGCCGGCGGGGTGCCCGCGACCTACGAGTTGGCCCGGCTCGCGCGCCAGCCAGGGACGGCGCGGTGCGCGGGCGTCGCTCACGCTCTGCGCTCGAGCAGCGCCCCGCCGTCGTAGAGCTTCTTCACCTTCACCTGGCCCGGAAGACCGATGGCCAGACACAGCTCGCAGAGCGTGCACTCGTCGAGGTTCTTCTCGACGATCTCGAGCCGCGCGGGGGTGGCCTTGAAGATGTCGACCGGACACACCTCGGCGAGCTTCTTCGCCGCGGCGGGGTCACTCGCGAGCGCGGGATCGACGACGACTTCGATGAACAACGCCATACTGATTCACTTCCCCAGCTTTTCGCGGACCAGCTTCGGGATGTCCTCGATCCGCTCCGCGACGGCGATGCCCGCCGCGTTCAGGCGCTCGATCTTCTCCGCGGTCGTGTCGGCCTTGCCCTCGACGATCGTGCCCGCGTGGCCGAAGCGCATGCCCGGCATCGCGTCCATGAAGCGGCCCGCCATGAACGCCACGACCGGGAGGCGCGAGCGGTTCTCCTTCACCCAACGCGCGAGGTCCGCCTCCATGCGGCCGCCGGGTTCGGAGTATATGGCGATCGCCTCCGTCTCGAGGTCGGCCTCGAACAGCGGCATCAGCTCCGAGTAACTCGAGCCGATGATCGCGTCGCCCCCGATCGACACCGCGGTCGACTGGCCGAGCCCCGCGGCGGACAGCGTGTTGCAGATCTCCGTCGTCATGCCGCCGGAGCGCGACATCACGCCGACGCGGCCCTTCGTGAACGCCTTTCTGGCGTCGACCGCGCGCCCGCCCAGACCGCCGATCTTCGCCTCGCCCGGCGAGAGCACGCCGAGACAGTTCGGCCCGATGATGCGCGCGCCGCGCAGCGACGCCAGCTCCACCATCTGCGCGACGTCGAAGCGCGGGATGTTCTCGGTGACGATCACGATCAGCTTGACGCCGCTCTCGATCGCCTCGAACGCGGCGTCGCGCGCGAAGCCGGGCGGAACCGAGATCACCGAGGCGTCGACCCGCGTCTTGCGGGTGATCTCCTCGACGGTGTCGTACACCGGAACTCCGTGCACCTCGCGCCCGCCCCGCCCGGGAGTCACTCCGCCGACGATCTTGGTGCCGTAGTCGAGACACTCCCGCGTCATCGAGACGGCTTCGCGGCCCGTGATGCCCTGGATCACGCAGGTCGTGTCCTTGGTGATGAGGATAGACACGACTCACTTCCCCTTGGTCTTGGCGACGGCGCGTCCGGCGGCCTCGTACATCGACACCGTGCGGTCGCAGAACTCGACGCCGTACTTCCTCAGCAGCTTCTCGCCTTCCTGCTCCCACGAGCCGGGAATGCGGAACACGGCGATGCGGTCGGCGGGGTCCATGCCGGACTCGACGACGCCCTTGATCACCCCGCGCGCGACCATGTCGACGCGCGTGTTCGAGACCACGTTCATCATGACCGCGATCTTGCGCACACCGGGCTTCCCCAGGATCAGCTTCGTGAGGTTGGCGACTTTTCCGACGCTGGGATTGCCGCCGATCTCGCAGTAGTTCGCCGGGTCGCCGCCGTGCTTTCGAACCGCGTCGAACAAAGTCAGTGACCCGCCGCCCGCGCCGATGATCAGCCCGAGCGTGCCGTCGAACTCGGTCACGTTGCCGGCGACCCCGCGGTGATCGGCCGCGTTGATCGCCGCGCCCTCGAGCTCGAAGCGCGTCGGCGCCCGCGCCATGCGCGTCTCTTCGTCGCCGATCCCCAGCTCGCGCAACAGCGCCGCGTGCTGCGGTCGCACCTCCGCCTCCATGTCGACGTGCGCGTCGAGCGCGACGAACGACCCGTCGGCGAGCTTCGCGAGCGGATTGATCTCGGCCAGAGTGAGTCCGTACTGCATGAAGATGCGCGCGAGCGGCGCGGCGAAGCGCACGAGCGGATTCAAGTCACTCGCCGGCACCCGGAGCTGCGCCACGAGCTCCTTCGCGCGGAACTCCGAGAACGGCAGCAGGGTCGAGAAGTGCTTCTTCGAGATGTGGTCGGGGTGCTTCTCGGCGACTTCCTCGATGTCGATCCCGCCCATGTCCGACAGGATCATCACCGGCCGCTTGGCGATGCCGTCCCACGTCACGCCCAGGTAGTACTCCTGCGCGACCGGCTGGCGGCCCTCGACCAGCACCCCGCGCGGCTCGTGACCGTTGATCACCAGCGCGAGGATCTTCTCCGCCGCCGCCGCCGCCTGCGCCGGGGTGTCGGCAAAGAGCACCCCACCGGCCTTCATGCGCCCGCCGGTCAGCACCTGACTCTTGAGCACGACCGGGCCCGCGATCGCCGCGGCAATCTGCTTGGCCTCGGCTGCGCTCTTGGCCAGGCGCGAGCCCTTCGGCAACGGCACGCCGTGCCGCGCCAGAAGCTCCTTGGACTCGTACTCGTAAAACCGCATCTGACTGTCCTTCGTTCGCCTGCGGCTCACTGCGCGTGCCTTCGGCCGACATCGGCCCGCAGGACGATGTCCCGCGGGGCGGGCTCGGCTCGGGGCGGCCCTCGCCTCGCCTCCGCCGCGTCGGCCCCGGGCGAGGAATCCGTTTTTACTCCAGGGGTGCGAAAGGGGCAATTCGCGCGCGTCGATAGGAGGGCAGAGAAGAGGTAAGCGAGATGGCGAAGATCTTCGGCGTTCTCCTGATCGTGCTCGGCGTCTGGATCGGCATGGAGATCTACACGAAGGGCATGCACGACGCTTTCGGCGGCGCGTTCGCGCGCTTCGAAGAGCCGATCCACCCCAGCGGACGTACTTCCTACGACCAGGGCCACGGCGCGGAGCGCGGCTCACTCGCCCGGCGCATCGGCGCGAAGGTCGAGTCGGACATCAAAGCCGGCGTGCGTCGCGACGACCCGGACGCGGGCGACGAGGAAGACGACAACTAGCGACTCCCGAGCCCTCGCGGCGAGTCACTCGCTCAGAGATTGCCCTTGTGCTGGCCGCCATCGACGGAGAGCGTCACGCCGGTGACCCAGCTCGCGGCCGGCGACGCCGCGAACACGATCGCGTTCGCGACCTCCTCGGGCGTCCCGAGCCGGCCCCAGGGGATCGAGGCTTTGATCGAGTCGTAGAAGCCGCGGTTCGCCTGCTTGATCGTCTCCCACATGCCGCCGGGAAACTCGATCGAGCCCGGCGCGATCACGTTCACGCGGATCTTCTTGGGCGCGAGCGCGACGGCGAGCGTCTTCGAGTGACTGATCAGCGCCGCCTTGGCGGCCGCGTACGCCGGCGGGCTGCCCGCTTCGAGCCCCGATGTCGACGAGATGTGCACGATCGCGCCGCCGCCCTGCTCGCTCATCCACGGCACGACTTTCCAGCACGCGCGCACGCCGGCCATGACGTCGACCTCGAAGCCCGCCTTCCAGCCCGCTTCGTCGTCGCTCGTGCCGAACCCGGAGGTGTTGTTCACCAGCACGTCGACCCGGCCGAGCGCGCCATGCGCGCCGTCGAGAAACGCGTCGAGCTCCGCGCGGCGCGACACGTCCGCGCTGTGCGCGAAGACCTTCACGCCTTTCGCGCGCAGCTCACCCGCGGTCGCCTCGAGCGCCGCGGCGCCGCGCGCGCAGATGGCGACGTGAGCGCCTTCGCCGGCGAAGGCGAGCGCCGCGGCGCGGCCGATGCCCTTGCTCGCGAGCCCCAGGTCCATCGCCTTCTCCTCAGTCCGCCCGCGCCAGCAGCGCTTCGAGCGCGGGCCAGTCGATCGCCGATTGTGCGGCGAACGCGCGCAACAGGAGCTCGCGCCGCGCCGCGTTCTCGCCCCCGCGAAACTTCGCGACCGCCGCGGCGAGCTTCGTCTCGTCGGGACACTCGGCCCTGTCGCCCTTGAGCACACCCTTCTCGTGCTCCAGTCCGAACCCGTCGAGCAACTCACCCAGGAGCTCCGTGTGGTACTCGAGGAAATACTCGGCGAGCAGCTCCTCGGCGACGGCGGCAAACGCGCTGCGCGACAGCGCCTGTCGCATCCACTCCGACTGGCGCTTGCGCGGCTGCCTGCGCAGGAACACCGGGCGCAGGCGGAATGCGCTGGCTGCGGCCGAGAGCGCGATCTCCTCGACGCGCGGCGCCTCGCGGTGAATCTCGTCCAGGAAAGCCAGCGCAGCGTCGGGACTCATCGCGGAGAAGATCTCGTTGGAACGCATCGGGCCCCATCATAGCCGGCCCCTGCCCACGAGAGCATTTTCCGGTACGATGGCGCCCGGCGTAGAACCCGAGGAGCAAGAGCGACATGGCGGACAAACACTCGAGCGAGCCCGCGGCCGGCGGCTGGGCCTCGACGTTCCTCCTCTCGATGGGACTGTTCCTCGCGATCTACCTGACGACCTTGTACGTCGGGCACACGCTCGGGGGCGGTCACTAGACTCCAGCCCGAAGCGCAACGGTCGGTCAACCCGCCCGTTGCGCGGGCCGATGAGGGAGGGCCGGTTTCGCCGGCCCGGAGCGCTCAGACCGAGCGCGGTCACCGGGAGCGCTCAGACCGAGCGCGTTCATCGGGAGCGCTCAGACCGAGCGCGTCCACAAGTCTCCCGAGGTCTGCTGAGGGGCTGCCATGGGTTCGATCCGCAGCGCTTACGAGAACGACCCCGACATGCTCGAGATCGTCCGCGAGTTCGCCTCCGAGCTGCCCGCGCGGATCGCGAAGCTCGAGTCGCACCTGGCCGCGCACGAGATGCGCGAGCTGCAGACGCTCGCTCACCAGCTGAAGGGCGCGGGCGGCGGCTACGGATTTCCGCAGATCACCGAGCTGGCAGCGTCGCTCGAAGCGGCGCTGAAGCAGGGCCTCGACGAGCCGGTCGTGAAGGACCGCGCGAACGCCCTGTGCGCGACGTTGCGCTCGGTCGTCGTTCCGGAGGCGAGTTGAATCCGGAGGTTCCCAACCCCAACCGCGTGCTGGTGATCGACGACAGTGAGTCGATCCACAAGCTCGTCGTCGCGCGCCTGCGGCCCGAAGGTCTCGAGGTGATCGGCGAGATCGACGGCGAGCGCGGCATCGAGCGCGCCGTCGCGGACCAGCCGGATCTGATCCTGCTCGACATCGGCTTGCCGAACGTCGACGGCTTCGAAGTGTGTCGCCGCTTGAAGGAACACCCTGCGACGCGGGGCATCCCGGTCATCTTCCTCACCGGCACCGCGGACACGGAGTCCAAGGTGCGCGGCCTCGACCTGGGCGCCGTCGACTACGTGACCAAGCCCTTCGATCAGGTCGAGCTGCGCGCGCGCGTGCGCGCGGCGCTCCGCGCGAAGCGGCTGCAGGACATCCTCGAGCAGCAGTCACACCTGGACGGGCTCACGGGTCTCTGGAACCGCCGCTATCTCGATCAGCGCCTCGAGTCCGAGCTCAACGTCGCCCGGCGCTACGGCCGGCCGCTCTCGCTCGTGCTGGTCGACGTCGACCACTTCAAGCGCGTGAACGACGACTACGGTCACTTGTTCGGCGACATCGTGCTGCAGGGCATCGCGGAGGGCCTGCGCGCGTACGCGCGGCGCTCCGACATCGTCGCCCGCTACGGCGGCGAGGAGTTCGCGATCCTGCTCACCGACACCAATCTGCGTTCCGCGATGTACGTCTCGGAGCGCCTGCGTTCGTCGGCGGAGAGCCGCCACTTCGAGGCGCGCACCGAGATCGTGAACGTGACGGCGAGCTTCGGCGTCGCGTGCACCGAGGACCTGGCCGCGGAGCTCGCGCCCGAGGCGCTGTTGAAAGCGGCCGATCTCGCGCTCTACGCGTCGAAGGATGCCGGCCGCAACTGCGTGCACCTGTACCGCTCCGGCGAGCTGATCCTGTCGACGGGAAATCCGCTCGCGCTGGGCAGCGACCCGGGCGAGAGCAAGAGCTAGCTCGCGCCGCCCGCGTTCCTGTGCGAGCCTTTGCGGGGTGAGTGACACGCGAGCCGAACCCCTGCGGATCGTCGGCGCGACGGATCTGCGCGCTCCCGTGGTGATCCTCGCGTACGCGGGTTGGAACGACGGCGGCGAAGCGGCGACCACCGCCGCCGCGCACCTGCTCGAGACGTTCAGCGCGGCGAAGCTCGCGACGCTCGACATGGAGGAGTTCGTCGATTTCACCGTCGTGCGACCGCACGTGCGACCGCGCGACGGCGGCCGCCGCGAGATCCGCTGGCCCGATCACGAGTTCTTCGCGATCCGCTCCGAGACGCACGCGTTCGACCTGATCGTCGGGCTCGGCGTCGAGCCGCACCTGCGCTGGCGCGCGTTCTGCGCGCACGTGGGCGAGCTCGTGGAGCGCGTCGGCGCGCGCCTGGTGATCCTGCTCGGCGCGTTTCTCGACGAGGTCATCTACTCGCAGCCGATCCAGGTCATCGGCGCGAGCACGGATCCGGAGCTCTCGCGCGAGCTCGGCCTCGCGGCGTCGAGCTACGAAGGGCCGACGGGGATCGTCGGCGTGCTCGCCGAGATGCTCGCGCGCGCGGGCACCCCCACCCTCTCGCTCTGGGCGCGCCTGCCGCACTACGTGCAGGCGTCGCCGAACTCGCGCGCCGCCCTCGCGCTGCTGCAGCGGGTCGAGGCCGCGACCGGTTTCCCGATCGACAAAACCGGCCTGGAGTCCGCTGCGGCGACCTTCGACCAGGAAGTCTCCGAAGCGATCGCCGCCGACCCACACCTCTCCGCGTACGTGAGAGAGCTCAAGCGCCGCGCCTTCTCACAGTAACTTCGCTCGCCTGCGGCTCGCTGCGCGCGGCTTCCCGATGATCGCGTGGGCACCCTACCCACGCTCCGGCGCTTGCGGGCCTCGCTCGGGACCGCCCTCGCTTAGCCTCATTGACTTCGTTCGCCTTCGGCTCACTGCGCGCGCCTTCCGGCGCTTGCGGGCCTCGCTCGGGACGGCCCTCGCTCGGCCGTCGCGTTGTTTGTCGCCTTGCTCGAGAAGACTCAGAACAGTGACTGGTGGATGCGTCTTGTCGCGGGCGAGCGGTTGAGCGTGTAGAAATGGATTCCCGGGGCGCCGCGCGCGAGTAACTCGCGGCACTGCGCGGTGGCCCATTCGACGCCGATCTCGAGCGTGGCGTCGTCGTCGTCGCCCGCCGCGTCGAGCGCGCGGCCGAGCTCGCTCGGGATGCGCGCTCCGCAGAGCGCGGTCATGCGCCGGATCGACGCGCCGCTCACGATCGGCATGATTCCCGGCACGATCGGCTGGATGACTCCCGCGGCGCGCGCGCGCGCGACGAACGCGAAGTAGTCCGCGTTGTCGAAGAAGAGCTGCGTGATCAGGAAGTCGACGCCGGCGCGCACCTTCTGCACCAGCATCGCGAGATCCGCTTGCGGGCTCGCGGCGCGTGGGTGCTTCTCCGGGTAGCAGGCGGCACCGACGCAGAAGTCGAAGCGCGCGCGCACCAGCTCGACCAGCTCGTTCGCGTACTCGAGGCTGCCGGGCGGCGGCACGTAGCCCGCCGGCGGATCGCCGCCGAGCGCGAGCACGTTCTCGATGCCGAGCGCGCGCAAGGTCGCGAGCGTCGCGGCGAGCTCGTCGCGCGTCGAGCCGACGCAGGACAGGTGCGCCATCGCCGTGATGCCGATCTCGTCCTGGATGCGCGCCGTCAACTCGACGGTCTTCCGCCGCGTCGAGCCGCCCGCGCCCCAAGTCACCGAGACGTACGCCGGCGACAGCTTCTTCAGCTCCGCGATCGCGCGGAACAGCGCGTCGAAGCCCGCCTCCGCCTTGGGCGGGAAGAACTCGAACGAGATCATCGCTCGGCTCCGTTCGAATCCCTCGCTGATCCGCATGACTCCCTCGCCAGCCCGCGCCGGATCGCCTCAAGGCGACTCGAGCGGGCTCCGATTCTATCCGGCGTGAACTCTTCTGCGCGCGCGAGACGGCGAGTGCTGACCTCGCGAATTCCGGTCCGCTTCATGGCGGAGGGCGTGGAAGGCGTCGGCCAGCTCAAGAACTTGTCGCGCGCCGGCCTCTTCGTCCGCTCGAACGACCTGCCGCGCCCCGAGGCGGCGATCTCCCTGCAGCTCGATGTGCCGGGGACGGGCGCCTCGCTCAACCTGCGCGGCGAGGTGCGCTGGACCACCGACGGCACGGACGCCTCCGACGGCTCGGGCGACTCCGACGCCTCGTCCGGATTCGGCGTGCAGCTCCTCGAGCCCTCCCCCGAGTTCAGCGAGCTCTTCCGCTGGGCGGTCGAGCAGCTCGAAAAACCCGATCAGGATCCGATCGCCTGACGTAACTTCGCTCGCCTGCGGCTCGCTGCGCGCGCCTTCCGATGATCGCGTGGGCACCCTACCACGCTCTGCCGCTTGCGGGCCTCGCTCGGCCTCATTGACTTCGTTCGCCTTCGGCTCACTGCGCGCGCCTTCCCGATGATCGCGTAGGCACCCTACCCACGCTCCGCCGCTTGCGGGCCTCGCTCGGGACGGCCCTCGCCGCGCCTCATTGACTTCGTTCGCCTTCGGCTCACTGCGCGCGCCTTCCCGATGATCGCGTGGGCACCCTACCCACGCTCCGCCGCTTGCGGGCCTCGCTCGGGACGGCCCTCGCTCGGCCCTCGCGTTGTTCGTAGGGGGGTCGAGAAGACTCGGAGTGACCAAGCTCTGTCACTCATTCACTCAAACCCCGCGGGAGCCCTGCGGGGGACGGAGCCGGCTGAGGGGGGTCCCGTACTCGGGGGGACCCCCGAAGCGGCGACGGACGCCGCCGGGCGGCGTCACGGGATCCGAAGAGATGCAGCCCGAGCGCTCGCCGGATGCCGACGAACCTCAGGCGTACCCGCCGGGTGAGGAGGCGCCGGCGAGGCGCGGGCGGCGAGTCACATCGTTCTCACGGCCCTCGCCGCGCCGTCCGACTGACTTAACGAGAAACCCGGAGGCCGCGCGGCTGCGCGACCTCCGGGCTTACTCAGCGGAGAGAGATTCGGTTTCTCAGAAGTCCTGTCGCCAGAAGATCTGCTGCACGGGATCGAAGCCGGCGGGCAGGCCCTCTGGGTGCTTGACCTCACCGGTCGACGTCTGGACCGTGCCGTTGACCACGATCTGGCCATCGTCGGCCTTCGAGATCGTGATGCGCGGGTTGGTCGGCGCGCCGTTGCCGAGCGACTTGCTCCGCACCGGCGGGTCGCTGGGCGTGCTAGCGTCACTCGCGGTCAGGGCGCCGACGCCGTTGTCCAGCTGCCAGGCGTACTCGAGCGTGGTGCCGCCCAGTGCGCAGCTTCCGCTCGCGCCGGAGCCGGCCAGATCCGGCAGGTACGAGAGAGTCACCACGACACCACCGAAGATGATGTTGTCGGTGATGAACTTCTCGCCGTCCGGCACGCGGAAGAAGTAGCCCGCGTCGTTCGGGTCGCCGTCGCGCAGCGTGTTCGTGATGTCGGTCAGGGAGTCCTTACCCGCCGTCGGCGGCGCTTCCATGATCGGCAGGGTCGCCGGGAACGCCCCGGCGCCGAACGGATGCTTGTCCTGCATGACCCAGAAGCGGTTGTTGTCGTCGTAGAGACCCTTCGGATTGTTCGGATCGTTCGGGTCCGCGGCACCCGTGTAGCCCAGGTCCGCGCGCTCGCCGCTGGCAAAGCTCAGCGTGAGCGTACCCTTCGAGAGCGCGGCGGCCGCGCCCTGGAAGATGCTGTGGTAGTGCTTGACTCCCGCAGCCATGGTCACCACCGGCGCCTGGAACATGATTCCCGCCGGCCACACCGTCGTCGGCACCACGCCCGCCGTCAGCGTACCCACCGAGTGGATGTCCCACTTCCAGAGCTGTCCGCCGGCGTCGCCGATGTAGACGACGTCGGCGAATCCGTCGGCGTTCATGTCCAGAACCGCGGGCTCCGCCGCGATCGCGTACTTCATCGCCGAGAGGGTTCCGGTCGACGTCCACTTCAGCTGCGAGAGCACCGCGCCGTCCGCGATCCGGACGATGAACACGCCGCGACTCTTGTAGTCCGTGCTGTTCGGGTCCGTGTAGACGCCCAGGTTCGGGTTGGCATTGGGCTCGTAGCCGGCGCCGAAGATCGCGACCCACTGCTCGACGCAGTCACCGTCGCCGTCGTTCGCGCCGCACTTGTCGCCCGTGCTGGTGCCGCCGCGCATCTTGACGCGCGTGATGATCGGGCGCGACCAGGTCTGGCCGAGGCCCGCGTTCGTGAACTCCCACATCAGGCGCGGATACGGGGCGTGATTGCCCGACGACGCCGCCGGGTCGCTCACGTCGAGGGCCAGCAAGCCCTCGCCGCCTTCGCGCATCGGAGTGAGCAGCACCGTGGTCCAGTCCGTGCCGTCCTTGACGCCGTTCGCGTTGTAGTCGATCCAAGCATCCGCCGCCGTCGGCGCTCCGTCGACGAAGTACTGCTTCGCGACGAAGTCGCGCGGCAGAATCTTGATCTTGTTCAGGAGGAAGCCCGGCACGTAGCCGAACAGCTCGTGGCCGTCGCCCGCCGTGTAGTACTCGTCGCCGCCGCCCGGTCCGTTCGGGTCGACGAAGCTGCCCGCGCGGAAGCCGTGCAGCATGCCGTCGTTGGCGCCCACGTACAGGACGCGGTCGCGGTGGGCGTAGGTCGCCATGAACGACCCCGACGTCGACGCCAGGCCGTAGCCCGGCTCGAAGCGCAGGAACGGCAGCGGCGGGCCCACTGCGACCGGGCTCGAGTGGAACACGTCGCCGAACACGAACGGCCGCACGTCCGTGTAACTCCCGTCCCCGTCCTCGTCGAACGAGTCGACGCCGCGGATGAAGTTCACGATCGAGTCACCCAGGGGCTCGAGGGAGCCCGCGACCCCGGGCGGGCCCGCGATCGATTGGTTGGTCGCCGGCTGCGGGTAGAGAGTCTTGTCCGCCGCCGTCAGGCCGAGCATGGTCGTCGTGATGTTCGCAGCGCCCACCGTGGTCACCGCCGGGTCGACCAGGTTCGCCGCGGTGAACGGCACGCGCGTGCCGGTCTTCGTGGTGTAGACGCTTCGCGTCGCGTAGCCCGAGACCAGTGTCGCGCCCACGTCCCAGTGCGGATGGCGCGGCTCGTTGAACAGGTTGGTCACCGGATCGATCGCCGGCTGGTTGTTGTCGTCGAGGACAGAGAGGTCCGCGGCGAGCGTGTACGCCTCGAGGTGGCCGGGCCACACGGACTTGCTGCCGCTGGGCACGAAGTACGCCGTGTAGAAGCCGTTGCCGAACGCGCTGCGCGTCGAGGGCACCGTCGCCGAGCTCAAGGTCGTGTTCTTCGCGATGATGTCGGTGATCGCCTGAGTCAGTGAGTCGGCGAGATCGTTGGCGTTGTTCGACTGGAAGTAGATGCCGTGACCCGCGGTCGCGGCAGTCTGCAGGATCGTCGACGCCAGCGTGAAGCCGACCGTATAGGTGATGACGTTCTGATTGCCCGACAGGCTCGTGCGCAGGTCGGTCGCGTAGATCTTCGCCGCGACGTCGTTCAGGAAGCTGCCGTCGGCAGCGCTGGCGCCGGGGAACGTCTGGATGAAGTTCGTTCCGTAGTGGTCGTTGTTGTCACTCGTCGGCAGACCGTCGGTGATCGCCACGATGAAGAGCTTCTCGCACGAGCTCGTGACCGGGCTCTGCGGCGCCGCCGACGCGGCGACGGTCGCCCCCGTGAGGCTGCGATTGTAGGCCGGGTACTTGCCGAGCTTGTCGGCCCCCGCGAGATAGCGCGCGACGTCCACGAGCGTCTCGGAGAGCGGCGTGCCGCCGCTGGCCGGGAGAGCGTTCAGCGTCGCGAGCAGGGTCGTCTTGTTGTTGCGCGCCAGGCCGAACTTCACGCGCGGCGGCTGAGCGGTGACGTTGACGTTGTTGACCAGCTGCGTGATCGCGTCCTTGGCCGCCAGGTTGCGGTCCTGGGGGATGAACCCGACCGGCGTGTGGCCGAGATAGATCTCCTGCAGGATCCACCACATGTAGTTTTCCGGATAGTCCGTCGTGCTCGTGAACGAGACGTCGGGCAGAGTGATGATCGTGTACGGCTGACTCGTGGAACCCGAGGTCGCCTTGGAGCGAGCGCGGGCAGCGGTCGTGCAGGTCAGTCCCGCGGGCACGTTCGTGCAGCCGCCGGGCATGTTCCAGCAGCGCATCGTGGCCGAGCCGCCCTGCGGGTCCGAGTCGTCCTGGTCGTCGTCCAGGCATCCGGTGCCGGCAGTGTTGTTCGGATAGCAGAGCGAAGCGCTCTTCTGAGTCGTGGAGGTGCTCGCGAAGATCTGGCACGTCGGGTGGAAGTTCTCCGCCGATCCCGTGCCGGTCTTCCACGAGGCGGAGATGAGCGAGGCGGGAAAGTTCGTGGCGTCGTTCGCCTTGTTGAACCATTTCGTCGGGCTGCCGGCGCCGCGATCGGTGAGATACTTGGGCGGCAGGATGATGTTCTTCATCGAGCCCGACGTGTCGAACTGCAGCATGACGATCGGCGGTACGGTGCGCGACAAGATGTCGAGGTCACCCGCTTGTGCGCGCGCGTCGCGCGCGAGCGCGAGCGCCGCGCAGGCGATCAGAATGAGTGAGAAGTGATTCCGGGACATCAGTAAGAACCTCCGCCAGACCCCTCGTGAACGCGAAATTGCGACTGCAGGTGCACCATGCCCTGGGCCACGTCCAACGCGGTTACGTCCGCGCGGACCGGCTTGAAGGACTGGGCGCCCTGGTTGCCGATGTTGAGCATGTAGCCGTTCGGATGCTCGGTCTTGCCCGTCTGCGCGGCCGTGGGATCCGGCACGAGCTGGGCCACGGGAATCGTGCCGTTCGCCGGCGCGCCCGAGCGGACCTGGATCGGATTGCCGTGTCCGTCAGCGACGAGTGTGTCCTCGTCCAGAGTCACCGGCGCCATGGTCGCGCTGCCCCAGTAGCTGTTGAGCAGCTTGACCTGGAGCATCGTGAGTCCCGACTCGGCGGCATACAGCGTCGCGTCCTTGCGGCGCGAGCTGCCGCTGCCCGAGGCCTCGTCGCCCGCGTGCTGCAGGGCCGCGAGGCCGAGCGCGCTCATCAGGAGCAGGACGATGACCGCGATCAATAGCGCCATGCCGCGCTCGTCGCGCAGCGCGCGCACGAGAGCAATGTCTGTCGAATAGTGAGTCATCATTCGTCTCCCACGGCCACGAGATTGCGCGGCAAGATGCTCGCGCTGAAGCTGCGCCTGCGGAACGTGTCGGCGTCCGGGCTCGCGCTGCGGTTCGCGAGCGCCGGCCGCGCGTAGGTCAGGTGTCCGGCGGCGGAGCTCGTGCCCTCGTCGCGCAGGGTCCGGGCGACGACGCTCACGCGCACGCGCCGGATCTGGGCGTTGTCGGCCGGAATGGCGCCGCCGGGCGGGTCCGGGTTTTCCAGGACGTTCACCGGGAACTCGTTGTCTCCGTCCTCGACGCCGTTCGGGATCGCCGAATTGTCGAGCCAGTACTCGACCTGGAAATCCTCGACCTGCGACGCGAGCAAGAGGCCGTTGCGGCGCAGCTCGAGCTTGGCCGGATCCTCGTCGAGCTCGTAGACGTTCGCGGGAACGGCGCGCATGTCCGCGTTCGCAGCGCCGAGATAGGTGGTGGCGTCCTCGGGGCTGGAGAAGAAGATCTGTGTCGCACTCACGTCGCGAACGACCGCGCAATAGGTACGCGTCGGCGACGCCACGATCACGCCCGAGCCGATCTTGAAGTCGACGATTCCATCGCCGTCGACGTCCGTGCTTCCCGCCGCGACGTCGACGTGGTCGTTGAACGTCTGACTCACGGTCGCGCCGCTGAAGCGCTGCATCTTCGAGTCGAGCGTCGCGCCGTTGGTCGGGGCGACGTACGGGAACGAGCTGTCCGAGACGCACAGCCGATCCGCCTTGTCGGCGCCGCCGTCGACGCTCGAGACCGCCGTCCAGCGCGGCACCATGAAGCCGGCCATGCGCGTGTCGAACGAGACCAGGTCGAGCGTGAGTCGCGACGACTCCTGGACGTCGAGCGTGCGCTCGTTGCTCATGAAGACCTTCTTCTGGTTCGCGAAGACCACGAAGAGCTGAGCGGTGAGGACGCCCATGATCACGACGACGATCATCATCTCGATCAGGCTGAAGCCCGCGGTTTCGGCGGCCCGGTTCCTCATGTGTCAGTTCATCCTCTTCACGGCCGTGAGCTGGACCTGGTTCGCGCCACTCACGTTCGAGGTGTTCCAAGTCACGGTGATCGTCACGCGCGCGAGGTTCGTCTCGGGGTCGTTGGGCGTGATCGTCGTCTGGCGGTTGAAGCGCGTGCCGTCCGACGGGTCGGTGCCGATCTGGATCGGGTTCGTGGGGTCGGCGATGACCGCCGCGGCGCCCAGAATGGCGGCTCCCGGGGGCAGCGCGTCGAAGTCGTCGAGTGACTCACGCGCGAGGAACATCGCCTGCTGCAGGTTCTTGCTGCGCGAGGACACCTTCATCGCGGTGATCTGCGCGACGGCGATCGACATCAGGCCGATGCCGAGGATCGCCATGGCGATCATCACCTCGATCAGCGTGTACCCAGATTCCGCCCGCGCCGCGGATCGAATCAGTCGATTGTGCATGGCTACTTCCACTTGTCCGAGCCGCTGTCGTACGCCATCGTCCGCACGTCGCCGAGCGGGAGCACGACGACCGCAAAGAGCAGCTGGTCGTTGTCGGTCAGATACACGCCGCCTCTTCCCGAGCCCAACGTCCTGGTATCGGCGGGCGTCACGGCCGAACCCTGCGACGCGAAGGCGACGACGGGCACGCCCAGAACCGGGTCGATCGGGAACGTCGTCCCGTCGTTCAGTGTGGTGAGATTGCCGGCATGCGCCTCGTCGGCGGCTGGGATCACCGTGGTCTTCATCGCGGTCTGGCCGTGCGCGCCGTAGCCGCTGACGTCCGGGTTGATCCCGTTCGGCAGGAATATCGGAGTGACTGCGTCCGGGCAAACCGGGCAGGCGGGGAAGTCGACCGCTCCCGAGCCGTTTTCGTCGATCACCAGGGCCGCGTACTGACCCGGCGCGAAGGCGACGGATCCGTCGGTCGGCTCCGCGAAGAGCACGAACGTCAGGTGCCCGCTCGACATCGCCTGGGCACGCGCCTTCGTCAGGACCGAGGCGACCGAGAGGGCGGCGCGGCGGGTGTCCTCGTGCTTCGCGTAGCCCTTGAGCGAGGCGAAGGCGACCACGGATAGGATCCCGATGATCGCCACCACGGTCATGACCTCGACCAGGGTGTATCCCGCCTGCCTGCGAAAACTCTGCATGTTGCTCGCCTCCACGCGGGGGGAGTGAGCAACGCATGTGCCCGGCGCGCGGAGCGCGGCACGGGGCTCGCGCGGCCTCGAACCCCGCACTCTTTGCCGACCCGGAAAAGCTTGCGCGGAGCGCCGCCGTCCTGCACAACTGGCTCCCTATCTCGTCTTTGCCGAGGAGCGCGCGTGCCGAACCCCCTGAGCAGCGACCGAACCCGAAAGACGCTCGCCGAGCTCGAGGCGCCGCTGGCGCGCGCATTTGCCGGCGCACGAACGCGCGACATCGACGAGCAACAGGTCGCCGTCGCTCGGCTTGCAGACGTGGCGACGAAGCTGCGCGCCGCGCAGGAGCTGGCCACGTGGGCGGAGTCCGCGGGCGAGATCTACCGCGAGCAGGCCGCGGTCTTCGCGGGCTCGGTCGCGTCCGACGTCGCGCGGCTGGTGCGCGACCACGGCGCCGAGCACGGTCTCAGCGCCGGAGACCTGCCGAGCGACGAGACTCAGGATTTCGCGCGCGAGGCGCTTGCCGAAGCGCGCGTGCGCGCCATCGGGCGCGCGATCGCGGCGCAGCGCGGCCGCAACGACTGCCCGCTCGACGAGACCCTCGTGCTCACGCGCGACGCGGCGCGCTCGTTCGCCGAATCCGAAGTCATGCCGCACGCGGAGCGCATCCATCGCGGCGACGAGCTCGTGCCCGAGGCGTTCATCCAGAAGATGGCGGAGCTCGGTTACTTCGGGCTCTCGATCCCGGAGAAGTACGGCGGCGTCGAGATGGGCAACGTCGCGATGGTGATCACGACCGAGGAGCTGTCGCGCGCGTCGCTGGCCGCGGCCGGGTCACTCATCACGCGGCCGGAGATCCTGGCCAAGGCGCTGCTCGCGGGCGGCACCGAGGAGCAGAAGCGGCACTGGCTGCCGCTGATCGCCTCGGGCGAGCTAATGGTCGGAATCAGCGTCACCGAGCCCGACGTCGGCAGCGACGTCGCGAGCGTGAAGTGTCGCGCCGAGCGCGCGACACAGAACGGTGTCGCGGGCTGGGCGATCCACGGGCCGAAGGCGTGGTGCACGTTCGCGGGCCGCGCCGACGTGCTCGCGGTGCTGTGCCGCACCGACCCGGACGTCGCGAAGGGTTCGCGCGGGCTCACGCTGTTCATCGTGCCCAAGACGCGCGCGCTGGGTCACGAGTTCGAGATCGCGCAGCCCGGGGGCGGGCGGCTCGTCGGCAAGGCCGACGCGACCCCGGGCTACCGCGGCATGCATTCGTTCACGCTCTCGTTCGAACGCTACTTCGTGCCCGCGGAGAACGTCGTCGGCGGTGAGGCGGGCGTGGGCAAGGGCTTCATCCTGCAGATGGGCGGCTTTGCGGCCGGGCGCCTGCAGACGGGCGGGCGCGCCTGCGGCCTCGCGCAGGCCGCGCTCGAGAAGACCGCGGAGTACGTCGCCGACCGCAAGCAGTTCGGCAAGCCGCTGATCGACTTCCAACTCACTCAGTACAAGCTCGGTTGGATGGCGACCCAGCTCGCCGCCGCGCGCGCGATCACTTACTCGGCCGCCGCCGCGATGGACGAGAACGAGCGCGCGGCGGCGCCCTACGCGTCGCAGGCCAAGCTGCTCGCCTGCCGCGTGGCCGTGGCGGTCACTCAGGAAGGTCAGCTGCTGCACGGGGGCTGGGGCTACGCGGAGGAATACGCGATCAGCCGCTACGTCGTCGACGCGCTCGTGCTGCCGATCTTCGAGGGCGTCGAGCCGATCCTGCAGCTGAAGGTGATCGGCCGCGCTCTGCTGGGCTAGCGAGCCGGCGATGCGGGCACGCTCTCGAAGGGAATGACTCGCACGATCGTGGCGGAGTCACTGTTGCTCGAGCTGGCGCGGGCGCTGGGCGGGAAGCCGGCGCCGCGCTCGTCGCGGGCGTCGGCGATGCCCGCGATCGCGACCGACTCGCCGGCCTGGACGCGAATCCGGGTCGACGCCCCGAGCTCGCGGATCTCGCCCCCGCGGGACATCGGACCGCGGGCCGATGTCGGGCCGCGCTCGGCCAGCACCGGGGTGATCTCGAGCTCGATCTCCCCCGAGCCCAGCGTGCGCGGGCGCACGCGCACGCCGCTCTGCACCGGCACGAGCGCTGTGTCCGCGCCGAAGCGCATCGGGATCATGCTGCCCGTCCAGACCTCGGCCGTGTGGCCCTCGAGCACGACCAGGCTCGTGCCCAGCCGGCGCGCGCGTTCGGCTCGGCTCGCGCCCGCCGAGATCCGCACGATGCGCAGACCGCCGGCGTCGCCGCGGGCACCGGCGCCGGCGAACGCGCCTTCGAGCGAGTCGCGGCTCCAGGTCTCCGACTCGATCCGGTACTGGTGCAGCGGCGCGTCGAGCGTCTCGAGCGCGGCGAGCGCGTCCGCGAGCGCAGCGGGGTCGCCTTCCAGGATCAAGCTCCCGCCGTGCGCATCGGCGACCGCGGTCCCAGCGGGTCCCAGCAGTGCAGCCACCAATGGAGCCAGCTCCTCCGCGGTGCGACTCCGGGGCTCGTAGATGCGGAAGCGGGCCTGCGCGGATACGTCGGCCGCGAGCGACGCGAGCAGCAGAACGAGCGCTGTGGCGAGCCTCGCAGGCATCGCGCTCCGATCGGCCGACCGAGCGCGGACTTGACTCTCCCGGTCACCTCTTTACGATGCGGCGCGCCCCACTACACCCCCGGGCAGCGGCCCGCGCGAGGATCGGAAGGAGACAGACCATGCCAGCCAAGGTTCGCCCGCTTCACAATCGGCTGATCGTTCAGCGCATCGAGGCCGAGGCCAAGACGGCCGGCGGGATCATCATCCCGGACACCGCGAAGGAGAAGCCGGTCGAGGGCAAGGTCCTCGCCGCCGGCCCGGGCAAGCGCGACGAGAAAGGCCACCTGATCGCCATGGACGTGAAGAAGGGCGATCGCGTGCTGTTCTCGAAGTACGGCGGCAACGAGGTCATCCTCGACGGCGAAGAGACACTCGTCATCTCCGAGGACGACGTCCTCGCGATCCTGGAGTAGCGGTGGCCAGCAAAGAGCTGCTCTTCGACGAGAACGCGCGGCGCGCGCTGCAGCGCGGCGTCGACGCGCTCGCGGACGCCGTGAAGGTGACGATGGGTCCGCGCGGCCGGAACGTGCTGATCGAGAAGAGCTGGGGCGCGCCCACGTCGACGAAGGACGGAGTCACCGTCGCCAAGGCCGTCGAGCTCGTGGACAAGTTCGAGAATCTCGGCGCGCAGATGGTGAAGGAGGTCGCGTCGAAGACCTCCGACGTCGCCGGCGACGGCACCACCACCGC